>Ga0316204_10009317_pt1 | contig 13184 bp, 11 predicted proteins | sample 6monrhotite_MG_2_FD_205661 | JGI IMG/M metagenome (GOLD analysis project Ga0316204, IMG submission 205661) | Microbial mat bacterial communities from mineral coupon in-situ incubated in ocean water Damariscotta River, Maine, United States -... | ecosystem: Environmental > Aquatic > Marine >... | reverse complement strand
GGTCCTCCAGACCGGGAGGAAAGGCGACGACGACGAGGAACGAGGAGGAGAACTTGCCTGAGAGGGGAAGCGCAGGTTCCCCTTTAGAGACAACGCTGGTTGGCAGCCGCGAATCCGTCAAAGTGGCTGAAGACACGCACTAACGACCACGATCCGTGCGGCAGCCGAGCTCCCATCAAGTTCCACGATCCATGCGGCAGCGCCAACCCGTGCCCCACCAAATCCGCAGAGATGAGCGGTCCCGAAGACACGAGCGTTCCGCCCAAGGGGTGAAACCCGGCGAGTCGGGCCCGGCGGCCCCCGGCCCGACTGGATTGGACTCAGGTGGGCTGGGTGGGCTGGGTGGGCTCGGGTGGGTTTGGGCTACCGCATGGACCGTGAAGCTCTGTGGGGGCTCGGCTGCCGCATGGCTTGTGACGGTTAGTGCGGGCCTTCAGCCACTTGGAGCTTACTGGTGCTGCCAACCAGCGTTGTCTCCAGAGGGGAACCTGCGCTTCCCCTCTCGGGCAAGTTCTCCTCCTCGTTCCTCGTCGTCATCGCCCTGCCTCCCGGTCTGGAGGACCCCTGTGCAGTGACTCTCGGGTCGTCTGGCATGCCCACCTGGGTTTGCATCCATTGCGAAACCTGGCCGGTTTTACAGCGTGGGATGGCGGAATAACAACACCTGGGCTCCGTCGAAAACCGTCCACGTGTTCGCAAGGTCTTGCCTCCTGATGTCGCCTTGCGGCGAGGCATCTGACGTCGCAACACCCTCTAGTCTGAGGCGCTGGGACGTCGCGTTCCTCAAAGGTACGCATCCGCTGTTGGCGCGCGCCATGCGGCGTGTGCAAGCCGCTCGGAGCCGCTGTGAAGCAGCCGCTCTGGAGGAGGGGGAAGATGCGGGCTCAGTGAGACCACGACATGAGCCTCAGAGGTACCCCTTCGCAGCTGGCGCGCCCTGCGGCGCGGTTGGCGCCGCTCGAAGCCGCTCCTCTACTTCTACCCGCCCATTCCCCAGCCCTGGACCATGAGCCAGAAGTAGAAGCCGGTCTTGGGGATGCGCAGCAGGCTGGCCGCGCACACCGGCACCAGCCCCACCCGCATCATCCCGGCGGTCCATGTGCTCACCGCGAAGGGAAAGGGGAGCACCGCGCAGACCGCCACGGCCCAGGCGCCGCGCCGCCGCAGCCAGTCCGCCAGGTTCGCGTTCGTTCGAGTGACCCAGGCCTCCAGCGAGGTCGCCCGCCCCACGAGCGCGCCGAGCCCATAGCCCACGGGCCCGGCCAGGGTGCTGGCCGCCGCCGAGACCAGGAAGATGCTCCAGGCGCCCATGCGCCCGCTGCTGATGGCGAGAAAGATGACCGGCTCGTCAGTCGCCGGGAGCAGGCTGATGTTCGCCAGCATCACCCCGGCGAACAGGCCGGCCGTGCCTCCGATATCGATGAAGGTCTGACCAAGAGCCGTGATCGGCTCGCGCAGCAGGGTTCCGCAGATCCCAGCCAGCGCCAGCAGCCCCACGAGACCCAGTACGAACTTGACGAATGTGCCTGGGCGGACCAGTTTTCACGCTCCCGTGTGACCCGTTCACCATACCGACGCGAGGCCCAGATGGCCGATAAGAAGACACGCCGCCGTGAGAAGAAGCTCGCCAAGGACCGCATAAAGTCCAAGCAGAAGTCCGCGGTGGTCCGCTCCCGTCGCAGGGGCGGCGCCTCGGCGATGACGACCGAGAAGGCAGCCCACTGGCCGGTCCACGAGTGCTACGTCAGCGAGAACTGGCACGACCAGGGCCCGCGGCTCCACGCCATCCTGAGCCGCGTCAGGGACGACGGACGGCTCGCCGTGGCGATGTTCGAGGTGGACCTGATGGCGGAGGGGGTGATCTCGGCCGAGGTCGCGCTGGACTGGCAGGTGCCGGGGCTCCAGCGGGCGGTGGTCGAGCGCTCGGAGTCGCTGCCGATGATCACCTGCGTGCCAGATCTGATCGTGAAGATCATCGAGGAAGGCAGCCGGCACGGCATCGAGAAGGGGCACACCCAGGCGGCCGGGCTCACCGAGGCCAGCAAGCTCTTCGGCGAGCTGCGGGCTGAGGACTGCACCTACGACATCCTGGTCGGCGACACCCCGCCGGAGAAGCCCAAGCGGACCGGCGGCGGCGTGCTGGACTCACTCAAGCGAGCCTTCGTCCGCCGCTGAGGCACAGGGCGGGGCGCCCTCACTCCGCGGGCGTGAAGGTGAAGCGCACGTCGTGGGTGAGGTTCAAGAAGGCCTAGGTGACGTACTCCTCCTCCTGATGGACGGCGACGAGCTCGCCGCTCAGGGGGGCGGCCATGCCCGTGATCCAGAAGTTGTCGTTGGCTTCCTCGACGTGCCCCTCGTAGTCCTTGTGGGCGAACCAGTCCTCCACCGCCGTGCGGTCCTCGTTGAAGTTGAAGGAGTGGTGGGCGTTGCCTGTGTGATCCCACCAGATGGCGCTGTCGAGCGCGCTGGAGCAGTCGGAGCTCATCAGGATCCAGCCGCCCAGGAAGGTGCCGCGCAGCCCCTCGGCCTCGATCAGCCCTCCCGCCCCCTCGAACTGCTGGGTGCAGTCTTCGAGGCCGTAGGCGGGGAGGTCGAAGGCGAACGAGAGGGTGTAGAGAATGTCTACTGAGGCGAGGTCCGCGGCGACGTCGTCTATCGGGGTGGTCTCAGTGTCGGTGTCGGCGTCGGTGTCAGCATCGGTGTCCGTGTCCGTGTCCGTGTCCGTGTCCGTATCCGCATCAACGTCCGCCTCCCCGGTGTCTCCCGCGCAGTCGATGCTGCCCCAGCAGTCCTGATCCTCGCAGTCGAACCGGCCGTCCCGATCGTTGTCGGCGCCGTCGGTGCATTCTCCGGGGGTGTCGCCCTCGTAGTCGGTGCCGTCGTCGCCGCTGTCCTTCTCCACGCAGGAGATGAGCGGGAGCAGGAGGAGGGTCATCGTCGCTCCGGGGGAGTGAGCAAGTATGCCGCGGACAGGCGCTGTCCCCGGGACGAGATATCAGACACGGCCATGAAGCCTGAGCATCCCTCCGATCCCAGACTGAGCATCGTGCACCTCGACAGAGGGCCGGTCGCCTACACCGATGAGGGTCAGGGGCCCACCATCCTGGCGCTGCACGGCCTGCCGGGATCGGTGCGGGATTACCGCTGGCTGGCGCCCTGTCTCACCGGGGCCGCGCGGCTCGTCCGCCTGGACCTGCCGGGGAGCGGCGGCACTCCGCTGGCGGAGCCTGGGGAGTGGTCGCCCGCGGGCCGCGCGGCCGTTGTCGCCGGGGTGATCGAGGCGCTGGGCCTGGCGCCGGTGGTCGCGCTGGGGCACTCGGCGGGCGGGCCGGTGATCGCCGAGCTGGCGCGGAGCCGGCCGGAGCTCGTCGCCGCGGTGGTCTTCCTGGCCTGCCCGGGCCCGGAGCCGCACCGGGGCATCCGGGGCATGCCGGTCCGGGCGATCTCCCGCGCGCTCTCGACCCGCCCCGGCCGCGCGCTGCTGCGCTGGCCGCTGTCGCGAGGCTACGCCGCTCAGGGCTTCCCCAGCTCCTTGAGCGACGACGATCGCTTCGGCGCCATCCACGGCATCTCCCGCCTCTCCTTCCCGCGCCACAGCGAGAACCTCGCCGGGCTCACGCAGCCCACGGCGGTCTTCTCCGCCGACGATGATCCGCTGATCGAGGCCCCGATCATCCGCCAGCTGGCCGCGGCCTGTCCCGAGGGGCCGCGGCGTCACTACGAGACCGGCGGGCACAACATCCAGAAGACCCGGGCGGTCGAGATCGCGCAGGCGCTGCTCGCGTGGTTGCCGACCGTGATCCCACCGGCGACATAACAGCGATATGGCCGGCGATATGGTCGGTGACAGAGCCGGCGAGATTGTGGAACTTCGAGGAGCGGCATGAGCGAACGGGCGTGGAGCGTTGAGGACTACCTGGGCTTCCTGCGTCACGACGACGCGGCGGTCCGCTTGTGGGCGGCGGAGCGCTTGCGGGCGCAGCACCCTGACGTCGCGCCGGAGGCGCTCGCGGGCTGCCTGGACGACAGCGACCGGGGGCTGGTGCTGCTGTCCGCCCGGACGCTGGTGGACGCCGCGGACCCTCGCTTCGCGGCGACGACGCTCGAGCGCTTCGAGCGCGCCGAGGGGCTGCTCGCCGGGCTGCTGGCCAGCGCGCTCGGGGCCATGGGGGTCTCCGAGGCGGCGCCGGCGATGGTCGCCCGGCTGGGACGCCCCGCGATCGCCGCGGAGTCGCTGAAGGGGATCTGCGAGGGGCTCGGCGCGCTGGGGATCGGCTCCGCGCTTCGGGCCGCGCTGGAGCGGGGCGGGCGCAACCCGGACGGCACCGGGCTGCTGGCCGCGGGGCTGCTGGAGGGCGGCGGGCCCGACGACGCCCGCTGGCTGGCCGCCCGCATGTGGTCGGAGTTCTCGCCGGAGCAGCGGGCGTCCAGCGCGGCCTTGATCGCTGAGCGCTTCGGGGTGGGTGACCTCGTGCACGAGCTGCGCTGGGCGCTCCAGACGGGGCTGCCGGAGGCGACCGCCGTGGCCGAGGCCTGGATCGGCGGGCAGGTGCCGCTGGAGGAGGGCCGCCTGCACGGCATGGTGCCCGCGTGGTGGGACGGCGCGTCGGCCTGGATGTCGACGGTCACCTACGAGGCCCGGGCGCTGGCGAAGGGGGCCGGGGTCGCGCCCGAGGGCCCGCGCTGGTCCGAGGGCTGGTCGGGGAGGGCCTGGCGGGCGCTGACGCTGCTGGATGCGCTGGCCGAGGCCGCCCCGGAGGAGGCCCCGGAGGAGAGCCTGACGGATCTCTCGCTGGCCCTGCTGTGCGCGGTGGCGGTGGGGGCGGACGACGACGCGGCGCTGGCGGCGGACGACGACGCGGCGCCGGGCGCCGCGGCGATGGCGCTGCTCGCTTCCCCCCGGCGGGCGGTGGGCCAGGGGGTGATGCCGGCCGTCACGGCCCGCGGCCCGGAGGCGCTGCCCGAGCTGGTGACGACGCTGGAGGACGAGGCCAGCTACTGGGGCGGGGTGCGCGCCGCCCGGGCGATCGCTGTCGTCGCCCGAGCACACCCGGGATCCTGTGATGAGGCTGTCCCCGCCCTGTTCGACGCCATCCGACGCGACGGGGTGGACTCGCTCGCCGAGGCGGCCATGTGGGCGCTCGTCGCCATCGGAGCGCCGGCCCTGTCGCCCATCCGGGAGAGCCTGCTGTCCGGGACTGACGGGGAGCAGGGGATGATCGAGGCGCTGGGGGAGATCCCCATCGCGGACTCCGCGCAGATCCTGCTGGACTACACGGCGGCGGTCGGCTTCATGGACGAGATGGTGGTCGCCGCGCTCCGCGACACCGGCAGCGCCGCGGCCGTGGGGCCCATCGCGGAGATGTGGTCGCCGGGGGAGGTGGAGCTGGCGGAGACCCTGCTGCTGCTGACCGCCCTGAACCACATCGAGCACCCGGATCGGGACCGCTGGCGCGCTGATCGCCTGGAACAACGCCGACATCAGCGGCGCTGGAGCCGGGAGCTGGGGGCCGTGATGGAGGAGCGGCGCGCGGTGGCCGAGCGGGAGGCCCAGAACCCTCCGCCCGATGAAGAATCGACGCGCGCCCCGAATCCGGCGGCGCTTCGCAAGAAGAGGAAGGAAAAAAACCAGGCCCGTCGCCGCCGCCGTAAGAAGCGGGGAAGGTGACAGAACGGGTCGAGAGATCACCCGCTAACTACCTGAAAAATCCTGCCGAACTCTTCAAATGCAACAAAAGTGTCATCAGGGTTGAAATCGGCCTCAAGGCAAAGCAATAGTGTTCGTACAGTTGACGTAGTTCTCGACGTTGACATAGCAAAAGCGCCGGACTTGGCCGCGTCCTCCCAGGCAGGGCCAAGTCCAGCGCTTTTTTCTTTGGATCGCGCGTTGGTGGGTGGGGCCGTACAGCTCAGAGCCCGCGCGACCCGTTAAGATTTCCTCGCTCGCTGCGGGTGGGCTTCGACGATGGTCGTCGGGGCTCTGAGATCAGACCGCAGGAACCTGATCCGGATCATGCCGGCGGAGGGAAGCGAGGATGGCGGACTACGAGAGCTTCAATGGCGGGATTTCCCGCAAGATCACGCGCGGAGAGCTGGAGGTTCCCTTCCGGGAGATCCCCCTCTCGACGGGCCAGAACCATGTGATCTACGACACCTCCGGGCCGCAGGGCTGCGAGCCGCACCAGGGGCTGCCCAAGCGCCGGGCGGGCTGGATTGCCGCCCGGCAGGCCCGTGGGGACCGCAACTTCTCCCAGATGCACTACGCCCGCAAGGGACAGATCACCCCGGAGATGCGCTTCATCGCCATCCGCGAGAACGTGGATCCGGAGTTCGTTCGCTCGGAGGTCGCTCGGGGGCGGGCGGTGATCCCCGCCAACCGCAGGCACCTGGAGCTGGAGCCGATGATCATCGGCCGCAACTTCCTGTGCAAGGTCAACGCCAACATCGGCAACTCCGCGGTGAGCTCCTCCATCGAGGAGGAGGTCGAGAAGCTGCGCTGGTCGACCCGCTGGGGCGCCGACACGGTGATGGATCTCTCCACCGGCTCCGACATCAACGAGACCCGCGAGTGGATCCTCCGCAACAGCCCGGTGCCCATCGGCACCGTGCCCATCTACCAGGCGCTTGAGCGGGTGAATGGCCAGGCGGAGAAGCTCGACATCGAGCTGTTCCTCGATGTGCTGGCCGAGCAGGCCGAGCAGGGCGTGGACTACTTCACGATCCACGCCGGGGTGCTGCTGCGGCACATCCCCCTCACGGCACAGCGCATCACCGGGATCGTCTCCCGGGGCGGCTCCATCATGGCCAAGTGGTGCCTCACCCACCACAAGGAGAACTTCCTCTACACGGAGTTCCACCGCATCTGCGAGCTGATGCAGCGCTACGACGTCACCTTCTCCCTCGGCGACGGCCTGCGGCCGGGCTGCCTGGCTGACGCCAACGACGAGGCCCAGTTCGGCGAGCTGAAGGCGCTGGGCGAGCTGACGAAGATCGCCTGGGATCACGACGTCCAGGTGATGATCGAGGGTCCGGGGCATGTGTCGATCGACAAGATCAAGGAGAACATGGACCGGCAGCTGGCCGACTGCCACGAGGCGCCCTTCTACACGCTCGGCCCGCTGGTGGTCGATATCTCCCCCGGCTACGACCACATGGCCAGCGCCATCGGCGCGGCGATCATCGGCAGCCAGGGCTGCGCCATGCTCTGCTACGTCACGCCCAAGGAGCACCTGGGGCTGCCCGACAAGGAGGACGTGAAGCAGGGGCTCATCGCCTACAAGATCGCCGCCCACGCCGCCGACGTCGCCAAGGGCCACCCGGGCGCGCAGGATCGGGACGACGCCCTGAGCCGCGCCCGCTTCGAGTTCCGCTGGGAGGACCAGTTCAACCTCGCGCTGGATCCGGGCACGGCCCGGTCCTACCACGACGAGACCCTGCCCGCCGCGGCGGCCAAGACGGCCCACTTCTGCTCCATGTGCGGGCCCCGCTTCTGCTCCATGAAGATCACCCAGGAGGTCCGCGAGTACGCGGCGGCTCGTGGGGTCTCAGCGGACGCGGCGATCGAGGATGGGATGGCCGAGAAGTCTCAGGAGTTCACGGAGTCCGGCGGCGAGGTCTACCAGCCAGCGGACGCGCCCGCGAAGTGATCACTCGGGGCAGATGACGTTGCCGCTGCCCATGATCATCGCCCCGGGGAAGGCCCCGCAGTGGGTCGTCAGGTCGCCGAGCCGCACCACCGAGAGGTTGTTGACGTAGACCTTGGCGCTGCCCATGACGTTCATCCAGATGTTGGGGCCGCAGCACACCGGGCCGGTGTGCATACCCATGTCCGTCAGGCGGAGCACCGAGAAGCCGTTGACCATCACGTTCGGAGAGCCGGTGACCGCCGGGCCGCAGCAGCCCGGGTGCAGGGACGCGCAGCAGGGGAGGCCGTGTCCGTGCACGGGGATCATCGCGAAGTCGATCAGGCGCGCCACACCAGACATTGTCCGAGCTCCGTGAGTCGGGGAGGGGACCAGTATAAGCCGTGGAGCTGGACGTGGCGCTCACGGGGCGGCCGACAGCGCGGGACAGGAGCGTCTCACCGCGCCTCGGCTGCTCGGACCTGACCCCGGGGCTGCGCCGCCAGTGACCGGTGGCCGGCGCTGGACGTTCAGGCTCCACTCCCGACCGCTCTATGTGGTTCCGCCCGAGATCAAGGGTAGAACTCAGAATACCCGGAGAGCTCACGGCTCTCGAAGAGCAGGCCGTCGTCCGTCACGTCCTCGGAGTAGACCAGCCCGAGCCGCTCGACGTAGTACATGCGCACCAGCCCCGCGCGGTCGAGGAAGCCGCCCTGGCTGTTGACCAGCGCGTAGTCGTTGGTGAGCACCAGGGCGTCGTAGGTGACGCCGCCGGCCAGAATCTCCGCGGAGACCGACTCCACCTCGATGACCCCGCTGACCTCCCACATGGTGCCGAAGCCCGGGTCGTCGGCGAGGTACTCGTACTCCCAGCTCTCGCCCTCCAGCATGGCGTCGGTGTCTCGCAGGTCCACCCGGGGGGTGCCGAAGCTCAGGGCGAGGAAGGGGATGCCCGAGAGGGACATGGACCAGCCCTCCAGGGCCACCTCGTCGGGCTGGCAGCTCCAGTCCTCGACGAAGCTGTAGGCCAGCGAGCCGGTCCAGGTGCGGGCCAGGGTCGCGGCGCCGGTCTTGGGGTCGTAGCTCGTGGGCTCGACCGTCTCGATCAGCGTGTTGCCGTCGTAGTAGACGTCGTAGGTCTTGCTGGCGCCGGTGGTGACGTTGGTGAGCGGGGCCCACTCGTTGCAGTAGGCGCCCTCGTCGATCTCATCGTCGCAGTCGTTGTCCAGGTTGTCCGCGAAGGCCTCGGTGGCGCCGGGGTAGATGACGTCCGAGCTGTCGTCGCAGTCCGTTCCGCCGCAGGAGGGATCGCCGTCGCCGTCGCCGTCGCAGTCACAGTCGTCGGTGGCCGCGGAGCAGTCGTTGTCGACGCCGTCGTAGCAGATCTCCTCGGCGCCCGGGTAGTTGGCGTAGTTGTTGTCGTCGCAGTCGGTGCCGCCGTAGTCCGCGCTCTCGTAGCTGTCGCCGTCGCAGTCGTAGTCGTTGATGCCGTTGCAGTCCGAGTCCACGCCGTCGTAGCAGGTGTCATCGGCGAGGGGGTAGACCGTGTCGTCGGTGTCGTCGCAGTCCCGGTCGGTGCCGCTGGCGCCGCAGAGCGCGCTCTCGAAGCCGTCGCCGTCGCAGTCACACTCGGGATCGGCGTCGCAGTTCATGTCGAGCCCGTCGCCGCACTCGTCGGCCGCGCCGGGGTTCACGGCGGGGTCGTAGTCGTCGCAGTCCTCACCGGTGCTGCAGAGGTAGCCGTCGCCGTCGATGTCATCGAGGTCCACGCCGTCGCAGTTCTGGTCGATGCCGTCGCACTCGATCTCGACCACGCCGGGGTTGATGCTCGGATCGTTGTCGGCGCAGTCGCCCTCGTCGGGGGTGTAGCCGTCGAGGTCGGCGTCGACCTGGCCGGAGGTGTCCGCGGAGGCGGTGTCGTCGGACGCGGCGGTGTCATCCGTGGTGGGGTCGTCCTTGCCGTCGCAGGCAAGCAGAGCCAGCAGAGAGAGTGCGGTGATCATGGGGCGTCTCCAGAGTCTCCGCGTTTTAACCGACTATTCGCCCTCCCGCGCGTCCTCCTGCGGGTCCAGCACGCCGCGCTCACGCCCACACTGTTCGCAGCGGAATACGCACGCGACCGCGCGCCCCTCGTTGAGGGCGATCCAGCCCTCGGCCCCCGCGCCCGCGACCGTATTCAGGAAGCGCTGCCGCCCGGAGCCGAGCTGGCCGGCGCTGAAGCCGCCGGAGCCGCGGCTGCCGAGGTAGAGCATCGGCCGCTCGCAGCAGAACAGCCACGCGTCGGGGGCGCTCCAGGTGTCGAAGCCCGGCGTGCGCATCAGCTCCAGCAGGGCCATGGGCTCGACCACCCAGCCCTCGCTGGTCTGCCCGGCCAGGGCCTCGGCCCAGCCAACGCGGCCGCGCTCGGTCTGCTTGGGCAGCGCCACCAGCCCGGCCATCAGGCAAGAGGCGCAGGTCCGCACCCGGCCGGTCTTCGGCAGGGGGAAGGGGATGCTCGCCCCGCAGGCGCCGCAGGGGGCGTCCGCGCGGGCGGCCACGGGCAGCGCGGCCTCTTCCTCGCAGGCGGCGCACTCGGCGATGACCTGGGCCTCGCCCTCCAGCGCGAAGCAGTGGGCGTCTTCGTTCAGGCAGAGGTCGCAGTGCCCCGGCCCGGCGTACTCCCGGGCCTCGCCAGCCGGCGCCATGAAGAGGGGGATGGTGAGCCCCAGGTCTTCGAAGTCTTCATCCGTGAGGATGGCGGGGGGCAGCCCCTCCGGGGCTCCCTGGTGTGTATCTGACACGTCAGGTGCTCCAGCAGGCGGCGATTCGAGCGAGGTAGGCGGCGTCGACCGCCGGCCCTCCGTCGAGGTGGCGGGCGGCGGTGAGTTCGGCGCGCAGGCGGACGCCCTCATCGGCTTCAGCGGCTGGTACCAGCCCCGCGAGGTGCACCAGGGTGGCCAGCTCGTCGGCGATGGGCCGCATCATCAGGGTGGCGAGCCCCTGCGGGGCGTCCAGCGCTGCCTCCAGCTTCGCCCGCGTGGGGGCGATCCGGGCCTCTCCCAGGATGGGCTCCAGGTACCGGAAGAAGCCGGCGTGGATGCCCAGGCGCTTGCAGTCCTTGTAGGTCTGGAGGCGCAGGGTGTTGTGGGTCCCCTCCCAGTTCTCGCTCACCACGTTGTCGCGCAGCAGCCGCGGCAGCACCGAGAAGCTCTCGATGGCCCCGTTGCCGCCGAGCACCTCGATTCCAGCGTTGATGGTCTCGTGGGCCAGCATGGCCGTGCGCAGCTTGTTGACGTTGATGCCGACACGGAAGAAGGCCCGCTCATCGTCGCTGACCTCGCCCTGCCCGGCGGCGGCCCGATCGAAGCGCTCCTGCAGTCCAGCGAGCAGCCAGGAGCCGGCGACGCAGGCCTCGGCGTCGGCCAGCATCCGAGCGAGGGTCTCCTGCACCAGCGGGTAGTCAGCGATCGGCGCGCCGAAGGCGCGGCGGTGCCGGGCGTAGCCGAGGGCGACCTGGTAGGCGCGGTGCGCGCTGCCGGCGACGGAGAAGGCGTTGTAGACCCGGGAGGTGTTGATGACGATGTTCATCATGTTGCGGAAGCCGACCTCGGGCGCCCCCAGCGCTTCGGCCCAGGTGCCCAGGAAGTCCACCTCGGCGCTCGCCATGGAGCGGGTGCCGAGCTTGTCCTTGAGCCGTCGAACCCGGTAGCCCTCGTTGATCGAGCCGTCAGGCAGCCGCGCGGGCACCAGGAACAGGCCGAGCCCGCGGGTTCCAGGCGGCCCACCCTCGACGCGGGCGGTCAGCAGGATGACGTCGGCGTCGATGTTGGAGCAGAACCACTTCTCGCCGTGGATGCGGTAGCTGCCGTCAGGCTGCGCCACGGCCCGGGTGCCGTTGGCGCCGACGTCCGAGCCGCCCTGGACCTCCGTCAAGAACTGGGCGCCGGTGAAGTTGCTGTCCCAGTCAGGGTTCAGCAGCGGGCCCAGGTAGCGCTCCCGCTGCGCCGGCGTCCCCAGCGCCTGCAGGGAGCGGATGGCCCCCGCGGTGCAGGCGAGGGGGCAGTTGTGCCCGGCCTCACCCACATGGGAGGAGAGGTAGAAGAGGGACATGATGTAGCGGTGGGGCGCCGGGTCATCCCCGTAGGCGCTCATCACCCCTGAGCCGTAGATGAGGCGGCCGGCCGCGTGGTAGCTGGGGTGGTGCACCACGGGCACGCACCGCTGCCCGACGTCGTCGTAGGGGTCGAGCACCGGCAGGTTGCGGTTCAGGTTGTTCTCTCGAGCCGCTGCATCCAGGGGCCCGGCGACCTCCGCGCCGAAGCGGCGCAGGGTCGGGGCGTAGCGGTCCAGCTCGGCGTCCGTCCAGCCGTGAGCGTGCAGAGCCTTCAGGCAGGTCGCCGCGTCGTAGAAGTTGTCCGGCTGCGTCGCGACCCAGGCGGCCAGATCAGCGCGTCCCTGTTTGATCACGTCCATTTGAGCCACTCCATCTTGAACTCCGCGTCCTTCCGGGAAGAGTACTCCGTCTGGGCGAACCCGGCAGCGGATGGGTTAGAACATCGGCCCCGGAGAGTCCTGTGAGTACGGTGTTCTGGATCGTCGCCTGGTTCGCAATCAACACCCTGTTGGGGCTTGGCAACACGGTGGGCTACCACCGCATGCTGACCCACCGCGCCTTCAAGGCGACGCCGTTCACCCGGGGGCTCTTCACCTGGCTCGGGGCGGTGCACAGCGGCTCCCCGATGGTCTGGGTCGGCCTCCACCGCCTGCACCACAGCACCTCGGACAGCAAGGACGATCCGCACTCCCCGAAACACCGGGGCTTCTGGTTCGGCCACTGCGGCTGGCTCATCAAGACCGACAAGCCCCTGCCAGCCATCCTCTTCGCGCTCTCCGGCTTCGGCCAGCAGACGGTGCTGTTCCTACACGACATCAAGCGGGTGCTCGGGAAGAACCCGCCGACGTGGCGGGAGCTCTGCCCGGATCTGATGAAGGAGCCGATGATGCGCTGGATGGACGCGCCCTTCGTGATGCCGGGGTTCTTCGCCCTGCAGCTCACGGCGGCGTGGTTCATCGGCGGCTGGTGGGGCATCTTCTGGTTGTGGGCGATGCACGTGAGCCTCACGAACGGGAGCTGGTCGGTCAACAGCGTGTGTCACTGGCCGAGCTTCGGCACACAGCCGTTCGACGCGCGGGATGACTCCCGGGATGTCTGGTTGATCGGCGTCCTGGCGCACGGCGAGGGCTACCACAACAGTCACCATCGGTACCCGAAGAGCGCTCGACATGCGCTTGAGGGCGGACCTGATCTGTCGTGGGTTACGATCTCTCTGTTGGTGAAGCTTGGGTTGGCTAGTGAGCCTTGGTTGCCTAAGAAATATCGGTGATGTTTTTGGGTTTGTTGGGGGTTGGTCGGGTCGGCTGGTTGGTCGGGTCGGTGGGTTGGTCGGGTCGGTGGGGTCGGCGGGTTGGGCGGGTTGGGCGGGTTCGGCTCGGTTTGACGAGGGTTGATGGGACTTGCGAGAGCGGTTCTGGCAGTCGCGGGCTCGTAGTTTGAGCGTCACGGCAAGGCGCCGTCGTGCTGCC
>Ga0316204_10009314_pt1 | contig 13187 bp, 10 predicted proteins | sample 6monrhotite_MG_2_FD_205661 | JGI IMG/M metagenome (GOLD analysis project Ga0316204, IMG submission 205661) | Microbial mat bacterial communities from mineral coupon in-situ incubated in ocean water Damariscotta River, Maine, United States -... | ecosystem: Environmental > Aquatic > Marine >... | reverse complement strand
GATTTTACATGATGTTGGTTTGAATAACTATTTGATTTAAGCTTTTACTTTCAAAATCTGAGCGAATTCCATTGGTTTATGTAATAGAAATCCTTGAAAATAATCACAACCTTCTTTCAGTAAAAAATCTAATTGATCTTGATTTTCAATGCCTTCTGCCAAAATACTGACATTCAATTCTTTGGCCATTTTTATGACTGTTCTGACAATGGTTGCACTATTACTATTATGAGGTAAATCTTTCACAAATGATCGGTCTATTTTAATTTTATCAATGGGTAGTTTAATGAGGTAATCAAATGATGAGTAGCCAGTACCGAAATCATCAATTGAAATTTTTATCCCTAACAATTTAAGTCGATTAAATATTTTTATCGATAAATCAACATCGTCCATTAACACTGATTCTGTTATTTCTAATTCTAAGTGATTTGCAGGAATTTTATATTTTTCGATACAGGCTGCGATATTATCATAAAAATTAACATCTTTTAATTGGACTACTGATACATTAACTGCAATTAAAAATTCACCTTTGCCAGCATCAATATTTTCCCTGATTACCTGACAGACATTTTCAAATACCCAGTAGCCAATTTTTACGATGAGATGTATTTTTTCTGCCACGTCAATAAACTGACTGGGTTTTATCTGGCCTTTGGTTGGGTGGTTCCACCTTAATAAAGCTTCCGCTCCAATTATTTGGTTTTCAACACCTTTAACTATAGGCTGATAAACAATACTAAATTGCAATTTTTCAACAGCTTGTCTTAATTCTGTTTCTAGTTTGTGATTTATTTTTACTGATAATTCTAAGCGGTTATCGAATAATTGCAGACAATTTCTACCTTTTTGCTTGGCTTTATTCACTGCTGTATCAGCCCTTTGTAACAGTAGTTCAACCGTCTTACCATCTTCTGGATATAAAACGATTCCTATACTTGCTGTTATTTGAAAAGTTCTGCCTTCTATAATATAAGGGCTTGAGACTTCACTTAATACATACTCACCAAATTCTAATGCTAATTCTTGTGCAATTTTTGAATCTTTATCTAAATCGGGTAAATTTATTATAAATTCATCACCACCAAAATGGAAAAGTGTATTCTCTTTATCCATCATTCCTTCAAATCTTTCAGCCACACTTTTGATTAATAAATCACCAATCATATGTCCTTGGGAATCATTGATATCTTTAAAGGAGTCTAAGTCCAAATATAACACTGCACCTGTTCTCTGGTTGACTTTATGTTCTTCAATGGATTGCTTTATTTGTAATTTAAATAAAGCTTTATTCGGTAAATCTGTTAATAAATCATAATGCGCCATATGCATTATGCGCTGTTCATATTTCTTTATCTCTGTAATATCCACTGCTACTGTCACATTTGCCATGTGCTTATCACTGCTTACCTTAAATGGCATTTTTGAAAGAAGCAATGTGTATTCATTTTCAAGATAGTCTTTAGTTTCAACTTCTTGTGGCTGGGTCGTATTAATATCTTTACTTAAGTTATTATCATTTAAAAAACTAATGCCAATTGGGTTATGAGACTTTAAGTTATCAATCTTACACCTGTCTATTTCTTCATTAGTCATACCAAAATATTGACTGGCTTTTTTATTGGCTAACAATATATTACCATTGTCTTCTGCCACATATATCATGTGTGGGACTAAGTTGATTATTTGGCTAAATTGTTGATTCCTTATAGATAAATCATATATTTTTTTCTTAACTTGATATTTAAAAATGAGAGCAGTCACTAGAGCGAACAAGCCAAAAATGACTAAGCCTATCATAGAATATATTACAATTTTAGATAAATCACTTGTGGATTGACGTGTTAACCATTTTGTCTTGATTTCATAATATTTAGATTCTGGTTCAGATTTCCATAAAGCTATATTCTTATCAAACATTTCTAATAATGAAGAGTTTTTCGCTTTTGGGGTGACTACATAAGATAAGTTTGGGTCAAATATAATTGAGCTATTTATGACTTTGTATTTGTTTGCATACCAAGCTCCTGCAATATTATTTGAAACAGCCGCATCTACTTCATTATTGGCTACTTTTTCAAATAACTGAGAATAGGAATCCACTTCTACGATATTGCATTTTAATTCAAACTTCTCACACCTTAGTATTAAATTTTTTCCATTAAGCCCATCTTTTAACACTGCGATTTGTTTATTATTTAAATCAAGAAAGCTTTCAACTGTAGAAAATTTTGGAATAAAAATATTTGACCAACTGTTGACAACACCTTCTTTAGAATAGTCTAAATACTGACTTCTATCCAATGAAAAACCGACAGCTGTTAACATATCAATTTCTCCATTTTTAGTTTTCTCTAATACAATATTCCAGTCATCAAAAACCCATTTAATATCAAAATTTTCTTTTAAGGCAATTTCTTCTAATAAATCAACACTTAACCCTTCAACTTGATTTTCTTTGTTAAGGAATGACATGGGAGGATTATCAGTGACACCTATTTGATAGGTGGTTTTTTGGAATTGAGACACATTGATTTCAGGTTGTGAAAATATTTTAATACTCACAACTAATAAGATTAAACAAAGATTTGCTTTGAGTCTGTTTATCTTTTTATCAATTTTTTGTACCCTCTAGTTTACGGTTGCGCCTTACGAATTTCCCGTTATTGAAATTAAAAATGGATTAACTTAACATTACCAATTCTTTTAATTATAGCAAATATTGAATAACATTATTAATAGAAAAAACTTATTTATAGGCTACATTGTTTGAATTTAAATTTCATCAAATGTTATGGCAATTTGTGTCATCCTACTGTTTATATCAATTCGTGTAATATTTGACAAGCCAGGAATACTAAATTCCTTAACAATCATCCAATTTTTACCTTTATCACTATAATACAATGTATTACCCTTTCCACACCAGAAATTTCCTTTACTATCGATGGCAAAGTCTTCAACTCCATTGGGCAAGGCAATAATTTTAGTTTTTTTGAGCCTTTTGCTATCAAACTTATTTATCCACCAAGTATTTAAGTTTTTATCAACATAGTATAGGTACTTATATTTAGCATCTGCCTTAATAGCCCTACCAATATTACTTGCCATTTGCTTAGGTTTTTTACCTGTTGTTTGATAAAATAAATTTCCTATTTCGTCTGCAATCACATACACCCATAATTTATTCTTACCCGTCCAATTATGGTAACCTATATTACCTATATCCGTCATCAATCCTGCATTATTTTTCTTTTTGTTAAGCCAATAAACATTTTGTGATCCATCTTTGTCAACTCTCACAACACTTATCCCTTCACGGCCAGCAATTGGGGTCGCAGAATATTCACTCTCTGGAGTCTGCATATATGCTTTTGATGTACGACTCTTTAAATCCATTCGGTATATGTCTGTTTGTTTATTAATGTACCTAGTGAAATACAAGGCTTTATCATTTTCCATAAAAGCTGGTTGAGAGTCATAGCCCGTTCTAGAAGTGATATTTTGAGCATTATTTAATGTGATTTGTCCTTTTTTTACTTTAATATTAGCTAATACAATTTCAGTTCCTGGAGGTGCTTTTGATTGTTGTTTTTGAACTGTATCTTGATCTGCATATGCATAGGGTACAAATTGAATGAACACAAGATATGTGATTATTTTTTTCATTTTGTTATTACTTCCATAATTTTTAAAATTGATTGTACTGACAGTTAAATTTTCATTCCTACATAAAAAGCAATAAAACAAAATACACAAGTAGATAATAGATAAACAATCCCTTTTATCACTTCTCCCGAATTAAACATTAACACAGTTTCCATAGAAAATGTTGACCAAGTTGTCAGTGCCCCCAAAAAACCTACCGTAATAAATAAACGCAAATTTTCTGATGCTTGGAATTTATTACTTAGCCACATATAGGTTATACCCATTAAAAAACAACCAATAACATTAACCAAAAATGTAGCCCAATATAAATTAGCAGGAAAATAATGAGCAACAACCTTAGAATTCAAAAACCGGATAATTGCACCTAAAGCGCCACCCATAGCTACTAAAATTAATTGATTAAGCATTGCGTTTTGCCCTTATCATGTCTAATTTTCTGGCTATTTTAATCTCCAAGCCTGCTTGTTTTGGTTCATAATAGACCTTTTCTCCCATCTTGTCAGGAAATCCTTTTTGCGAATATGCAATTGATCCATCATGCTCATGATCGTATTGATAGCCTTGGGCATAACCTTGATTTTTCATTAAGCTGGTGGGTGCATTGCGTAAATGCATGGGCACATCAAGTGAACCTAAATTCTTTGCGTCGGCTAAGGATTCATTCTGTGCTTTATAAACAGCATTACTCTTGGGGCAACTGGCTACATAGACAGCGGCTTGAGCTAAGGCTAAATCACCTTCTGGCGAACCAAGTCTTCGCCATGTTTCCCAAGCATCTAGACATAGAGTTAAGGCACGTGGATCTGCATTGCCTACTTCTTCACTGGCCATTCGTAATAACCTACGAGCAATATACTGGGCATCACATCCAGCTGATAACATACGATTCATCCAATACAGTGCTGCATCAGGGTTAGAACTACGCACACATTTATGCAGTGCTGATATTTGCTCATAAAAAACATCACCTTTATTATCAAAGCGTGAGGCTTGACCTGAAATAATGAGAGAAACATCTTCATCTTGGACTTGTCCATTTACGGAATAATCAGATAATATTTCGAGTAAAGTTAATAATCGCCTTGCATCACCATCTGCTGCTTGAATTAAATGATCATGCTGTTCTTTTGACAAAATTAATTGAGTTTCTTTTATTCCTTTTGACATTAAAACTTTTAAATCATCGGCTTTGATACTTTTTAAAATATACACTCTTGAACGCGATAACAAGGCATTATTAAGTGCAAAAGAAGGATTTTCTGTGGTTGCCCCAATTAAGGTGATTAAGCCATTTTCCATGTGCGGCAGAAAAGCATCTTGTTGTGATTTATTGAACCGATGAATTTCATCAACAAACAATACAGTAGACAGTCCTGAATCTTTATTTTCCTCCGCTTTTTTGATGGCTTTACGAATATCAGCCACGCCAGACAAAATAGCTGATAAATTTATTTGTTGGATCTGAGTTTGTTCACACAAAATTCTTGCTAAGGTAGTTTTTCCCGTGCCTGGTGGCCCCCATAATATCATTGAGTGTAAATGATTATTTTCAATAATTTTAGAAAAAGGGCGATTAGAAGCGGTTAAATGTGATTGTCCTACAACATCATCTAAAGATTTAGGGCGAAGTTTGTCAGCTAAAGGTTGCAACTATAATTCCAAACCATCACTTATTATATCAACGCCTTCAGGAGGGGTAAATGTAAAAAAGTCAGAAGATAACGGTGGATTCCTGACTTCATCATTAAATTGAAAAACAACGATATTATCAAATTGATTCTTTAATTTTAATACTTTAATCTGATTATTTAAAACTCCTACCCATACTTGTTTTATGTCATCACTTATGATTTTAGGTGTAAAACTAATCCAATCAATATCATTATTCGAATTGGATTGGTCTTGCCAATCTTCGACTATATAATTTTTTTGAGTTTCTTCTTTATTGAGCAAAACATAGATTGGATTCTGCTTACTATCTTGTTGCTTTATCGTCACTTGATCTAAGTCTTCATCATAAATCCAAACTTTATCGCCATTGGCGACTATTAATTGTGGTGCAGGGTTAATATATTCCCATTTAAATTGATCTGGAGCATTAAGCCACATCATTCCAGTTGACACTTCAGATACTTGTCCATTAGCATCTATCTCATATTGCTCGAAATTCGCTGACATTGCAGCTAAATCTTTACGCAAGTCTTCTAATAATTGATTGGCATTATCAGCCAATAACATTTGAGAGAAACACAATATCGCAGAAACAACTATAAATTTAACTTTCATAAAATACCTTAATTTTTGATAGGTGTATTGTAGTAAAACCTAACTGAATATAACTTAAACATCATCCATTGATATTGGAGCTGGCGCTAGAACTTCTCTTGCACCGTTATGCGCCGCTGCACTGACTACTCCATTCTCTTCTAATTGTTCAACAATTGTTGCTGCTCGATTATAGCCAACTCGCAATCGTCTTTGTACATATGAAATTGAAGCCTTACGGCTTTCTGTCACCACGAATACGGCTTGATCATATAAATCATCTACATCACTTGCAGGCTTCTGTGGTAAACCTGTAGCACTGAGTTCTTGCCCATCATCCGTTAATTGAACTTCATCTAAAATACCTTCCTTGTAATCAGCTTCATAGTGAGTCGTCAAATAATTAACGATACCATGAACTTCATGATCATCAACAAAGGCTCCATGTACTCGTTCAGGAATAGCCTTGCCTGGTGGCAAATACAACATATCACCATGACCCAGTAGTTGTTCTGCGCCACCTTGATCAAGAATGGTTCTAGAGTCGATTTTAGACGACACTTGAAATGCAATTCTTGTGGGTATATTAGCTTTAATCAATCCTGTAATTACATCAACTGACGGTCTTTGAGTCGCCAATATTAAATGTACGCCTGCAGCCCGTGCTTTTTGCGCTAATCTGGCAATAAGCTCTTCGACTTTTTTACCAACAATCATCATCATGTCGGCGAATTCATCAATGACAATAACAATATAAGGCATGGCTTCTAGTTCAGGAGGCTTTTGACCGGGTATTAATGCATCTGGTTTAAATAATGGATCGACCATGGGCTCACCATCATCAATGGCTTTTTTTATGGCTTTGTTATAGCCTGCTAGATTTCGCACTCCAACAGCTGCCATTAACTTATAACGTCTTTCCATCTCTGCTACACACCAACGCAATGCATTTGAAGCTTCTTTCATGTCTGTCACTACAGGCGCCAATAAATGCGGAATCCCTTCATAAACAGAAAGCTCTAACATCTTAGGATCGACCATAATCATTTTTACTTCTTCAGGTGTTGCTTTATAAAGCAAACTCACAATCATCGCATTAACAGCTACTGACTTACCTGATCCAGTCGTTCCTGCCACTAATACATGAGGCATTTTTGCGACATCAACAATAACAGGTCTACCGCCAATACTTTTACCTAATCCTAGAGTTAGAGGAGAGCGTGATTTATCGAATTCCACGGAGCGTAACACTTCACTTAAATAGACAATTTCACGGTTAGTATTAGGAATTTCAACTCCAATAAATGGTTTGCCAGGAATAACATCAACAATTCTCACACTAATTACAGACAATCCTCGGGCTAAATCTTTTGCTAAATTAACCACTTGACTAACTTTAACTCCTGCTGCTGGCTCTAATTCAAATCGTGTGACCACTGGGCCAGGATAAACACCTACCACTTTAACTTTAACTCTAAAGTCTGCTAATTTTAATTCTACCTGTCTTGATAAGACCTCTAACTCTTCTTGAGAATATCCCACAACTTGATGATGCGGGTCATCAAGTAATGTTAGTGGAGGAAATTTACTGGCTGGTAAAGTATCAAAAAGTTGTCCTTGTCTTTCTTTGATTACTCTTTTGCTTTCTGAGGGTTTTGGAGAAAAGGCTGGTTCAATAATTCTTGGCTCTCTGCTCTCTTGTATCACTGCATCAATTTTTCTGACTGCTTCTCGGTCATGTTGAGCCTTTTTTCCAGCACGCCAGTCTTTAAAATGTTCATATTTTAATTTAATCCATTCTATTAATTTAAAGGTCCACTTACCCACTAAATCAGCAAATTGAATCCATGACATTCCTGTAAATAATGTAGTCCCAGCTAAAAAAATAGCAGATAAAATCAAAGTAGCACCAACATCACCTAAACTAGAGAACAAGGTACTGCCAACCACTTCACCAACTATCCCGCCACCAGTGAAAATAGCTCCATTTGTATTAATGTACATATACGCCAATGCACAACCAGATAGAAGAGCAGAAATAAATCCACCCATTTTAATACCGGTATCAACCCAACTGGTATTATCATTAACATCATGATTTTTATAGACTCGCCAACCGACAAAAGTCAATCCAATTGGAATAAGGTAAGATAAATAGCCAACAATATTAAATAATATATCGGCAAGAAAGGCTCCGCTTAAACCACCATAATTATGAATAATTTTAGAGTCTGAAGCCGAAAATGGTCCAGAATCTTGCGGGTGATAGCTTAATAAAGATATCAAAACATAAATGGCTACAGGAATAATAAGAAAAAACAAACTTTCCCTTACTCGATTACGAACGTGTCCTGATATCTTATTTTTTTGCATAAATTGATTATAGGGCACCTCTATTAATTACACAATAATTTCAGCTTAACTTAAAGCATGTAAATGTCATACCAGTTATGTGTAATAAACGTCTATGAAGAGGTGGTTAGTCTAACTTAAAACTACCCACCTCAATGAATATTGTCCTATTAAGTTGAAGTATATTTATTAATAGTTGCCACTTAAAGTAGAGCTGGGTGCACGACTTTCCCATTTTCTACATTAATCCCCTTTTGCAGAGAATTAACCTCTCTCCAACCATCTCTTGCCAATCTTTGTACATACGGTAAAATTGCAGCAGAAATGGCTTGAGTAGATGTGCGAGGAACAGAACCTGGCATATTGGTCACTGAAAAATGAATCACATCATGCTTAACAAATGTAGGATTTTCCCATGTTGTTGGTCTTGTAGTTGCAACACAACCACCTTGATCAACTGATATATCAGCAATAACAGAACCAGGTTGCATCGCCTTGACCATATCTTCTGTAATAACATGCGGGGCCTTAGCACCAGTCACTAATACAGCACCAATAACTAAGTCTGCCTCTGATACTTCTTTGGCTACTGATTCTTCATAAGGATATAAAGCAGTCACATTTGATCCTAGTGCCATCATTTCAGCCAGTCTATCTTGTCTTTTATCAAACACAATTACATTTGCACCACCTTTTGCGGCTAACGCAGCTGAGTTTCCACCAGCAGCACCCGCACCAAGAACTACAACTTTTCCTCGCTCTGTCGATGGCAAACCGCCCAATAAAACACCTTTACCACCAGAGGGCTGATGTAATAAATGTGTACCTACTTGCGTAGCAATCATACCCGCAATAATACTCATTGGCGCTAATAAAGGCAAAGATCCATCTGCTTCTTCTACCGTTTCAAATGCCACACCTGTTAATCCAATATCTAATAATTCTTGGGTTAATTTAGGTTCTGCAGCTAAATGCAAATAACAAAATAATAAATGGTCCTTACGTAAATGTTTGAGGTCTCCAGCAATGGGTTCTTTGACTTTTACAATCATCTCACCTTTTGCATATAAATCAGCAGCATCTTCGGCTATACTAACACCTACTTCAGTGTAATCTTCATCACTAAAACCACTCTTAATTCCTGCATTAGTTTCAATATAAACCTGGTGGCCAGATCTTACCAAATCTGCTGCTGCAGCAGGAACCAGAGCTACACGCCCTTCTAATACTTTTGTTTCTTTAGGTATGCCTATACGCATTTTTGTATCCCCTAATATCTGTTTAAAAAATTGAAATCACATTTTATCCGAAAATAGTACCAAGAATATATATTTAGTTGATTTTAGCCTATATTTGTTAAGATATTTAACATTGGTAAACTAGACTATATTATCTGATAAAACTTATATTTATTTATTTATTATTAGCCAGTGCTATTGTAGTCGCCAATAATGTAAATAAGCCAGTTGAACAAGCGGATGTATTATTTGATATTGCGCAATATAATAATACTCCAATTCTTCAACAACGTACATTTTATGGATTAGCCCAAACTTGGACATTGAATGTTGCGGAACTTTATCCAGCAATGACTGGCTTACTGGACACTACTCAAGATAATCAAAAAAATTAACAAACTTTAGATTAGACTTATCAAGCTTTGAAAGAAATCAATCACATTTATAATATTGAAGATGACGCATAATTATGTCAGGAAACATGACAAAACGGGTTTTACAGAAAAATAAAAACTACAGATATAACAATGAATAAAACTCAAACTATTAATAGTTTATAAAAGCACTCTCCATAATTCTCTATTCATTGAACATTCAGCTTATTAGAGTATAATAAAAAAATAGCACTGATTGGCAACAACAGTGACTTTAATTAACAAATTAATATAGGAGGACTTGATCTTGAATCGACAGGTACCTAACCGAAAATACACCATCATAGGTGATGGTAGAGTGGCACGTCATTTTAAACATTATTTCAATCTTGTTGGAATAACTTATAATCATTGGCAACGCTCACAATCAAATGAACAACTACAACTATCCATTGCTGAATCTGATTGTGTTTTAATACTTATTGCTGATGATGCAATTGAGACATTCATTAGTCGCCATACTTTTCTTATAGATAAAAATTTAATTCATTTTTCTGGCACTTTAAATATTGATAATGCCATTGGTTGTCATCCATTAATGACATTTTCTCATGAATTATACGATATACATACTTATCAAAGCATTCCTTTTGTTTGTGATGAACATGTTCAATTTAATGAGTTATTTCCACAGTTAAAAAATAATTCTTTTAATTTAAACAAGGATAAAAAAGCTTATTATCACGCAATGTGTGTAATGGCAGGAAATTTTAGTCAAATCCTTATGCGAGAAAGCAGTAAAAAAATTAACTCTGAATTAAATTTACCTGCTGATATTTTGTTTCCTTATTTACTTCAAAATACCAAAAATTTTATTAGTCACCCAGAAAGCTCTGCGACGGGTCCTTTAGAGCGCGGTGATTTTTCTACAATTTCAAAACATTTACAGGTTTTACAAGGTGATGAATTAAAAAGCATTTATAAAAGTTTTATAAAACATTCATATATTTTATCTGAATCTCTAGAAAGAAAAAATACTGAATCAAAATTTAATAAGTCTATAAATTCTAGTTTAAAGCAAACAGACCATTCATTACCAAGTAATCAAAAAGGAGTTGCACAATGAATATAAATCAACTCTTAAAATCTAAAGCCGAGAATAAAAAAATATCAATGTTGACATGTTATGATTATTCCTCAGCAAAAATTATCAATCAATCCAATATAGATATGATTTTAGTTGGAGATTCTGCAGCTATGGTCATGCATGGATACACATCAACTATACCCATTGATATTAATACAATGGCTCAGCATGTTGCTGCCGTTGCCAAAGGGGCTCCTGACAAATTTATCGTGGGTGATTTACCCTTTATGTCTTATCGTAAATCTCTTTCTGATAACATGATTGCTGTTGAAAAAATTATGAAAGCTGGAGCACATGCGGTTAAGTTAGAGGGTTTAAATGGGAATAAATCCTTAATTCGTCATATTGTTGATTCTGGTGTTCCTGTAATGGGTCATTTAGGTTTAACTCCTCAATCTGTGAATTCACTTGGTGGTTACCGCGTACAAGGCAAGAATGAAAAAGCACAATCTAAGATTATGTCTGATTCGCTAGAATTGCAAGATGCAGGTTGTTTTTCTCTTGTTTTGGAATGTGTGCCTTTTTCTTTTGCTAAACAAATCACTGATTCTTTAGAAATAATCACTATTGGTATTGGTGCTGGTCATGATACTGACGGTCAAGTTCTAGTTTTACAAGATATGTTAGGCATGTCCTCAGATTTCAAACCCAAATTTGTACGCAGATACCTAGATGCTGAACAATTATTTCTACAAGCCTTTAATACTTTTGATGAAGAGGTTAAATCAAGCCTATTTCCTAATGAAAATGAAAGCTATCAATGAAGATTATTAAAAATATTAAAGATTTCATAAAATACCGTCATTCATTTCAAGAAAAACAAATTGGATTTGTTCCAACAATGGGAGCTTTACATGCTGGGCATCTTTCTTTAATTGAAATGTCTATCGCAGATACACAATTTACAGTAGTTAGCATATTTGTCAATCCCACCCAATTTGACAATAAAAATGATTTAAATAATTACCCCGATCTACTTACATCAGATTTAAAAAAACTTGATTCAGCTGGAGTTAACTGCGTACTCTTACCAAACTTTGATCAAATATACCCTGATAATTATAATTTTTCTATATCTGAAAAAGAATTAAGTAAAAAGTATTGTGGCGCTCACAGAGAAGGGCATTTTGATGGTGTTTTAACCATTGTGATGAAATTATTAAATATAGTTCATCCCAATAAAGCTTATTTTGGTAAAAAGGACTTTCAGCAATTAACTTTAATAAAGCAAATGATAACAGCTTTTTTTATACCTATTGAAATTATAGCAGGCCCAACTATACGTGAAGAAGATGGACTAGCAATGAGTTCTCGTAATTTAAATTTATCTACTAAGGAACGAAATTTAGCACCTAAACTTTATCAAACAATTAATTCAAATCTTTCACTTAATGAAATGTATTTAAAACTCGAAAAACTTGGCTTTAAAGTAGATTATTTAGAAGTATTAAACGGTCATCTATTAGTGGCTGCATTTTTAGGAAAGGTCAGGTTGATAGATAATGTAAAATTAAAAAAAATGGATAAATCAGCATGAATATATTACTTTTAATGTCGGGTTCTATAGCATCAGCAAAAGCTACAGGACTGATTTCTCTATGGATAAAGGCTGGCCATAATGTCAAAGTAGTCTGTACACAAAGCGTTTTCAAGTTTGTAGGTAAAGCTACATTAGAGGGCCTTAGTAATAATATAGTTATATCTTCAGTATTTGAAGATGATAATATGATGGAGCATATCCATTTAAGTCGATGGGCTGATCGAATAATCTTGGCCCCAGCAACAGCCAACGTTATCAATAAACTTGTAGCAGGAATTGCTGATGACATCGTTACAACAACATGGGTTGCGGCTTTACAACTTGATAAACCTATGTTTATAGCACCTGCTATGAATTCAATGATGTGGAATTATCCAGCCACTAAAAATTCAATTAAAAAATTAAAGCAATGGAAAATTAATATTTTAATGCCAGAATCTGGGGAATTGGCCTGTGGAGAAACAGGTTCTGGACGATTAATGGAAATTAATGATATTAATCAAGCAGTATTTTCAAAAAAACAAAGTAGTAATCTAAAGAAGAATATTCTTATTACTGCTGGAGGAACTAGAGAGTATATTGATGGTGTGCGTTAT
>Ga0316204_10009312_pt1 | contig 13187 bp, 10 predicted proteins | sample 6monrhotite_MG_2_FD_205661 | JGI IMG/M metagenome (GOLD analysis project Ga0316204, IMG submission 205661) | Microbial mat bacterial communities from mineral coupon in-situ incubated in ocean water Damariscotta River, Maine, United States -... | ecosystem: Environmental > Aquatic > Marine >... | reverse complement strand
AAAGAGATGAATATCGCTGAGACCGAAATGCCTGGTCTCATGGCGTTGCGTGAAAAATATGGCGCAAGCAAGCCACTTAAAGGTGCCCGTATCATGGGTAGCTTGCACATGACCATTCAAACCGCAGTATTAATTGAAACACTGACCGCGCTAGGCGCAGAGGTTCGCTGGGTATCGTGCAACATTTTCTCCACTCAAGATCATGCTGCCGCGGCTATCGCTGCTGCAGGTGTCCCCGTTTACGCTTGGAAAGGCGAGACACTAGAAGAATACTGGTGGTGTACTGAGCAAGCCTTCAAATGGCCCAACGGTGAGACCGCCAATATGATTTTGGATGACGGTGGCGATGCCACGTTACTCGTCCACAAAGGCGTTGAGTTTGAAAAAACAGGCGTAGTTCCTTCACCATCAACCACTGATAATGAAGAATTGAAGTGCGTTTACGGCGTTTTAGCTCGCGTTATGGAAGAAAATAAGCAATTTTGGACCAAACAAGCAGCCAACATCCAAGGCGTGACTGAAGAAACAACAACAGGCGTTCATCGTTTGTACGAAATGGTTCAAGCTGGAGAATTATTGTTCCCAGGCATGAATGTCAATGATTCCGTCACTAAATCTAAATTCGATAACCTATACGGCTGTCGCGAATCTTTAGTTGACGGTATTAAGCGCGCAACAGATGTAATGATCGCGGGCAAAGTCGCCATCGTATGTGGTTACGGCGACGTAGGCAAAGGTTCTGCTCAATCTCTTAAAGGACTGGGTGCCACCGTGATGATCACCGAAATCGATCCGATTTGTGCGCTACAAGCCGCAATGGAAGGTTTTCGTGTCACCACAATGGAAGATGCCGCCGCTATCGGTGATATTTTTGTAACGACCACTGGCAATAAAGACATCATCACTCATGACCACATGGTGCAAATGAAAAACCAAGCCATCGTTTGTAACATCGGCCATTTCGATAACGAAATCGATATTGCGGGCATGCGTCAATATGAATGGGAAAACATCAAACCTCAGGTAGATCACATCATCCTACCAAGCGGTAATCGTATCATTATGCTTGCAGAAGGCCGCTTAGTTAACTTAGGTTGTGGCACTGGTCACCCAAGCTTTGTGATGTCTAATTCGTTCACCAATCAAGTATTGGCACAAATTGAGTTTTTCACTCGTCGTGATCAGTATGAAGTCGATGTCCACATTCTTCCAAAACATTTGGATGAAGAAGTTGCTCGCTTACATTTAGAAAAAATAGGCGTCAAGCTTAGTATTCTTTCTAAAGAGCAGGCAGACTACATTGGCGTGCCTGTGGAAGGCCCTTACAAGCCAAATCATTATCGCTATTAATACTTAAATGTAGAGCAAGCGCGGTTTAAAAAAACCTGACTTCGCTGTTATGGCGGGATAGCATTACAGCTATCCTGCCTTACATTTCATACTAAGGAATAGCGATATGAACACGCAAAAGAAATTTTCTAAAACATTCAGCTGCGAGTTCTTCCCACCCAAGTCAGACAAGGGCGCGGAGAATTTACGTGCAACCCTGACAGAACTCGCTAAGCTCAACCCAGCTTACTTCTCCGTCACTTTCGGTGCCGGCGGCAGTACACAAGAAGGCACCTTTGACACCGTCAAAGAAATCCAGGAACAGGGCTATGCTGCAGCACCTCATCTTTCTTGCATTGGCTCAACTCAAGCTAATATTCGCGAATTGCTCAACAGCTATATGGCCATCGGCGTTAACCGCATCGTAGCCTTACGTGGCGACATGCCCTCAGGCATGGGAGAAACTGGTGAATTTCGTTATGCCAATGAACTCGTTGAATTTATTCGCAAAGAAACAGGCGATCACTTTCACATAGAAGTCGCCGCCTACCCAGAAGTCCACCCGCAAGCACCTAACGCACAAAAAGACATCGAAAACTTTGCTCGAAAGGTAAAGGCAGGAGCCAATGCCGCTATCACACAGTACTTCTACAACGCTGACGCTTATTTCCGTTTCGTTGATGACTGTGAAAAACTGGGCATAGATTTACCCATCATTCCAGGCATTATGCCAATCACTAACGCGACTAACTTAAAACGCTTCTCAGCAATGTGTGGTGCTGAAATCCCACGTTGGATTGAAAAACGCTTAGATGGCTACGGTGATGATAAAGCGTCTATTGTTGCGTTCGGTGAAGAGGTGGTTACCGAACTATGCCAACAACTCTTAGATAAGGGAGCCCCAGGCTTGCATTTTTATTCGATGAATCAAGCCAAACCCACACAGCGACTTTGGCAAGCGCTGGGGCTAACAAACAACTAATCAGACTTCCAATAATAAACAAGTCGAGACAGCAACGTTGTTTCGACTTTTTCTCTCACGGTCAATAAAACCGAGCAAGCACTAACTCACCAATCGTAAGTGTTGATTTCATAACAATGGTCCGCCCGGCACGACGCTTTATCTCGGCCACGATAGGTGCCCAACTAATTACCTCACAGGCATCAAACTATGACACCAGACCCAAGATATAACCCTCAGCGGCAAAGGCCTCCCGAGCATTCCCCTCAACCACCACTAACGAATAGATCACAATCACATAATTCACTTCATCCAAGCACAATAATTCAATCACCTAATCCTTGACGGTAAAAAATAAATACAACTCCGCCGCAAACACACCTTTGTATATGCGCCACAAATCCTTCGACTACAATCGCCATACCCCATTCAATACCTTAGCCCCAACTCAACCGATAATATTACCAGCCTTGCATCAGCCTCAAGGTACCGATATATGATAAAGTCAATATTTCTCTCACCCTAAGCGCAGCCTAATGAGCCAACAACCTACTTTTTACTGGTACGATTACGAAGCCTTCGGCCTCAATCCAGTCACCAACCGCCTAAGCCAATTTGCTGGCGTACGTACCGACATGGACCTCAACATCGTCGGCGACCCGCTCATGATGTACTGCAAACCCGCAGATGATTTTCTACCCGACCCAACCTCATGCCTCATCACAGGCATCACCCCCCAAAAAACACTAAAAAAGGGCGTGATTGAAGCCGAATTCATAGAGCGGATCAATAAAGAATTTTCTCAACCAGGCACCTGCGTATTGGGATACAACAATTTACGCTTTGACGACGAATACACTCGTCACACGCTGTATCGAAATTTATTTGACCCCTACGCCCGAGAGTGGCAAAACAGCTGTTCACGCTGGGATTTGCTTGATGTTGTACGCATGACACGTGCACTACGCCCAGAAGGCGTCGAATGGCCAACCACACACGAAGGGCGTCCCAGCGTACGCTTAGAAGACCTAACCATTGCCAACAACATTAGCCACGAATCAGCGCACGATGCCCTATCTGATGTCTACGCCACGATTGCTGTGGCTCGACTTATCAAAGAAAAACAAGGCAAACTATTCGAATACGCCTTCGAAAACCGCAGCAAGAAGAAAATATTCAGCATGCTCAACGTGCGCGAGCAAAAACCCGTACTACATATCTCAGGCATGTACCCCGCCGAACAGGGCAACATGGCAGTCGTCGTCCCCGTGGCGCAACACCCAACCAATAAAAACGGCATCATCGTCTACGACCTAAGCGTAGACCCTAGCGACATGCTCAACATGAAACCAGAGAAAATCCATGAACGCATGTTCACACCCAAAGAGCAGCTCCCTGAAGGCGTAGCTCGCATTCCGCTCAAAACCGTTCACGCCAATAAATGCCCTATTATCGCCCCCTTCATGACCCTTGATGCCAAGGCCGCAAAACGACATAACATCGATTTAAACATCTGCCGAACTCATCTGGATGCCATCAAGAATAACCCAGGCTTATCCAAAAAACTTCAAAAGGTATTCTCGGAAACCACCTACGAAAAACGCACTGATCCTGACGAAATGCTTTACGGCGGGGCCTTTTTTAGTAACGAAGACAAACTAAAAATGGCGAAAGTTCATCAAACAGACCCATCCGAACTGCGCCAAGAGGACTTTTCTTTTGATGATGACCGACTCGAAGAAATGCTGTTTCGTTACCGAGCGAGAAATTACCCAAACACCCTGGTAGAAGATGAGCAAATTCGCTGGCAGAAATTTCGTAGCGAGCGCTTAAGTCGCAACCATCCAAACCGGTTTACGCTAGAGCAATACTTTGCAGAAATAGAACGTTTGCGCCAAGACCCAGAAAGCAATAACAAAGATTGGGCAATACTCGATAAATTAGAAGCTTATGGCATGCAAATAGCGCCGTAGCCAAAACAAACGAAAAAAGCGGCCCTGAAGGCGACGGGCCGCTGATAATGGCGCTAACATCACTACTTTAGGTAGCTGGCTTCACGCTCGATTCCTACCCTGTACTAAAGAATCCCCACCTCTTGTAAAAGCGAAGACCTAAGTCAGAACTTATTGTTATTTTGTCCGCGACGAAGACACAAACAATATCTATGCCAGAACAACAGAGCATTGTTTTTCCTAGCTTTTTTAAAGAGCCAATCACGCATCGCACAAATATGTAAAATTTAGTGACACATACGCAACCCCAACCGCCTATCCCAACGCAGGCAACACTAAAACCCAAGGCAACCACTGTGTAATAAAAGCTGTAATCACCACAATACCGACGGCATTCATCCACACCCCTACCCGAGCCATTTGTGCAATGCTAACTTGGTGACTAGAAAATACAATTGCATTAGGTGGTGTCGCCACAGGTAACATAAAAGCGAACGAGGCAGCCAAGGCAACCGACCCCATTAAAACCATCGCCGGCGCTTCAGCCGCTAATGCAACCCCCGCCATAACGGGTAACAACAACGAAGCGGTCGCTGTGTTCGACGTTACCTCGGTCAAGAAAATAACAACACAGACCACCACAAGCACTAATCCAATCAAACTAACGCCGTGAAGTAACACAAATTGCTCGCCAATCCATTGCGTGAGTCCGCTAGATGAAAAGCCACTAGCCAAAGCAAAACCCCCACCAAATAGAATAATAATATCCCAGGGAATTCTGACCGCACTCCCCCAATCCAATAATTTTTCACTCCCCCCTCGGCCAGAAGGAAGAACAAACAACAACAACGCACCTGCGATTGCGATATTGGAATCCTTTACCTCACCCCAAATATCCCAATCGCTAAGGCCCCGCAGCAGCCAAGCAGCAACCACCAAAGAAAACACAATAAGTACTCGCCACTCCTGCCGACTCATGGCCCCTAACTCATCCAATTGCTGCATGACAACAGCACGACCACCAGGCAGGGCTTGCATATCATTTCGAAAGGCAAAACGCGTTAAATACCACCACGCTATCGCCAACATCATGAGCGATAATGGTGCCGCAAACTGCATCCATTCAACAAAGCCAATACTATAGCCATACTCTTTTTCAACAACGCCGGCCAAAATAGCGTTGGGCGGTGTACCAATCAGCGTCGCTACACCGCCGATTGAGGCCGCATAGGCAATACCAAGCATTAGCGAGGCACCAAAGTTACTAGGAATTACAACGCCATTGTTATCCAGCTTATTATTGGAATCCGCTACTTGACTAAGCACCGACATGGCTATGGTCACCATTAACATTGCCGTCGCTGTATTGCTAATCCAAGCAGATAAAAAAGCCGTCGCCAACATAAAGCCCAATACAATACGATCTGGCGCGCTACCAACCAATAGAACGGTATGAAGCGCAATGCGCTTATGCAGATTCCATTTCTCGATGGCCATCGCCAACATGAAACCACCCATAAACAGATAGATGAGATGATTTGCATAGGAGGACGTTACCTGTGAAGTCGACATCACCTCTAAGATGGGGAACAGCACGATTGGCAGCATCGCCGTAGCAGGAATAGGAATCGCCTCCGTAATCCACCAAACCGCCATTAAGACTGCCACAGCTGCTACACTCATCGCGGCCGGAGTCATACCCCCAGGTACAGGAAACAACAAAATGGTGCCGCATAGCGCTAGACCTAACCACAAGCCGACGTGACGAAACAATCCACCCATATTAGCTATCACACCCAATAAAAAAGGGGCTGCCACTTGAGTGAGCCCCTTTAATGATTTTCAACAAAACCCTGTAGCTATTTGATCGGCGTCAGCTTAGCCTCTTCCAAAATCAAAGAATAGGTATAGCCATAGCCAAAATCCCTATCCGTCGTCACCAACGCCTCGACACTTAATTCATCGCCTACGTTCGCGGTTTGCTGACTTGTCACCGTCAGGTCATCGGCCCCTTCACCACCCGTGCCATCGTGAATATGTAGGAAGTTTTTACCCATAATATTGTTATTCACTTTTGTCACGCTGCCTTTCACAACAATTCGCTGACCAGACAACGCTTGCTGCTCAGCATAAACCTGCTCAACCGTTTTCACTACCATAGACTCCGCCGCCACCCAAGTCGATGAACAAAGTAGAACCGATGCTGCCACACTATATTGAATCAATTTACCCATTACTTCCTCCTATGAATGCTGTTGTTTTATCACGCTTTCACGGCACTTGAAAACCTTTCGCCAAACTAAAGTTCTTATTTAGGTCCGTTGGTTTAACAAGCGCTTCAATTGCGCCATATCCTCTTCCATCTTAAATATATGAGCTTGTATCGCTGCAGAATCAGCATCAATTATCACTGCCTTCGCCGGCTTAGACTCTCCTTGCTGGACTTCCTGAACAGCATTAACGATCACCGCGATAAACAGGTTAAGCATTGTAAATGTGGCAATCAGTATGAATGGTACAAAAAATAGCCAAGCATATGGGAAGACCTCCATTACCGGTCGCACAATCCCCATCGACCACGACTCCAAGGTCATAATCTGAAATAAGGTATACGCACTATCACCTAAGGAACCAAACCATTCAGGAAACTCATCACCAAATAAATTCGTCGCCATCACCGCCGACACATAATAAATCACCAACATGACAGCAACGACCGAACCCAAGCCCGGAATTGCTGCCAACATACCGCCCACAACTCGACGCATTGAGGGCACCATTGTCAACAAACGTAACACCCGCAGCACTCGCAGTGAGCGCAACACCTCAAGAGGGCCAGATGCTGGTATAAGAGAGATACTCACGACCAAGAAATCAAAAACACTCCAAGGGTCTCTAAAAAACTGCGCCCGATACACAAGAATACGCAGCGTTATTTCAACAACAAAAACAGCGACAATGATACGGTCAAACAAATAAACCCATTTTCCCCAACTATTCACCACTGCATCACTAGTCTCAAGCCCTAACAAAGCCGCACTAACTAAAATTAATACGATAACTAGACGCTGAACTGGGCTTGATTCAACAAACTTTTTTAAGCTCAAGCGCCAATCAGCCCAATTTGACGTATCCTGCACATTCATTACCAAAACCCTATATCACTAAATCATAAATAATGCTTTTATAAGCACTCACAAATAAATGGCAAACACACCTATATTCAAGACGTTAATTAAATAATAAGTGCCTTAGCTAGCCTCAACTAAATCGACTTGGGATCATTATTTCACTCATTGTACTTATCTCAAACAGCCGATTAACGCGCTCAGTCTAAGATGAATCAGCCACTCAAAAAGCTTAACCGCGACACCAAATAACGACAAATTTATGACGATGCAATACTTTATGTTTACAAACTGTTCAGTTTCAGTCAGAATCATTTTGGACCTGTACGGGGGGCGGTGATTACCTTGTCAACGACATAGGTAGTAGCTCTAGGTCTTTATAGGTAGTTGCATGGTTTGATTAAATAATTGAGGGGAGTTACAAATGAAGTTATTTTCTGGGGTTGTTGGTGCAGCTGTTGTTGCAGTTCCTATGATGTTCTCCACTGCAGCTACTGCAGCTGGCGATGCTTTATACAAGAGCAAAGGTTGTGCTGGTTGTCACGGTCCTACAGCAATGGGAACCGTTGGCCCTCGCTTAGCTGGTCAGCAAGAAAAATACTTAGTTGAACAGTTCCAATTGATTCGTGACGGTAAGCGTACTTCAGGTAAAGCTGGCATGATGAAAGGTGCTGTTGCCAAAGTTACTGATGACGAAATCAAAGCTATCGCGGCACATCTAACTGGTCTTTAATATACGGCTAGAAGATTATCACCTCCCTTCAGGGAGAGTGGTTAATAAAAAAACCCAGCTAAGCTGGGTTTTTTTATGTACAAACCAATTTTTTCTCAAAAAAAAGCCACCCATCCGGTGGCATAGTCTACTCAAGCATCTATATTCAACAATAAATGCCTATCTCTTCCAACCCTCCATAGTCTCTTTTCGATATACGGAACTGCTATGTATGGGCCTTTTTTTAATTTTTAAATTTCCCAGCCCACACCATGTTTATTCTTATTTTTCACGATGTAGGCCGGTAATCTCCCTTCCGACCTTTAATATTCAACCGCCACAACAGCAACTGAGAAATACTTAGGCTCTTATTATAACCAGCCCAAAACGGACCCAAATACCCAGGAAAATATCACGCTTATTATTATTGTTCGTGATATTTCCCCAGTTAGTGCCACTTCTTCCGACCCTTCATAATCTTCTACCGATTACCGGAATTTCGCTATGTTTAGGTTCTTTTTATTATCAGTCTCACTGATACAAGACCAATCTCCAAGCAAGATCCAAATTGTTATTATCATTTCTGGTTCCTGCTCATACGTCATCAGCCACATAATCTAATTTACTCAACGAGCACCGTTACGTTAAGGCTTAACCGTTTTTATTATTGCACCTAATTCACATTCAATAGTCATGCCAATAATGTAACCAACTGTTTATTAAAGAATTACCACACAAGAAAAATAGGTAGTATTACTCATATGTAAAATAAACAGACACTTTTAATGGGTATTAATAAACCACATGTAAAGTATCTGGACATAAACAATAACGACACCGCTATAGCTAAAAACAGCTACGCCCTACTTAAAGCGCATAGACAAATCAATTGCTTTTATATGCTTTGTTATTGCTCCAGTCGAGATAAAGTCGACGCCCGTCTCCGCCAGCGCTCTCAACCCATCAAGAGAGACATTACCAGACACTTCCAGTTTAGCCCGCCCCTGGTTCAAGGCGACAGCCTCTTCAATCTGAGTTAATGAAAAGTTATCTAGCATAATAATATCAGCGCCAACAGATAAAGCCTCTCGAAGCTCAGCCATTGTTTCGGTTTCAACCTCGATCAATTTATCTAGAGCAAAAGCCCTAACCTTCGTCACGGCAGCGGTAATGGAGCCAGCGGCTAAAATATGGTTTTCTTTGATCAACACACCATCATATAAACCACGCCGATGATTGTGACAGCCCCCACAGACAACTGCGTATTTCTGCGCATCACGCAAACCGGGAATAGTCTTCCTGGTATCTAAAATTTTTACATCCAGACCCGCCACTGCTTGGGCGTATCGATTCGCCTCCGTCGCCGTCGCGGATAAGGTTTGTAAAAAATTCAAGGCTGTGCGCTCACCCGTCAACAAAACTTTGGCCGGCCCTTCCAAACGAAACAGCGCCTGATCAGGCTCAACACACTCACCTTCATCAACTAACCATTCAACGTTGACATTAGAATCAAGCTGACGAAACACCTCGTCGACCCAGGGCCGTCCGCACACAATGGCAGACTCTCGACTAATGACGCTCGCCTTAGCGTGAAGCTCATCAGGAATAAGCGCTGCGGTTAAATCACCACTACCGATATCTTCAGCAAGCGCAACTTGAACATTTACGGTGACGCAATCAGGAACCACTATCTTCATATTTCATTTAGCGCCAAACTTGGCACCAATAACCTCTTTTACAAATGGAATGGTTAATCGCCGCTGCTCGATCAAAGAAACAGCATCAAGACGATCCAATAGATCAAACAGCGCCACCATATCTCGATGATAGTGCCGCAGCAGATAGGCACCGACTTCGTCAGGCAAATCAAACCCTCGCTCATAAGCCCGTCGCTGCATGGCCTGAAGCTTATCTGCATCACTCAAACCGGTTAATTGAAAGGCCAAACCCCAGGTCAGGCGAGACTTTAAGTCAGGTAATACAATAGGCGAAGCATTGAGCGGTGTAGAGCCTGTCAACAACAGTGCTCCCTCGCCCTCATTTCGTATCCTGTTATATAGATGAAATAGGGCGGTTTCCCAGGCAACTTGCCCTGCAATCGCATCAACATCATCTATCGCCACTAATGCCATCACCTCCAGGCCATCAAGCATTTCAATATCCAGCTGATCTGCTTCTTTTAAAGGCAAATAAACACTCCCCCCGCGTTCGGAGCATGCATGACAGGCAGCTTGCAACAAGTGGCTTTTACCGCTACCTGGAGCGCCGCTGACATAAACAAAACGCTCATCACCGGCGCAGGCTCGCTGTAAAACGTCTAAGACGACGGCATCCTTACCCGCGACAAAATTATCAAAGGTCGCACTCTCTCGCAAACCAATGCTTAGGGGTAACTGCATAGGCGAAGTTACTGATTTATCGCCCACTATTGTCCGCCCGAGCGCTTATCTGAGCCACTATATAACTGACTCCCAACATATTCCTCATGCGCATGGCGCACCATCACCATCATCACAGCGGCTACAGGCAAAGCAAGCAATATCCCAAAGAAACCAAACAACTGGCCGCCTGCCATTACCGCAAAGATGACGGCAACAGGGTGCAAACCGATGCGGTCCCCTAATAAATAGGGGGTTAGCACGAAAGATTCGAGTAATTGGCCAAAACCAAAAACAGCTAAAACATAGACAAGATAAATACCTTCTTGAAACTGCATAATCACAGCAACACCGGCAACCAGCATACCCAAGATGAACCCCAAGTAAGGCACAAAACTCACCAAACCAGCGCCCATCCCGATCAGCAGGGCCATATCCAGACCAACCATCCACAGGCCAACAGAATAAACCGTGCCCAAGGAGGCCATGACTGTGAGTTGTCCGTGCATAAACGCCCCTAAAACCTCGTCACAATCTTTCGAGACATGAACGGTTTTGCGCTCCCAACGACGCGGAATTAGCTCATGGACTCGCGCCACCATAATGTCCCAGTCACGCAACAAATAGAATGTCAGCACTGGGATTAACACCAAATTCGCTATCCAGGCGACAAACGCCAAGCCAGACTGAGACACAACACCCAACACGCCCGCAGCAGCTCCGCCAACATCCTGCCAATGTTGTTTGACCATCGCCTTAAGTTGGCCCAAATCCCAAGCGGCCAGATCTAATGCCAGCGTTGTCTGTAACCAGGGAATAATCGAATGCTGAATAAAATCAATATAACTGGGTAGCTTTTTCACCAACGTGACAATTTCTTGCTGCAGTACAGGCAAGATAAAAGCAATCGCAATAAACAAGAAACTAAAAATGCCGCAAAAAACTATCAACACTGAAACGGTACGTGAAAACTTTCTTTCCAACCGATCAACTAACGGATCTCCCATATAGGCGAGCATGGCTGAGACAAGAAATGGCGTCAGCACCGGGGCTAATAAATACAGGACAAAGGCCAGCGTTGCGAAACCAATCAACACCAACCACTTTTGAGAATCAGTCATAATTACTCGTATTAAATTAACGTAGCGTTAAGAATACTCACGGAAGGCCTTTCGTCCCCAGCTCCAAATATAATCAAAACCACTGAGTACCGTCGTCACGCATACTGCATAAACGAGACTAGTTAAGAGCCACTGAGGAAGGGCTATCACCCCTAGAGAGAACACCAACACCAAGACCAAAAGAATCTGCAAGGTTGTGTTTATTTTGCTAATCCACGTTGGCGAGGGCTGATAATGGCCGACAAAAAAATAATACGCCGTTGCCCCCAGCACAATCACGATATCGCGTCCTAGCACCAGAAAGGCCAACCACAAGGGAATATCACCCACCCAGCTTAAACAAATATAGGCAGTGACTAATAATAACTTATCGGCCAGCGGATCGAGAATAGAGCCTAGACGGCTACTCCAGTCAAAGCGCTTGGCCAAATAACCATCCAGACCATCAGATAACCCAGCAATAAAAAACAACAATAATGCTTCGCTATAACGTTGTTCCAGCAACAAATATGCAACAGGCGCGGTCAATAACACCCGCACAATAGTTATGCCGTTGGGAATATCTCGAGCTTGCAGCATCATGGTTGTAAACGGTATACCAACTTATTAGGGTTAGACTGGCCAACGCCAATATTTTGGTCATTTTCAATCACTGGTAACAACGTCGTTCCCAAAGCAATGTCTCGACTTAAGCTTTCTCGGCTTGTTAAAAGCGCAACATCAAATAACATATCCGTTCCCCTCACCTCTTTAACTTTAACCTCTGACGCCCCATCCAGTGACTGCAAATAGCCCAACAAGTTCGCATAAGACGCCAAATCGACCACGCCCGATACGGCAATTGAAATCGTGGAGTTAACATCCATCGTGAATACCTGGGCAAAGCGCAAGGCAATATGATCCGCCGCCCCATCAATACCTCCATCAACAGCCAAACCTTGGCTGTTGGCCTCACTGGCCCAATGAATACGATCCGAGCCGTCAAGTAATGACCAACGCGCCTGCCAGCCGCCATCAGATTCGCGAAGTAAACGTCCAAGCAACACCGAATCAACCCCGTAACGCTGGACAACTGGGCTGATAGAAGCGTAGAAACCACCCCATACATCAGCAAACGAAAAGTGGCGCTGATCCTCCAAGTCCATTAGCGGCAACAGGGTAGGTAATCCTCGACGCAAAGAGGCATTCGCCACATACGATTCCATTTCAGCAGAAGCGTTGGCAGCTAACACATAGCGGACCTCACGATCCTCAACCGCAAGCAACACCAACACTTCTGGACGGGTCCGCCCCCACAGCGGCACACCTGCTTCAACCAGCTTATGAGTTAACGATTCACCATCGAACTGAACGACAAGTTTATGGGTGTAACCTTGCTCAGCCAGCGCTGGACTCTCTCCCTCGACCAACTCTACATAATGATACTGCTGTACCAAGCGACGCGCAGCCGCCACGGTCGAGGCCAGCAAAGGCCGCTCCGGCGCGCTAGTATCACCGCTAATTTTTACAATCACCTGCGCCAACGCCTCAGGGTAAACCTGAAAACGCTCTGACTGGACCTGCGTTTTAACAGGCACCTGGGCTTCGTATAGGCCCTCAATATCAG
>Ga0316204_10009311_pt1 | contig 13188 bp, 17 predicted proteins | sample 6monrhotite_MG_2_FD_205661 | JGI IMG/M metagenome (GOLD analysis project Ga0316204, IMG submission 205661) | Microbial mat bacterial communities from mineral coupon in-situ incubated in ocean water Damariscotta River, Maine, United States -... | ecosystem: Environmental > Aquatic > Marine >... | reverse complement strand
GCTGACATCAGGAAAAATTTCAGCATTTAATCCTTCATCTAAAACAGGCGGCATTATGATTGTAGAAAATTTTTGCGCAACTTTAAAATGTAAATTGGTTATTTGAACTTCCTTGTTTTTAGCGAGCGTCAGGGCATAATTCCTGCCTCACGCACCGAATTTGCCAATTCAGTGTGAGTGATCGGGTGGCTTGTCTTTTTCCGGCTACCAATCTCATGGCCAGGAAGTGAATTATGAACGCCAGAATCGCCGCTATCGCATTGACCGCTTTTTCCTTCAGCGCTTTTGCCTCCCCGCCGCCTCCGCCGCCACCGGCACCCGAGATCGCGCAGGGTGAATTTGACGGTTTTCAAGGCCCGGATCTGTGGCGCGCCTGGCAACGTCAGGTCCGTGTGCAGGCTTTGCAAATGGCATCCGAAGCCTATCGGGCGGCGGGTGAAACCGGCGACGGAGCTTTTATTCGAAATGAAGGTCCATCCATCGAGATTTCAACAGGATACTGGACCGAGGGCTTCAATGCACAATTTGCAGAATTCTGCCCGCGCAATCGTCCGGACCAGTGCATATGGTCCTATCGGTCTATTCGCCTGAATGGCAATCAGGCCGAATTTGATGCCGTTACTCTGGCGACATTTGATGGCGCGGGATTGGCGGCCGAACTGCAGGCTCGAAATATCGGGCCGGATGAGTTCGATCCCGAACACGCCATTTTCACAGACATTTCGGCACTCCAAACAGCGCTGACACCGCATCTCGGACTAGTCTCGGTATCTGCGGACACATGCCCCGCGGTCGGCCAGTGGCGTCGGCGTCTCGAGGCCGCCCCGCCGATATATCTGTCCGGTCAGGCCCCGGAAGACAGCACCACGCCGCCGTCCATGCCGCCGCCGCCTTATCCCATCCATATCCGGCATGTGATTGAAATTCCGGTGACGGCGTTCGGCACGGCGGATGTCACAGTGCGGATTAATGACACGCGAAATCGGCAATTGTCCGAACTGTGGAGCCTCATCACGCGAGGAATTTCCGACTGCATGGCGGGTGAGTGAAATCAACACTCCACAAACCCGGCCCGGCCTGTTAAAGAGCGCCGCGAACGCATAAGGATTCTCTGCCATGGCCGACAAGCTTCACTTTGACCTCGTCTCTCCCGAACGCCGCCTATTCGAGGGCGATGTCGATATGGTCGTTGTGCCCGGCGAAGAAGGCGATTTCGGTGTGCTGCCTGGCCACGCGCCGGTAATGAGCGCGATCCGTTCCGGCGCGATTGCCGTGCATGATGGCGCGGATATACGCCGCACATTCATCCATGGCGGTTTTGCTGAAGTCACGCCGGACGGCCTGACCGTTCTGGCCGAAGAAGCCATTGATCTGGCGTCTGTCGATCGCGACGAACTGGCCAAGGATCTGACCGAAGCAAAAGAAGACATTGGTCTGGCCCGCAATGATCACGAACGCCATCTTGCCGAAGCCAAAGTGGCCAAATTTGAAGCGCTGACCGAAGCGCTGAACGGCTAGATCAAAGCTGTTTGCTAATTCAGGCGGCGCGGTCATACCAACCGCGCCGTTTTTTTTTGGGGTTACGAAATGAGATTAATGTTTGCGAGCCTAGTCGCTTCGATCTGTTTCGCGACCAGTTCAGCCCAAATGCCGCCGCCTCCGCCATCTCCGGATTTTCCAAGTAGTCAATGGAGCCAATACTGGCGACTAATCGAGGATCAACAGGAGGCCGCGCTCAGGCGGGCATTTGAAAGTGTTTTAAACGATGCGGGGGATCATCGAATGATCCTGGATATCGAAATAGATACTGAATGGTATTCTAATCGTCGGCGTTTTGTTCTTGAAGGCATTTGCTCGGAAAACGAGCTGACAGAATGCGACCTTCGTTTGGTATCGGTGTTTTTCCCTACAACGATGGAATCGGTCGTGGATCTAAACACCCTCGTGCGAGAGGCGGCATTAGATGGCCGCGCCAGCGCATTACCACCGCCAGAGTGGAATGATTTCACAGACAGATTTGTGAGAGAATTCGTCGATGTTCAGACAACTTCTCTCGTGGACTGCCCTCAGTTGGTTGACGGATTGATTGCAATTGAGGCGATACCGTTGAGAATCGATTGGGCTGACATTGGGGAGGATGACAACCGGCTGCTACCAATCCATCCTTCGCGTTACGCCGTGCAAATCGGACAGGCTTTGATGGGTTCGGCCGAGCTCGAGTTCCGCCTGACTGGAATAGATCATTCTCAGGCGCAGGACATATCAGATGCGTTTCTTGCCCAAATCCGTGATTGCGACATCCGGGCTTTGGAGTTTACGCAATGATCGACTTTCTCGCCTCTCTCGGTCTGACGGATTTCATCGGCTTCGCCGGTGTCGCCTGCGTATTGTTTGCCTATTTCTGGCAACAGACGAAAGGCGTGCGTGATGATGACTGGCGCCACCCTGTCATCAATGGAGTCGGGGCTGTACTTTTGTTGGTCTCGCTGGTCTACAAGCCCAATCCCGCTTCCATCGCGATCGAGTTTTCCTGGTTTGCCATCAGTGTGATCGGGCTGGTACGCGCCTTGAAAAACCGTCAGCGTGCGAAAGCGGCAAAAGCCTCCACGACCTCTTCATAGACATGGCGTTTCCAGTCGATGATCAAGGACGGTATGTTTTCCAGCCGCTCCCATCGCCATTCGGCAAATTCCTGCGGCGGGACGGCGGTCAGGTCAAAATCTGAATCGCGTCCGGTATAGCGAAACGCAAACCACAATTGCTTCTGACCTTTCCATTTATAGCGTTTCTGGTCCGGTCGGGCAGGCAGGCCAGGCGGAAAATCATAGGCGATCCAGTGATTGATTGAGCCGAGCAATTCCAGCTGATCTGTTCGCGCGCCGGTTTCTTCATAGGCCTCGCGCCGGGCGGCGGTTTCGGCGTCCTCGCCCGCATCCATGCCGCCTTGTGGAAATTGCCAGACATGCGACCCATTCACATCCGCCCGGCGACCTATCCAGACCAGACCCTCGCGATTGAACATGACCACACCGGCATTCGGCCGGTGTTGCGGGTAGGGATCATCCATCAGTGGGATGTGGCGGCAGTGGTGGTTTGCAGCCCGCCGCGTTCGGCCTGTTGCCGGGCCATGACGGCCGAGGGCGGGGCAAGCTCATAACCGCGGGATTCCAGACCCTCTGCCCAACGCGCAACCTGATCAACGGTCGACCGATAGGCAAAGCCTGCGCCCACCGAGGTGCCGTTCTGCAAGGCGAGGGCCTCAAGCGTCAAAAGGCGATTGTCCACCGCCGTCGGCGAGGGGTCTTCATCAAGCACCCGGTCGGCGATGCCCCAATGGGCGGCGGAATCATTGCCGGCCGATTCAATCGTCGATCTGCGCCCCGTCCCGTCATGCAGGAAAGACACGCCGCGCTCTTCCAGCGTTGTCATCAGATGCTCGAGTGCGGGTCCGGAGGTGGAAAACCGCGCGCCGAGATAATTCGTCATCGCGAAATAGCCGGTTGCCTGGCTCATCAACCAATAGAGCCGACGCGAATTCTCGCTATTGGGTGCATCGGCGAGAAGCGTATGCGGGCCGGGATCATTATTGGGATAATCGAAAGGCTCCATCGGGACTTCGACCAGCACTTCGTGGCCCGCTGCACGAGCCCGGTCGATCCAGCTTTGCAAATCGCGGGAATAGGGCGCAAAGCTCAGCGCCACTTCCGGCGGCAATTCGTCGATCGCTGCCTCGGTCACGGCGCGGTTCAACCCCATACCGCCAATCACAACAGCAATCATCGGTGCATTGGGGTCGCCATGCCAGGGGCGCGCATAGGCCTGATCAGGGCGCGTTCCGTCGGGTCCGATGGCGGGCAGGGGACCGGAAGGCCCAGGTGTCGTCAACCCGCTCAGGGGCGCAGCCACCAGCGCGTTCGGATTGACTTGCGCCGCATGCTCGGCCTCGGCCTGCGCCGGGTCGGATCCATGGTTCGCGGGGGTGGCTTCAAAAGTTTCCGGTACGCCCGAAAGGGACGGCTCGGCTCCGGTATCCGTATCGCTGAATTCGACGGGACGCCGGACCTCTGCGGTACGGATGTCCTGCGGTGTGACCACAGGCATGGGTCCTAGCGCATGGCGGGCAACCGGCGGGCGCCCATTTGGATCACCCAGCAGCGCAATCAGCGCCGCGCCGGTGGCAAATAAAAGCACAGCGCCCAGCCCCGCCAGAGCGGGCGCTCGAAAGACAGAAGTGGGTCGAAGCGTTGTGCTACTCATATTCACCCGGCGAACTGGCCTGAAGCTCTGCACGAATCACACGCACAGACGTCAGACCGATTGCTGCCTGCAGCCGGGTAAGAAAGGGTTAAGACAGGCGGTCGAAGGGCCGATCTATTGCAGTGCGGCTTGCTCGCGTTCCGACAGCGTGGCCAGAATTTCCAGCGCCCGGTGAAGCTGATAATCATCGCCGTCAAAGTCTTCCGGAGGCTGTTCAACCGCCGAAATATTTTCGGCTTCGCGTTCTGCACCGGCTTCGTTTTCCAGCGAGCCATCCAGCGCGGATTCGCTGTAACGGGCTTCCTCATCTTCTTCCAGCTGGCGGAAAGCAACCAGCCAGTCAGGCACAATGCCGGTGGCCTGAATGGAGCGTCCGGATGGCGTGTAATAGCGGCCGGTTGTCAGGCGCAGCCCGCCATCACGGCCACCGCGCAGCGGTATCAGCGTCTGGACAGAGCCCTTGCCGAAACTGGTACGGCCAACAAGCGTCGCGCGTTCGCGATCCTGCAAGGCACCGGCGACGATTTCCGAAGCGCTCGCCGAGCCCTCATTGATCAGAACCACAATCGGCGCGCCATTGATCATATCACCGGGGCGCGCATTGAAACGCTGATTTTCGCCCTGATTGCGATATCTGGTGGTGACGATCTCGCCGCCATCCAGGAAGGTATCGGTCACGCCAACGGCCTGATCCAGCAATCCGCCGGGATTGAAGCGAAGATCCACGACAACGCCGGGGATGGTGCCGCCAAAGGCTTCGCGCATTTCGGCGATGGCGGAATGTAGGGTTTCGGTCGTGTGCTCGTTGAACCCGGCAATGCGAAGATAGCCATAGCCATTTTCCTCTCGCCAGGCGACGGTGCGCAGCGGAATGGTTTCGCGCACCAGGTTGAGATCGAAATCATCCTCGCCCTCGCGGGCAATCGTAATGGTGACCGGCGCGCCCACAGGGCCGCGCATCAGGTCAACGGCCTGATCAGTAGAAAAACCGACAATGGAGTCGCCATTGACCGCGATGATCTGATCACCTGGCAAAAGGCCCGCACGTCCGGCCGGCGTGTCTTCATAGGGCGATACAATGGTGATGCGGTCATTGCGCTGCGTAATTTCCATACCCAGACCGCCATATTCACCACGCGTCGAGACCTGCATGTCCTGGAAACTGTCGGGCGAAAGATAGGAGGAATGCGGATCAAGACTTTCCAGCATGCCGGCAATCGCCGCTTCGATCAGCGCCGCATCGTCTACCTCGGTCACATAATCTGCTTCAATCCGGGACAGGACATCACCAAACAATTCGAGCTGGCGATATGTATCCTCGCGCGAATTGTCGAACCCTTCGGCCGAGACCGCCAAAGCGCCGGCGCCGAGGGCGAAAGCAATTGCTGCTGCAACGAAATTCAAACGCATGGTCTTACGTGTCCTTTTCTCTCGCCCCGTCTATCCGGACTGCGATCTGACCCTCAACCAGGGCTCCGGGTCAATCGCCGCTTCTCCGCGCCGTATCTCCAGATACAAATCCGGTGCCGTTTCCGGTCCGGCAGGCATTTCACCGATGGGTTCGCCTGTCAGAACGGATTGCCCGGCTTCGGCATAAATCGAACCTAGCCCGGCCAGCACAATATAGTAGTCATCGCCTGCACTCAGGATCAATAGACCGTTATATGTATTAAATGAACCCGCATATTCGACCCGCGCATCAAAAGGCGCAACAACCTGCCCGCTGGCGCGCGCGCGGATGCGGATGCCTTCCAGCGGCTCACCGGTTTCGTCGCCCTGCCGGAAACGCAAGACGATCGGGCCTTCCACAGGCGGTCGCAGCTCGCCGCGTCGGTCGGCAAACCGCAGGGTCTCGATGGGCGCCATCGCCGCACGCGCGACCACCAGGCCGTCATCGGGTCGCAAAGTGGGCGTGGGAATATCGCCTGACCGGATCAAGCGCCTTGGGTTAAAGCGAGGTGAAATTTCAGTCATGCCACGCAGGGTTTCGAGTAACTGGCGCAAAGTGCGGGCTTGTTGTCCGGCCGTTGCGGCCACATCGGCCAGGCGCTCGGCGTCGCCCCGGCGCCGCGCTTCCAATTGCCGTCGCTCGGCCAATAGGCGCCGTATGGTTGCCTGACGTGTATCCAGCTCGTCTTCAGTTGCCGCCAGTGCCTGGCGTTCGGCTTCGGCGGCAGCGCGCACCTGACGCAAATTTTCCAGCGTTTCAGCCAGTTGATTGGCCCGGTTCTGCAATTCCGGCGTAATACTGGCGAGCAGGCTGGCGGCGCGCGCAGCTTCTTGCGCTTCACCGGGTGCGGTAGCGAGCGCCGGCGGTGTGCCGCGCTCGATCCGTTGCAAGGCCGCCAGAACATCAATCAGGGCTTCCCGGTCAGCCAGCAGCCGGTCCAGTATGGCGGCCTCTTCGGTCGCCAGCACAGCAATCCGGTTTTCGATTTCGGCGGCGGTCTGTTCGCTTGCGGAGACACGTGTGGCAGCGCTCACCAACCGGGTTTGAAGATCAACAATCTCGGCGGCCAGTGTATCGGCTTCGCGGCGCGCTGCTTCGGCGCGCGCTTCGGCGTCGGCTTCTTCCAGCTCCAGGCGTTCAATCTCGTCCGGGTCCGGCGGCGGCAGATCGCCACCTGCCTGAAATCCAAGAAAGAGCGCGGCAAGCCACATGAATTCAGTCCCGATGATAGGGGGTTCCCGACAGTATCGAGACCGCCCGGTAAAGCTGTTCGGACAACATGGCCCGCACCAGCATGTGAGGCCAGACTGTTTTCCCGAATGACAGGATCAGATTGGGCGTGCCAAATGCCTTGCGATCCAGACCGTCCGCCCCGCCAATGACAAAACAGGCGTCGCGAAACCCGTCATCGCGCCAGCGCTCCAGACTTTGTGCCAGCTCACGCGACGACAACGCCTTGCCGCGTTCATCCATCAGGCAAAGCGCCGCACCGGTCGGAATTTGCGCAGCAAGAGCTGTTGATTCCGCAGATTTGTCGCGAAGGGCGCGACTATCGATTTCCGTTTCCTGAAGTGGTCCCAGGCCAAGCGGTCCGCCTGCGCCCTTGATCCGGTCTGCATACCGGTCAACCAGTTCGCGCTCCGGGCCAGATTTCAAACGCCCCGCCGCAACGATCCTGAGCAGCATTCAGATCAGCTTTCGGGGCTGGCGGGCGGGTCGACAGACCACATGCGTTCAAGATTATAGAAAGTGCGCACTTCCGGCCGGAAGAGATGCAGGACCACATCACCGGCATCAATCAGCACCCAGTCACCGGTGGCCAGGCCTTCGGCCCGCGCCCGACCGTGATCGGAATCTTTCAGCGCCTTCAGCACATGGTCGGCAATCGCGCCCACATGCCTGTGAGAGCGGCCCGATGCAATGATCATGAAGTCCGTAACAGAGGATTTTCCGCGCAAATCGATAGATAAAACGTCTTCGGCTTTATTATCTTCCAGAAGGCCAATGATGAGGCTTTCCAGAGCTTCTCCGGTTGCATCCTCATCCTTGAGGAGTACCGGTGCGGTTTCGGCGGTCTTGGCCGTCCGATGGCTTTGCGTGGTCAGAGGTCTGCTCCTGTCTGTTTTTCAGGTCGCAGACCCTAGCACAGACTTCACGCGCGTTCGAGCCAGTAGAGTGTGAAATAATCGCGCGCATCGCTCCAGTCATCAGTGACCTTCAATCCCGCGCTATTCGCAAGCCTTGTAAAATGCGCTTTCGTGAATTTGTGGGAATTCTCAGTGTGAATGCTCTCGCCCGCCTCCATCCGGAAATCTCGCCCGGAAACCGAGAAATTAAGGTCTTCAAGGGCAACAAGATGCATTTCAACGCGCACCAGCACATCATTCCATTTCGCCCGGTGCTGGAAGCCCTCCGGTTTGATCGTGCCACCCAGTTCGCGATTGATCCGGGTCAGAAGATTGAGATTGAACGCCGCCGTGACGCCCTTAGCATCATCATAGGCATTTTCCAGCACATCCGCCGGCTTGACGCGGTCCGCGCCGATCAAAAGCGCATCGCCGGGGCGAAGCCAGCCACGAATAGTTTCCAGCAAGGATTTCGCGTCGTCAGGCTCGAAATTTCCGATGGTCGATCCCGGAAAAAAGACCAGGCGCCTGCCTTCAGGGATCGGCATTTCATTCAGCGGCAGCGGCTGGGTGAAATCGGCACAGATAGCGCCGACAGACAGGCTTTCATAACGGTTCGCCAGGTCTTCGCAGGCAGCGACCAGATGGTCCTTTGAAATATCCATGCCGATATAGGCGGCCGGCTGATCCAGCGTGTTCAGCAATCTGTCGATCTTCACGCTCGATCCGGAACCGGGTTCGATTACCACGGCATCGCTGCCCGCCTTGGTCGCAATATCCTCGGCAATCGCATCCAGAATGCCGAGCTCCGTTCGCGTTACATAATAATCTTCAGTATCGGTGATATCGTCAAACAGGGCCGACCCGCGCGCATCATAGAAATGCTTGGGCGGAATGGCTTTCTGGGAAAGCGACAAGCCCTCCAGCACGTCCTCGCGAAAGCGGGATTTGGGCGGATGGAAGTCCTCGAAAAAGGACAGCGCGCCGGATTGCTTCGGTGTCGGCATGTTTCTCTTTTCGGCGTGGTTGGAAGAGAAGGGCTAGGCGTCGCGAAGCCGCGACGACGCCTCCGTATGTAGGGGTTCTGTCAGATAGGTCCACCCCGGCGCGTCCCGTTTCGCCAAAATATTTGAGTGAATTTCCGTGATCCGGTGCGCCGCCATCGCGCGCGCGGCGGGAGAAAGCCGCGCCCGGACCGGGTTTTGCGGCCGGGCGATGACCGCGATTGCCGTCGCCTTCGCAATATCCCGCCAGCGATACCAGCGATGAAATTGTTGCAGATTATCGGCGCCCATGATCCAGACAAAGCGCACGCGTGGATGTCGTGTCTTTAGCACCCGAATGAGGTCGGCGGTGGTCGGGATTTCGGTGCGATGCTCGATATCTGAAACCACCATGCAGGGCTGACGGGCGATATGCTCCACCCGTATCAGGCGCGCTTCATACGCACCCGGTGCATGGTTTTTCAGGGGGTTTTGCGGTGACACGATCCACCAGATTCGATCAAGCCCGAGCTGTTTCAGCGCGACTTTTGCGACGTGTAGATGGCCGGCGTGGACGGGGTCAAAACTGCCGCCGAACAGACCCACCGTCATGCCCGGCCGGAGCGTTTCGCGCTTGAGCGGCCCGGCTCGGCGTCCGCGCCGGATCGCACCGGAAAACCGCACCGGAGCCGAGCGGCGTTTCACGGCGTCCAGTCCTCAGGCGGCCCCGATTCCGCGAGCACGCGCGCTTCGATTTCTTCGGCTCGGGCGGATTTGATTTGCTCCCAGACCGCAAACAGGGCTTCGCGCATTCCGGCATTGCTCGCCGCGGATAATTGCATGACTTCCTTGCCGCAAGCCGCTTTCAGCTGTGTGGTTTTCTCAGCCAGATCCTCGGCGTCGATGGCGTCAATCTTGGAAATCGCCACGATTTCCGCCTTGTCGACAAGCCCGCCGCCATAGGCTTCCAGCTCGCCGCGCACGGTTCGATAGGCGGCTGCGACATCATCCTGCGTGCCATCGACCAGATGCAGCAATGTGGCGCACCGCTCGATATGGCCGAGGAAACGGTCGCCAATGCCGGCCCCTTCATGCGCGCCTTCGATCAGGCCGGGAATGTCGGCGATCACGAAACGGGCGTCTGCTGCAAGATCGACGACGCCGAGATGCGGGTGCAGGGTGGTAAACGGATAGGCGGCGATTTTCGGGTGCGCGCGGCTGACGGCCGACAAAAACGTTGATTTGCCGGCATTGGGCAAGCCTAGCAATCCGGCATCGGCAATCAGTTTCAGCCGCAGCCAGATCCAGCGTTCGACGCCCGGTTCGCCTTTTTGTGCATGCCGCGGGGCCTGATTGGTCGAGGATTTGAAAAACGCATTACCCTTCCCGCCGCGGCCACCTTCCATCAACAGGATGCGCTCGCCCGGCTTGGTCAGGTCCAGAAGCACGGTCTCGCGATCCTCATCCAGGATTTGCGTGCCCACAGGCAGTTTCAGGACCACGTCTTCGCCCGCACCGCCTGTGCGGTTGGATCCGGCGCCGCCATCACCCTTTGCGGCCTTGAAATGTTGCTGATAGCGATAGTCTATCAGCGTGTTCAGGCCTTCCACCGTTTCCGCCCAGACATTGCCGCCCTGGCCACCATCGCCGCCATCGGGCCCGCCAAACTCGACATATTTTTCCCGTCGGAAGCCAACAGCTCCGTTTCCGCCATCGCCGGATTTGATGAAGATTTTTGCCTGGTCGAGAAATTTCATAATTCGCCGTCTTTGTGTTTCGCGCCTCTATACGCGCTCTCAGCCGAAATAGCAGCCACCGCACTGAAAATCCGTGCCCGGACACGATTTTCCTTGCATGAGAAACGTCGGGGCCAAAAACTTGATCTGCCACGACACGATTCAGATGGATAAGCAACGATCAATCTTGTCTCTTGATGTCACGGAGAAATGGACGCAATGGCTATAAAAACGCGTAGCAAGAAAAATGAAGCGCTGGAAATTCGCGTTTCCCATGAAGAAAAGCAGGCCTTCATGCATGCCGTTTCCAAGCGCGGGACGACAGCCAGCTCCGTCATCCGGGATGCCATGATGCGCTATACCGGCGCATCGCCAATAAGGAGAGACAAGATGCGCAAGCGCTTGATGGCAGGTAGTCTGGTCGCGGGGATCGCTTTGGTTTCCATAGGTGGCTGGGAGATCGCTCAAAGGAGCGATTTCGGCACGGCCTATGCAGAGGATATTGCTTCAAGTTTTCAATTGCGTATCGAGGCAAGCGAAGATGAGGCTCGTCATGTCTTTCGAACCAGTATGCGCATTCTGATTTCGCCCGGCGAGACGCGCGAGCTGAAATTTGAATCCGTCTCTCAACCAGTTTTACAAGCCATTCTTCCGCCGGATGCTGGCGTTGTGGAGGGCACGTTAACGGCGCACGTGACCCTCAGCGAGCCGCCGGAGAGCAACCTCTATATGTACCGGATAAACTTGACCGTTACCGATTCCGACGGGGTCGTGCACGAAACGTCCATCAATCCAGCCGTGGCGACGCAGATGGATTCCCCAGCATCGATCGAATCGCGATTTGGAACCGAGGCTGAAATATTCATCAACCTCATTCCACTTTCGGTCGAGGGTTAGACCACCAATTCCATATCCAGGCTGGTCGCATACGCCATACGGCCCATGCAGAAGAGGCGCGTTGTCTCGCCCGTATAGGCAAAGCCCAGCTTCTCCAGTACGCGTCCGGATGCCGGATTGTCGGCGAAATGCCCGGCAATCAGACGTTTTGGCGCAAGATCGGATCGGGCAGCCTCCACCAGCCCGCCCGCCGCTTCGGTCGCGATGCCCCGGCCTTGCGCTTCGGGTCCGACCCAATAGCCGATCTCCCAATGCGTTGCCGCGGCATTGCGTTTGAAAATGCCGCACGCACCGACAAGTCGGTCCGTGCCGCGCTCTGTCACCGCATAGGCAAAACTGGCACGATTTCCGGCCCCGGCCCGAACACCCAGAATGTAGAGCTCGACGGCCAGCAGTGGATAGGGGTCCGGAATGCGCGCCGTAAAGCGTGCGACACTGCCATCCCGGCAATGGTGGAAAATGGCGCCTGCATCGCGCAAGTCGAGCGGGCGTATGATCAGTCTTTCGGTCTCGATCCGGTCCCGCATGGGTGATCTCCGAAAGGGGAAAGAAAAAGGGGAGGCGAAACCCGCCTCCCCTTGAATCTTGTCCAGTCACCGGTTTCGCCCTTGCGTGGAGCGATCCGGGTCTGTCCGTCCGCTCTATTTTGCCGCGTCAGCCGCGACGACCGAACAGAACATTTTGCCACCAGTTTTCTTGGCAAATGCCACACGGCCTTCGGTCAGCGCGAACAGGGTATGATCCTTGCCCATGCCGACATTCTCGCCCGGATAGAATTTGGTGCCGCGCTGGCGCACGATAATATTGCCAGGGATGACCGCCTGGCCACCGGATTTCTTTACGCCCAGTCGCCGACCCGCTGAGTCGCGACCGTTACGGGATGAACCGCCTGCCTTTTTATGAGCCATGGATTAGTCCTCCGACTTCTTCGCGGGCGTCTTGGCCGCGGTTGATTTCTTCGGGGCTGCTGTCTTGGCAGCCGGCTTCTTGGCGGCCGCAGCCTTTTTCGGCGCAGCTTTCGCAGCCGGCTTGGCGTCTGCCTTGGCCGCAGCCTTTTTCGGGGCAGCCGCTTTCTTGGCCGCTGGCTTGGCAGCAGGCGCGTCAGCTTTCGGAGCCGCCGCTTTCTTCGCAGCCGGCTTCTTGGCGCCCGGCTCGAGGATTTCCGAGATGCGCAGCTTCGAGAACCACTGGCGATGACCGGCCTTGCGGCGATAATTCTGGCGGCGGCGCTTCTTGAAGATGATGATCTTCTTGCCACGGCCGTTTTCGACCAGCTCGGCCACAACCGATGCGCCGGCAACCATTGGCGCGCCAACAGTCACACCCTTGTCGCCGCCCAGCATCAACACGTTCTCGAGAACGATGCTGTCGCCGGCTTCACCTTCAATTTTTTCGACGGAGATCTCGTCGCCCGGGGCGACGGTATACTGCTTGCCGCCAGTCTGAATGACTGCGAACATGTTATTTCCTTTCTACAACAGGACTTTATGCCTGCTCTTTTTCTTCCCCGCCTGTCCCGGCGAGCGTTGTGAAATGGCCTGAAGCCAAATTGAGCGCGGGACTTACCCTTTTCGGCGCGCAATTGTCAACGCTCAAAGCGCATCGGGCGGGGCCGGACCGGTAAGGTTTACGCCGGTCCTTTCGAGGTTATGGTCCACCCTGAAGCAAGGCTATTCAACGCACCGGAGGAAATGATCATGCGGGCAGGTATCGGGTTGATAGCTTCGGCGGCTTTGGTG
>Ga0316204_10009309_pt1 | contig 13190 bp, 13 predicted proteins | sample 6monrhotite_MG_2_FD_205661 | JGI IMG/M metagenome (GOLD analysis project Ga0316204, IMG submission 205661) | Microbial mat bacterial communities from mineral coupon in-situ incubated in ocean water Damariscotta River, Maine, United States -... | ecosystem: Environmental > Aquatic > Marine >... | reverse complement strand
TATTCTTATTAACGATTGATTTCTATAATTTTTTAAATAAATATTAATAATTTACATATCTGAGCTAATTTGTTGTATAAATAAATCTATGAAAATTATAGCTCTAATATTCTTAATATTTGTCATCAGCAAAGTTATCAGTGAAGATGGCACTGTTGAATTTAATATTCATTCACAAAATGGTGTTATTACATTAAATTGTAATGATTTCAATGCATGCCAAATCAGTATCAACAACCACCTCATTGAAGAAATATTTTATATCATTGGAGCCCCTTATAAAGTTGTTAAAAATCTTGAAATCAATGGTTTTGATTTGTACCTTATCAGCCTCTATAATGGCGATGGGTGCCCTAATATGTATTTTATTATTGAATTAAATTCTGATAAAAACTTTATAAAAACACAAACATTTGGTAATTGTAATGAATTTGATAGCATAAAATTCAGTGAAAAAGATATTCTATTTAAATTTGCCAGTGATACCCAAGCATCAAGAAATATACAAGTCTATGAATATTCGTTACAAAACCATACATTAAAAAGAACAAATTAGAACATGCCATGTTAGGCTAAATCTAAGCTTCAATTGATATTCAAACAGAGGATTTATAATAACAATGACAACAAGAGTTGATATTTTAAAAGAAAGTTATGAAAAAATAAAATTTCCATTGATTTGTCCAGTTTGCGGGATTAATAAGCCTGATTCAACCCTTAATATGCGTACTTATATTTCATATAATCAACCTTTAAAAGAAAAAATAGGTAATCATTGGAATCTAGATGTGCCAGTTTGTACATCTCATAAGAAAAAAATTAGAATTGGACGTATTGTTTCAAGTATATTATTTTTTCTTTTAATTCTTCTTTCAATGCTCACCTTTTATGGCATCTGGTTAGCTATAGGTGATCAACATTGGGCAATTTACACTGTAATAGGTATTGGGCTTATCTCTAGCGGAATATTTATTCACTCAAAAATTTACAGTGCACCCTTATTATTAGAGTCTTTTTCTTACAAGCTTTTATTTACCTTCAGAGATGATGTTTTAGCAGAAAAATTTGCACGTCTCAATGGGATAGATAAAGTACAATCACCTATGAATCAAAGTCGAAAAATATCAAAATAATTGGTAATATTGATTAATAATTTTATAATATTTCCTTGAAAATTCTAATTAATTTATCAACTTCATCATAGCTATTGTAATGCACAAGGCTGACACGAACTACACCATTATTTTGACGTAAATCTAGATCATCAATCAACTCAACTGCATAAAAATCACCAAATCTAATCCCCATGCTATACGCATCTACTTGTTCAACAATTTGATCACTTAATATCTCTTCATGTACAAAAGATATTGTTGATACCCTTATTTTTTTATCAGCTGATGTTTCACCAATTATTTTTATTTTAGGATTTGAATTCAAAGACTCTATTAATTGATAGGCTAATTTTTCTTCATAATCTGCAATTTTTTCATATCCTATTGCTAAATTGTTACCACCAATTTTTTTAATATAGTCGGGAATTGCAGTCAATGAATAGCTGAGCTCATAATTCAAATTCCCGGGTTGGAATTTATAAGGAATACTATCAATAAACGGATGATTAATACCATTCATCTGTGTTAACAACGCTAACTTTCCATACATGATTGCTTGATGAGGCCCGAAAGTTTTATAAGTACTGAACACATAAAAATCAACATCTAAATCTTGTACATCAACCAACCTATGTGGGGCAAAAGCAACACCATCTACACAGATTAAAGCCTTATGACTATGAACCAGTTTTGCTATATCTTTAATAGGGTTTATTGTGCCTAATATGTTTGAAGTATGGGTCACAGCTACTAACTTCGTATTTTCTGTCATTAGGTTTTTTAAATCATCAGGTTCTAATCTATAACTGTCTTGATTCAATTTCCAGGTTTTAACCTTAATACCTATTTTTTGTAGATCTCTCCATGGAGCCATATTAGCTTCATGGTCACAGTTTGTGATAATTACCTCATCATTTTTTTTCCAATTTTGACTGATACATAGACTTAATATACGCAATAACATTGTAGTTGAAGATCCGATCATTACTTCTTCTGAGTTCTTTGCATTAATCCAGCTTTGAATGGTGACTTTAGCTGAATCTAATTTTTCTGAAGCCAACTGTGATGTCAGGTATGAAGCGCCCAATTGAACGTCATAATCTGTTAGGTATTCTGTAATGCGATCTATTACAGGTTTTAATGTTTGAGAACCCCCAGCATTGTCCATAAATGCCATGGTATTTTTGAGCGCAGGGAACTGTTGACGTACCCATTTTATATCCAACGAATTATGCTCCATTTTTTGATAACCTAAACTGTATTAATGTGATGCTATTATTAGGTATTATTCAAAATTTTGCATTGTTTTATAATTTAAATAATTAAAATATTTTAGAGTAATCATTTTTTATAATCCCAGTTTAGCTCATAAAAATGGACCAAACCATTCAAAATAAAATGATGGCCCATTTTTTATTAAGCCAATTAATCGGCTATTTCGCTTTTAAATTATAAATATATGGTTAAATTTTCTTTTTAACTTTTAAAATCAATTCGCTAATTTCTTTTAATCTACCTTTATCAGCTAGTGGTCTGGTAGATCTTGGTTCTGCATTTTTAGCTATGATTAGGTGTTTTTGAGCCAACTTATATTCACCCTCTTCTTCGTATAGAAAATCTGCAAAGAAATAATTAGAATCAATGCCTTTTGGGTTAAGTTCCAATCCTTTTTTTAGGTATTTCATGGCCTTTTTATCACTTCCAAAACTTAATGGCCAACCAGGCATTTTATAATAAAGAACACCTAAACTCGTATAAGCAGAACCACTTAGAGCAGTGCCATCAATTTTTATGGCTTGTTCATAAGAGTTTTTAGCATGTTTAGCAATTTTCAATGCACCCACTCCACCTGCAGCACCTGCATATGTGGAATAAATAATCCCCTCCCATACTAAAGCATGAGGATTATTGGGGTTATTTAACACCACTTGTGTAGCTAATTTTGCAAGATTTTCAAATGCCTGTTCTTTTTTATTTTCAGGTGTTTGATAATTAATTTTAGCCCATTTTTTTTGAACCTGTGCAACCTCTTCTGTCATTTGAGATTGAGCATTTATTGCGATAAAAGATATTGTTAATAGTAATAATTTTTTCATAATACACCTTATTGATTTAAATAATTTTTGATTGTTTTGTGTTCCTTTTGAATAGAGCCACTAACCACAGATGGAAATAATCCATTAATTTTTGTAAATAGTTTTTCTGGCCAACCAAAGAATTTTTCTGACTTATCTTTTTCTATGGCTGCAATTATTTGTGGAACTAATTGTTCTGGAGTATCAACTTTGGTTTTAAGCTCCATATTTAACTGATCCACTTGGTTTGAATTAATACCTGTGGCTATGGCTCTAGGAGCTAAGTACTGTACCGAAATTGAAGTATCGGATAACTCTCTACTTAATGCTTGTGAAAAGCCTCTTAAACCAAACTTACTGGCACAATAACCACTAAAACCAGGAAAACCAATGGCACCAAATGTCGATCCAATATTAATAATTTTCCCAATACGGGCTTTAGATAACCAAGGTTGTAAAGTCTTTGATAATAAAATGGGTGCTAAAAGATTAACATCTAACATTTGCTTAATTGATTTTGTAGATTGTTTATTTAAAAAACGAACATCACTCATGGCAGCATTATTTATTAAAATATGACCCTCAGAATTCATCTCCCTTAATAGTTGACATAAGTCTTCTTGAAAAGACTCAGAAACCACGTCTCCTGCCAATACATGTGGTGATGATTTTAGCTTCGATTGTAATTCAAATAATTTCTCTTGATCTCTACCAGTAATTACAAGTTTGACTCCTAGATTAGATAATACATGACAGAGTTGTTGCCCAAGACCGCCATAAGCCCCGGTAATTACTACAGTTTGTTGTTGCCATTTCATAAAGGTAATCCTCTAAATATAGCCGCATAAAGTTTATAAAAACGTTTACATGATTTAATGACTATATCTACTTGTTCAGCTGATAATCGATTAATCAAATCTTCGAAATAGCTGACATGATCTTGATCTAAATCTCCGTGAGATATAAGGTAACTAAAAGCTTTGTTAGGTAAAGATAATGATTTTTTAATACTATGTGCTGCATTAGTCGCTAACTGGACACTGGTCCCTTCTAGTACATGTACCATTCCAAGAAAACATAAAGGGTTGATTCTATTAATTGAATCATACGCATATGAAACCATCAATTCAGTAGTAAAATCAGGATCCGAATCTTTCACGTATTCTGGATCACCTCCACAAGCTTTTATGTCATTTAAGATCCATTTTTCATGGCCTAATTCTTCTTCGATATACTCCGCCATCATCGATCTTAACCATTCATCTTTGTGAGAAATCCTACTACCTGTTAACATCAACAAAGGGACCGTATGTTTCACATGATGGTAAGCTTGAGTTAAAAAAGCTATATAGGTTTCTAAGCTAATTTCACCTCTTAAAGCTTTGGCAATTATTGGCAATGAAACCAATTTTGCTTGTTGTTCTTGGGTTTCTAAACAAAGTCTTTCAAAGCCTGTTGCTTGATTAGTTATGGGTTGTATTTGCATAATTTTCCTGTAATTGGGTTTTAAAGTGATTGAATATTTGTTGGTGTTTTATTTTTCCTGACGAGGTTGCCATTTTATTATCATAGGTAAAAAACCTATCTGAGATTATGGTATTTTTGACTTGGGCATAATCTGGAAGCGTTTGATTAATTATATCTATGGCTATTTGAACATTTTCTGCATCAGTTTGAGTCACACATATGGCTGTTAAATATGGCTGAGCTTCTCCATAAATAGCCGCCTGCAGAATTTCAGGTCTGGCCATTAATTCTGCTTCTATCCAGTCTGGTGAAATGTTTCTTCCAAATGAATTTATGATGGTGTTTTTCTTACGTCCAATAATCTTTAAATCTCCTTCCTTTGTTAATTGACCCAGATCACCGGTATAAAACCATTCATCTTTATTTTCAGCTTCTCCCACATATCCAAGATATAAAGGACCTTTGATTAAAATCTCTCCATCATTGGCAATTTTAATTTGCTGGTGTGCTAATATTTTACCTACATATCCTCGTTTATTTTTATCCGTATTTAGACTGATAACTGAACCACATTCACTGATACCATACCCTTCATAAACAGGTAAGTTCAATTGATGGGATTTTTGTAATAGGTATTTGGAACACACTGCTCCTCCAACTGCCAAAAATTTAAGAAATGATAAATCAACTATATGACTCTGAATATAGACAACTAACATTTTTAGCATTTGTGGCATTAAGATTAGACTATCTGGCTGATATTTGACTATTGTATTGACCAAGCTTTCAATATTGATTTGACTGGACCCCATCAAACCTAATTCTTGTAGTGAAGGTGTGATAACTTCAATACCCATTAGTTCAGCAGAGTAATGACTGGCTATATTTTCTAGAAGTACGCTAAGTGGTAAAATGCTCATGTGTTTTTTAACTCTAAAATGGGTAGTTACCTTTGCCAGTGAAGCAGAAACCATTTCAATGTGTTTAAGGCTTAAACAGACACCTTTAGGTTCAGCAGTCGTCCCAGATGTGAAGGTAATTTTATGGGTTGCTTTAGGCAGTATTGGTGGATTCACTAATTTTCTATTTAATAGGACTGCATTTTCCAAACAAGCGATTATTTCAAATCCAAAGGATTGCCAAAGTAACGATGCATTTTTTCCACAAATGACTGTATCAACTCCAGAAACATTGACCATATGTTGGATTTGTCCTTTCGTGAAAAAATAGGGTACAGGAATAATGACTTTCTCTTTTCTTGTTAAATATTGATCAACTTGTAACCATTTTTTTGAATTATCTAATTGCACAGCCACACGTTGAATTTTTTGTTTATACTTATTGAAATGATTGCTTATTTGATCGATCATTTAATTTCTTCTCACACTTGAATAATAAACAGCTGGTTCGAAATTATAATAATTCCCCCAATCAGAAGAATCTTGTAATGCACTTTGTTCGGCTAGAGAAAGAAAAGACAGACTGATTCCAAATCTATGAAAATATCTTTTCATAATCTTAGTTAAGGTATATACCGTCCAGTCAACATCTAATGATTTAATAAAGTTACAAATTTGTGGTAACACATTTTTAATATTTATAGTCTTATCAATCACAAAGCTATTGAGCTCAATAATTTTTGAACGATTTACTTTTATTTGCTCATGTTCAGCGATTTGATGATCAATAGCTTCGGCTAAGTAAGACTCAGAAAATAATTTTCCTTCATCTGCATAACTTAGTCCTAGCGCAGAGACTATAGATTCATCTGATTTTTTGAAAACTGCTAAAATAATCGGTGAAAAAGTTTTTAATTCAGCTGAAAAGTGTTTCTGATAAGACTCATACATAAATCTCTCGACTCTATTTCTACTGACACTAGCTCTGCTTACTAAAGCTATTTTGTATTCACTTCTACCAAATTCGTTATCTATAGCCTTATAATGATGACTTTGAGAATCATCAAAATTATTGAACTGTTGGGAATTGAGCATCTATTTTCTCTCAGTATTATTGTTATATATTGAATTAGAGATTCCATGTTTTAGCTATCAATCGAAATTAATAAAATTAATTCGATTGATTTAAAACTTGAGCCTTCTCTAAGTGTTAAACAAACGTTAAATTCATTAAAAAAGATGGACATAAATGGTAAAAGCCAAAGCAGATTTAAAAATAGCTAAAGCAATCAACAGGGGTAATGAAAAAGTGTTTAATCAATTTTTCAAAGAGTATTATCCAAAAGTGTTTCGGTTTGTGATGTCTAGAGTTAAAGGAGATAGAGATTTAGCTGATGACTTTACTCAACAATCCTTATGTAAAGCGTTAGATAAAATAGACACGTTTAGAGGCGAAGCGACTTTATTTACATGGGTTTGCCAAATAAGCCGTAGTATTATCTACGCCTATCAACTTAAAGAAAATAGAAGAAATAAAATTATATCACCCGTTACAGATACAACTGATGTAAGAGAAATATTAGAGAATATAGCCATGAATGAGATGAGTCAACCCGATAATATAGCTGAAAATTTTGAACTCAATAATTTGATTAGTGAAATTCTAGACAATTTACCTAATAATTATGGAGACATTTTAGAATGGAAGTATGTTGAACAATTATCTGTTAGTCAAATTGCTGAAAAATTAAATACCAGTTTAACTTCAGTTCAATCCTCCCTAGCAAGAGCCAGAGATTCCTTTAAAACTGTTATACAGAAAATGATGAAAAATGACAAAATAAAAGATACATTTTCTTTTATAATGGAGCAGTAATATGGATATTAACAATCAAGAAAAAAAAATCGATGCACTGATCAAATCTCATGGAAAAAGAATCCAACCCGATGAATTGATGAGTAAAAGAGCCCACAAAAACATTCAAGCACATTGGCATAAATCTCTTCATCAAAAAAAGATCAGAGCCAGAAATAGAATTTTCCAGATTGCTGCAGTCATTACTTTAATGATAACCACAGTATTTTTTGTTCAAAACTCATACCGTACAGATTATATTGAGTTGTTTGCCAACTCTTCTTACCAACAAGGATCTGTTTTGATGACTAATGATGAAGGTCATTGGAATGCATTGTCAGAAGATTCAATAACCATTGGATTAAACTTGAAAACAGAATCTAATAGCTTTGTAACTTTGAATCTTACCGACAACAGTCAGTTAAGACTCAATGGCAATACAGAAATTAAAATAGTTGATGCTTCTAGTATAGAACTTATAACTGGTGAAATCTATCATGATGCAGATTTATCAAATTCTAAATCTCCATTATCCATAAGCACTAATTATGGGATCATTCAGCATCTAGGAACCAGATATAAAGTTAAGTTGTTAGATAAAGAATTGGATGTTGCTGTAAGAAATGGTTTAGTTTCTATTAACAACAATCAAGGATCTAAAAATATTAAAGCAGGTGTAAAATTAACAATTGATAAGAAAGGAAGTTACAATTCAGCTAAAATTTCAGCTTATGATGCTTCTTGGAATTGGACAAAATTAGCAGCAAAACCTTTTGACAGTGATAATCAGAACCTGCATGATTTTATCATTTGGTTTGCTCATGAAAATGGTTTTGAAGTGGAATGGAATAACACAAAGCAACAAACTAGGAATGTAAAATTAGCAGGTAATTTAAAGAATATTGATTCTTCTGATTTAATTAAAACTGTATTTTTATCAACAAAATTTGATTATAAAATTAATAACGGTATATTAAGCATTCGTTAATTATATTTAATCATTATATGAAATGGTTTGGCTTAAGCCTAATAATTTTTTGTCAAAATTGTATTTCAGCAAACCTCTCAATTAAAGAGTGGATTAATCATTTTGAAGAACAAAATATCACTATCATATACAGCAGTGATTACCTGACCAATTACAATGCTGACTCCAAAATTGAATTAGATTCATCAACAATTGAACAGTTTACTAGTAGACTTAAACAACATTCACTTGATCTAGTCGAAATTGATGCTACTACTTTCGTCATTAAATCCCGTAATGAAGAAAAAAGTTTTGATTATGGATTAATGATAAAGCTCTTTGATTCCGAATCATCTCTTCCAATCTTAAACTTTCAAATCGAATATGATAACAATAAATATTATTCTAAAAACTCAAGATTACTGCTAAACCCTATAGGTTCTGATAAGGCATTATTAACTATTTCAGCAAAAGGTTACTATCCTAAGCAAGTATTAGCTCCTGTTTTAAAAGATCAATATAATATGATTAATTATTCTCTAAGTCATGCTCCAATTAACATAGATAAAATTATTGTCACTGCCAGTAAAATTGATTTTCAAAATCCTATTTCAAGTCAATCCTCTATCAATAGAGATGAAATAAACCAATCAAGTCCTTTAGGAAGAGATCCATTAAGAGTGACTGAATCATTAGTGGGTAATACTAGTAATGGAATCAATGGAAAATCTAGAACTCGGGGTGGAGGAGAAAATGAGTCTCTAATAGTATTAGATAATTATAGTTTAAGAAACCCTTACCATTTTAAAAACTTTAACTCTCTATTTTCAACCATAAATTTAAGCGTCACCGAGAATATTGACTTTTATAGTGGTGTATTCCCCATTGAATTTGGAGGACGACTGAGTTCAGTCATGAATATACAATCAACAGATAATATCGAACAATATAAAAATGAATTCAATTTCAACCTTATCAATTCTTCTTATACTTATCGAAAAAGTACTTCTGACTATAAAAAGCAACTACAAATTGCACTTCGTACAGGTGGACATCTAATTGACAGTGATGTGTTAACTCCAGAGTTTGATGATGCTTATTTCAAAACCTCACAAGAGATAAATGATAATTGGAGTGCCAGTCAACATTTATTAATTTCAAGAGATGAAATTGGCGTTAGTGATTTTAATGAAGAAGGTATAGGTGAAATAGTTAACACAGGCAGTCATGATCAAAATCTATGGTTTCAATGGTTTTTTGATAATTATCAAAATCATAAATTAGATTTTCAAATTTACTCATCTAGAAAGCATGATAGTCGGTTTGGGTTGATTAATGACTCACGCTCTTCAGGCATGTTGAAAGAAGACATCTTAACTAAGTATAGCGGTATAAAATTTCAACAGAAATTAAATTTCCATGAAGATTTTTCAATAAAATATGGTGCAGATGTTTACACTGAAAAAACCAATATTTCTTACCAATCTCAACTTGTTCGTAGTGGCCGTTTAGTCCAGCAACTGGGATTAGAAAGTATCACAAATAACAATTATATATTTAACAATTCAGGTATGGCATTTGAAGCTTTCATAAACTCTAGATATAGATTAAATGATAAGCTGATTTTTGATATAGGTGTTCGGTTGGAACATAAAGATTGGATAGATAAAACCATCAATAGTCCAAGGGTTAATATGAGCTATTTCATGAATGATAGCAGTGTTATTAGGTTTGCTTTGGGGCGTCATCAACAATCTCAATATATTGATGAAATTTTGCTTGAAGAAGAGACGCCAAGTTACTTCGAACCGACTTCTGCGGATATTGCTATAATAGATTTTACCAGACAAATCAATACTAATATAGATTTTAGAGCCGAGCTTTATTTTAAAAAATATTCTTCTACACAACCTTATTATGAAAATTTATTTAACAGCTATCATTTTTTACCAGAGTTACATTATGATCGAATTAAAATTGCCCCAGATGATTCGAATGCAAGCGGCTTAGAAGTCACCATAAAAGGCCATTCCAATAAACTTTTATGGTCGATAGCCTATGCTTATTCAGATGTAGATGATTTAATTAATAAGAGTGAAGTACCAAGAACTTGGGACCAACATAATGCAATAAAAATTCAACTACATCACCCATTAAATATATGGTTTTTAAAAAATTGGGGTTTAGATTTTAACTTTAATTATCATAGCGGATGGGCAAAAACATCTATCATTGAAGAAAACAATTCCATAACTTTAGGTGAGAGAAATAAATCTAAATTTAATGATTTTTATCAATTTGATTTAAGACTTAACAAGAATCAAAAAACTCAAAAAGGATGGCTTAATTATTCCATACAAATCAATAATTTACTGAACACTCGCAATGCATGTTGTATAGATTATCAATTGCAAGGAAATCAATTACTTAGTGAAGAAAAAAGTTGGTTACCCATTTCACCCAATATAAATATTACCTACAAATGGAAGTAGAAATTACATTGAATAATTTTCATCTATTCTTTAAAATTCTATTTCTAATTAATACAAATATGGCATTTATATGATAACTGTTTATAGTGACAAACACCGACTTCAAAACGGTAGGGGCGAACTAAACGATGGAAAAATAATGCCTTGTTTTGAAAACCCAAATAGAGCTGATGTAATATTAGCGCGTGTAAAATCTACAAATTTAGGCAAAATAATTAATCCTTATGAGTTTTCCAACGACGCTATACTCAGAGTGCATACTAAAGAATATATTGGATTTCTTGAAAGTGTATGGGATCAATGGGAGAATCTTCATGGGGATATAGATGCTTTACCTTTGATATGGCCTGTGCGTGGTTTAAGACAAGTATGTCCTGAACACATTGATGGAAAAATATCCTATTATGCCATGGATGCTGGAACACCTATTACATCAGGAACCTACGAAGCTGTCACTTCAAGTGCAAAAGTGGCATTGACAGCACAAAAACTTATTACAGAAGGCCATAATTCAATATTTGCTTTGTGTCGCCCGCCTGGTCATCATGCCAGTAAAGATGTTTACGGTGGTTATTGCTTTCTCAATAACGCAGCCATTGCAGCTCAAGCATTTATAGACCAAGGCGCTAAAAAAGTAGCTATATTAGATATTGATTATCATCATGGTAATGGCACACAAGATATTTTCTATTCAAGAAAAGATGTCATGTTTGTTTCTATTCATTCTGATCCAGTTATGGAGTTTCCCTACTTTCTGGGATATGCTAATGAAAAAGGAGAAGGCAATGGTCTAGGATACAACCATAATATCCCATTATCATTTGGGACAGCTAGTCTAAAATGGTTTGAAGCCTTATCCTCTGCCTTAAAAATCATAAACAACTATGCACCTGATGCACTGGTTATATCCCTAGGTGTAGACACATTTGAAGGTGACCCAATCAGTGAATTTAAACTGAAAACAGCAGACTACCTAACTATTGGCAATGAATTAGCCAAATTGAAACTACCCACACTATTTGTTATGGAAGGTGGTTATGATGTTGATGAAATTGGTGTCAACACGGTAAATGTATTGTCAGCTTTTGAAGGAAATTAAATAATTTATGAAAAAAGATAAACATCAAGCCACTAGGGTCGTTCATTCAGGAATGGGTAAAGGCAATAATGGAGAACCATTTATGCCTGGCCCTGTTTTTGCCAGCACATTTCACTTAAGTGGTGATACTAAAGGTAACAACCATCAGTACGCACGCCATCATCATCCAACATGGGAAACCCTCGAAAAATCTATTAGTGAATTAGAACAAGGCAAAGCCTTAGTTTTCCCCTCTGGTATGGCTGCCATTGCTGCAATATTGACCTCTCTATTAAAAAGTGGTGACACAGTATTAATACCCAATGATGGTTATCACACGACTAGGTCCTTTACAGAAACATTCCTTGAAAAATTTGGAGTGAATATTTTGGCAAAGCCTACAAATGAAATACCTAACGTTAACTTTTCACAAATCACATTAGTATTCTTAGAAACGCCAAGTAACCCATTATTGGATGTAATTGACATTAGTAAATTAGCAAAAAAAATTCATGCAAAAGGTGGATTATTAGCTGTTGATAACACCACATTGACTCCGCTTGGTCAGCAGCCATTAGCTTTGGGAGCTGACATATCCATGTGTTCGGATACAAAAGCCATGAATGGCCACAGTGATGTATTAATGGGGCATGTGGCGACAAAAAAACCTGATCTTTATGAATCATTACTCACATGGAGGAAGTTATCTGGAAGTATTCCTGGTCCAATGGAAGCATGGTTATTACAACGTGGTCTAGCCAGTTTGGATATGCGATTAGAGAGAATGGTTAACAACGCTATAGAAGTTGCCAATTACTTAAATAAGCATCCAGCTATTGTATCTATTAGATATCCTGGGTTACCCAATGACCCATCCTATCATATTGCAAAAAATCAAATGCGCAACTCCGGCTTTGTAATTAGTTTTGATTTAGGAACAAAAAAAAATGCTGATAAATTTTTACAAAACACCAGTCTCATCTATGAAGCCACTAGCTTTGGTGGCATGCATACTATGGCAGAACGCCGCGCGCGATGGGGCATTGATAATCTCTCCAAAGGTTTGGTTCGTCTCAGTGTTGGCTGTGAAAATGTGAAAGATATCTTACAGGATATATCTAGTTCATTAGATCTAATATAATTAACAGATAATCAACTTAAATTGATTGCCGATAAAAGCTATTACATAAGAAATTTGATTTAATCAAAGCAACCTTTAAATACTAAAGTTCATTTATATTT
>Ga0316204_10009308_pt1 | contig 13190 bp, 10 predicted proteins | sample 6monrhotite_MG_2_FD_205661 | JGI IMG/M metagenome (GOLD analysis project Ga0316204, IMG submission 205661) | Microbial mat bacterial communities from mineral coupon in-situ incubated in ocean water Damariscotta River, Maine, United States -... | ecosystem: Environmental > Aquatic > Marine >... | reverse complement strand
CGCATGAAAACTGCCTTTCTTTAAGGTCATTGATACTTTATTCAGCACAGTTAAATCGCCAAAGCGTTTACTGATATCAATGACTTCAAGTATGTTTTCAGATTTCATTGTGTGTTCACAGTTAGTTTTAAGCTAATGCTTCTAGCAGTTTTTTTGAATCTGACACAGAACCAAACACACCACCCTGCATTTTAATCATATTAATAGCGGCAAGATGATTATTATGATCGGTTGCACCACAACAATCTTCCAACAACAAACATTCGTATCCTCGATCATTGGCTTCTCGCATTGTCGTATGAACACAAACGTCGGTCGTAATACCAGTAAGAATAAGATTTTCGATGCCACGTTGACGCATTAACATATCAAGATCTGTAGCCCAAAATGATCCCTTACCTGGCTTATCTATGATTGGTTCACCTTCAATGGGATAGAGTTCTTCTATAATGTCCCACCCCGGTTCACCCCTAACTAAAATTTGACCACATGGACCAGGATCACCAATACCTGCTCCTATACGTTGACTCCTCCATCGTTTATTGGCAGGAAGATCGGATAGATCGGTACGGTGACCTTCACGAGTGTGAAAAATCGTAAAGCCTTTTTCACGTGCTAAGGTAAGTACAGATTTAATTGGCTCTATTGGTGCGCGCGTTAAAGATAAGTCGTAACCCATGGTATCCACATAACCACCTTTGCCACAAAAATCGGTTTGCATATCAATGATAATTAACGCTGTATTTTCAGGACGCAAATCACCATTGTAAGGCCATGGATAAGGATCAGATTCTACAAACTTACTCATACTTTCAATTCCTTTATTAACATAAAATTCTATTAAAATTACTTACTAAAATTACTTACTAAAATTACTCAGCTCTTCAGGCAAACCAATTAACTTTTTATACGATGATGAACTCACAATCATAATGCCCAAGGTCAAAACATAAGGTGCGGCATTAAATAAATAATATCCCGAAGTCACACCGACAGATTGTAATGCTGGCCCAAGCGCTGCTGCACCACCAAAGAGAAGTGATGCATAAAGACAATACATCGGATTCCATCTTGCAAAGATCACTAAAGCAACTGCCATTAACCCCTGGCCACTTGATAAGCCTTCATTCCAACTACCAGGATAATAAAGTGATAAAAATGATCCACCCACGCCAGCAAGAAAACCACCTGCGACAGTACTGTATAATCTTATTCGATTTACGTTTAGCCCCATTGATAAGGCGGCATCTTTGCTTTCACCAACAGTGCGCACCATCAACCCCCAACGAGAATATTTAAAAAACCACGCCATTGCTGGCGCAAGTAACAAACCAATTATAAACAACACATTAATTTCTAGAGCTGATCTAACAACAGGCGAGTCGCTCCATGTACCTAGTTCAATAGCAGGTAGTCTTGGTGCTTGTGGTTGAATAAAAGACTTGCCAAGAAAAAATGCGAGTCCTGTTCCAAAAATCATCAACGCAATACCGACAGCAATATCATTAACGCGTTCTTGCTGACACAATAATGCATGTATTAAACCTAACACTACACCGGTACCACCCGCAGCTAATACACCTAACCAAGGGGAGCCACTCATATATGAGACGGCATAACCCGCCATGGCACCCATAATTAAATTACCTTCTAAACCAAGATTAATACGTCCACTTTTTTCTGTCAGTAACTCACCTAAACTAACAAAAAGAAAAGGCGTACCAACTCTTACAGCACCACCAAGGACGGCCATAATTATGCTAAAGACTTCCACTCCATCAGCGCTCATACCTTACTCTCCGATGAAATAGTTTTATAAGTTCGAGCTGATCGAAACCATGCCAATATTGGTCGACCATAAAGCGATTCACTCGCAAGAATAATGACAAAAATAATACCTTGTAAGACAAGCGCGGTTGCGTCTGGTAAATCATGAGAACGTTGTAATAAACCGCTACTTGCTTGAATACCGCCAAGTAAAATGGCCACAGGAATAATCGCCGCAGGATTATGTCTTGCAAGAAAAGCAACTAAAATTCCGGCGTAACCATAGCCTGCATTTAACGAAACATTAGCACGACCATGAACTGCAGCAACTTCAATCATGCCAGCTATACCAGCCGCAGCCCCACCAATAAAACAAACAATCAACAACATTTTACCAACCGGTAAACCTGAAATTTGTGCCGCGCGCATATTGCCACCTGCCACGTCGACGCCAAAGCCAAACGTTGTTCGACGCATAACAAACCACAATACAAGACAAACGATTAAACCAATTCCTAAACCCCAATGAATTGAACTATCACCGATAGCACCAATCATATTCGCTTCACCAATATGTTCCGTCGAAGGTTTGTTTAATGTTGTTGGATCTCTTAAAACACCAATAACCAAAAAACTCATGATGGCTATTGCGATATAGTTAAGTAGTAATGAACTAATCGTTTCGTTCACACCACGATAAAATTTTAATGCTCCGACTGCACCAATCCATAGCCCACCAACAATGGCAGCCATAAGCAGCATTCCACTGATTACTATAAAAGGTGACCATCCATGTAACATCACTCCTACTATTGCTGCAGCCATACCGCCTGCAACCATTGCGCCTTCACCTCCGATTACAATTAATCCCATACGTGCGGGAATAGCCGTACATAAAGCAGTAAGCATGAGTGGTGCAGAACGCACTAGTGTGTTTTGCCATGAAAACCAACTACCAAATGCTGCACGGTAGATAGTATGGAAAACCTCAAATGCGTTCGCACCTGCTGCCGACACAAACATGCCGAATAGCCATAAAGAAATACATAGTGCACCAATCGTGATAAGCATTGATGGCATTATTTTTTTCATTTTTTTCTCACACTTTGTTTTGCTTTAATTACTTGTATAACATCTTTTTACTAACTAGATGTCGAACCAATAACACCTTCAACTAACCAGCTCATGCTTTCTAGCCAGATGTCTTTTTGCTTATATTCCTTGCCAGCAGGTATTACTGTATTACCTTTGTTATCTTTGATTGGCCCTTTATAAACCACCATTGAACCATCCATAAATTTACTCTTAACTTTATCTGCAGCTTTTTTAGCCTTAGATGTAACAGCTGAGCCATAAGGTGATGTTTTAACGATGCCTTCTTTTAAACCACCGCGAACTAGATTAGGAATGGTTTTTTTGTTTTTAATCATATCTGCATAATCTTCATATACCTTACTCCAGTTCCATTCAGCCCCTGTGAGGAAGCCCTTTGGTGCAAGTACAGATTGATTAGCATGGTAACCACAAGAATAAATACCACGTTTTTCGGCTGTTTCAATAACAACCTTTGGACTATCAACATGACAAGTTAAAACATCAATACCTTGATCTGCCATACTATTTGCCGCTTCAGCTTCTTTAACTGGATTTGACCAGCCACCTGTAAAGACAACATTCGTAGTAATCTTAGGATTGACACTTCGTGCACCTAAGGTAAAGCTATTGATATTTCTTAATACTTGTGGAATTGGAATCGCAGCGATGTAACCTAACTTATTGGTCTTAGACATAAGGCCTGCAACAATACCTGCTAAATAAACTGGCTCATCGATATAGCCAAAATAACTACCAACATTTTTCGGATGTTTTTTTGCATCCCACAAACCACCGCAATGTAGGAACATAACGTCTGGATATTTCTTTGCAACTTTTAAGATGTGCGGATCAAAATAACCGAACGATGTTGGGAAAATAACCTCAGCACCATCGAGATTGATCATACTTTCCATGGTTTTTTGTACTTCGATTGTTTCCGGTACACTTTCTTCGTCAACCGCTTTTATCCAACTCTGTTTTGCAACAGCCGTTTTACCTTCGAAGTGTGATTGGTTATAACCATAGTCATCTCGTGGTCCCACATATATAAAACCCATTTTAACTTTACTACTTGCCTGTACCGATAAAGGTAACCAGCCTGCAGCTGCACCAACCATACCTGCTGCAGCTAATTTTTTCATAAAGCCACGACGAGATGATAAAACATCTTCCATCTCGATATTATCTATTTCATTTTTTTTACTCATAATTATCTCCGAGTATTTTCAAGATTAAATGTATTACTTAATATAATTTAAAGTACTTTTCAAAAAAAACACATCCTTGTGTTACCAATCATTCAGTTTTAATTATCATTAAAAGCTAAAACGACCGCCTAAGCCTACTTTTGAACCCTGGCCAGCAACATTTGAGAAATCATCATTGTAAGCTGCCGCATACAAACTTGCTTTATCTGAAAGTGTATAGGTGTATGCTAATGACAATGTGTTACGTTTATAGTTTGAAGCGCCCGTCACTTTAGTATCAGCATATGAGATTAAAACGCTTGCTTTGTTTAAAGGAATACTTACACCCGCCTGAACTGTTTTGTAATCGACATTACCGCTTGCAAATTTACTTTTCATATCTTGATACTGGCCAAATAATTTAACAGCATCAAGATCATAAGACACACCTAGTAAACCTGCTGTTTGATTATCACTACTTGGTTTTGTTGCATCATCTACTTTTGAATCTACAGACTGATATGCAATCGTTCCAGTGAATTTCCCAACACGATAAAATGCATTACCTCCTATTTTATCAGTTCCGCTTTCACCGGCTACTTCACCTGCCGAGTAAAGAAATGATGCATTAAAACCATCCATAGATGGGGTTGAATAAGCAATCGAATTACTCCAACCAGTACCGGCACCTGCCAAGTCACCTAGATAGCTATGCATAATACTCGGAGCATAACCAAATGCACCAACTAAAGGGTTTGTCAAAATAACAGAGATAAAATACGGTGTTGTGTTACGGCCTAAAGTAACTTTACCGAAATCACCTTCAAGCCCAACATATGCATTTCTTGCATAAAAATCCGCCGCTGAACCTGAAAGACCAGCTCCACCCGTGTCTACTTTTAAAAAGCTTTCTAATTTTATTAAACCACTTAAACCACCGCCTAGATCCATTTTCGCTTTAACACCAACATATGATGTGTTCATATCTCCTGAATTAACAGATGATGTGCTCTTGCCGCCTTCTGCTTTAGTTGAAGCAACAGATGCATCAATTTCACCATAAAATGTAACATCTGGACTCGCAGCATGTACGCCGCTTGTCAAAGATAAAATTGCTGCTGTATACAGTACTTTACTTTTAGTTAATGATTTCATAATTCCTACCTATAGTTAGTTATGTTAAGTTTTATTTTGTTTATCTTTTTTACATGGGTAATTAATAAATCTTAAAAACAAGAGCAAGTCTTAAGAGAATAAGATTTTCATTTTTAATGTTATGTCTATGCTATTTGAGACACCTCCAGCTTTATATTTTTACAATTAGTCTTCGTCATTCGCTCTGGTTCAAAGTGAGGAATGGCATCGATAAGTTTTCGTGTGTAGTCTTGTTGTGGGTTTCTTAAGACTTCATGCGCTGTACCTGTCTCTACAACACGTCCTTTATTCATAACCATCACGCGTTCACATAACAAATGAACAACATTCAGATCATGTGATACAAATAAGTAACTCATTCCTAATTCATTCTTTAATCTATTAAGTAGTTGCAACACAACAGCCTGTACTGAAACATCTAAAGCAGAGGTTGGTTCATCAAGAATCAATAACATAGGATCAACAGCTATCGCACGTGCTATACCAACACGAGCTTTTTGACCACCGGATAGTTGATGCGGAAAACGAGATAACAAATGCAATGGTAAGCCCACCATTGCAGCGAGTTGTTCAATTTTTTCCGTCATCTCTTTACCTTTTCGCATGCCCATTAAATGTAATAAAGGATCTGCGATGACATCATGCGCGGTATAGCGAGGATTCAGGCTATCATTCGGGTCTTGAAAAACCATTTGTATTTTTTTTCGTTGAGGAAGTCTTGAAAAATGAGATGCAGGTATTTGTGTAATATCTTCTCCATCAAATACTATCTTTCCAGAAGTTTGATCTAGCAATCTCGTGATAATGCTTGAAGTTGTCGACTTACCACAGCCAGACTCTCCAACCAACCCAAGACTTTCTCCACGATTCAATGTAAACGAGATTCCATCTACGGCACGAAACTCATTTATTGTTGAATCAGTTTTTTGCCAGGGCCATTTAAAACTTCCTTTGTTACGTTTAGGAAATATTTTCACAAGATCAATAACTTCCATCAGTACATCAGGTCTTTTTTCAGCGATTGAATCCGAAGACCTTATATCTGCTGTAACACCTTCATCTGTAACCGTTTCATCTTTCTCAAGAGTGCTCTTGGTTAAATTTTCTAACTTTGAATCTGGTCCAGGTGAAGCTGCGATTAATTTTTTTGTATAACTATGTTGAGGGTTAGTAAATAATGTATTTACTGAGGCCGTTTCTACAACTTTACCTTTTTGCATAACCTCAATACGATCACAATAGGCTGCTGCCATACCAAGATCATGCGTTATTAAAACCACAGACATATTTCTACTGCGCGTTAATTCTTGAATAAGATCCATGGTGGCTTTTTGAGTTGTCACATCAAGACCTGTGGTTGGTTCATCAGCGATTAACAGCCTCGGATTACAAGCAAGTGCAATCGCAATCATTACGCGTTGACACATGCCACCTGACAATTCAAAAGGATAAGAATGATAACGATGTTCAGGCTCTAGAATTTTTACCTTATCAATCATTTCAATTGCTTTGTCACGCACGTTATGACGAGTTGCTTGAGCGTGGCGTAATAAAACATCTTCTATTTGTTTCCCTACCGGTCGTATAGGATTAAGTGCAGCACGCGGATTCTGGAATATCATCGATATTTCTCGTCCACGTAAGTCACGTAAACTACTTTCTTTTGCTTTTGTTAGGTTTATCCCATCAAACCAAGCTGAACCACCAGAAACATATCCAGCGTCATCAAGTAATCCCATAACGGTATATGCTGTCACTGATTTACCTGAACCACTTTCGCCAACAATTCCTAACACTTCGCCTTTCGCTACTTCGAGAGACACTTTATCGAGTGCTCGTACAATTCCATTGCGCGTTTTAAAATCAACACTGAGATTTTTAACAGATAAAAATGATGTATTACTCATAATCAATCCTCTAAGTGCGTCGCTGCGGATCAACGAGATCACGCATACCGTCGCCCATAAGATTGAAACAGAACACTGCTAACATCAGTGCTACCCCTGGGAAAAATGCCATCCACCATTCACCAGATACAATGTATGTTGCACCTTCAGCAACCATGATTCCCCATTCCGCTTCAGGTGCACGAACACCTAAACCAATAAAAGAAAGTCCTGCTGCATTTATAATTGCCCAACCCATATTCAAAGACACTTGAACCATCATGGTTGGTAAAATATTTGGAAATAATTGTGTCGCTAAAATACGCGTGTCTGAACATCCTGATAAACGCGCGGCTTGTACATAACCGGCATTGCGCTGCACACTAACTTCGGTTCGCGACACTCGGGCATAAAAAGGTAGATTAATAATGATCGTGGCATAAATAATATTTTCTACTGAATTACCCATTGCTGAAACAATTCCCATTGCAAGAACAAACAATGGAAATGCCATAATCGTATCGGATAATCTTCCAACGATACGGTCAGTCCACCCTCCCCAAAAACCGGCAGAACAACCAAGTATGCTCCCAATCAAAAAAGACACCGCTACTGCAGACACCGCAATACCAAGGTCAAGTCGTGTCGCAATAATCACCCGACTAAATACATCTCTACCTAAATTATCTGTACCAAATAGATGTTGCCAACTTGGAGGGCTTAATGTGTTCGCAGCATCAGTTACATAAGGATCATAAGGCGCTATCCAAGAACCAAATAATGCAAAAAATATAATTATAAAAAACATCGAAAACGAAAGTACCGTGACAGGGTTTTCTCCCATGATGTACTTAAAGTGTCGAAAAAATTGCTTCATAAATTTCTCCGACTAAGTCTCAAGGCTTACACGTGGATCAACCAATGTCAGCAAGAGGTCGATGAATAAATTCATCATCACAAACATCAGCGCCATCACTAATACAAAGCCTTGAACTGATGCATAATCAGAAGCCACTAAAGCTTCAATTGCAAAAGAACCAATACCAGGCCATGAAAAAACTTTTTCTACCAATACATTTGATCCAAGAAGAAATGAAAAGACCATTCCAAGCGTTGTCAATAAAGGCAAGCTTGCATTTCTTAATGCATAGGTTGTTAGTACTGTTGATCTTGATAAACCGTTGGCACGCGCTGTTCTCACATAATCACTTGCTAAAGCATTTAACATGGCCGCCCGTGTCATACGAGCAATTGGCGCTAACACAAATAATCCAAGAGTTACTGCAGGTAAAACAAGTTGACGAAGAGTTGCAAAAAACGTTTCTGCATCACTATCAATAATGCTATCGATCAAATAAAATCCTGTAACATGTGGTGGAGATAAATACATAATTTCTAACCTGCCCAGAGGCGAAGGTGCCCACCCGACCAAGTAATAAAAAACGTAGATTAGAAACAGTCCGGTAAAAAATGTCGGTAACGACACACCCGCCGTTACCAACATTCGACAAAGATGATCAACCCAACTTCCTGGTCGAGTCGCAGCCGCTATACCTAATGGAACAGCAACAATAATTGCGAGACCTAACCCCATAAAAGTTAATTCCAATGAAGCAGGTAATCGTGTCATTAACTCTTCTAACACTGGACTACCTGTATTCAATGAACGGCCTAAATCTCCTTGCAACATATTTCCTGTATAAATTACAAATTGTTCGAACCAACTTTTATTCAAACCCAATGACTCGCGCACCTGTTGTATTGATGCTTCATCTGCCATAGCGCCAGCAAAATACACTGCAGGATCGCCGGGGAGTGCACGTGTCAATACAAATGAGATAACGATTATTCCAAGCACTGATGGAAGTGCTTGTAATAAACGTCGTCCGATTTGTACGAATACAGGATTATTCATTTGGATCAACTTTCTTCTTTTGCTATGCCGCGAACATCTAGTTGACGATGGAACCATGTTGTATAACCACTAACATCTTTTTGCATGGCACCATTTTGATATGGTTGATAAAGTGGAATTCGCGGCACTTCATCAAATGCGATCTCAATCATACGTTTTACATTCTTATCGTAATCAGGATGATCAACTGGCCAAAGCAAGGTCTCATCAACTAATTTTTCAACTTCTTCATTTTTATAATTCGAAGAATTAAACAAGTGACCATATTTGTAAGCCCAGAAAAAATAATAATCAGGATAATTTAGCCAACCACCAAAATTTTCTAAATGCATTGCAAGACGTTTTTCTACTAGTGCAGCAGTACGCCAGTTCGCACCAGGAATTTTATCAAGCTTGATCTTAATACCAATTTTTTTGAGGCTTTCCTGAATAAGAAGAGCTGTTGGTTCTTGCCAATCTGCTTGTCCAAGGTTGTAAGATAATATTGTTTCAAATCCATTTTCATATCCGGCTTCTTTCAACAGTGCCTTGGCTTTTTTTAAGTCTGTCTCATATGGAAACTTTTGTGGCCACGCAATACTGCTAGGAGATTTTTCTTTTCCTCCAAACATAGGCTTTCCTCTACCGTATGCAGCAGCAGAAAGAATATCTTCGTAAGGCATCGCAAATGCAATAGCTTGACGAACCCTAACGTCATCGAATGGTTTGTGTTTTAAATTTAAACCTAGAACGTGCATGCAGTTATCAACAGGAGCACCAGACACTTTTAAATCACTGTCCTTCATAAACTCTGTTGCATCTTTAGCAGGCACATCCATATAGAGATCACAATCACCTCGCTCTAATAATGCTCGACGAGTCGATGCTGATGGCACTTCTCTTACAATGACTCTTTTTACGCCCGGTTGTGGTCCTAACGCCCATGCATCATTACGCTCGTATACAAATTGCTGACCTGGATCCCAGCGTACAATTTTATAGGCACCTGAACCTGCCGCATTTTTATGTAGGTATTCTGTTGCCCACGGATCACTTGCTGTTGCATGAGCTTTAGCAACTTTTGAATTAATAATGAATGGAATTGGGACAGCTAAATCCGGGAGGGTTAATTTATTATAAGCAGGTACATCAATTCGTAATGTCATTTTATCCACAACAACAAACTGCTCTGGTTTGGACATTGATCCTGCTTTCATCTGTACCGCAGGAAAACCACCTAGGCTCACTGCACGATCAAATGACCACTTAACATCTTCTGCTGTCACTTGTGTGCCATCCCAAAATTTTGCTTTTGGGCTGATCTTAAATGTTATAGATTTACCATCTTTAGATACAAACCATGACTCGGCTACTTCTGGTTCAATTTTGGTGGAATCATATGCTAAAGAACCATCTGGTAATTTTTTTACGCCAAACCTGACTAATCGATCATATATATTGACCGTAACTTGATAACTAGGACGATTTGTACCTTTACGATGTAAATCAAGGCTATTAATGCCATGACTTTCCACTACAACGAGTGTTCCATTACGTCCGCCAGCATGAGCGGCTGGAATAAATTTGAGGAATGGAAGCACGGCCGCACTCGAAGCGGTAGCACCCATTAGTTTTAGAAAATCACGCCTTTTTTGCATATCTGCTCTCCATAAATTAACGCAGGTAAAGATTTAAGTTAGCGATGTCAAAAGTGAATGACGGTGATATCGACAATGGCTAAAATCGATACCCCGTCTTTTGACACACTTTATTTTTTACTTTGCGAGAAACAATTTGAGCTTTGGGAGACACCTTATTTAACGCAATGTTGTATACAACAGCAACGACCATGCCAACATTTGACTTTAGTGCTGTTGTATACAATGCATCCGCATAAAATACTTTAATATCAATAACTTAATAGATGGATTTGTATTCTGAAGAATTAAGATGAAAAAGTAATTTTATTCAATCTAAATAAAAAAAGCACAACGTTGAACATATTAGAAGGTAAAAAGCACTGTGATAGTGCAAAAGAAAAAATAATATTATTAAAAGGAGGAAGAATAAAAAGATAGAACGAAAAATACTTACTCTATTTTTTCCGTTTTCGTGATTTTGCTAATTGACTCAAAGTCAGCGTTTTTGCGAAATTTTCACTCTTGTTAATGTGCTGTAACATTGATCTTTGGGCTGATACCAAATCCCTTTTTAACAAGTGCTGACAAATTTCGTAATGTTCATTATAAGTACGATCGATTCCTGGATCATTGGTAAAATCTATACGTCGAATGACTCGAATATTTCTATTAAGATCAATAAGGTAATTTGTTAAAACAGTATTTCCTCCACCGACCGCCAGTGCGACATGAAAACTCTCATCACGAGATTCCATTTCATCGGCATTATCACTTCGATCCATAAATTTTTCAGGATCCCATTCATCAGATAATTCGCGTAAATCAGCATCACTCATAAAAGTACACGCTAATTCGAGAGCCGTGTTTTCTAGCGTTTTTCTAACCTGGTAATACTGCATCAATTCATCTATTTCAATATTTCGAATGAAGCAACCCTGTTTGGGTAACACTGTCATATAACCTTCTGTTTCTAAACGTTGCACAGCAGAACGGATAGGGGTACGACTGACATTGAATAATTCAGCTAATTCAGATTCTGTGACACGAGAACCGGGATACAGCTCAAAGTTCATGATCATTTCTCGTAAAGAGTTATAGACATCTTGTGATGAGGTTAACTTAGTCATAAACACTATTATTTATTATATGATTTGAATAAAGTTTAGCAGTTAAATACATTTTTTTCTTAAATGAAAATAAAATTAAACGGATATATTAATTATTAAAGTTCTTGTATGACTAATAAGGGTTGACCCGCATTCACTTGTTGGCCTTCATTACGATTGATGGCGTAAACCGTCCCTGCATGCGGGGCAACGATTTCAATTTCCATTTTCATTGATTCTAAAATAACCATTGTCTGGCCTTCTTCTATTTTATCGCCTTGCGTCATTAACATTTTCCACACGCTACCTGCTACCGGGCTTTCAATTGCCACACAGTTATCAGGCAATGCTTCTTCCAGGCCAGCTTCTTTTGCCGTATCTTGACCGGAGTCAAAATTAATTTGACCTGATTCAATCCAGCGTTGTAATTCTTCATCAAAGGCTTTTTCACGCTTCTGAGTAAATTCGCTGATCTCTGATTCATTGTCATTAAGGAATCCAAGATACTCTTTGAGATTAAACACCGTATTTTCAATCTTGATCCCGTAACGACCTTTTGGAAAATCTTGACGAATATCTTTTAGTTCATCTGCGCTAACTTCATAAAATTGTATTTGATCAAAGAACCGGAGTAACCAGGGCTGTTTAAATTCTTTTGTCTTGTGATAACGATTCCACATTTGTAATGTACGACCAACAAACTGATAACCGCCAGGACCTTCCATACCATAGACACACATATATGAACCACCGATGCCGACCGAATTTTCCGCCGTCCAGGTACGCGCAGGATTATATTTAGTGGTGACTAAACGATGTCTTGGATCCATAGGTGTTGCAACAGGCGCACCTAAGTACACATCACCCAAACCCATGACTAAGTAACTTGCATCAAAAACAATATCTTTGACTTGTTGAATATTATCTAAGCCATTAATACGACGAATAAATTCGATATTGCTTGGACACCAGGGCGCATCTTTTCTTACCGACTGCATATATTTATCAATAGCAATACGACACGCTTCGTCATCCCAGCTTAAAGGGATATGAACAACTCGTGCAGGAACTTCCAAGTCTTCAATATTTTTTAGTGCCGCGATATGTTCATCAAGTATTGCAATTAAATCATTAACCGAAATAACTTGGCTCTCATAATGAATCTGCAAAGAACGAATACCCGGTGTTAATTCTAAAACACCTTTTGGTAAATTTTCTTCTAACGATAACATCAATGCATGCACACGGAATCGTAACTCAATATTCAGCATTAATTCGCCGAACTCAACAAGTAAATATTTATCACCTTGTGAACGATAAACTATTTTTACGCCGAACTTTTTTTGATCAATAATTTTAATTATAGGTGTTGATATTTTCGCGGTGTCGATATCAAAACAAAGATCTTTTAGCTTCGCGATTGAATCTAATTGCGCTTTTTCAAGCATGACAGCATCTTT
>Ga0316204_10009307_pt1 | contig 13190 bp, 8 predicted proteins | sample 6monrhotite_MG_2_FD_205661 | JGI IMG/M metagenome (GOLD analysis project Ga0316204, IMG submission 205661) | Microbial mat bacterial communities from mineral coupon in-situ incubated in ocean water Damariscotta River, Maine, United States -... | ecosystem: Environmental > Aquatic > Marine >... | reverse complement strand
GAGCTCGAGGTCGTACTCGAGGAGGCCGTCACCGGCGCGGGACGGACGCCAGACGAGGTCGATGCCGGGCCAGGCCCCTGCGACGCGAACGCGTTCGAAGGTCTTGGCGCCCGCGTGCCAGTCGCCGGGGTCCGGGCCGAGCAGGTAGCTCCGCACGCCCCGCTGCAGCGCCTCGCCCGTGACGTCGCGCGACGCGGCGCCGCTCTCGACGACGAGCTCGACGGCGCACGCCAGCGCAGCGCCGCCGGTCTCGGCGCCGCTCACGCGGCGATCGAGCACCACGCCCGCCTCCGTGATCCAAGCGGCCCCCGCTCCGCCCCCTCGCAGGAAGCGAACCTCCGCGGGCCACTGCCCGACGTTCTCGACGAAGCCGGCCGTGGGCGCGGCGCCCTCCGGACGGGCGAACGGATCGCGCCGTGCGTCCTCCGAGCGCGCGTCCTGCGCGAGCCCGGGCGCGGCGACCACGCTCGCGACGAGCGCGAACAAGAAGAGTCTGCGGTGTGCTGCCATGGAACGAACCTCCAGGAGCAAGCTAGCCGAAAGCACGGCGGAGGCCCACCGCCGCCATGTACGCCTCCCGTAGATGGAACGGAGAGCGCGCCCGGCCGAAGCCTGGCGCGCCCTCCTGATTGTCGACGGAGGCGGAGGCCTCCGTTGAAGGGTGCCCGAGGGCATCCCCCGCGCACATCACACTCTCCCCTCCCTGGGGCAGGGACGGGTCCTCAGAGCGAGTCGACCACACCGCGCGCTGCGCATCGTCCAGGCCTCCACCGCAGGCGACCTGATCGGACCATCAAGCAATGGCTCGAAGCGACGAGCTCAGCAGTGCCCAACCCGGACGTCACGCCGGCGGGCTGCCGGGTGCGACCTCAATCGGGGCGGGCAAAGAACGATCGCGAGGGACCACACGCAGGCGAGTCGGCTCGTCGGACCGACAATATGCGACATCCTATGACCTGTAAAGAGTCGCCGTTCGAATTCCGGCCGCTGCGGATCAAGGCGGGCTCGATGGACGGCCGACGGAGAGCCCATGGAGCCTCACCCGGGGGCTCTCCCGGCTTTTGGAGAGAGACGGAACGGCGATGAGCATCACTCGCATGAAGACGATCGTGGACGAGATCCGGCATCTCCGGCCGTGGCCTCCGGTCGCGCTGCGGGTGATCCAGCTCTCCCGCGAGCCCTCCGTCCTCCCGAACGACCTCGTGGAGGTCCTGCAGACCGACGCGGCGCTGACCGCTCGCGTCCTCAAGCTCTGCAACTCGGCCTACTACGGCTTCCAGCGTCAGGTCGCCTCCCTGCAGGAAGCGGGCAACCGTCTCGGCTCCCAGGCGCTGGTGCACCTCGTGCTGACCACCTGCGTCGAGCGTGCCTTCGAGGGCAACTCCTCGATCACACCCGCCCGCGCGCGCCGGCTGTGGGAGCGCTCCATCATGAACGCGCTCTCCGCGAGCCACCTGGCGATGATCCACGGCGAGATCGATCGCAATGTCGCCTACACCGCCGGGCTGCTCTGCAACTTCGGCCACCTCGTCCTCGACGCGCACCTCGAGGAGCTGCGTGACGAGATCCAGGCCTACCGCTCCGCCGGCGTCGACATGCTCGAAGCCGAGCGCGCCGCCGTGGGACTCGACCACGGGCAGATCGCCGGCCGCATGATGCGCCGCTGGAACTTCCCCGAGGCCCTCGTCGACGCCGTCGAGCACCACCACGCTCCGGAGCGCGCTGCGGTCGATCCGCAGCTCGCCGCGATCACGCACCTCGGCGAGGCCATGACCCACGCGGTCGCCCTCGGCGAAGGGCTCGACGGACTCGCGTACCAGCTCTCGGACAAGGCGCTGGGCCTCACCGGCCTGACCCACGCGCGCCTCGCCGCGCTCGAGGACAGCTTGATGGCCGAGTTGCAGCGCGCTCGCCAACTCGTGCAGAGCGCCGCCTGACCCGACGGCCGGGTTCAGCGCTGCGCTGGTTCGGCCCCCTCCGCGCGTCGTTCGATCGACAGCCGCTTGCCGACCCCTGACCAGGTGGGGCACATCGCGAGGCAGCGGGCTTCGACGAGCCCGACGCGTCATTGACTTGGGGCGCGCCTCGCCCACAGTGACGCGATGAACGCGCGCCACGCAGGAGCCCCGAGCTCGCAGACCGCCACCACGGGCCCGGCACCGTGGACCGCGGTGGTGCTCGTGCTGCTCGTCGCGGCGCTGCTCTACCTGCCCGAGCTCGGGCTCGTCGACTTCCACCGCGAGGAAGGGCGCCGCGTGCTGCCCGCACGCGAGATGCTGGCGCGCGGCGACTTCGTCCTGCCGACCCTCTGGGGCGAGCCGTACCTCTCGAAGCCGCCGGGCATCTTCTGGCTGCAGGCGCTCGCGCAGAGCCTCGCGGGCGGGCTGAGCGAGGTCGCCGCGCGGCTCGTGTCCGTGCTGGCGACGGTCGCCACCGCGCTCGGACTGCTCGCCCTCGGCCGGCGCCGGTCGGGTGCGAGCGCCGGGCTCTACAGCGCGCTGCTGTTCCTGCTCGCGACCGAGGCCCTGACCAAGGGCCGCCTCGCCGAGATCGAGGCCCCGCTCGCGCTCGCCGTCTTCGCCGCCACCGCGCTGTGGTGGCTCGGCCGCACGAGCTGGCTCGCCTGCGTCGGATCGGGGCTCGCGCTCGCCGCGGCGCTCCTGCTCAAGGGCCCGGCCGCGCTCGTGTTCTTCTTCGGGCCGCCCATCGTCCTCGCGGCGCTGAACCGCGCGCCGCGTGTCGTGCTCTCGATCCGGCTCCTGGTGCCACTCGTGCTCGGCGCCGGGCTCGCCAGTCTGTGGGTCGTCGCGCTGTTCGACGCCGTTGGACGCGACGTGGCGATGAGCGCCTGGACCGGCCAGGTCGGCGGCCAGGGCGGGCGTTCGATCGGCGAGTACGCGAGCGAGCGCGGCAACTACCTGCTCGGGACGCTGTTCGCCTTCGCGCCGGCGGCCTGGCTGCTCTTCGCGAGCGTGCGCACGGCGGCGGGCCGCGCGCTGCTGCGCGAGGACGGCGCGCGCTTCGCGCTCGCCGCAGCCGCGTCGGGCTGGCTCTTCTTCCTGTTCTTCCCCGGGACGAGCGTGCGCTACGTCGTTCCCGCGCTGCCGTTCGTCGCGCTGGCCGCCGGCGCGCTCTTCGCGCGGCTCGACGCCGGCGAAGTCGACGAGGTCTTCGGGCGCCGAGTCGATCGCCTCGCCAAGGCCGTGGGCGCGCTCGCGCTGCTCGTCGGCCTCGCCTGCGTCGTCGCGCTGTTCGTCGAGCTCGGAGACATCCGCACGAACCTGAGCGGCGCCGTGCTGGGCCTCTTGCTGGTCGGAGCGGGCCTGTGGACCTGGCGGGCGGAGGCCGCGCTGCGTCCACGGCTCGCGTTCCTGCTCGCGCCGCTGCTCGTCGGAGGCGTGCTGGTGACGCAGGTCGAACGCTCGAAGGCCGTCCGGCACGAGCGCCAGCCGCAGGCGCGCGCCCTCGACGCCGCGCTCGGCCAGGACGACGTCCTGCACGTCGGCTACTGGGCCAACTTCGACACCTTGCTCTACGTCGAACACGAGGTGCGCTACGCGCCGAGCTTCGAGGTCCTTGCCGAGGGCGCCTGGCTCTTCGTGCGCGACGACCAGGTCGCTACCGCGCTGGCCGAGCGCCCGGGCAGCGCGGAGGTCCTGCGGGTCACGATTCGACGGCGCGAGCGCGCGCTCCTGCGGCTGGGCCCTCGGCCCTAGAACCGAGCGCCGTCCCCGGCGGACCGGGGCAGCTCTCCGGCCGCGGAATCCGCAGCCTCGCGAGGGTGCGGATGGGGTGGATGAGGGGGATCGAACCCCCGACCTCCAGAACCACAATCTGGCGCTCTAACCGACTGAGCTACATCCACCATCCGCAAACGACCGTGCGCGGGGCGCCGAAGCGCCCTCGCCCCCGATCGAGGGCCCGGAAGCATCAGCCGCAGCGGGGTAGATGTCAAGCGCCCGGGCCCCATATCCTCCCCCCCATGGACACCCCCTCGACACGCTTCGACCGGCAGGTTCGCTTCGCTCCCTTCGGGCGCGCCGGGCAGGAGCGGCTGGAGGACGCGCGCGTCCTGCTCGTCGGCTGCGGCGCCCTCGGCGGCGTTCTCGCGCAGAGCCTGACGCGCGCCGGCGTCGGCGAGCTCGTCCTCGTCGACCGCGACGTCGTCGAGGAGTCGAACCTCCCCCGCCAGGTGCTCTTCGAGGATCGCCACGCGCAGGAGGGCACGCTCAAGGTGGTCGCCGCCGAGGAGGCGCTGCGGCGCATCGGCGGGCCGACGCGCTTCGAGGCCCACGCCCAGCACCTCGACGCCGACACGATCGAGGAGCTGGCGGACGGCTGCGACCTGGTGCTCGACGGCACCGACAATCTGGGCACCCGCTACCTCGTCAACGACTGGTGCGTCGAGAACGACGTGCCGTGGGTCTACGGCGGCGTCGTCGGCTCCGGCGGGCTGGTGCTCGCCGTGCTACCCGGCCGCGGGCCGTGCCTGCGCTGCGTGTTCGACGCGCCCCCGCCGACCGGGACCCTGCCGACCTGTGACACCGCCGGCGTGCTGTTGCCCGCGGTCGGCGCGATCGCGTCGATGCAGGCGGGGATCGCGCTGCGGCTCCTCGCCGAGGGACGCGACGCCGAGTCGCCGCTCCAGCCGGCGCTGCTCGAACTCGACGTGTGGAGCGGCGCGCTGCGGCGCCTTCCCATCGGCCGCCAGGAGGGCTGCGCCTGCTGCGGCGAGCGCGACTTCGTCTGGCTCCACGATCCCCAGGCGCGGCGCGCGACGATCCTCTGCGGCCGCAACGCCGTGCAGGTGCGCGGGCTCGGCAGCGCCCCCGACCTCGATCACCTGGAGCAGACGCTCAAGCCGCTCGCCAGCTCGACGAGGCGCGCGGGACCGATCCTGCGCTGCGCCATCGATCCGCACGTGCTGACGATCTTCGCCGACGGCCGCGCGCTCGTGGAGGGCACCGACGACATCGATCGGGCGATCGCCCTGTACGACCGCTACGTCGGCTCCTGAGCCCGTGGCGAAGCGCAGACCCCGCGCCCGCGGCGCACGCTCCGAAGCCACCCCGTCCGCGGGGGTCGCCCCCGTCCTGCTCGCGGCGGGCGCGAGCCAGCGGCTGGGGACCTGCAAGGCGCTCGTCGACCTCGGCGGGCGCACGCCGCTCGCGCGCCTGGCGCAGGCCGTGGCCGGCGTCGCGGACGCCGCGCCGCTCGTGATCGCGGGCCACCACGTCGCGGAGCTGCGCGCGGCGCTGCCCGAGGGCTGCGAGCTGCTCGAGAACCCCGACTGGGCCGCCGGCCGCACGGGCGGGCTGAAGCTCGCCGCGGGCGCCCGCCCCCGCTTCGACCTCCTGGTCTGCCCCGTCGACGTGCCCCTGGTGCCCACCTCGGTCTGCGCCGAGCTGGTCGCGGCCTGGGAGGGCCTGGGCCGGCCGCAGCGGGGCTGGCTGGCCCCCCGCCACGCCGGGCGCTTCGGGCACCCCGTCCTCCTGGGCCGGGGCCTGGCCGCCGAGCTGCTGCACTTCGGCCCCGACCGCCCGCTCTCCGACCTGCGGCGGTCCGCGGAGCCCCTGCTGGCCCTGGAAACGGCCTCCCAGGAGGTCCTGGACGACCTGGACACGCCGGAGGACCTCGCCGAGCTGCGTCGCCGAATCCTGGCGGAATGACGCTCCATTTCGGGAGGGGTGCCGACCGATAGGGCAATCGGGTCAGCCGACGGGCGGGCCCGGCTCGTGTCCCCATCCATCGGCGCAACGGCGCATCTATCTCTCCCCACAACCCATGAGCTTCCAGGGCGACGTCGGCGGTATTGGTCTCGCCGAACTGCTGCAGAGCCTCGCGCGCGGCCGGCGTGATGGCGTTCTGCACCTGAACTCGCGAAACGGTCTGTCCTGCCGACTCGGCCTGGACAGCGGGGTCGTCTCGTTCCTCCCGGACGAGGACGAAGACCCGAACTTCTGGAAGGACAGGGTTCGCCAGGCGTGGATCGACGATCCCGACTTCCGGTCCGAGGCGATGCGCATGTCGGAGATCGCGCGGGCCCACCGGCTCGAGCGCATCTACCGGATCCTCGACAGCGAGGGCGTGCACTTCCGCTTCAACCCGGGCGAGCACGTCTCGCAACCCGGCACTCAGCTGGAGACCGGCACCGATGAAGCGGGCGCCGGCCGCATGCCGCAGGTGCTCTGCAGCGGTATCCCCGTCGAGTTCCTGCTGCTCGAGTACGCACGCCTCTCCGACGAGCTCGAGGGCATCGGCGGGCAGATGGACTTCACGGACTTCGTCGCGCCCCGCGCGATGGACCCCGCGGCCGCGAGCGAGCGTCAGGACCGCTTCCTGCTGCACTGCGACGGCAAGAGCACGCTGTCCGAGATCGCCGACCGGCTCGCGATGCCGATGCGCGAGGCGCGCCTCACGCTCGTCACCTACTACAACCGAGGCGAGCTGCGCCTCGCGGACTGGCGCGAGCTCCTGGTGCTCGCTCAGCACGAGCTCTCGCAAGGTCACGTCAGCCGCGCCTCCTCGCGCCTGATCGGTTGGATCCAGTGCTCGCCGCCCGGCCCACTCGAGCCTGGCGATGCCCAGCTGCTCGCCGCCGAGTTCAAGGCCGAGCGCATGGGCCCGTTGCTCAATCTGATGCCCGCGCGGGAAGCGCGCATCATGCTGCGGCGCATCGACCACGCCCTCGAGGACGACGGCGCGACGGTCAAGCACTGGCGCGAGATGCAGCGCCTGAAGCGCAGCTGCCCGATCACCGTCATCCACAGGATGGCCGTCGAGTACCGCTGGGAGGACGACGACGAGCTGCCCACGCACCGTGAGCTGCTCGACCTCGCTCGCATCCTGCGCGAGGACGGTCACCCGATGCGCGCCGCCGCCTTCCTGCGCATGGCCGCGAGCCGCGAGCCCGCCAACGCCAACTCCCGCCTCGAGATCGGGCTCGGGATGCTCGGCGTCGACCTCATCGAAGAGGGCGCCGCGTGGATCCTCGACGCTTGCCAGACACTGATCGCCTCGGGTCACGCTGAGAAGGCCGTCTCGGCCCTCCGCACGCTGCTCGAAGCCGACGGGTCGATTCGCGAGGCGCGCCGCATGCTGGGCCGCCTGCGCCACCTGACGGTGCGCCGCCAGCTGATCCGCAAGAACTCCCTCGTCGGCATGGCGATCGTCGCCATCCTCACGACCACCGCCTGGGTGCGCGTCAGCACCGAGCGCAAGCGCGAGCTGAAGCTCGCCGAGATCGCCGACCTGATCGAACAGCCGGAGCAGGCCCGCGCGCTGCTCGACGAGTACTTCCCCGAGGACGACTCGCCGCGCATCGAGCACCTCCGGGAGATGATCGTGGACCGCCGCAAGTTCCAGGAGAACGAGTGGCGCAGCAACTGGTACGAGTCCTATCGCGAAGCCCAGCTGGCCTGCTCCCTGGGCGAGGCCGTCGACGGCCTGAAGCTCGCGCTCACGATGGAGACGCCGCCTCAGCTGCAGACGGTCGACGAGCCGTGGCCGCTGATCAGCGACCTGTTCAACGGGCTCGCCGCACGGCTCGAGAACGAGCACGACGTCCTGGGTGAGCTCGAGCTCGATGGCCTGCAACAGGTCGAGCGCGAGAAGAAGCTCCAGGCGACCATCGAGGCCGTCCTCGAGCACATCGACTCCCAGCAGCGCGCCGTCAACACCGGAGACCTGGTCGACCGCCTGACCATAATCCGCAAGGACATCCTGCGCCGCATCCAGGAGCGCTCGGACAGTCTCCAGCAACGCACGCACGACGACCTGATCCACCGCCAGGACCTGATCCTCGCGAAGGCCCGCGCCCACAAGGAAGCCGGCCTCTACAGCGAGAGCCTGGAGGCCTTCGAGGCCCTGGTCGAGACCGACGAGACCGGCAAGCTGGCCAAGATCTTCTCCGAGGACATCAGCGAAGTGCGCCACTGGTACGAGTCGCTGCAGCAGGCTCGCGAGCTCGCCAAGGCCGGAGTGCACGACGAGGCGCTCGAAGTCCTCGCCGAGGCCTTCGATTCGCCCGGAGCCCACGCCCTGCCGTGGACCTTCGAGGCTTTCCCGAAGGGTGCCCTCGTGCACTTCGCGGACGGCAGCACCCTGGCGGCGCCGTTCGTGATGGAGAGTCGCCTCGGCGAACGCATCGAGATCCGCGTCGAGTACCCCGATCACCACCCGCGCACGCTCGTCCTCGAGTCGCCCGAGGATCGCCTCGTGTGGCTCTCGAAGGTGCCCGAGCGCAGCTGGAAGCGAGAGGGCCGAATCGACGCGCTGCCCGTCTCCTTCGGCGACCATCACATCGTCTGCGATCGCACCGGACACGTCGCCCGCCTCGGCCCCGGCGCCGAGCCGGTCTGGCAGGAGGAGCTCCTCTCGCTCGGCGGCTTCGGCCGCGCGCCGGTGTTCCTGCCGGCGAGCCCGGAGCGCTTCCTGCTCCTCACCGAGGACGGCGAGGCCTGGCTGTTCAACTCCGAGACCGGCGAGCGCGAAGGTCCTTGGATCCTCGGCTCCGGCCCCGCGGAGGGCCCCTCGCCGACGACGGACGGCGTCATCGCCCGCCTCAAGGACGGCCGTCTGATGAAGTGGACGGAGCGTGTGCGCCCCGTCGAGATCAGCACCGGCGAGGTCCCCGAAGTCGACCAACGTGGCGCCCTCGGCGGCATGGACGTTCTCTGGCGCGGGGATGCCGGTCGCCGTGAGCTCGAGTCGCCGTGGACCGACTGGCGCGTCGGACTCGAGGACGAGACCTACCGCGTGCGCAACGCGGACGATCTGGAGAGCGGCTTCACGGTGCGTCGCCAGGGCGACTGGAGCTACCTCGCCTGGGAGGCGCCGACGCCGGCGTTCCCGGACGGACGCCTGTGGATCTCGGACGGCAGCGGGCTCTCCGCCTACCAGCCTTGACCCCGCGGTGACGCGGCGCGGCGCGGCTGCTAGGCTCGCGCCATGACCCGCGTCCCGCTCCGCGCCTCGGCGCTCCTGCTGCTCGCCCTCTCGGCTGGCGCCTGCCGGTCGACTGGACCCTCGGAGTCCGCTGGCGCTTCGCCCCCGGACCCTGCGGAGTCCGCCGCGCGCGCGAGCGCCACGGTCGAGGCCTCGAGCGTCGAGCCTCGCGCGCTCCCGGACCGCTGGGACCTCATGCCCGTCTGGGACTTCGAGCAGCTCGTCACATCGCTCCAACCGGCGCCCTGGACCGACGCGGCGCGTGGCTCACTCGGCTTCGCGCTCCTGGCCGACGACCTGCGCTCCGTGCGAGCCGCCGTCCTGCTGGCGCACGGCGGCGAGCCCTCCGCCGAGCTCCTGCTCGAACACCTCGAGGCCCGCGAGGCCGAACCCGAACGTGGAGGCGACGCCGCGGAAGTCGTCGCCGCCGCAGCGCTGCGACGCTTCGCCACGGACGCGCGCCGCGAGCGCCTCGTCGCGCTCGCGAGCGGACCCAACCCGCACCCGGACATCGAGGTGCGCGTCGAGTGCGGCGCGCTGGCGCTGGACCTCGGCGCTCCCGAGGTCGCTCCGTTCCTCGTTCGCGTCCTGCGCGCGGGGACGCCTGGCGAACTCGAGGACCCCATCGATTGGCCGGCGCAGGCCACCATGGCCTGGGCCAAGGGGCGGGCCGCGGACGCCCTCAGCCGCCGCGCGGGCATCGAGAATCCCTACGACGCCGACGCGTCCTGGGCCGCGCAAATGGCCGCCGCGAACGTGCTCTCGGAGGCCGTGAACGGCAGACCCTGAGAACCCGCCCGCCCCCCGCCTCGATCCGGCGGATCGCCCGTCGCCGCGCGCTTCCTTCAGGCCACCCGGACCGCTACAACGGACCGCGTGAGGCAGGTGGCAGACATTCGGGAGCTCTGAGGTTGGAGCAGTCCACGATTCGTATCGGGTTGGCGGCGATCGCCGCGCTCGTCGGCGGCTCCGGCGTCGGCTGGTGGCTGCGCGGCCGCTACAACTGGTCGCGCTCGGTCATGATGGACGAGCTGTGGACCCGGAAGATCAAGAGCCACGAGTCGGCCGCCGAGGAGGCGCGCCAGTACGCGACCCAGGCCCAGAGCGCGAAGGCCGTCGCGGAGGCCGCCCTGGAGAAGGAGCGCGAGCGCTCCGCCGAGTTCGCCCAGGCCGCGGAGCGAGCCGAGGAGGAGAAGCACCACATCGCCGCGCATCTCACAGGCCACCGTCAGTCGATCGAGGAGCTCGAGCGCTACGCCGCCGACCTCGACGTCCAGCTGCGGACGACCGAGGCGACCCGTGAGGAAGAGAGCAAGAAGCTCGAGGCCGCGCTGCGGCGATTGAAGAGCCTGCGGCCCTACCCGCAGCGGCTCGAGGAGACGGAGTCGCAGCTCACGCGCATCGAGCAGGCCTCGGTGCAGTCGGCCCAGGAGAAGGACGCGGAGATCCATCGGCTGACCGACTGGGTCGCGGAGCTCACGCCGCTGACCGAGACGCTGCGACGGCGCGACGAGGAGATCGCCACGCTGCGCGCGAACGAGGCCGGGCTGCGCGAGCAGCACGCCCGCGAGCTCGCGGCGCGCGACGAGGCACTGACCGGACAACGGGCCGCGCTGCGCAAGCTCGAGCAGCGGGGTCAGAAGCAGCGCGAGGAGCGCGACGGCGGCGCACGCCGCGCCTCGCGCTTCGAGCAGGAGCTCGCCACCGCGCGCGCTGCTCTGCACGCCGCCGAGGCCGACCGGGACGCGCGCGGCGCCGCCCTGGCGGAGCGCGAGGCAGAGGTCGAAGCGCTGCGCCAGGAGTGCATCCAGCGACGCCTCGCAATCACGGACTTCGAGGTCAAGCTCGGCAGCACCCGCCAGGAGCTGGAGGCGCGTCGCGCGCGCGCCATAGAGCTCGAACAGGAGCTCGCCGGCACGCGTCAGCAGGCCTCCTCCGGCGAGATGCAGCGCGAGGGCGAGCGCCAGCGCCTCGCCGACCTCGAGGAGGAGCTGAAGACGACCGAGGTGACGCTGCGCGCGAAGGAGCGCGAGCTCGACAAGGCCCTGCGCAACGCCGCCCGCGCGGAGTCCCAGCGCGACAAGAAGGCGCAGCAGCTCGAGGAGCGCAGCGCGCTGCTGGGCGAGCTGAAAGCCGAGCGCGCGCAGCTCACCAAGGAGCTCAAGGCGGCGCAGCAAGGGCTCACCAAGCTGGAGGAGGCCGAGCGACGCGTCGCAGAAGCCGAGGCAGCCGCGCAGTCCGCCGTCGCCGCCGCGGCGAAAGCCAAGTCCGACGCGCAAGCACGGCTGGACTCGTCGACACAGTCGACGTCGAAGGCGAAGTCCGCCCCCACGACCCAGCCCGAGCCGAAGTCGGGCGACGGCTCCAGTTCGAAGAGTCGCGCCAAGGCGAAGAGCGCGTCACCCGCTCCGGAGGCCACGAAGCCCGCCACCCCGGCGGCGGCGCCCGAAGCCGTACCGGAGGCGCCGCTCCGCGCGCGGGGCAGCGCGAAGAAGGGCGCACCCCGCGTGGGCAACGACCCCGACGCCAAGCCGGCCGGAGACGCCCCCACCCGGAAGGGCGGTGCGAAGTCCGCTGCGGGCAAGGGCAAGGCCGGCGCGTCGGACGTCGCTGCCAAGGCAGAGTCCAAGCCCAAGGCAGCGAAGCCGGCCAAGGCCAGCCGGAGCTCGAGCAAGGACACCCCCGCCAAGGCGTCGAAGCCGTCCAAGAAGTCGACGGCCAAGGGCGCCGCGAGCAAGAAGACCGGCGGGCGGGCGAAAGCCACCACGTCGATCGCCATCGGCGGCGACGACCTCTCTGCGATCAAGGGCGTCGGCCCGAAGGTCGTGAAGCGCCTCGAGGACGCGGGGATCCGCACCTACGCGCAACTCGCCGCTCTGGGCGCGAAGAACCTCGACGCGCTGGCGGCGACGCTCGACGTCCCGGCCAAGCGCATCGAACGCGAGGACTGGATCGCGAGCGCCGCGAAGCTCGCGAAGCGCTAGCTGACCTCGCGAGGAGCGCCCTGGCGCTCCCCGTACGGCGCCCGACGAGCGGGCGCCGAGGCCGCCCCTAGGGCTCGAGCCGAACGATGGTCCGCGGGAACGGGATGCACTCGCGGATGTGCGGCACGCCCGCGATCCAGCCGACGAAGCGCTCCAGGCCGAGGCCGAAGCCCCCGTGCGGAACCGAGCCGTAGCGGCGTAGATCGAGGTACCACTGGAAGGCCTCCATCGGCAGGTCGTGGGCGCGGATGCGGCCCTCGAGCAGGTCGAGGTCGTCCTCGCGCTGGCTGCCTCCGATGATCTCGCCGACGCCCTCAGGACCGATGACGTCGACGCACAGGACGCGCTCCTCGTTCTCCGGATCGCGCTTCATGTAGAACGCTTTCACGTCCTTCGGGTAGTGCGTGATCATCAGCGGCTTGTCGTGCATCTCCGAGAGGATCGTCTCGTCGGGCGCGCCGAAGTCGTCGCCCTCGACGAACTCGCTGTCGGGGTGCTCGAGCAGGATCTTCGAGGCCGCGTCGTAGGTGATCCGCGGGAAGGGCGGGACGACCGACTCGAGCTTCGCCGGGTCGCGCTCCAGGTCTTCCAGCTCGCTCTTGCACTTCTCGAGCACGTCCTTGACCACGTAGCAGATCATGTCCTCGGCGAGCTGGCAGACGTCGCCGAGGTCGGCGAAGGCGACCTCCGGCTCGAGCATCCAGAACTCGGTCAGGTGGCGGCGCGTCTTGGACTTCTCGGCGCGGAAGGTCGGACCGAACGTGTAGACCTTGCCGAGGGCCATCGCGGAGGCCTCGGCGTAGAGCTGGCCCGACTGGGTCAGGAAGGCCTTGCGGTCGAAGTACGGGACCTCGAACAGCTCGCTCGTGCCCTCGCAGGCGTTCGGCGTGAACATCGGCGAGTCCATGCAGACGAAGTCGAGCTCGTGGAAGAAGGTGCGCAGCGAGAACATGACCTCGTTGCGCACGCGCATGATCGCGGACTGCTTCTTCGACCGCAGCCAGAGGTGGCGCTGGCTGAGCAGGTAGTCGACACCGTGCTCCTTCGGCGTGATCGGGTAGCCGTCCACCGACTGGACGACCTTCACGGACTCGACGCCGACCTCGAAGCCGCCGGGGGCGCGCTCATCGGCCTTGACGCTGCCGGTCAGCTCGAGGCTCGACTCCTGGCCCAGGCTCGAGACCGCGTCGAACTCCTCCTCGGAGACGTTCTTCTTGAACACCACGCACTGCACGATGCCGCTCCCGTCGCGCAGCTGCA
>Ga0316204_10009306_pt1 | contig 13191 bp, 17 predicted proteins | sample 6monrhotite_MG_2_FD_205661 | JGI IMG/M metagenome (GOLD analysis project Ga0316204, IMG submission 205661) | Microbial mat bacterial communities from mineral coupon in-situ incubated in ocean water Damariscotta River, Maine, United States -... | ecosystem: Environmental > Aquatic > Marine >... | reverse complement strand
GTGGCGGTGATTTTCTGACCATTTCGCACAATGCGTTCATCGGAAACCAGACGCGCAATATCATCGTCGGAATACATGGCCACCCGGCCCGGATCAAAGCCGTCGAAAGCAGCCTCGAACCCGTCCCATTTCGCTTCAATGACTTTCCAGACAAAGCCGGCCGAGAAAACGGCTTTCGCGGTGCCCGCCAGCCAGCGATCATCCGGAACGGCGGTCAGTTCAGCAGCCGATTTCGGTTTCGAAAGTTTTTCGGCCACTGCCGCGGCACTGCCGTGATGGGATATGGCCAATTCTTCCAATTCCGCGAATGAGCGCATGCCGACCTCCTTGCCATGATCAACGTTATCGGATGATCTATTCGGTCGGAAGGCAAGCTTCATGTTGATCAAACGCTCGATATCCATCGCCGGACACCGGACCAGCCTGGCGCTGGAGCCGGAATTCTGGGCCGTGCTGGATGCGGCGGCAACGTCGCGGCAAGTCCCGTTCGCCGCCTTGATCCGTGACATCGATGCGGCGCGGGCCAAGACCGACCCCGATCAAACGCTGTCATCGGCCTGCCGGGTTTTTGCGCTGGCCGAGGTGCAAAATCATTAGTCCAGCAAGTGCAGACTTTCCACCGAGTGAAGGTCGAGCACCATGACCTCGCTTTGTCCGCACCGAAATCCGGGCGCATAGCGTGCCGCCACGCGGTGTGCGACTTCGTTCGCACCCGGAATTTCCGCTGCGTCGATATGGGCCACAGGACAGGCGCTGACCGTACCGTCGGGCCGCAAGGCGGACACGACGAGAACATTGGTGACAATGGTTTCCTCATTTGTCATCTGGCCGGACGCTTCATCATAACCCGGCAAAACACCGCGCCAGCGGACGATATTGGCAAAAGGCTTGTCCTCGCCCTCATGATAGCGCCACTCGATAACCGGGCCGAGTGTGGTGAAGAGCCCGCCGACCATGGGTCCGGCCGCGAATTGCTCGATCTGGCCATTCTCCCCAAACGCGAGAGACGCCGAATGGTCGCTCGCTGCCATCATGACGCGAAAGCCCGCATGGGATTCGCATTCCATCAAAAAGGGCGCGATATCGCCGGGGTCGCGGTCTTCGCAGGCATCAAGGCGCGATAATTCGCTGCGATCTCCGGAGCCGTCCTGTGCTGATGCGGTAAAGGCCAGACAGCCGGACACAAGAATTCCACTCAATAAACGCATGACACATCTTCCCCTTTTGACGAATGATGCCGGTTACGGCCCGTTTCGCCAAGCGATGATGCGTCAGGCGGATTGATTGCACCGTTTTTCCAGATTGGCGAGCACCGGATCCCAACCGGATTGATAGCCTTCGCGCAGGTCGCTGCCCTTCGGATCGTTTTCCCAATGGCGATGGATCAGATCGATCTGTGTTGCGCCGCTTTCGAGCTGGGTGAAACGAACGTCCACTTCAGTGGCCTGGGAATCCGGCTTGTCGAATTGCCAGGAAAATACCAGTCGTTGGCCCGGTTCCCAGACACGTATCCGGCCCCAGCTCTGCTCTTTGCCGTCGGCCGCGATTTCATAGAGGCGGCCGCCAACGCCGTCCTCCATCGCCACTTTTGCGGGCGTGAGGCCGTCACGATCGGCGCCCAGTGAATGGGTTTCCTTTGGCCACCATTTATCCAGGCTGGCGGTGAAGAAGCGAAAGGCGGCCGCCGCGTCTCGCTGAACTTTTATCGATTTTTCAATCGGCTTGATGTCAGTCATCATGACCATCGCTTTCCAGCGCCTCCTTGTACCGGACCAGCGCGTCCTCCCAGAAACCATCCAGCCAATGGCGCAAGTCTTCCAGCGCTTCCAGGCGGATGGAGTAGATACGGCTGGTTCCACGTTTTTCGACGTTGATCAAACCCGCTTCCCGCAAGGCTTTCAGATGCTGCGAGATTGCGGGCCGGCTTACGGGAAATCGTTGTGCCAGGGCCCCGGCGGCGATCGGCCCGCCGCGCAATTCTTCAAAAACCGCGCGACGGGTCGGGTCAGCCAGACTGTTGAGTATATTTTCGTAAGCCATAACTTACGTTAATGAACACTTACATTGAAGTCAAGCGCTCGCGGCCTTGGCGAGTTCGCGCATCCGACCCAGATGCTCGTCCCATCCGCCATCGTGGGCGCACAACATGTCGAATGCCGGAACTGGCGCGTCTTCAAATCCGTCGTGCACCAATCGTAGCAATGTGCCGGAATCCACAGGCTCCAATGTCCAGTGAACGCGGGTTTTATGACCCTTCAGATGATTGTGCGTGAAGGTGTAGACCAGCTCTTTATGCGGGTTGGCCGAGGTCACTTCACCCCAGCAAAGATCATCGCCATCCCCACCCATCAATTTATAGGGTTTGCCATTTTCCAGCGGCGCACGGGCTTCGTGGAACCAGAGTTTCAACTGGTCGGGCTGGGTCAGATAGGCCCAGACTTTTTCCGGCGTGGCCCGCAAGAATACGGATTTCTCAATTTTCGTTGTCATCATCCTGCTCCAATACGTGTTTCAGATTATCGAGTTTGGCGTCCCAGAAACGATCAAAGATCGCGATCCAGTCCGCGACGTTTTTCAATGGGTCCGGATTGAAATGGTTCAGCCGTTCGCGGCCGCGCGTTTCAACCCGGATCAGATTGCCTTCCTCCAGCACATGAAGATGCTTGGCGATGGCCGGGCGCGTCATGTCAAACCGGTCGGTGACCTCCCCAATCGTCATGGCCTTTTCGGACAGAAGCCCGAGAATTTGCCGGCGCGTCGGATCGGAGATGGCTCTGAATACGGTCTGCATGACTTCCTCATGAAACTGAATGGTTTCGCTTTATATGATACCTTTTGGTTTTATGTCAATCGATGCTTGACCAATCCCCTGCTGCACGCTCTAAGCGCTTATGTCTTCAGGTGAATCCACATCTTCGCAATGGGCGGTTTTCCAGCACCGGCCCTATCTGATTTACTGGCTGGCGCGCTCGCTGACGTCATTTGCGGTCCAGATCCAGGTCGTCGCGCTGGGATGGCAAGTCTATGACATCACACGCAATCCTCTTGATCTCGGCCTGATCGGCCTTTCGCAATTTGCTCCGGCACTCCTGCTGGTCCTGGTAACAGGCGCGGTGGCCGACCGTTTGCCGCGCCGGGCCATCATGATTGTTTCGCTGCTGGTATCGGCGGCGATTTCAGCGGCGCTGTTGGGATTTACCATTTCGGGCAGCGAGCAGGTCTGGATTGTTTTTGCGCTGCTGGTGGTCTTCGGTACAGCCCGGGCGTTCCGCGGCCCTGCCGTGCAGGCGCTGCTTCCCAATATTGTGCCGCCAAAATTGCTGTCACGCGCTATCGCCCTCAATTCCACCGCGTGGCAATTGACGACAATTGTCGGACCGGTTGCCGGCGGGCTGCTCTATGGCGTTTCTCCGCTGGCGGCTTATGGCACGGCGACGGCGCTATTGTGTTTCGCGGCATTGCTGGCGACCCGCATTCCCAAACCGGACCAGCACACGGAGTCCGAACCGCGAAGTTGGGACACGGTGCTCGCCGGCTTCAGGTATATCTGGAAGGAGAAAGTCGTTCTGGGCGCCCTATCGCTTGATTTGTTTGCGGTACTTGTCGGCGGGGCTGTGGCGCTATTGCCTGTTTTTGCTCGCGACGTTCTGGAGGTTGGCCCTGTCGGTCTGGGCTTGTTGCGATCCAGCCAGGGGTTCGGGGCCGTCGCTGTCGCACTTTATCTCTCCATCAATCCGATCCGCGATCACGCCGGCTTTTTCCTGTTTTTCTTCGTTGCGATTTTCGGTGTCGCCATTGTCATTTTCGGCGTGTCGGAGCTTGTCTGGCTCTCTGTGCTGGCATTGGCCGTTGCCGGGGCGGCCGACATGATCAGCGTCTATGTTCGCGAAACCCTGATCCAGCTCTGGACCCCGGATCGCCTGCGCGGGCGCGTCAATGCGGTCAATATGTTGTTCATCGGCGCTTCCAATGAACTGGGCGAATTTCGCGCCGGCCTCACGGCTTTTCTCATCGGCGCAAAGGCAACGGTGATCGTTGGCGGCGTCGGGACAATTGCGATTGCAGCGATCTGGGCGCGGCTTTTCCCGGAGCTGCGAAAAGCCCGCCATCTCGACGGGCGACCTTGACGGCTCGCGCCTTGCATCGTTCAAACGAGATGTGGCTGAGTCTGAAACAAAATCTCCCTTTCGCCCCTTTGTCTGGCTGAACAGACAATGGCAGCAGGGCCGCTCGCCAGCGCTTTGGCTGCTGGGTGTGTTGGTAGGCGTAATCGGTGGGTATGCGGCGCTCGGTTTCATCCTGGCGATCGAGACCACCAGCTATCTGGTGTTTGGTGCCGACCATGACTTGCTGGCCTCTGGCGCCAGCGCCCTTCCCGCCTGGCAGGTCTTTCTCGCACCCATCGCCGGCGGCATTATTGTGGCCGCCCTCCTCTATGTCGCCAAGCGTCGTGGTTGGCTGCCGGAGACACGATCCGGTGCGGTCGCCGATGTCATGGAAGCGCGCGTCGCCAAATCCGGACGCATCACGTTCGCGGACGGTCTGTTTTCAGCAGCGATATCCGCCGTGTCGCTGGGATCAGGCGGGTCTGCGGGCCGCGAAGGACCGGCCGTGCATCTCGGCGCGGCCATCGCATCGCAAATCTCCCGCCTGCTGAATTTGCCACCGCGCGGCGCCAAAATTCTTCTGGCCTGCGGTGCGGCAGCGGCAGTTGCAGCCAGTTTCAATGCGCCGGTGGCCGGTGCGCTGTTCGCCTTTGAAATCGTCCTTGGTCATTATGCCATCCGGTCGATTGCTCCGGTCGCCATTGCCAGCGTCACCGGAGCGCTGATCTCGCGCGCTCACCTGGGCGCATCGCCCGCCTTTGCGATGCCGGCCCTGTCGCCGGCCAGCCTCTGGGACTTTCCAGGCGTGATCGGCCTGGGCATTGCAGCGGCTTTATTGGCCGCGGTCTTCGTCAAAACAGCCGTTCATGCGCCGCGACTGGTTCGGGAAAGGGCTGAAAAAATCGGATTGCCACTTTGGGCGCTCCCTCCGATTGGCGGCGTCGGAATTGGCGCGATTGCCTTGCTGGCGCCGGAAGTTCTGGGTGTTGGATATGAGGCCACGGCCAATGCGCTGAGCGGTAATTATGCCATTCTCTTCCTGTTGATGCTGGTGGTTCTCAAAACCCTTGCCACAGGCATCACGCTCGGTTTTCGCTTTGGCGGCGGCGTGTTTTCGCCATCGCTCTATCTTGGGGCCATGTTGGGGGCGGCCTTTGGCGGTCTTCTTGCCATGACTGGCGCGGAGACAGCTGGCGTGCCGTTCTATGCGGTGGTTGGCATGGGGGCGGTCGCAGGGGCGGCACTGGGTGCACCGCTTTCAACCACGCTGATCGTGTTCGAACTGACGGCCAATTACGAGGCCTCGGTCGCCGTCCTGATTGCGGTCTCACTGGCGACCGTGCTTAGCCAATCACTGGCGGGCGGCAGTATTTTTCACCTCCAGATCTTGCGGCGCGGGCTGGATCTGTCACGCGGACAGGCGCGCGTCCTTCTCCAGACCATTCGGGTGCGCGATATCATGACGCCGATCGAAGACCGGGATGCCGGCGCGGACAAGGATGATGAGGCACAATGCCTCTACGATGACGATTATCTCGGCCGGGCTATCGGATTTCTATCCGCCGAGTCGCTTGACGGCACGATCGTCCGCGAGCGTTCGGATGCGCAATCTGTTGTCGGCTATCTGTCCCGCGTTGATGCGCATGCCGCCTATGCGAAAGCGCTGGCCGATGCGCATGAGGAAGAACACCGCTAGCGCGGGCGGGCCCTGCTGATCGCCTGACCAATGCGCAGCGCCATTGCAAGTTCCGACAATTTGTCCGCCCCGATCAAGGCCTGAAACCCGGCAACGCCCTCGCCTATGGTTTTGAACTCATCGAGGCGCGCCGTGTCCGCCGGGTCATGGCCATATTCATCGCACCAATCGAGAAAATCCTCGCAGTCCTCCCAGGTGGTGATGACGGTCAGGGCGCGCAGGAGTAATTGCGCATCGTCGGCATTGGCCGGCAGAGTGCTGCCGGTCGGGATGACGGCCTGAATTGCAGCGCGGGCTATGCGGACGTTTTCGTCCTCGGCGCGCACATTCAGCCCCTGTTTGGCAATGAGCCGTGTCAGTTCATCGATTAGATGGGTCATATACCCTGCCCTCAATGCCGCCTTGCCATCACCCGCATGGCATTCGCGCCGCCTCTAGCCGCGCCGGAACAGCGTCGTGAATACCGGTGCGCCGCCGCCGAAAGCAATCATCAGGGAGAATATGATCGCCGACCATTGCGCGGCCTGATCACCCCAGATCCGGTCGATTTCGAAAATGCCGAACGTGACGAAAATGCTGAGCACGATCATCGCCACGGCTGCGCGCACGGCAGTGTCTGTCGCGGTGATCGCCAGTCGCGCCGAACCGCCCTCGGCACGGCGCGCTATCCAGGCCCAGACTGCAATGCAGGCACTTGCGCCGAGAAGACCGACAATCGATGCTATGGCGGTCGCTGTTCCCAGAGGCGCGGCAAGCCAAATGACGCTGAAAGCCAGACCGGTCAGAATCAGCCCTCTGCCGGCCGCGCGGTCTGCCCTGCCCAGCAATGCGGTGTCGGCGTCCGGCTGACGCGTCAGCTTGGGCAGGTAATTGCCGCAAACGGCCAATAGCAATCCCAACAAGGCACTGACACCCCGTCGGGCGAAGGCCTGATCGACCAAGTTGAATTCTTTCGCCGCGATAATCGCCGCGAATGCGATCATGAGCCCAACAACAGCGATGGTCAGAACACGAGCGGCAGGTTTGTTTGGAGCTGGATCGGTCATTGTCATTGCCCTTTCGACTGGGGAGGTTCGGGTGTCGGCGTCGCATCTGCTGGCGACAGGCCAAACATGTTGGTGAAGCCAAACAGCGCGTCCTCGAGGACGGACATCTGGAGCTGGTAGATGACGGACTTGCCCTGTTTTTCTGAGCGCACCAGTCCGGCTTCCCGCAGCACGGCGAAATGGGCGGACATGGTCGGTTTCGACACCGCAAAATGGGCTGACAGATCGCCAGCCGATTTGGGACCGTCCCGCAACAGGGTCAGAACTTCGCGCCGTGTCGGATCCGACAATGCTTTGAATACGGTATTCATAAAATGACATTTAGCTAATTATCTAATTATTGTCAAATCGCATGACCGACAACGCTAGACCTGGGCTGAATTGATCCAGATGAGCCCGGCTCATGGAATTTGCGTGCTATATTTGTTCTCTTTTCGCGAATCGTCGTGATAGATGGGTTTCATGAGCTCACTTCCCATTTCCCAGCAGGCCCGTCCGCAACCGCCACGGCGCGATGCCGACTATATGGACGGGCTGAATCCCGAACAGCGCGAAGCGGTGGAAGCCATTGATGGCCCGGTGCTGGTTCTGGCGGGTGCGGGCACGGGGAAGACCCGGGTTCTGACTACGCGGCTGGCGCATATTCTGGCAACCGGGCATGCACGGCCCTGGGAAATCCTGTCGGTGACCTTCACCAACAAGGCGGCGCGGGAAATGAAAGAGCGCGTCGGCAAGCTGATCGGCGAGGCCGTGGAAGGCCTGCCCTGGCTGGGGACGTTTCACTCCATCGCCGCGCAGATATTGAGGCGGCATGCCGAGCTGGTGGAGCTGAAATCTTCATTCACCATTCTCGATACGGACGACCAGTTGCGCCTGATGAAACAGCTCATCCAGGCGGAAGGCATTGACGAGAAGCGGTGGACGCCGCGCTATCTCGGTTCCCTGATTGATGGCTGGAAGAATCGCGGCCTGACACCGGACAAGCTGCCGGAAGATGCGAAATACAAATTTGCCGACGGGGCAGGTCAGAAACTCTATGAGGCATACCAGACGCGGCTGCGGACCCTGAATGCCTGTGATTTTGGCGACCTGCTTCTGCACAATCTGACAATATTCATGCAGCATCCGGACGTGCTGAAAGAATATCACAGGAAATTCCGCTATCTGCTGGTCGACGAGTATCAGGACACGAATGTCTGTCAGTATTTATGGCTGCGGCTTCTGGCGCAGGGCTCGCACAATCTGTGCTGCGTGGGCGATGATGACCAGTCCATCTATGGCTGGCGCGGCGCCGAAGTCGACAACATCCTGCGCTTTGAAACCGATTTTCCTGGCGCCAAAGTTGTCCGCCTGGAACGCAATTACCGCTCCACCGGCAATATACTGGGCGCAGCCTCCGGCCTGATCACGGCCAACAAGGACCGCCTTGGCAAAACCCTATGGACCGAGGATGAGCCCGGCGAAAAAGTCCAGGTGCGCGGTATCTGGGATGGCGAAGCCGAGGCGCGTTTTGTCGCCGACGAGATCGAAAACTGGGTGTCAAAGGGCCGCCAGCACAAGGAAACGGCCGTTCTGGTGCGCGCCTCCTGGCAGATGCGGGCCTTTGAAGACCGCTTCCTGATGCTGGGCATTCCCTACAAGGTGATTGGCGGGCCGCGCTTCTTCGAACGCGCCGAAATCCGCGATGCCCATGCCTATTTCCGGCTGGTGCGCTCGATTGATGATGATCTGGCGTTCGAGCGGATCGTCAACACGCCCAAGCGCGGCATTGGCGCGACCAGTATCCAGAAAGTGGCGCAAGCCGCGCGGGCGGGCGGTCTGTCGATGGCCGCAGCCGCCCGGATGATGACAGAAACGGACGAGATCCGTGGCAGCGCAAAGACCGGATTGAAAACATTCTTGCGCGATATCGAGCGCTGGGCGCAGGCCGCCGAAACGATGCGTCATGACGAGCTGGCCGAGATCATTCTTGATGAAAGCGGCTATACCGCCATGTGGCGCGAGGACAAATCCCCGCAAGCTGCCGGGCGTCTTGATAACCTCAAGGAACTGGTCCGCTCGATGGGCGAGTTCGATACGCTGGAAGCCTATCTCGAACACGTCTCTCTGGTGTCGGATCTGGACACGTCATCGGACGGTGATGAAACCTCTCTGATGACGCTGCACGCCGCCAAGGGGCTGGAATTTCCGATGGTCTTCCTGCCCGGCTGGGAAGAGACAGTCTTTCCATCGCAACGCTCTCTGGATGAAGGTGGCACCAGCGCGCTGGAGGAAGAACGCCGCCTCGCCTATGTCGGCATCACACGAGCGCGCGAGCGGGCGATTATCACCTTCACCGCCAACCGGATGATTTTCGGACGCTGGCAGGCCGTCATTCCGTCCCGCTTTGTCGATGAAATGCCGGGCGATAATGTCGAAGCAGTGTCCGACACCGGCTATTATGACAGCGGACCCGGCTTTGAAGGCGTGAAGGAAGAAGCCAACCCGTTCAACTCCACCTATTCCTCACCCGGCTGGAAACGCTATCAGGCCGCGACCGGCGAAGGCCGCAAGGGCGGACCTGCCGAAATCGAAGGCCGCGCCAATTTCGTTGAAACCAGCTCGGCGGGCTCGGGCCAGTGGAAAACCGGCGACCGGGTTTTCCATGACAAATTCGGCTATGGCACCGTCGCGCGCGCCGATGGCGCCAAACTCACCGTTTCCTTCGACAAGGCCGGTGAGAAGAAGGTGGTGGACAGCTTTGTGAGGAGTGAGCCGTGAGATTGCCGCATTTTCCTCAGACGATTGCCGAATGACACTTTTTTCGCTCATGCTTGCCCTCACGCCGCCAACTTTTGTGGCTGATCGAGTTGAGATTTCCTTCCGGCTTGTTCCAAATACTCCCGATACCCAACATTGGGAGATTCCTTATGGAGGTTTGGAATCAGCCGACGATGTTAACGCATGCATTTGGCCAGATGATATCGAGGAATTGCTGGACGACATTCCAACCGATTCCGCCAGGTTGGTGTTGCATGTCGAGCCGAGTTTTGAACCGCCAGAAAGTCACGTTGTGTCGATCAACGCATCGGGCGAAGTTGATATTATAAGCGTGTATTTGTCGGCGAGTATCGAGCAAATCGGCGATCACTTCATTTACGATCAGCCGGAATATATCTTAATATACTCTAGCGGTTCTGTAGCCTTGAAAGAGTCAATTCTTAGAATTGATGCTTCTCGAGAAGGCTGTGGGCAACCCAGAGAAAATGGCGAAGGTCCCGACGGAACTGATTGGTATTTCACCTTCTCAGTCGGCGAATATCGTTGCGAATTCTGGTTTCAAGTCACCGGCGACGAACCGCTTTTTGGGCTTGGCCAAATGCTGACTTCGCACGGCCAACAGGTTTTGGAGGAATATCTGAGACGGGAAGCGGCTGAACGATGACCCTCTGGAAACTTGTCTTCACCGGGCCGATGAGTCCGCTCTATGCCGCTTCGGAAACCCTGATGGCGCTGGAGGATGGGCCTTTGTCCGTCTCCCTGTTCGAGCGCGAGGAGGACGAGACTGAAGGCTGGGTCGAACTGCTCTACGAGGCCAAGCCCGACGCCGAAGCTGTGCGCAAAATAACCGGCCTGCATGATGATTATCCGGCCAGCTGCGAACCCCTGCCCGAGGAAGACTGGGTGAAGCTGTCGCAATCGGGCCTGCCCCCCGTCATTGCCGGGCGCTTTGCCCTGCATGGCAGCCATGATGCAGCGCCCGAGGGCAAGATTGCCGTCCTGATCGAGGCCGGGCCGGCTTTTGGCACCGGCCATCATGGCACAACGCGCGGCTGTCTGATCGCCTTCGACGCATTACTGAATGAGGGGTTCGAGCCCGAAAGCGTGCTGGATGTCGGCACAGGGACGGGCGCGCTCGCCATTGCCGCACGGCTGGCGGTGCCGCATGCGCGCATTCTGGCCAGCGATATCGATCCCGATGCGGTCGAGGAAAGCGAACGCAATGCCGCCAAGAATGGCGCGGAGAACATCGTCTTCTTCGCCGCTGACGGATTTGATCATGTGCGGCTGGTGGCCAAGCAATTTGATCTCGTCTTCGCCAATATCCTTGCCGGCCCGTTGATCGAACTGGCGCCGGCCATTGATCGCGCCATGCATGCCGGCAGTGTCGCCATTCTCTCCGGGCTGCTGGACAGCCAGGCCGATGAGGTCAGCGCCGCCTATCTGGCGCTCGGCCTGCACATTGAACGCAAGGACCCGCTGGAAGGCTGGTCGACGCTGATGGTGCGGAAGGCGTAGTGCGTGCTTCGAGGCCCGGCTTTGCCGGGCACCTCAGCATGAGGTGAATTTATAGATATTTTCCACCCACCTCATCCTGAGGTGCGAGTGAAACGAGCCTCGAAGGCGTTTCCGGATCCCGCTTTTCAGCGGGAACTCAGATGCTGCAACTCCATTCTTGACTCACTTCTATATATCTTGTTTTCTCGATATATGGATAAAAATGACTCCCTGACCGCCCTCGCCGCCCTGTCGCAGGAAACCCGGCTGGATGTCTTTCGCCTGCTGGTGACGGCTGGCCCGAAAGGCCTGCCGGCCGGCGATATCGCCGAACGCCTGGAGGCGCGGCAAAATACAATGTCGACAAATCTCGCCATTCTGAACCGCGCGGGCCTGATCACGCGGCAACGCGATGGCCGCACGGTTCGCTATGCCGCGAATTACGAGGGCATGCGGGGATTGATCAATTTTCTGATGATGGATTGCTGCCGCGGTGCGCCGGAAGTCGTGCGACCGCTGGCGGCCAGCTGTGCCTGAGGAGGCCAATATGAAACGCTTTCACGTCAATCTCAATGTGACCGATCTCGACAAGTCGATCGCTTTTTACAATGAGCTGTTTGCCGCCGAACCGACCGTTCTGGAGCCGGATTATGCGAAGTGGATGCTGGATGATCCCTTCGTCAATTTCTCGATCTCGACACGGGGTGCCAATCCGGGCGTGGACCATATCGGTCTGGAAGCGGGCGACGAAGACGAGCTGGCGCTGATCCGCGATCGACTGGTGCGCGCCGACAGCCCGATCCTCGACGAGGAAGACGCCAATTGCTGTTACGCCAATTCGAAAAAGGCGTGGATCAGTGACCCGGACGGGGTGGCGTGGGAGACCTTCTTCAGCAAGGGCCGGATCGCAAATTATGGCGACGGAACCGGCGAAGTCCCGGCCCGCATCGCTGCGGAAGGGACCCGCGCCAAAACCTCGCCGGGCGCGTGCTGCTAGGCTGATTTGTGTGCTTCGAAGGAGGTCCGCCCTATTTCCTGCGGCCCTTGATGCCCGAGGCGTCGAGAAAAGCGTTCACATCCGTCGTTGCGGCGCGGCGACGAATGCCGGACCGGTTGCGGGCGCGGTCGAAATGATGGGTCATGGCGTCTCCGCCATTGAGGGCAACAAGCCAGTTTGTGGATGACATGGTGGGGCTCCTTTGTTGGACCTCACATGGGCCTGATGTGCCGATTGGAGAAGATCGAAAAATTCAGACCTGCCATTAAGTTTTGCATAGCCGCCGACTTCCATTGAAAGCGCCGCGGCGGCGGCGTAGTTTCCGCGCCATGACCCATTATCGCGCACAATCATTTGAGGTGAAGGGCGGCCCGCAACTGGGCCGGGACCACCTGCCGCTACTTCGTTCGAAACTGGCCGAGGCCGGGCTGGATGGTTTCATTATCCCGCATGAAGACGAGTATAATAACGAATACCTGCCCGATTGTGCCGAGCGTCTGGCCTGGGCGACGGGTTTTACCGGATCAGCCGGGGCCGCCGTCGTCCTCACCGATAAGGCCGCTGTCTTCGTGGATGGCCGCTATACCGTGCAATCGCGCGAACAGGTGGACCAAGCCCTGTTCAGCCTCGAAGATCTGACCGGTGCCGGTGTGCCCGGATGGCTGGCCAAGAATGCCGTTTCCGGTTCCCGGATTGGCTATGACGCCCGGCTGCACAGCCCGGACGCGCTGGGCCATTTGTGGATTGCGGCCCGCAAGGCCGGAGCCGAGCTTGTCGCGGTTGAGACCAATCCGATTGATGCAACCTGGGAAAATCGCCCACCCGCACCGATGGCGAAACTGATCGCCCACCCCACCGAATTTACCGGCGAAGATCACGCCGACAAACGCACCCGCATTGGCGCGGCCATTGCCGAAGACGGGGCCGAAGCCGCGGCGATCACATCGCCCGCGTCGATCGCCTGGCTGTTCAATCTGCGCGGCGGCGATGTGATGCGATCGCCCCTGCCATTGGGCGCGGCCATCATTCGCAAGGATGGTACGGCGACATTTTATGTTGCGCCGGAAAAAGTGACCGATGAAGTGCGCA
>Ga0316204_10009304_pt1 | contig 13192 bp, 9 predicted proteins | sample 6monrhotite_MG_2_FD_205661 | JGI IMG/M metagenome (GOLD analysis project Ga0316204, IMG submission 205661) | Microbial mat bacterial communities from mineral coupon in-situ incubated in ocean water Damariscotta River, Maine, United States -... | ecosystem: Environmental > Aquatic > Marine >... | reverse complement strand
CGTGGAACTGGATGCCGCCACCGGAATTGCCGCCCGGGCCAATCGCGCCCGAGCCAATCCCCGGATAGCCCTCGGCTCGCCGGTCAGGGGCCCGCTTCGCGGGGTGGCCGTCGCCTGATCGCTTACAGCGCCGCAGTCAGACCCGAAAGGCCGCCTCCGACCACTACGACGTCCACATCGACCGGTTCCTCGTCCTTGGGGGGCTTCTGCGACCCTGAATCGCAAGCCAAAAGGGACGCGGAGCCGATGGTAACCACGAACGAACGGCGAGACACGCTGTTTCGATGAAAGGGCACCTCGTGAGCTTGCGACTACGAGTGCACGGTCTCCGTCGTGTTCCTGTATCCTTGCGTAGTGTTCTGTAGCCGGGATGTCGATATCGCACAATGGAGAAGGGAGGGCCGTGTTGTAGCCTCCGTTTGGACGCCGATACACCCCCGGGCAGAAGCGAGCGCTTCTCGACGTCCCGTTTCCAGAAAATGAGAACGCCGCCCAACGTCAAGGCGCCGAGGACCGCACCGGCCGTGAGCACCAATGCCATGCGCACCAGAGGTGCACGACGCGGCTTAGGGGGGAGAGCTAGATCGGGCGCGCTCGCATCGCAAGGCAGCTCCTTGATGAGGTCGTCGACCGTTTCGAGTGTGGGCAGGGCCCACTCGCTGTCGGTCATCGGAAAGCGCTCGATGTCCCCAGACGGAGCCGAATCTCCACCCCACTGCGGCGCAGGGGGCAGCCCTCCGCCCGCGTCTCCGCTCGTTCCTTGAACTGGGTCGACCATGAACTTGCCCCAGGGTCTCGGCCCGCTGGATCCATCGATACTGTCGGCGTTCGTGCCGCGGTGCAAGGCGAGGCGTGGGGAGCATTGGAACGGAGAGCGGGTGCGCCAGGCAAAGCCAGGAGAAGGAGGAAATGATGAGCTGAGCAGAAACCTTTCTGTTGGGGTCCAGCGGGTGAGAGCCCCGACCGGCCAAGGTCATGGTCACCAGCCGGAAGCGAGTCTTGCGTGGGCGCGGGCGACCGTGACTGCGAAGCGTAGATAGACAGCGAGCCCGTAGGCCGTGTGATTGAGCCCCTTAATCGTTGCCCAACAGTTGAGCGAGTGCAGTCTGCCGGAGGACCGTGTCGGTGTTGTTGACCGCGTGGCGCAGCGCGTATCGAGATCCGACGAAGATGGCGAGGCGACGAGCCCGGGTCAGCGCGGTGTAGATCAGGTCGCGAAACAGCATGTTGAAGTGCTGCATGACGACAGGGACGATGACGACCCCGAATTCGCTGCCCTGCGACTTATGCACGGTGACCGCGTAGGCCAAGCCCAGGTGAGCCAAGGCGTCCTTGGTGTAGGTGATCGTCCGGCCCGAGAACGCAACATCGACGGTCGTCTCCACGGCATTCACCTCGGCGATGCGACCGATATCGCCATTGAACACTCCGAGGTCGTAGTCGTTGCGCTTCTGGATCACCCGATCGCCGACCCGTAACGTCCGCTCGCCCAACACGATCTGTCCGACCGTCTGATCGGGTGGATTGGACGCGTGCTGCAGCGCGAGGTTGAGCGCCGAAGCACCGACGCTACCCCTGTTCATCGGCGCCAGAACCTGGATTTCGACGTCCGCCCCGAGGTTCTGCGGGATTGTCCGCGTGTACAGCCGGACGATCGCCTCTGGCAGCGTGAGACCGTGATGCAGCGTCGAGTCTGGATGCACGCGGCGAAGCACGGTCGCGAGTTCCTGTGCGCCGCTCTCGGTCCGGGCCAGAGCAGGCAGGTCGACGTGGAGGAAGCGACGCGGCACCGAGAAGAGCGCCCCGTTCGAGTCCTCGTCTTGGGCTGGCCGAAGCTCCACCCCATTCTTTCCGGAGGATGCATCGAGCGTCCCCAGTCTCGCCTGGTCGCTCACGACCTCTGCGTGCCCGCCTTCGCGCTCCAGTGTGGCGAGCACCGTCTTGGCCCGGCGAACAAAGCGGACCTCCTCCTGCGAGGCGACCTCCGAGTCCAGGAACAGGCACTCTTCCCCCCGTTCCCACACAGAGCGGTCGCGGATCGGTGAGGGCGGATAGGGAACTTCCCCGCGGCGGATCTCGTGCGCGTGGGTGATGATCGCCGAGGACTGGGCCTGCCGGAACACCTGCCGCAGCTCGAAGCGAGCGACCGTCGGGCTCGCCAGCAGGTCCGCGAGCACGCGTCCGGGGCCGACCGATGGGAGCTGGTGGGGGTCTCCGATGAGCAGGACTTGAGCTTCGGTGGGTACTGCTGACAGCAATGCCGCGGCCAGCGAGACGTCGAGCATCGAGACCTCGTCCACGACGACGAAGTCCGCTGTCAGCGGCCGCTCTTCGTCGTGTCGGAAGCCGCCGCTGGCCGGGTCCCACTCGAGCAGCCGATGCAATGTTTTGGCTTCAAGTCCGATGACCTCGCCCATCCGCTGTGCCGCCCGTCCTGTCGGTGCGGCCAGCACCACCTGTTTGCCCATTGCCGTCAGGAGTTCAACAAGCGTCCGCAGTGTGGTCGTTTTGCCGCACCCGGGCCCACCCGTCAGCACCGATAGTGCTCGTGTCAGTGCGCCACGAACTGCAGCTTCCTGCTCCTGTGAGAGTCCAAAGGATGATCGTTCTGCGTGCCGTGCGAGCCAGCGCCCGACTCGAGCCTCGTCTACCCGCCGCTTGCCGCCCGCCCGCCCGCCGACGCATCGTGCCACCGTCTCCTCTGCGTCGTAGAGCGAACGGGCGTAGTAAGCCAGGCGCCGCGCGGGCGCATCAACGCTGGTCTCGGTTTGGATCGAGTCGGATGGCTCATTGAGCACGCGCGTCCGGATGTCTCTTGCTTCGACGAGTTCGTGCATCGCGTCGGCGGCCAGGCGCTCGCACAGCGTCTCCTCGGCGGTTGCTCCAGGCGCTCGCACAGGCGTCTCGAAGTCCAGCAGTGCCGCGACTTGTTCTTTCACCTGCGGCCCCAGCAGGTAACAGTGTCCCGCTTCGCGGCTTGCCGAAAGCACGTGGCGAACCGCGGCCCGTATTCGTGGCATCCCCTGCGGGTCAAAGCCCAGCTGGCGTGCGATCGCGTCGGCGCTGAAGAAGCCCACCCCGAAGATGTCGCGCGCCAACCTGTACGGATCGCTCTTGACGGTCTCGATGGCCCTCTCGCCGTACCGCTTGAAGATTCGGACCGCGAACAGCGTGCTGACCCCATGCTCGGTCAGGAACATGATGACGTCCCGGATCGCCCTGTGCTCGCGCCACGAGTCTGCGATGGACTCCAGCTTTCGCGCCGCGATCCCCCGGACTTCGGTGAGGCGCTCGATGTCGTCCTCGAAGACTTCGAGCGTTTGGACCCCGAAGTGGCTCACTATTTTCTTCGCCGTCTTCGGCCCAACGCCGCGGATCAATCCCGAACCCAGGTAGCGTTGCAGTGCGGCCGCAGACGCCGGCTTGCGCTCGATGGCGTGGCGACACTTGAACTGCTCCCCGAAGCGCGCGTGCTCTTCGTAGTGTCCGTGAAACTCCATCGTCGCCCCCGGAGCCACTGCAAGCTGATGCAGAACCACAGCGAGGCGTCGGTGCGGTTCTCCCATCGGCGAGACCTTGATGATCGACCAGCCGTTGAGCGGGTTGGTGTATGTGACGCGCTCGACGATCCCGACGAGCCGCTCGAGATTCTCTGGGGAGGACGAGCGGCCCCTGTCCATTTATTACCGCCCCTGTGGCGCGGCGGCCGCCGGAGCCGGTAGATATCGGTCGACTCGCAGCGTGCTTAGCCCGTTGCGCTCGTCCACTTTGAAGCGTGCGTGCCCACGTTTTCCGACCAGGTCCTTTGCCTCGCCCGGTGGGTCGAAGCGAACACCTGTGCTCTGACACAGGTCGAACATCTTCCAGGTCGTGCGTTCACTGAACACGATCCTGTCGGTGACCCGCAGCGGCGCGCGTTTCGACTCTTGCCCGCTCACATCGATTGCCAGCTGAAGCCGAATCCCGCGCGAGCCCGTCTGGAACTCCGCCTCCTCGCATGCCAGTACCTCGAACACGTAAGTCCCCGGCTTGGGGACCCACCCAAGCACATGTCCAGGATCATAGCGCAGTGGCATCGCATCCAAGAGTGTCTGCCACCGGCAGTGTCCGTGGCAACCCGGGACGTGGGGAACAACGGAACAACCCAGGGGGCTGTCATTGCATCGGTGCGAGCATCAGTTCCACATCCTTGGCATCGAGGGCCAGACCGCCTTGGCTACGACGCTCCGCGCCCTCTTGCAAGGCTCGTGTGAGCGAGGCCTTGCGGGCCTGTAGCTCCAGTACCCGCTCTTCGACCGACCCTTCGCAGACCATCTTCACGACCGTTACCGGTTGTGTCTGGCCGATGCGATACGCCCGGTCGGTTGCTTGCGCCTCTACAGCGGGGTTCCACCAGGGGTCGTAGTGGATGACCGTGTCCGCTGCGGTCAGATTGAGCGCGGTCCCGCCGGCTTTGAGCGATATCAGCAGCACGTCGCACCCGCCGGCCTGGAACGCCTCAACGACCTCTTGTCGCTTTCGGGTCCGCCCCGTGATGCTCTGATGCCGGATGTTGCGGTCGTCGAGCAGCGGACGCAAGAGATCGAGCATGCTGGTGAATTGGCTGAAGACCAAGGTGCGTCGGCCCTGCCCGGTCAGCTCGCTGAGCATGTCGAGCAGGCGGGAGGTCTTGGCGCTCTGCGCCTTGGCCTTCTTTGCAGTGGCAACCTTGACGAGCTTCGGATGACAACAAGCCTGACGGAGCTTGAGCAGGGCGTCGAGCACGACGACATGACTGCGGGCCAGGCCGCGATCGACCAGGGCGTCGCGAACTCGCTTCTCCATGGCGAGCCGTACGGATTCGTAGAGGTCTCGCTGCCCCTGCTCCATGGGGATCGACAACACCTGCTCGGTCTTCGGAGGGAGGTCGGTGAGCACCTCGGCTTTGGTGCGGCGGAGCATGAAGGGCGCGACGCGGGCGGAGAGCGCGGCCAGTCGGGCGGCATCTCCTCCTTCGATGGGGCGGCGATAGACGGCGTCAAACGATTTCTTCGTGCCGAGTAGCCCCGGCGACACGAACGCGAACAACGACCACAGATCGCCCAGATGGTTCTCCATCGGAGTGCCGGTGAGGCACAGTCGCTGGCGTGCATCGAGGCGGCGAGCGGCGGTGGCGACCGCCGTGGTCGGGTTCTTGATGACCTGCGCTTCGTCGAGGATCACCATGTGCCACGGCTTGTCGGTGAGCTCGGAGTCCCGCTGGAGCAGCGCAAACGTCGTGACGACCAGGTCGAGCGTCTTGTCCAACACCGCCGCTCGTCCAGGCCCGTGGTAGACGGCGACGCGCAATGACGGTGCGAAGCGCTCTGCCTCCACCCTCCAGTTGTGCAGTGCGCTGCGGGGGGCCACAACCAGGGCTGGCCGATCGAGTCTGCGCGCCCGTTTCTCCACAAGGATGTGCGCGAGGGCCTGCACCGTCTTCCCCAGGCCCATGTCGTCGGCGAGCACGCCACCAAAGCCGTGTGCGCGCAGAAAGCCGAGCCAGGCCAGCCCTTCCTGCTGATACGGTCGCAGCTCGGCTTGCAGTGTCTTGGGTGGTGAGATCGCAGGCAAGGGCGTCCGTCGACGCAGGCGCTCCGCCATTTTCTGGAGCTTGCGAGCACCTCGCCAGGTGAAATCTTCGAAGTCGAGTGTGCGCCCGACATCGGCAGCGGGTAGTCGCAACCGTTCCCCGTCGAGGGCCCCCTTGTCGTCATAGAGTTCGACCAAGACGTCGAGCACACTGCCCAACCGGTGCGAAGGGAGCATGACCAGTCGCCCGTCATCGAGAATGACTTCGAGGGCTCCTGGGCTCGAATGCTGACCTGGTTTTCCCCCACCGTTGCGAAGGGCTTGGACGACCGCCGGCAAGATGTTCACCTGCTTCCCGTCGACTTCGATGCCCAGCTCCAGAGAGAACCAATCCTCGCCCTCGCCCTCAGGCTGAGCATCCACGTACCAAGCGTCGGGTTCGACCAGCCGCTCTTGCAGCAACGGACCGTACTCCACGAGCCAGTCGGCCTTGCGCAGCTCGGGCAGCATTTTCCCGAACACGTCGACCCTGGGCCTGAGACCGTCGAGGACGCGCTCATAGGGGCGACCGCGTTCGGGCCGAACCGCAACGGCCGGAGCGAGCGCCACGACGAGGTGCTGCATGGCGGCCTCTTCGGCTTCAAGGTCCCGCTCGACCTCGTAGACGGCGCTCTCGGATACGCAGCGTTGCGTCGCAACCTGGTTCTTGGAGTCTGCGGGTAGCGCGGCTTCACCGTAGTCGAAGAACGCGGCAGCCTGCAGTGCCCCTAAGCTCCCTTTGGGGCCATCAAGCTCAAGTCTCAGACGAGGCCGAGGCTCAGTATCCCTGACCTCCACCCACTGCTGAACTCGCGGGAGTGGAAGCCCGAGCTGTTCGAGCTGGTCGAGAGACCCGTCGTCCAGGCTCATGACTGCGCGTGGATCGAGCACGGGCGAGGCGGCAATGGCGGCGACGGTTGCGTCGGGAAGTGGGGTCTTCAGCGGGCCTACGACGCGCGTTTGAAGATCGAGGTAGTAGGGCGAGCCCAGCGGCAGCGGAACAACGGGTGTCGCCTCTTGCTGCGCCTCCTCGGGCACGAGGCGAACCGTGAGGCTCTGGGACCCGTCCTCGAGGCAGGTCCAGGACACCGTGCCCGTCCGAGGGGGGCCCAGTCGAAGCATGCCTTCGTCCGGTGTGCCCGTGAAGGCGCGGCCGGTCTCGACGAGGTCGAGGAACAACTGGGTGCCCTTGGGGGTCGTCGTAAGCGATGGTGATGCGCGAGACCTCCAGTCCGTCGGACCGAGTCTGGATAGGCGGATCCACAACAGCTCGTCCTCGGGGGTGATGCTCTTCGCAGACGAGCGCCCCTCCACAGCACTGTTGAGATCGACCGATTGGGGCTTGCCCCAGCCTCCGTTCTTGCGACGGCGCGAAGAGTGCGGCCGAACCGTGAGCATGGGACGCTTGGTGCGTGGGCTGACCTCGACCGAGAGCCCGTAGATCACCGCCGATGAAGGCTCGGGCTTGGGGGCTGCGGGAGCCGAGGGGAGATCAGGAGCCCGCATCCCCTGTAGCCAAGAACCCATCGCTCGCAGAGAGTCTCGAACCTCGACCGGGTCGCTTGACTTGGACTCGGACTCGGACTCCGAGTGCAGGTGCATCCACAACGCGGCGACGTGCTTGCACGGGCTGGGGGCCGGACATGAGCAGTGGGACTCCCAGTCGTCCTCGCCGATCGATCGCAACAACACGAGATAGGGTTCGTGCTCCGAGCCTTGGACCCGCGCGGACCACTGACCTCCCTCTGGGAGCGAGTGGACCGATTGAACAGCGTCAGAGAGCCAGTATTGCCGTCCCCGACTCCACACGGGAGCTGAGAACGCCTTTTGGATCTCTTGGAGGTCAATGGGATCGAAGAGGTCGACGGGATCGAAGCCCATGAGCCCCGGACCGTACCTCAGCCACCTCAAAAGGCTCGGCTCAAGCCAGCCGATTGGCTCTCAGGGGCGGCCTTGGGTATGGTCAGGACGGAATGCAGATGTTTCGGTCGGCGACGACTGTTTGTGGCGCCGCTGCCCTCGGCATCGTCGTCTCGCTCAGGTGGCGGGGCGCCAGGTCCAGGTGTTCGGGTCCCATGTTGCGCGCAGAGACCCCGTGAGTGCGGGGTCGAGAAAAGTCCGGGCAGCTTCGAACGCAGCCGCAAGGGTGGTCCATCGAAGTCTAGCTTCCTGGGCGATGGTTGCGTACGGAGCCACCCATAGCTCGGGGGGCTCGGGAAGAGCGTCGGGGGGATTGTGGGTGCCGCGAAACGTGAAGGTTTGCTTGAGCGCGGCTCGAAGGCGCTGAGCATCGAGAGGTCCGGACGTGGCCAGGAGAGCCAGGTCCGGAAGGTCTTTCACGCGCGAGTTGGGCCGTGCCCGGGGCATCGTGTAGGCATGAAGCTTCTCGGCAAGATGGGTCTCGACCGGGTAGACACGAATGGTTGGTGGCTCGATGCCTGCAAACCCGAGCGTATCCTCAACCTCGATGAGTTCGGGTTCGCCGAGGAACGGTTCGCCGAACGCGACGTCGACCCCAAAAGGGCGGCCGTAGATCTTTCCGGCGAGGCTGCACTCGGCGCGGAGCCGGATCCCGTCGTACGGCATGCCATCGTTTCGGATGTCTGGATGGTGATCGTCGCGATGAATGGAGAATACGAGAAAATCGTCGAGGTCCCGCCGGGCGGCAGCTTGGAGCGCTACGAGTGTGGTGTCGGTGGAGCCCTCTGCTCGAAGATCGACATCCTTCGTGGTGCGAGCACCTTTGAGGCGCAATTCGAGGGCGAGGCCGCCCTTGAGAGTGATGGCGTCGCCCAGCTCGAGCGTGACGCGGGCGAGGAATCGGTCGAAGACAACGAGCTGGCGGCGTCGAGCGAAGTCGGTGCCCGATGTCGATCCGGTGCGGAGCCGTTGCTCGAGTGCCTGCTTGAACGCGGCGGCGGATTTGTAAGTTCGCGTGATCATGGCTCGAGCCCCCCGAAAGGCCCGAGCGCCTCATCAACCATGGAGAGTTCGGGTCTTGTGACGAGGCCTCGATGTAGAGCATCGAGTGCGCCGCCACGGAGGAGTTCGGGTGGGAGGTTCTCGCGGGCGCAGTCTTCGAGGGTTCGCAGCGGGGCGGTTATAGGAACCGGGCCGAACCACTGTTGCTCGTTCGTGGGGATGTCGCTGTAGTACAGGACGATGCCATCGGGTATTCGTAGTCGGCGATTGCGCTCCGACTCGGGCAGCGTGAGATGAAGCAGCGAAGGAAGGATGTCCGACAGGTCATGAAGAGCGAGCGCGGTTTGGTGGGAGAAGACGCCGACCTGCTCTGACCACAACCAGATCGTGGTGAGGTCCTCGTGATCTCCTGCGGGGAAGTGCACGAGGCGGTAGATACCTCGGCGCACACGGAGCATGCGTCCGGCGCTGAGGTGGTGGGCGAGCAGCTGGGGGGAGTAGCCGGACTCGGCCGCCTGCGAGGTTGTGAAGAGCCCATCCTGAGCGGCAGCAAACTCGAAGAGACGGTCCCAATCGGGCGCTCGGATCGCGTTTTTTGCCACACACGGAAGTTAAGTCGGGCTTTAGTTTTGTGCAAGGGGACTCCCGGGGCCTGCGATGGGCGGCGCCCGTGGCCTTCGGATGGGTTCATCAGGAGGGTGGGGGTGCCGGCCCGATGGACCAGTCGAGGCAGAAGGTGCCGCGTGTAGCTGGGGTTGGTGGGGCGTCCCTTTGCGGGTGGACAGCAGCGAAGCGCCCTGCGCCACGGCCTGGAGCTTCGTGCGTTCCTCGTTCCTCTCGAGCCAGCACTCGACCAGCGGCAGCGCATCGAGGTCCGAGAGCACTGTCGTCGTGGCTTGAGCCCGGCAGAGCTTGCCGCGGGTCGGGCTGGACGCGCGCGTCAGACGTCTTGGTGCTCCTTCCTCCAGCTCGTCATCGCCAGCTCCCGAACGGCACGGCTCTCGAAGAGCGCGAGGGCCAGTTGGTGCGTCGTGATGTCGCCCCTGAGGGGTGCACATGCCGCGAGAAACCGGAGTTCCGCGTCGTCGGCCGCCAGCAGATCGTCCCACGCGAGTTCGGTGAGGACATAGGAGCGCCCAAGCCCCTGAGCGATGAGCCGGAGCAGCTCTTCTCGCGAGTGCTCGCCTTTGGTGTAGGGATTGCCGTACTTCTCGCCGAGCTGACGGGGGAAGCGGAGGATCAGATCGCGAGCCTCTTCCGACAGGTTTCCAACATCGGTGCAGCTCACCGCGTGCTCGAGGTCGTTTCGCACACGGCTGCTTTGCTCGAGCACGGAGAGGAAATCGGCGAGAAGCGCACTGTGCCTCGGCGGGCACATCCTCTCTGCCGTCTCGGGCGCGCTTTCGCCAAGTTCGGATCGGAGTCGCTCGACAAGTTTCTTCGGCCTCGTGATGACCGGGGGGGCGAACGGCTCCCCGAAGATCGTCTCAAGTTGGGCGGCTGCGCTGCGTCCGTCTCGTTCGTCGATGTCGCCGACGGCGAGCGCGGACTGCGGAAGCCGGTTCTCGACCAAGGTTGCGACGGCAACGATGAGCTGGTGGTATGGCTGGCCCTGCGTCTTGCGGTGGAAGACTGAGAGGACAGGTTCTTGGCGCGCCTCTGAGACGAGGGCGTCTGCGGTCTCGGGCCCCTCCGCTTTTTCGAGGAAATGCCGAGGAAGCTCGCTTGGGAAGTCGAAGTTCTCTCCGCGGAGGCGGCTGTGCGCGTCGCCAACAACACGCCATCCCAGCGTGGGGTTGTTCGGGTTCGAATAGTCCCGCGTGTAGACGGCGACCTCCGACCCTGCGATGACCCGTCTTTGGATGCCCAGCGGCGGAACGGGCCACGCGTCCAGAAGGGTGACTGTCTCGTCGTAGATCCGGCTCCACCGCTGCTGGGTCACCCTACCGGCCACGAGTCGAAGCCCCACGTAGACCCCCATCGAACCCAGCCTACCACCGGCCAAGTTGGCCGGAGCTCCTGCTTGGCGCCGTCTCGGCGCCCGGGGTATGGCGACGCCACCGTGTAGCGGCATCGGATTCTTGGCGGATCATCTTTGCGAGGTCGAGCTGCAAACCGACCCTCCGAAGGTAGTTCGCGGTGGTCACGAGCGAGCTATGCCCAAGCTGCTGCTGGATCGCCAGCACGGGCACTCCCGCGAGGGCCAGGTCGGCCGCATGGGTGTGTCGCAGCCCATGCGGGTGCACGCGCCGCTCCAAGCCAGCCCGCTGGGCCAGTCGGGGCAGAAGATGCCGCGCGTAGCTCGGGTCGGTGGGCGTCCCCTTGAGAGTGCAGAACAGCGGAGCCCCCTGCCCTACGGTCTGCAGCTTCCTCCGCTCCTCAAGCCAGCGCTCGACCAGCGGCAACGCGTCCAGATCTGAAAGCACCGTCGTCCGCGGCTTCAACCCTTTGCCAAGCCGGACCCGCACGGTCCCGTTCTTGAAGTCGACGTCATGCGGGCGCAGCTCGAGCGCCTCGGAGATCCGGATTCCGGTGCGCCACAGGACCGCAAGCAACGCCCGGTTCCGGTGCCCAGTGATCCCGCGGGTCGAGCACGCGCCGATGAGCGCCCTGATCTCGCGTTCGGTGAGGACTTCGGGCGGCAGGAGCTTGCCGCGAGTCGGATGCGGCGCGAGTTCGGCCGAGCCGCCCTCCCCTGCCCCGACGTCGACCTCGAGTTCGACGACGGAAGCGGGCGCATCGGGCTCGGCGGACCTCACGACGACGACGACGACGACGACGACGACGACGACGACGACGACGACGACGACGACGACGACGACGACGACGACGACGACGACGACGACGACGCGGTCGAGCTCGACGTCGGCGGGCTTTGCTTCCGCCTTGGCTGAACTCGGCTCCGGCTTGAGAAACGACAACCCCGCCGCGCTCTTGATCGCAGGCGCATCAGCCCTCCTCTGAAGCCGAACCTCGAGCCCCCTCTTGGAGACCGAAGGTCCTCCCACCCGACCCGAGGCCGACGTTCGCCGACGCTCGGAGGGCGGAGTTCTGAAGAGCGCGAGCTGCATCGCCTGGACACCCTGCCACGACGGATCGCCGGTTAAAACCGAAATCGACCTGTCCCCGGAAGCCAGGGAGTCACACTTTGTGTAATTTAGTGTGATCGCATTGGTGCGCCAGGAAAGCTTGGAGAAGGAGGATGCGATGAGTTGAACTGAAACCTTCTTTGGAGTCCAGCGGGTGAAAACCCCGACCGGCCAAGGTCATGGTCACCAGCCGGAAGCGAGTCTTGCGTGGGCACGGGCGACCGTGACTGCGAAGCGTAGACAGCGAGCCCGTAGGCCGTGTGATTGAGCCCCGTAATAACAGTAATGGTGGGGGCCGACGTTTTCAATGCAACGGAAGGCAACACTGCGACGTCGCGAGAGACCAAGACGTCGCCGCTCCACCGGGGTCGGAGAGCAGGGCATGCGGACAAGGATTCCCCAGGAACCTGGGAGATCTGGATGTTTCCTTCTTGCCGGTCGGGGGACCGGAGATCAAAGCCCAGGCCGCGAGAGCAAGCCGAAGGAAGGTACCGCCGAGCGAGGGAGACCGAGCGGCAAACACGGCCTCGGCCGTGACGGGACGGGCATCCAGAAGTCGGAGCGCTTCGTAGTACCGATGAAGCGGGGGAACCAACCAACGGGACCCCGTGGAGGAAAGGGAGCGCCAAATTGCAGAACCGTTCGAGGGAAAGATGAACGAGACACCGAGCTTGACGAGCATCTCAACGAAACAAGAACGGATAGCATCGCTGGCGCGGGAGCGCCCAGGGATGGCACTGACAACACTCGCCCACCACATCGACATCGCCTGGCTACGCGAGGCGTTCCGCCTCACGCGAAAGGACGGGGCCACGGGCGTCGACCGGCAGAGCGCTGCCGAGTACGCGAAGAACCTGGAGGGGAACCTCCAGTCGCTGCTCGAACGCGCGAAGTCGGGGACGTACCGGGCGCCGCCCGTGCGACGGGTCCACATCCCGAAAGGGAGCGGAGCCGAGACACGCCCACTGGGGATCCCGACCTTCGAGGACAAGGTTCTCCAGCGAGCAGTGACGATGGTGCTGACGGCGGTCTGCGAGCAGGACTTCTTGCCCTGCTCGTACGGGTTTCGGCCCGGCCGCTCCGCGCACCAAGCCCTGCAAGCAGTGTGGGAACAGGCGACGAGAACGGCAGGCGGGTGGGTCGTCGAGCTCGACATACGGAAGTATTTCGACTCGATCGACCATGGCCATCTCCGGGAGGTCCTGCGCCGGAGGGTGCTCGATGGAGTGCTGCTGAGACTCATCGGCAAGTGGTTGAAGGCTGGCGTCCTCGAGAACGGGACGCTGTCGTATCCACGCCGCGGGAGCCCTCAGGGAGGAGTCATTTCGCCGCTTTTGGCGAACGTCTTCCTCCACGAGGTTCTCGATGCGTGGTTTGAAGAGGTCGTGCGACCGCGGATGCGGGGGCAAGTTCGGCTCGTTCGCTACGCGGATGATGCCGTGCTTGTCTTCGCACGCAAGGACGAGAGTGTGTCCGATTTTTTGTGTTTGCGGAGACCCCGCAAGCTTCAGATGGGCAGTCGGCCCTCAAAGTGTAGGGCGAGTTGGTTGACGGCTTGAGCCCAGCCTTTGGGCCGACGGGTCCATCGTTTC
>Ga0316204_10009303_pt1 | contig 13194 bp, 10 predicted proteins | sample 6monrhotite_MG_2_FD_205661 | JGI IMG/M metagenome (GOLD analysis project Ga0316204, IMG submission 205661) | Microbial mat bacterial communities from mineral coupon in-situ incubated in ocean water Damariscotta River, Maine, United States -... | ecosystem: Environmental > Aquatic > Marine >... | reverse complement strand
CGTTGCCGCATTTGGTGGGGCAGGGTTTTATTGGTATACAAACTCAATGACCGCTTCCACTGACAGCCGGATTGCGGAACTGGAACGGCAGCTGCAAGATCAAAATTCAACAAACAATTCACAACCAACGGCTCAACCCCGCCGTGGTGCCCTGCAACCACCGTCCGAGCCCGATGTGAAAATTGCGCAGTTATCGGCTGCCGCGGTACCACAAAACAGTGACCAGCTCGCGCCCAGACCTGCGACATCTGCCCAACCAACCGTGTCAGATTCAGCGGCGCAAACGGGAACTTCTCCCTTACCGGCAAACTCGACAGCTTGGGTAAAAGACAGCCGATGTGATCCATTACCTGACGTCAATTGGTGGCGTGTAAAAACCCATCAGCAGGTTGTGCGGTTTGTTAATCGCGAGCATGGCGGTGATTGGCAACCCTATTTGAATAACTGGCGAGCGCGGATCGAAAAATTACAGGACATATCGGACAGAGGGTCGGGGATCAAAACCAGCTCTGGCGAAATTTTACAGGGGGAAACCCTGGCCGATTATATAAGAGATACCGATGACAGGATCGCCATTATCCAGTGTTTGTCCCGCGAAGCACGTTTAGCAACCCAGCGTTAAGCCATTCCAGTTACCTATGAGACTGATTTTGAGGAGGCAGGGCGCGACCCTTTAAGATCGCGCCCGTAGTCATCAGGGATGTTAAATACCGCCCCGTAGGGCGTTTAACGGCTCCGGAGGGGGCAGAGCCAGACAGTGGGGACTGTCATGTGTATAATATGTCTCAGATAAGGGGCGTTTGCCATTCACGACCTTACACAGTTTTGTGACCATATTTTACGCGTTAAAATTATCGAAAACAGGATTTGGACTTCATCGTGCGGCTGGCGTAAGATAGGATTGTTAGTGAATAAGAAAGCCAATTTTTGATGCTAAGACAGGAACCGCCGCCGCTGAGCAGAGCCGAACAGCCCATAAATGGGCGGGATTCGATGGGCCATGTCGCACCACCACCACAGGCGGCTGCAGATCACGATGGTGGCCAAAACACAACCTATACCGGTCCTGACTTAGCGGATCATTTTTTACAATGTTCGAAACTGGGGCGGTATTTAACCGTTGCAGATGGAACCCGGTTTGTGATTACTGATGATTTTCGCACCGCACCGGTTATCTCGTCAGCCTCTGCAATCGCAGCCATCTATTCCAAAGACGTTTTGGTCGCACAGGCGGCGTTGCTTCCATTAAGTGAAACGGCGCAAAAAATGTCCGTGCGCGAACGGGAAAAGTTCGAGCGCCTGTTTGCACTTATTGAAGAAGAAGCGCTCGCCGACCCGATAAAAGATTCAGCCCGAGCTATTCGCGAAGCCCACTTCAGGGGGGCTGAAATCCGGGCTTTAGAAGCCGAGTTGGGCGACAAGCTGACCCCAGCCAGAGCCCGATACCGCGAGTTTTTGGGTATCGTGAAGAAACTTATGGACCGCAAAGTTACGGCAGGTCCGTTTTTGGACGAGTTTCGTGAATTTACTCAGGAAGTGGCGGGGCGGCTGGATTTTGGAATTTACAGTTTTTGTCTCGACCGATTGATGGGAAGTGTGCGGGTATTGACCAAGGTCAAAAAGCTGCTGGTCTTGGAGATATTGAAGTATCCGCCTGTTATTCGACGTGAGTTGCTAACCAATATTCTGGCGTTTCCGGGCCAGGAGCAGGAACTCATTGATTTCGTAAAATATATGATCCAAAACGAGCTTGGTAAAACAGCGGCCATTGAGATCGAACTGCTGGAAGCTTTCAAGCTGGAACGACTTACCGTACGCGATATCGAGGGCAGCCTGGCCGCGGCAGCGGCAGGTTAGTCAAAACAGAAGTGCGCGGTCTTCCTTGCGAATACGACTTTCCGGCGATGTCGCTGACCGAATTGGGTTCCAGCAAAAAAACCAACAATACGCACCAATATCTTACAATTTTTACCGATAGGTATTCGCGGATCGTCTGTTAATCTCAATCCGCCATTCAACTTTAGCTCGCCTATGTCTACAACTGCGAGAACAGCCAGGGAGAACGGGTCGCCATGAAGCAGGCCGAACAGGGATTCAATCACTCTCTATGGTCGGCGACTGGTGAACCTGCGCCGGAAACAAAATCGTTTCAGGGTAGGCGGACTGCCGATGTTGTAATTGTTGGGGCCGGCTTTACCGGATTGTCGGCTGCGCTGCATTTGGCTGAATCCGGAAAATCGGTGATCGTCGTTGAAGCGCGTGAGATTGGCTGGGGTGGTGCCGGACGCAATGGGGGGCAGGTTAATCCCGGTCTTGGTGTTTTGCCATCCGACCTACTTGCCCACTATGGCTCAGAACGGGGCGAAAGAGTGATCGACTTTGTTGGTGGCGCCTGCGATCTGGTGTTCGAGCTTATTGAGCGCCACGCTATTAAATGCGCCCATCGGCGCGTTCCCTTCCTGCGTGCTGCCTACGGCAAGCGGGGCCTCGGTGAAGTTGCCGATTGGGCGCGCGAATGGCAGTCCGCCGACGCTGCCGTCGATCTAAGATCAGCTGCCGAGACCGAACAAATTCTGGGCTCTGACTTCTTTCAGGGCAGCGTGGAAGACCACCGTGGGGGCAGTCTGCAGCCTCTGTCTTACGTGCGCGGACTGGCCCGTGCGGCGTTGGCAGCGGGTGCGGAGGTTCATACAGACAGCCCCGCCGTCTCCATTGTGCGCGTGGGTGCAGACTGGCAGGTTGCAATTGCGGGCGGGGGATCGATTACCGCCCGCCATCTCCTACTTGGAACAAATGGTTACACCGGCAATCTGTGGCCAGGGTTGATGCGCAATGTCGTACCAGTTGCCAGCCTGCAAACGGCCACCGAACCCCTGCCGCTCGACGTTCGGTCGCGCATTCTGCCGCACGGACATCATGTGTCCGAAACCCGCCGGAGCATGGTCTATTTCCGCATTGATGAAGCCGGGCGTTTCCTGATCGGTGGTCGCGGGAGCGCCTTCGATCCGACCTGTCAGCGCGCCGACACCTCGCATCTTCGTGCTGAAGCTGTTCGCCTTTATCCGGAACTTAGAGATGTAGGCTGGGGCTTTGACTGGGGTGGGCTGGTGGCGATCACCAAAGACCATATGCCTCAGTTGATCGAACTTGGCGATAACGCTTGGGCAGGGCTGGGTTACAATGGTCGTGGTGTGGCGATGGCGACAGCGATGGGCAAACAACTGGCCATGCTTGTTCAGGGACAAGATATCGCCATGCAGCCAACCAAGGGCGCACCCTTCATCTTTCATCCCTTTCGCAATATTGGCATCGCTTGGCACATGCTGACGGGTCGCTTGCTCGACCGCTTTGATCGATAAGATTGAGCCGGGTTTTTGAGCTTTTAGGGGTATTTAGGTCAGAATTCGCTTCTGGCTTTACGCGCACCGAGAAGGGATGCCACAGATCGGGCTTTAACTGCAGACGCTCAGATACTCCCATCTTTGGTTAAAGTTTTGATGATCGTAACGTGTCCCATTTTCCGGCCCTCACGTACTTCGTGTTTGCCGTAAAGGTGCAAGTGAGCATCGGGCATATCGAGGTACTCGGGCGTCTTTTTGACATCATCGCCAATGAGGTTGATCATCTCTGCGTCCGCCCAACGAACCGGCATTGTCATTGGCAATCCGGCGATTGCGCGGATCAGAAGTTGAAACTGATCTGTATTGCACGCATCCATGGCCCAGTGACCAGAATTATGCGGGCGCGGTGCCAATTCATTGACCAGTATCTCGCCAGATTGGGTCAAAAACATCTCGACTGCCAGCACACCTTGCAGCTCCAGGGCATCGGCGATTTTCGCTGCAATCGTCTTCGCCGTTTCGTTGCAGGCTTGTGAAATGTCTGCAGGTACACGGGTGATCGACAGGATATGATTGTGATGAATATTTTCGACCGTATCAAAAGTCGCAATTTGACCCAGCGAATTTCGCGCCACAACCACAGAAATCTCGCGCTCGAACGGGACGATCTCTTCAAGAACCGCGGTCTCCTTGTCGTCGCCACCAGCAAATATTTGTGACCAGATTTTATCTGCCGCTTGGAATTGCGCATCGCTGTCCAAGCGAACCTGCCCCTTGCCGTCGTAGCCTGCAAATGCCGTTTTCACGATCCCGGATCGCCACCCGTTTTCGTGTGCGTCTTGGATTTGAGACGGCTTCTCGAGGGGTAGCCAGCGCGTCGTCGCGACGCCGATTTCATTCAGAAAGCTCTTCTCCGCAACCCGGTCCTGGCAAATTTCGAAAACACGGGTCTTCGGATGAAGCGGCGTGATCGCTTCGACGCATCTCAATGCGTCGGCGGGGACGTGTTCCATTTCACAGGTAATGACGTCTACCGAGTTTGCAAAAGTCTCCAACGCGGGTTTGTCGTCAAACTCTGCACAGGTATGCCAGCGGCTAACTTCCGCAGCGGGGGATTGCGGGTCAGGGGAGAATATGTGAACGCTGTATCCCAGTTTGGCCGCCTCAATCGCAGCCATGCGACCGAGCTGTCCGCCGCCCATAATGCCAACGATACCACCTTGCGCAATTGTGCCAATGCCCGAGGAATGGTTTTTCGGGGTCGCGTTTTCAGAGATCGTTGAGGCCTCCTTGGGCGGGCTCACGACGGGGTTTCCGGAACGGCTTCAGTCTGCCGCTGGCGCCAAGCGCCAATCCGTTCTGCCAGCTCTTCATCTGTAACGGCCAGAATTTGCGCGGCCAACAATCCCGCGTTAATGGCGCCGGGTTTGCCAATCGCCAATGTGCCGACGGGAATGCCACCTGGCATTTGAACGATGGAGAGCAGACTGTCTTGACCATTTAACGCTTTGCTTTCTATAGGCACCCCGAGCACGGGAAGAATTGTCATTGCAGCCGCCATCCCCGGTAAGTGCGCGGCCCCGCCAGCGCCGGCAATGATGATGCCTAGCCCCCGGTCCCGGGCCGATCGCGCATATTCATAAAGCCGATCTGGCGTCCGATGCGCTGAAACCACGCGGCACTCATGCGCGATATTGAGATCTGTCAAAATTTGCGCAGCATGTTCCATGGTCGGCCAATCGGATGTGCTCCCCATTATAATACCAACGCGTGGGCGTTCATCTGGAGACGCGTCAACTTCAGGAATATCAGACACTTGAGGCCTCTTTCGTGCATGGTTTCACGTTTTTTACACGGTTCGATAACAATGTTAAAGCTGATAATAAGGAATAGCCGCGTTAGGATCGATCATGGTAAAATTTGGCCTGAATAGACAGATCAGGCTTGTCGAGGAGAGGAAGAAACGTAACCCTGTGCCCGGTAGGGCAAGCATTTCTTAATCATTGTTGCTTATCATCCCCAATAACGAGCAGTCCTATCGAGTTTCAACGAGTGGAGTGGCGTGATGGATGTAAACCAGACAAATACGATTGCGCCAGCCCAACCGGACGGGAGGCGACAAAACCAAGGGCGTGAGCGTCCCTTTGATTCCGATAAGCAGCAAGACCAAGATGGTGCGCCATCCGGTTCGTGGCGTGAGCTTGACGCTGTTAATGTCAATCATGGTTTGATCGACGCGCTGACACCTGAGGTGCAGGGCATTATTGATGCCCTCAATAGGGAAATTGAGCCTCTAAGACGGCAACTTGCCAGTGCAAATCACCAGATTGAAGAACTCAAAAACAGCGCTTCATTGCATTCGTTTCTTGATATTCCCAACCGGCAACAACTATTTCGTGAATTAGGTCATGTTCTCGCGCATCAAGCTGTGTTCACAGAACCCCCGTCTCTGGCCCTTCTACACGTGGCAAACGCAGATGAAATTCGCGAACAATTCGGCCGCGTAAAATTGGATGACTACCTGTCTGAAATTAGCAATCGGATCAAGGACCGTATTCGCCAAACCGATTCTCTCGGTAATATTGGCGGCAGCGATTTTGCGCTTATTATTTTGGGAGTAGAAAGTGAACGCGCAAAGCAGGACGTGAGCGACCTCGTGGCAAAAATTATAAGTTCACCGGTTGTGTTGGGACAATCCAAAGTCGATGTTCGTATATCTGCGGGTGTTGCGAATCTCGGAGGCATATCGTCACCGGAAATGGCTGTTCGCAAAGCTGATGAGCAACTGGTTGCCTGAAACAGGTTGAAAATCAGGCAATGATATCTGGTAGTAGCTGATTTTCCAGGTACAGAATTTGGTCCTTCAATACCAGTTTGCGCTTTTTCATACGCTGCATTTGCAATTGTTCTGTTGGTCCTATTTCAGCCAATCGTGCAATGACATCATCTAAATCCCGGTGTTCCGTCCGTAAAACTTCTAGTTTTTGTTGTATCGCTTTCGTCTCATTCATGCGGCTTCATTGACCCCTCAACTACCCGATATTTTATCAGAGTGCGACGCCAATAGATAGGCCGAGGACACTAAAATAAATTGAATACCTATGGCGTCGGGTAATTATTTAATGTAACATATGTATCATAAAACATTGGCTTTTACTAAGGAGGACAGCACCTATGAGTTTGCAGAATAGGATTGAATCTTTAAAAGTGAAACATGCATCCATAGAAAGCGCATTGGAATCGAAAACAAGCCAACCCAATCCTGATGAAATAGAACTCGCCGAGCTTAAAAAGCAAAAACTTGCCATAAAAGACGAACTTGCCAAAATAACCACACACTGAGACCACTTCGTTCCGCCGCAGCAAAACTCCTGCGCTGACGGTTTGGTTCCGGGTCTCAATTTCGGGTATCTATGCCCTTGAAATTATTTACGATTTCGAGAATAAGGTTGTTGGTACAAAAATTTATTGCCTGTAACTTCTTGACGTCTGAGATTCGTTTGCAGAACTTAAAACACCAGATCAAAGTGTGACCGTTAACACCAACCATTGGTGTGGAAAAAGCGAATTACCGGATTGTGGACAGTATGGATCGGTCTCAGTCTGGATTGATTCGTGATGCGCTTATGACACACCAAGTGCTGTTTTTCCGCAATCAGGAAATGACGCTGGATCAGCAAAAGGCATTTACCCACAGTTTGGTGACCGGCACATCCACCCAGGTATTCCCGGTCCCGACGGGCATCCCAAAATCATTCCGATTCATACTGGTAAGGACACAATGCGTATCGCCGGTGAGAACTGGCATTCCGATGTCGTTACACGCATCGCGGAGTTGGCGATAAAGACCATTCGCAGCCATCTCGTCATCAAAACCCATCTGGTAACAAACGGAATGGATTGTTTGTGAACCGTATCTATACGGCGCGTACCAATGAACTTTCGGAATCTGAAAGCGCCGCGCTGATTGAGTTTCTATTCACTCATCCAGCAAAACCGGAGTTTCAAGCCGAGATTATCGGAACGCCGGTTCATCGAAACTTCGAAGTTTTCTGGAATGCAGAGACTGGTGGGCAACGCCATCGCGCATGGTTTCAACCGCGTCCATGCATATTTTTAAGTGCTGACTGATGCGCTCTTCATAAAAAGCATTGGCCATGCCTGGCAGTTTTATCTCGCCATGCAGAGGTTTGTCGGAAACGCAAAGTAACGTTCCGTAGGGGACGCGCAGTCGAAAACCATTGGCGGCGATCGTCGCTGATTCCATGTCGACAGCAATGGCGCGGGACTGATTAAAGAATGTCGACAATTCGTCATACCGAAGTTCCCAGTCCCGATCATCCGTGGAGACCACTGTTCCTGTGCGTAGACGTTGCTTCATTTCGCGACCACTCAGGCCCGTAGAGTTTTCAACCGCATTTGTCAGGGCGACCTGAACCTCGGCGATCGCAGGTATGGGAATTTCCAAGGGCAAATCATTATCGAGCACATGATCGAGACGGGCGTAGGCGTGAGCCAGAACGTAGTCTCCGAGCCTTTGTGTGTGTCGCAGCCCGCCACAGTGACCAACCATCACCCAGCAATGGGGACGCAAAACAGCAATGTGGTCCGTAATTGTTTTGGCATTGGAGGGGCCGACGCCGATGTTCACCAAAGTCACACCCATATGCCCATCCCGAATCAGGTGATACGCTGGCATTTGTGGGAGCTTGGTTGCAGCAGTCCCTGACGAAGCAACATCGGTTAGTTTTGGGTTACACTGGATGTGGTTACCGGGCCCAACGAAAGCGCGATAAGAAGACCCGTCCTTCATCTCCGTAAGCCCGTTCTGGATAAACTCATCCACGTATCTTTGATAATTGGTAAAAAGCACGAACTGTTGAAAATGTTCAGGTGACGTGCCGGTGTAATGGCGGAGTCGCGAAAGTGAATAATCGACACGTTCAGCACTGAATAGCGAGAGCGGTTTCGGATCACCATCAGCCGTTTGATGAAGTCCGTTTGCGATATCGTCATCGATATCTGACAGGTTTGGTAAATGGAAGTTCATACCTAAATCACCCACCTGCTCCTGCTTTAAATCCATGGTCAGGTTTTCGAGCGCGAATGTGAGCGGAATTTGTCGATTGGAGATACCTACCCAGACGGGCGTGTTGTGGTTGTTTATCAATAATTCGATCTGTTCCAACAGGTAACTTCGAAACAATTCTGGATGCGTGATTGTCGTTCCATAGGTGCCAATCTCTGATGCGGTGCCATAGGACAAGCTGCGTCCGGTCTTCGGTCCGACACTGGCGACATCAAGCCACAGATAAGGATAGCGCGCATCGGGTTTTTCTATGTTGGTCTTGCCAGCGGAAAATTTTTCAAAATGGTCCGCCAGTAAAGTTTTGCCTTCCCGATATATCTCGCACAGATAATCTACGGCAGCCCCCGGATCGTTGAAGGATCGGGCGTCGCTAACCTTATGGCTTGGGGGCTGTATCATGTGAAAGACCTCAATCAGTTAACAGTTCACGGAGTTTAAATTTTTGGATTTTCCCTGTCGATGTTTTGGGTAGAGGGCCGAAGACGACGTGACGCGGGCACTTGTAGTGCGCCAGGTTGTCACGGCAAAAATCGATAACTTCCTGCTCACTCACGTTGCCTGAGTTATTCATGAGTTCGACAAACGCGCAAGGTGTTTCGCCCCACTTGTCATCGGGTTTGGCGACGACGGCGGCAAACATGACGGCGGGGTGTTTGTGCAATGTGTCTTCGACTTCAATGGAAGAGATGTTTTCTCCGCCGGAAATAATCACGTCCTTAGAGCGGTCTTTCAGTTTGATGTATCCGTCCGGTTCAATGACGCCGAGGTCACCGGAATGAAACCAGCCGCCTGCCAACGATTGTTCGGTTGTCGCCGGGTTTTTCAAATACCCTTTCATAACCACGTTGCCTTTGAACATGACCTCTCCCATCGTTTCGCCATCCGCAGGTACGGGCTCCATGGTTTCCGGGTTCATAACGGTCAAATCCTCAAGGGCATGGTACCGGACACCCTGGCGTCCTTTTTTCTGAGTTTGCTCTTCAATACTCAGGTCATTCCATTCGGGATGCCACGAGCAAATAACCGCAGGCCCGTAGGTTTCCGTCAGGCCATACACATGGGTCACATTAAACCCTTGTTCCTGCATGCGTTGAAGCGTGGCGGCCGGCGGCGGCGCGGCGGCGGTCATGACATTGACCGGGTGACTGAATTCTCGGCGTTCTTCGGTCGTCGCGTTGATGACAAAATTGAGGACAATGGGTGCGCCACAAAAGTGGGTGACCTTATGGTCGCCGATTGCCGCATAGATGTTGGCAGCGTTGACCTGCCGCAAGCAGACATTCGTTCCGCCCACGGCAGCGATTGACCAGGGAAAACACCATCCGTTGCAATGAAACATCGGCAGGGTCCACAAATAAACTGGGTGATGGGCCATGTTCCAGCCAACAATGTTGGACATGGCATTCAGATAAGCACCCCGGTGATGGTAAACGACGCCCTTGGGATCGCCGGTGGTTCCCGATGTGTAATTTAAAGAAATCGCCTGCCATTCATCGTCGGGCAGAGACCACATAAAATTAGAGTCGCCCTCAGCCAAGAATGTTTCGTAGTCCATTTCACCAAGCGGTTCGCCATCTCCGGAAAATTCGGAATCCAGGATATCAATGACGAGGATATCATGGTCGACCAGCGGCAGTGCAGCCTTGACGGTTTTGGAAAACTCGCGATCGGTAAGTAGCACTTTTGCTTCACCATGGTTGAGGCAGAATGCAATGTTTGCGGCATCCAGGCGGACATTTAGGGTGTTCACGACCAACCCCGCCATTGGGACGCCGAATGCGGCTTCGTACATTTCTGGCGTGTTTGCACCCATGATTGCAACTGTCTGGCCCGGCTCCAGGCCTCGTTTTCGTAGTGCGCTGGCTAGTTGGCGGGTACGTGAATACGTTTCCTTCCATGTGTATCTTTTCGCTCCATGGATGACAGAGCATCGATCCGGGTAGGTATGCGCGGTTCGCGCGATAAATGAAAGGGGGGACAACTGAGCGAAGTTGGCCTGTGTTTTTTCTAAAGCCGTTTCAAAAATGCCGGTCGAAGTCATTTTACGCCCCTTGATCACTCTGTGTGCAAACGTAAAAGCAGAGTAATTGCTGGCAAAGGCTCGTTCAAACCGTACTTTCAAAAACATCGGTTTTAGCTCAAACTGCCATTGGGTGCGGATTGGTAGACTTTAGGTAAACAGGTAGGTCGTAATGGCAAACGCATATGAGATTGCATATTCAGAATCGCTAGGAAATCCGGAAGCATTTTGGGCGGAAGCTGCGCGCGAAATTGATTGGGTGAAACCATGGGATCGCGTACTTGATGATAGCAATAAACCGTTTTATCGCTGGTTCTCCGGAGCAGAATGTAACACGTGTTATAACGCACTGGATCGTCATGTGGCAGGCGGGAGAGGCGAACAAGCGGCGCTGATTTATGACAGTCCCGTGACGCAAACGATTAAAACATACAGCTACGCCGAACTCCTTGATGAGGTATCGCGTTTTGCCGGACTCCTTAAAGCGCAGGGAATTGTGAAGGGGGACCGGGTTATCATCTACATGCCGATGGTGCCGGAAGCAGCGATTGCTATGTTGGCTTGCGCGCGCTTAGGCGCCATTCATTCTGTTGTTTTCGGCGGCTTCGCATCCAATGAATTGGCGGTGCGCATTGATGACGCCAAACCTAAGGCCATTATCAGTGCCACATGCGGCATCGAAGTTAATCGCGTTATCCCGTATATGCCCCTGCTAAACGGCGCGATTGAACTGGCGGCTCACAAGCCCTCATCCTGCATTATCCTCCGCCGCCCTGAACATGATGATCGGTTGCAGGCGGGACGCGACATTGACTGGGCTGAAGCCATGGCCACTGCTAAACCCGCCGACTGTGTGCCGGTTGCCGCGACAGACCCCTTGTACATCCTTTATACATCCGGAACCACGGGCGAGCCGAAAGGCGTTGTCCGCGATAATGGCGGCCATATGGTGGCACTCAAATGGTCCATGAAAAACATTTACGATATGGATCCTGGTGACGTCTATTGGGCGGCTTCGGATGTCGGTTGGGTCGTTGGCCATAGTTACATTGTTTATGGACCTTTGTTACAAGGATGTACGACGCTGTTTTATGAGGGAAAACCCGTCGGGACACCTGACGCGGGTGCTTTCTGGCGCGTTATCTCCCAGCACAAAGTGAAAGCCCTGTTTACAGCGCCGACTGCATTTAGAGCTATCAAGCGAGAAGACCCGAGTGGGACCCTGCTCAAAGATTACGATTTGAGTCATTTTAAAACGTTGTTTTTGGCTGGTGAAAGGACAGATCCCGATACGCTGCATTGGGCCGAAGACAAATTGGGGGTTCCGGTAATCGATCATTGGTGGCAAACAGAAACGGGATGGTCAATCGCCTCAAACTGCATGGGTTTGCACGCGTTCGACGTGCGCCCTGGATCGCCAACAAAGGCTGTTCCCGGCTGGGATGTTCGCATTTTGGACGACGGCTGTCATGAAATGGCGCGGGGTGAAATCGGCGCGATTAGTGTCAAGTTGCCGATGCCGCCATCGTCATTGTTGACGCTCTGGAATGCGGATCAGCGTTTCCAGGATGCCTATTTGGAAGAATACCCCGGTTACTACAAAACGGCGGACGCCGGATATATGGATAATGATGGTTACCTCTACATCATGGCGCGAACCGATGATATTATTAATGTCGCTGGCCATCGATTGTCGACGGGTGGCATGGAAGACGTGCTGGCCGGCCACCCCGATGTAGCAGAATGTGCTGTGATTGGAGTTGAAGATCAGCTCAAAGGCCAACTTCCGGTGGGCTTCCTTATTCTCAATGCGGGTGTGCAAAAAACCGAAGACGACGTTATCGCCGAAGTGATCAAACGTGTTCGCGACCAAATCGGTGCGGTTGCGGCATTCAAGCAGGCGGTCGTTGTTGATCGTTTGCCGAAGACCCGTTCCGGGAAAATACTACGCGGCACCATGCAGAAAATAGCCGATAATCAAACATACAAAACACCAGCTACGATTGATGACCCAGCGATCCTCGATGAAATAGATACGGCTCTAAAATCCATTGGCTATAGCGATGCACGCGTAAAATAGAAAAGGCGAAACGACGTATGAATTTAAAAGATAAAGTTACCATTATTACGGGCGCGGCACAGGGAATTGGTTTTGCTTGTGCGGAACGGTTTGCGCGCGACGGTGCAAAAGTCGTGCTGTCTGATGTGCAGGAAGAAAAGGGTGAAGATGCGGCAAAGTCGCTGAGGGATGCGGGTTATAATGCGGAATTTATCGCCTGTAACGTTGGTGACAAAACTCAAGTGGATTCAATGGTTGAACAGGTTGTCTCCAAATATGGGCAACTCGATGTCCTGATTTCCAACGCGGCAATTCTTCGTGTTGGCGATATCCTTGAAATTGAAGAAGAAGACTTTGATCAGGTCCTAAACATCAATCTGAAAGGTTTCTTTCTCGTCTGTCAGGCTGCCGCAAAGAAAATGGCGGCGCAGGGAAGCGGTGCCATCATCAATATGTCGTCCATTCAGGCAAACATTACCAATCCGAATTTGTTGTCGTACGCCGTCTGCAAAGGTGGCGTGAAGCAGCTAACCGTCGCCATGGCCTTGGCGTTGGCGGACAAGGGTGTTCGTGTTAACGCCATTGGCCCGGGCAGTATCGGGACGGATATGGTCAAGCAGCTGATGGTCGATGATGCAGTTCGCAGAAACATCATGTCACGCACACCAATGCAACGAATAGGGAA
>Ga0316204_10009302_pt1 | contig 13194 bp, 9 predicted proteins | sample 6monrhotite_MG_2_FD_205661 | JGI IMG/M metagenome (GOLD analysis project Ga0316204, IMG submission 205661) | Microbial mat bacterial communities from mineral coupon in-situ incubated in ocean water Damariscotta River, Maine, United States -... | ecosystem: Environmental > Aquatic > Marine >... | reverse complement strand
GTCGCCACCAGCGCGTCACCCCGAACACCAGACCGAGGCCCAGCGCGGCGAAGGCGGCGAGCAGTCCCTCGAGGTCGAGGTCGAGGAACACGCGCGGCATGCCCGGGCGCCACTCGAGGCCCGCGGCGTCGTCCGCGCGTCGCACCACGGCGAGCGCCGCTCCGCTCACGGCGGCCGCCCGCGCCTCGGCCGGCCAGCCGGGTCCGAGGTCGGCGTCCGGGCCGAACTCGAACTGCACGGCGTCCTCGCGCCAGCCGCCGACGATCTCGCCGGGCACCGCCAGGACGTCGTCGGGGCGCTCGGGGTCCGCGACGTAGCGCAGCGTGTCGGACCAGGGCAGGCCCCAGGCGACCCAGCCGAGCAGCCCGATCGCGAACAGCGTCTTCAGGAATCCGCCCAGCTTGCGGCGGAGCGGAGGCGACTCCGCTTGCGCCTCGCTCACGACCCTCCGCCGATCGGACCGATGTCCTCGGTCGCCCCCAGCGTCGGGGGGAGTCCCGCGTCCTCGCGCTTCTTCGCGATCCGCGCGTAGTACCACTCCTCCCACTCCTCTTCGCGGAGCGAGGCGGGACCGGTCTCGAGGCGCGTCAGCGCTTGCATGGCCTTGACCCGCACGAAGCCCTCCTCGTCCTCCACGGCGAAGCCGACCATCAGGTCGACCCACGACTCCCGCAGGCGCTGGTAGCGCTCGGGATCGAGGTCCTCGACGCTCTCCGGCAAGCCGAGCTGCGCGACCTGCGCGAGCAGCTCCGCGACCACGAGCGCGTCGCGATCGGCGCCGGCCTGGCGCTCGGCCTCGAGCAGGGGCATGAAGCGCGCCAGCATGTCGGCGCCGCCGGCGCGGACCGAGGCGGTCACGACGGCGGCCCGCATGCGGCTCGCCTCGCCGGGCTCCTCCGAGAGCGCGCGCGCCAGCGCGAGCTGGATCGTGCGCCGCTGGAAGTCCTGCACGAGCTCGAGCAGCTCGTCGTAGCCGACGCGATCCTTCTTGACCTTGTTCAGCAGCGTCGCGGCGGCGGGCAGCACGCGCCGGCAACCGTTCAGATCGAAGGTCGTCGTTCGCAGCCCGGCGCAGGCGCCGCGGAAGTCGTTCAGCGTGCCGGTGTTCTCGAGCAGCGCGCGCCAGGTGCGCACGAGGTCGGTGAGCATCTCCGCGGTCTCCTCGGCGGTCGCGCGCGGCGCCTCGGGCGGCAGCGCGACGGGCACGCCGATCGTCACCTCGCGCCCGAGCGGGCCGAGGCCCAGCACGGCGCGCTCGCGCGACAGCAGCGAGGGGTCCTGCTGGATGATCCGCGCGCACCAGGCGGTCTGCACCGCGGCGAGCCGCGGGTTGCCCTTGGAGTCGAACTCGAGCAGCTCGTTCAGCAGCTCGAGGCAGGCCTCACTCGGGCTCTCGAGCTGCTTCGGCTTCCCGGCCGCCTCGCTCGAGGGGCTGCCGATCCGCAGGCCCCCGATCGTGCGTCCCTCGCGGTTGGCCGCGTAGTAGAAGTCGCCGACGAAGGTGACCGTGTAGTGGTGGCCGCCCCCGGGTCGGTGCAGGCGATCGAGGTTCTCGACCCGTGAATCAGGGAAGTCGACGAAGTCGAGGTTGATGATCTTCCCCATCGTCTGGCACGACCCGAAGAGGCCGAGGACGAGGGCGCCGGTCGCGAGCCGGGAGGCGTGGAGGAGCTTCACGGAGCGGAGTCTAGGGACCAGGAGGCTCCGCCTGAACCCTCGACCGGCGATCCTCGCTCCGCGGCCTGCCGCTGCGAACTCCGCTGCGCCTGGAATCCAGGCTGCGATCCCAACGTTCGTTCGCATGCAGCGAGGCACGCGGCCGGCCCTTCACGCGCGGCCGGACCGCCTCTTGCCGCCAGGGACGCCCTGCGCAGGAGTGGGACCAGACTCAGAACAGGCAGGACAACGTCATCGACCCGAAGGCGCTATCCACGTGCTGGACCTCGTACAGATCCGGGAACAGTGTGCGCTGGTAGGCCAGGATGAAGCGCCCCCTGCTCAGGTTCAGGCCCCAGCTCGCCTGCCCCACGAGCGCTTCGCTGTCCACGGACCGGCTGCTGGTGAAGACCATGCCATCGACTGGCAGGTAGTGCGCGACGCCTTACTCGAGCTGACGCTTGAGCTCGACGTAGAGGCCCTTGTTGGCCTCGAGGAAGAAGCCCAGGAGATTCTCGTACTCGGGGCTGTCTCCGTAGCCGACGCCGTAGGACTCGACGCGGGTGCGCTTCGGCGAGAGCGCCTCGAAGAGGATCACGTTCGTGAGCCGTTCGCCGTCCTGCTTCATGACCTCGGGCCAGTTCTCCCCGATCTCCGCTCGCAGGGTCAGCACTCGCTCGGGCACGTAGTTGACGATGTGCAGCGTGTTCGTACCGGGGTCACCGATCTCTGCATCGGCGCCGTACTGCGTCAGGATCGTTCCGCCTACTCGAAGGTCGATCTTGGCCTTGGGTGCCGCCCAGGCCGTGTAGCCCTCCTCGGTCGTGTACGCCCGCCAGACCTCGGCCACCGGCGCTTCGATCACGACCTCCTCGACGAGGATGCGTTCTCCCGTGGGGAGGACATCGACCCGGCTCTGGATCGGATCGCGCTCGTCCTTCGGGTCGTCGACGGGAGCACCCGATTGCGACGCCGCGAACACGAGACCGGAGGCGAGAGCGAGCGAGCAGACGAGGTAGCTGGGGATCCTTCGCATGATGGGGCCAGCATACGGCCGCCGGCGAAGAGCGTCCGAGCCAGGGCTCGGACCCAGTCGCTCTGGTCCCTCAGGGCGTGATGATTGGGTGCGGAGGAGTCGGACATGGACTGGAGCCCCTCCCCAGGCGACGGCGGCCCCGGTCCCCTACTCCACGGGAATCAGGGCCTCGAAGGCCGCCCGATCGAAGGGCACCTCGAACTCCTGTCCATCCAGCTCCGGTTCGATGTCGAGCACCGAGCTCGGAACCTCCGAGACCGGGAGTTCGCCCAGGGCAAGGTCGTCCAGGAAGAGCTGTCCGCTCACGAGGTACCTGCCCGCCTGCGACACGCTGCCCTCGTAGCCCCCGCCCTCGACGGCAGTGAGCGGGCACGCCTCCATGCGGCGCTCGCCCTCCAGCCGGACGAGCTTGACCCGCAGCTCGGCTCCCCGTGGCAGCTCCGTGGCGTCGCTCAGCCACAGCGCGACCTCGGGTCCTGGCACCAGAGTGACGGTCCGGTCTCCGGGAGCGAGCATGACCTCCTGCGCCTGGAATCCAGGCGCACTCACCGTCCCGCTGAGCGTGGGCTCGGCCAGGTAGACCGAGAAGAACCCCTCCCCGGCGGACTCCTCACGAAACTGTCGAGGGAGACTCAGCTCCGCCCGTTCTACGGAGTTCCCATCGAGGTCCACGACCCGCAGGAAGAACCCACTGAGCGGGGCGTTCAGGGCAATGGCGTTCAGCCGCTCCCGCTGCTCCTCGGACTCGGAGCCGGGGACGACCCCGGGGACGATCAGAACGAGCCGGTCGAGGCGATTCGTGCGCACCTCGAGCTGCCCCGAGACCGCGGAGAGCCCGGCCATCTCGAACTTCCCGTTCTCCGCGAACGGATAGCGAGAGGGGACGTTGCGAACCTCGCGTTCCTGTCCCGTCACGAAGCGGACGTAGTAGTTCTCCGGTGAGTCCCCTTCCGCCGCCTTCATTCGACCGCGTAGCTTTCCGGCTAGCGGGAACTCGACGCGTCGGTCCAGCTGCCCGACGGCGACCGACGAGGAGGCGTCGGGCTGCCTCGCTGCGTAGCACCAGAGCTCCAGGGTCTCGCCCGCGCTCCGGTCGAGCTGAGCGGGCTCCCCCAGGAAGGCGAACTGGTCCCCCACGAGCAACGGATCGTGGTTGCGAAGGGCGCGAAAGGACTTCTCACCCATGGGAGTCAGTACGACCAGACGAGCGCCCTCCAGGTCGACGCTCTCCCCCTGCGCGTCCACGGCCCGACCCGCGAGCCAGGGACGGTCCGTCCGGAAACTCACGGAGCCGAGATCGTCCTCGCCTCGAAGGAGGCCCTCTGGAAGCTCCAGCTCGATGGCATGCCGCACGAACGGAGCGTCGCCTTCGCTCCACAGTTCGAGCTCCCTTCCCTCCATCTCGGCCCACTTCTCGCAGAGCACCTTGGAGATCGGGAAGGAGAAGCGTCCCGCGGAGTCGGTCAGGAACTCGAACTCCTGGTGCTCGAAGCTCATGCCGCGATGGAGAAAGACCTTCCCCTGAACGAGTCGATTCGCGAGCGGCGTGCCCGAGTCCTCCAGGGCGACTCCGCTGAACGCGTGGGCCGTCTCCAGGGGCTCGAGCGTTAGCGTCCGGGAACCGTCCGATCTCGGGAGTGCTGCGCCGAAGGCGATGGTCGAGTCCATCGGGTCGGCATCCGGTGCGTGAGCGAGCAACGCCAACTCCACTCCGACATGGGACACCTGCGCGACTCCATCGACGACCGGGACCTCGACGACCCCCAGCGGCGACCGGCCGGCCACCTTCACGAGGTCGCGCGAGCTGCGCTCAGCACGCGGAGACGGGTCCACCACCAACCGAATTGTGTCCGCGGCCTGCTGCAGTGCTCCCCTGGAGTCCCGAACCTCCAGGACGAGGCTCGCGGTCGGGGGCAGCGTCGCCACCACGGGCTCGGACGGAATCTCAGCGCGCGATACGGTCACGTCGGCGCGCTCACGCAGGAGGACCATCGGCCCGACCTGGAACTCCACCTGGCCCTGATCGAAGTGCAGCGGATCGAGGATGTGCCTCAGCACGGCCACGCCGTCGGCGTCGGTTCGCGCCATCGTGCTCCGGTCGAACATCAGCCGACCCGGGCGATGGCGCAACTTGGCCACGGGGACTCCTTCCAGCGGTCGCCCGGAGTCGTCCACGACCTGGACCCGCAGGTCCGCGTCGGGGGTGATGCGGACCCAGCCCTCCCCGCCGTTGTCGCGCGAATGAACCCACGTTCGACCGAACCGCGATGCGGTCCTGGCCCGCACGTAGAAGCTGCACCCGAGTCTCGAGTTCACCCGCGCGAGCTCCTCCGGCGACGCAGAGGCCGTCAGGTCCACGTCGGCGACCCCGCGCTCGTCCGTCGTCCAGGAGAGACCCTCCGGGTCCGGCGAGGTCCCCAGCCAGACGGTCGCGCCGACCACACTCTCGCCGCGCTCGTCTCGCACCTCGATCGCGATCCAGTTCCCGTCCGCGTCGTCCGCGACGTTCGCCCTTGCGCCCGCTCCCGAATCGACCGGCGGAGCGAGAGGCACCTCCAAGACGGTGCGGGCGCCTTCGACCTCGGGCTCCGGCAAGCGGGCGATCGTCTGCTGTTCCTCGACGTCCTCGAGCGGCAGCGGGAGCGAGGCCGGCTGTGAAGGCCCGCCGAAATCTCCCGTCCACGAATAGAAGGCGATCGCCGCCACGGCCACCACGGTCACTGCTGTCTTCCAAGTCATCGCGATTCCACCAAGGAGTCCTGAGGTCCCGGCCCCGCCGCTCGCAGCGGCCGGGCTCGTGAGGGGGTTGGTGGATGGACCAGGGAACAGGGGAAGCAGGGCCGCACGCCAGTCCGCACGCTCGCCGTCGAGGCGCCGACGCAGGCGCTCGAGCCCCTCCCGATGACGCCACCGGAAGGTGTCCACGGGGACCTCGAGCCGGACCGCCGCCTCGCTCACCGAGAGTCCCTCCTGGTAGAGCAGGAGCAACGCCGTCCGATAGGGCTCCTCGAGGTGACGCAGCTCTCGAAGCACGACACCGAGGGTGTCGCTGCGCTCCAGCAGCGCCTCGGGCTCGACGGGCTCCGGCCTGGCGACGGCCCGCTCACGACTGCGCAGGCGGCTCTCGCCCCGGTGCCAGCTGGCCGCCAGGTTGCGGAGCGTTCTCACCAGCCACGCTCGGCTCACTCCCCCGCGAACACGCTGAGCCGCCAGCCACGCCTCCTGCACCAGGTCCTCCTCGGACCCACCGGGCCCCACGAGGCTCCTCGCCAGTCGGCGCAGCCACCCCAGCTCAGCCAGTAGTTCTTCGTCGCGGTATCTCATGCGCCAGTGTCCATCCACGAGGAGATCGCCGCCGACCACGTCCACGCGAAGGGAATCGCTCGAAAACTCCGGCGGGGAGCCGATGGACCCTCACCACGAACCTCGGCGCCACGGCAGCCGATCGTGGCGATGGCGTGAACCAGGGCTCTCGGCACCGTTCGGCCCGGGTCATCGCCCAAGGCGAACGGGATCGACGTCTTGGAGCTGGGTCCGCCCCGACCAGGTGGAGCGCCCGGTCCGTCCGCCGTTCCCGAGTCGCCCTGCGCACTTCGCGTTTCGTGGTCGGTCGCGGAACGGAAGGCGATGCTCCCCTCCCCGAGGCCCAGCGAAGGTCGCCAACCCCTCCACCAGCGGACTCGCCGATCCGTCGCAGGGGCCGTTCCCCCACGCCAGGATCTCCGCGAGGCGCGCGCCGAGCCGCTCGACGATCTCAGGGCGCTCGGTGTCGATCTACAGGGTTGGGACTGAGTCATCGCGCGCGCCCTCAACGAGCCCGAAGAGTGGGGACCGAGCGACCACCGCCGGGTGCAGAGCGAGATCGCCTGACTTCCTGGTGGGGCGGGGCGGCTCTACGTGCGCCCAAGCGGACGCGGTGATCCGGTGCAAGGGTCGGATCAGGACTGTCGCCGTCACCCGGATCAGGAGTGTCGCCGTCACCCAGAAGTGGGTTAAATGGGCGCGATATGCAACTCCCCCAACGTCTCTGCCGCCTTACGACCCTCGTCCTCCTGCTCGCCACCGCGGCCTCCGCCCAGGAGCCCGCCGGGTACTACGCCGGCGTCGATACCAGCTCTCCCGCGGCTCTGCGCGCGTCGCTGCACACGGTCATCGACGACCACCAGCGGTATCCCTACACCTCGTCGGCAACCGACACCTGGGACATCCTCGAAGAGGCGCAGACGAACCCGACGAACCCGAACGAGGTCCTCGACGTCTACAGGAACGCGAGCTACTCCAAGGTCGGTGGCGGGAACAACAACTACAACCGCGAACACCCCTGGCCCAAGTCCTACGGCTTCCCGAACGACAACGCCTCGAACTACCCGTACACGGACTGTCACGTCCTGTTCCTCTGCGACTCCTCCTACAACAACTCGCGCGGCAACAAGCCCTACGACACCTGCGGGGGCGGCTGCAGCGAGCAAGCAACGGTGGTCAACAACGGCCAGGGCGGAGGATCGGGTTCCTACCTCGGTAACTCCAACTGGACCGACAGCGCCGGGGCGGGTAGCTGGGAGACCTGGATCGAACGCCGCGGCGACGTGGCTCGCGCACTGCTCTACATGGACGTGCGCTACGAGGGCGGGTCGCACGGCAACACGGGCGCCTCCGAACCGGATCTGATCCTGACCGACAACCTGTCGCTGATCACGGCCTCGAACACCGGTGGCAACGGGTCCGTGGCCTACATGGGCATGCTGTCCGTGCTCCTGCAATGGCACGGCGAGGATCCGGTCGACGACTTCGAGCGGAACGGTCACGAGGTCGTCTACGGCTACCAGGGCAACCGCAACCCCTTCATCGACCACCCGGAGTGGGTCGACTGCCTCTTCCTCGGGAGCTGCCCCAGCGTGACCGCGTATTGCTTCGGCGATGCCTCGGGCACGATCTGCCCCTGCTTGAACTTCGGTGATCCCGGGCACGGCTGCGCGAACTCGCAGAACCTGGCCGGCGCTCGCCTGACCTTCTCGGGATCGACGAGCCTGTCGAGCAACGACCTCGTGCTGAGGGCCTCGAGCTCGATCGCCAACGCCCCTGGGCTGTTCTTCGTCGGGCCTGGCGCGGCCAACAATGGATCGGGGAACACCCTGGGAGACGGGCTCCTGTGTGTCGCGGGGTCGATCACGCGTCTCGACGTGGTCCTCTCCGGTCCCCTCGGTGACGCCTCCTCCTTCAGCTCGGTCTCAGCGGGGCTGGGGTTCAGCGCGGGACAGACCAGCTACTACCAGTGGTGGTACCGCGACAACTCCCCGATGCCCTGCGGGACGCCGTTCAACCTCAGCAACGGCCTCGAGGTGACCTGGACCCCTTGAGGCGTGGCGCGGCTCGCGGCCGGCCCGGCGGACCGACACTCCCAACCCGTCAACCGGGGTGACATGGAGACATCGCGTGACGGTCACTCCGTCACGGCAGCACGGCTCCCACGCCAAGCAGGTCCAGGAGCTCGCCCGACACTCGAGCGCGAAGCTCACGGTCGGGCTCTACACGAAGCTCGCGAGCGACGACGAGCAGCGTGCCCTGGCCATGCTCCCCGAGTTGCCCGCAGTGAACGACGACGCGGTCAAGGCGTTGCGCCAGACCGGCACCGACAACGTGGCGTCCAGTGTGGCGTTTCCCAGTGACCTGGGGTGCCCTCGGGTGACCTCGGACGCCTTGCCGAAGTGCGCTGACGGCCCCGAGAAGGCCGTTGAAGGCAATGAACCTGGTGGAGGCGGCGGGAGTCGAACCCGCGTCCCGGAATTGCCACTCCCCAAGCGTCTACGTGCGTAGTCCACGATTTAGTTCTCGTCGTCCAGCCGCCCATGGACGGGCTGCCTTCGGACCAGCGCCTCTAAAGTCTCGCCGAGGAACCGAGGTGCAGAGTTCCTTCGACCAGCCCACTGTGTACGTCTCCACCTGGCCGCGGGCACTCCAAGTGGTGACGGCTGCTAATTAATTAAGCAGCGAGAGAGTAGTTGTTGGCAAGTGAATTGCCTTTCCCGAGAGGGTTTAGCGGGGTGACTCGAGATCCCCGGCACGCAGCTCAGGGGCGATCAGAAACCGGTCGAAACCATTGCGCCCCCAGGTTCAAAGAACGGGGAGAGTCTAGCACATCCCCCACCCAGGCTCACGGGTCCGAATCACGCGGACTCGGCGAATGCCGTCGGAATCGGGGTGTTTCACGCGGGGGCGCCCAGGTGGCGAACGCCCTCCGCGCAGAGTCGCGCGGTGTCGCTCCCGGGCCTCAGCGCGTGCGCTTGAGCGCGCGTTCCATCTGGCGCTTGTCGTCGCGGTCGCGCTGGGTCTGGCGCTTGTCGAAGAGCTTCTTGCCTCGACACAGGCCGATCTTGCACTTGACCAGGCTGCCCTGGAAGTAGACCTCCAGCGGGATCACCGTGACGCCCTTCTCGCGCACCTTCTTCGACCACTTGTCGATCTCCTGGCGGTTCGCGAGGAGCTTGCGGTCGCGGGTCGGCTCGTGGTTGAAGATGTTGCCGTGGCGGTACTCGGGGATCGTCGCCCCTTGCAGCCAGAGCTCGCCGCCCTTGATCCGACCGTAGGCCTCGCCGATCGAGCAGTGACCGGCCCGCAGGCTCTTGACCTCCGTCCCGCGCAGGACGAGGCCGCACACGAGCTCCTCGAGGATCTCGAAGGCGTGGTAGGCCTTCTTGTTCTTCGCGACGCTGCGGTACTCCTGGGGCTTCTTGGCCATCGCGGCAGTCTATTCGGGCGGGCGCGCGGACCGTCGCGCCGGGTCAGATTCCTGGGCGGACGACGTTGACCTGGCCGGGGGGCCTCCGTATGGTTCTCGCTCCTCACCGGCCCGGGTGGCGGAATTGGCAGACGCGCATGGTTCAGGTCCATGTTCCCGTTAAGGGAGTGGGGGTTCGACTCCCCCCCCGGGCACCATCCTCGCGGCGTGGCTTCGGCCCCGCGATGCAGCGCAGGCGCCGCAACGATGACGAAACGATGACGAGGGGCTCCGCAGCGACGGCGGGAGACCCGGACTTCGCCCAACGGGACGAGTCTCTCGGCCCACCGAGGCCTGAGCGCTGCGAACATCGGCTCCACCAGCGGCCCGCGCCGCCGAACCCTCCGGGCCTGCGCCCGAGCGCGGCTACAGCGAGCCGGGCGCGCGGTAGACGAGGATCGCTCGCTTGCCCATCTCTTCGGGCAGCTCGTGCTCCCAGACCGTGTCGAGGATGAAGCCGAGGCGCTCGGCCTCGCGCTCGCCCGCGCGCACCTCGCGCGACCAGGACTGGCCCTTGAGCATCAGGAGGTCCTTCACCGAATGGCGGACCTTGCGCAGCGTGCGCACGTTCTCGCGCACCGAGCTGATGGCGCGCACGACGACCATGTCGACGCGGTTCGTCTCGAGGTACTCCTCGGCGCGCGCCCAGACCGAGACGGCGTTCTTCACGCCGAGCTTGTCGATCACGTGCTGGAGGAAGTCCGTCTTGCGCTTGCGCGCGTCGACCAGGACCACCTTGCAGTGCGGTTCGGCCAGGGCCAGCGGGAGCCCGGGGAAGCCGGGGCCCGTGCCCAGGTCGAGGATCGTCTTGCCCATCAACGACGCCATGCGCGTGATGCGCCAGCTGTCGAGGTAGTCCTTGGCCGCGATCTCCTTGAGGTCGAGCGAGCTCGTCAGGTGCACCTTGCGGTTCCACTCGAGCATCAGGTGTGCGTGCTCCGCGAAGCGGTCGAGCACGGACTCCTCGATGTCCTCCTTGTCGAAGGCCCAGGCGAGGGCGTCGCGGATCTTCTTCTTCGGCGGGGCCGGCGTGTCCGGGCCGGGCTCCTCCTCGTCCTCGTCGACGTCGATGAGCTTCTTCGACTTGACCGGCGCGGCCGGCTTGGTCGCGGCCTCGCCCTCGGCCTCGCCTTCCTCACCGTCGCCGTCCTCGTCCTCTCCTTCGGTCTCCTCCTCGTCGGAGTCCCCATCGCCGTCCTCGAGCTCGAGGTCCTCGGGATCGAGGGCGAGGGCCTCAGGGTCGAGGGCCAAGGCTTCGGGGTCGAGACCCTCGTCCAGGGCGCCGTCCTCGAATTCCTCCTCTTCGAGGTTCGCGTCGTCCAGGTCGTCGTCGGGGCTCATCGGCTGGGGGCTGGGGTGGCGCCAGCAGGCGCGCTCGGGGTCGGCGTCCGGCGGAGCGTCGCGCCCGCCGTCGGATCCTTCGGCACACGAGGCCCGCAGAGACAAGCGAAGAGCTGGCAGGGCAGCAGGGATTCGAACCCCGAACCTACTGATTTGGAATCAGTCGCTCTAACCAATTGGAGCTACTGCCCTCCGTGGGGTGGAGAAGGGTAGCGGCCGCCCGTCACCGCTGCAAGGGCGCGGGGGCGCCCTTCCCTTGTTCCGGGGCCACGCCACGCTAGATTGGTCGGCCCGGTTCGCCCGCGTGGCGCACCCGGAACCCGAACGCCAGCAGAATGAACCGCGACTCACGCCCCCGCTCCTCGCCCTCCCGGGGCGCCCGTAGTCAGCAGGAGCGCGACGAAGAAGAGGCCGTGATCGTCGACGCCTCCGAGCTGATCGAGAGCATCCCCGGCGAGCCCTCCCTGCGGGTCATCTCACGCCTCCAGCGCAGCGGCTACGAGGCCTACCTCGTCGGCGGCTGCGTGCGCGACCTGCTCATCGGTCTGACGCCGAAGGACTACGACGTCGCGACCAGCGCCCACCCCCGCCAGGTTCGGCGGCTCTTTCCGCGCAACAGCCACATCATCGGGCGGCGCTTCCGCCTGGTGCACGTGCGCTACGGCCCGGACACGGTCATCGAGACCGCCACCTTCCGCGCGGAGCCCCAGCAGTCCGGCGACGAGGACGACCTCCTGATCGTCGAGGACAACACCTTCGGCACGGCCATGGAGGACGCGCGGCGGCGCGACTTCACCGTCAACGGGCTCCTGCTCGACCCCAACCGGCGGGTCGTGATCGACCACGTCGGCGGCCTGGAAGACCTGGATCGCGGCGTTCTCCGCACCATCGGTGACCCCTTCGTGCGGATCCCCGAGGACCCCGTGCGGATCCTGCGCGCGATCAAGTTCGCCACGCGCCTCGGCTTCCACATCGAAGACGACACCTGGGACGCGATTTGTGACGCCGCTCCCGATCTGGCGCGCTCCGCCCCTCCGCGGGTCACGGAGGAGGTCCTGCGCCTGATGCGCTCGGGCACCGCGCTCGGCGCCTTCCAGAAGCTGCGCCACTGCGGCGCCCTCGAAGTCATCCTGCCCGAGCTCGACGAGCACCTCGGTCCGCGGGACTCCGACGACCCGAAGGACCGCAAGCGCCAGTCGGCCTTCGTCGCGCTGCTCGAGGCCCTCGACGGCTACGTCCACGACGGCTTCGAGCCCTCGACGGCGATCTGCATCGCGATCCTCTATCACGACATCGCGGAGCGCCAGGCCAACGAGGAGACCCGCACCCTCCCCGGTGAGCCCTCGGACCTGCACGACGTCACCGGCGAGGTGATCGAGCGCATCACGACCAAGGCGCGACTCTCGCGCCGCGATTCCGGGCGCGCGCGCCGGATCATCTACCAGCAGAGCCGCTTCCTCGGTCCGTTCGGACGGCGCTTCCGCCCGTCCCTGTTCTGCCTCTCCGAGGAGTTTCCCGAGTCCCTCGACCTGTTCCGGCTGCGCTGCGAGGCCAAGGGCGAGGGCTGGGACATCTACAAGAGCTGGGTCGAGCGCTACCAGGCCGCCCAGGACCTCGGGGACGACGAGGTCGAGAAGGAACGCAAGCGCGCCCGCCGCGGCCGCCGCCGGCGCCGCAAGCGCTGAGGGACTGGCCGAGTTCGGTGTTGCTGGCCCGCGGGGGCGGTGTTGCGAGCTCACGACTTGCGTTCCCCGCCGGAAGACGGGGGCCTGCGCCGGGTGGCCGATCGCCGCAAGCCCTGGTCCGTGAAGGCCTTGCCTCCGGTGCGGGGCGCGCCGCCAACACGGAACTCGGCCACCCCCTGCTGAATTCCCCCGCATTCCCGACCGCCCCCGGATCCAGGGGTACATTTCGTTGGCTTCGACAGCGGGCCGCCCTCCCGGGCGCACCGGAAACCCATCGTCCTCCCCTCGGGGAAAGGACGCTCCCAGGTTGCGGTGACTCGGTAGAGCGAACTGATGGTGGGACACTCTGGTGCCCCAGCGCGGGGGAGGGCGTCCGCTCGGGCCATGACCGAGCCCTCCGAGGGTTCCTTCCCCCTCGGCTCGGTCCTCTTGCCACCCGGGGGGCGATTCGCTTGCGGGTCGTCCCCCGACTTTCATCCCGGCGGCTCCGCCGCGCGGGAGGCCCGTCGCGGCCGCGCCGGGGAACGCCCCCGGGCCGGGACCCGACAGGCTTGCCCCCCCCGACCAGGCGGTCCGGGGGCCGGCGTTCCGCCCCGATTGGGGCTGCCCGGGGGAAATCACGGCCTGTTGGGCTGGAGATGGACCCCCACCGTCTGCCGATGACTGGGGAATGGGACCTCTCCGAGTGCTCTTCACGTTCG
>Ga0316204_10009301_pt1 | contig 13196 bp, 14 predicted proteins | sample 6monrhotite_MG_2_FD_205661 | JGI IMG/M metagenome (GOLD analysis project Ga0316204, IMG submission 205661) | Microbial mat bacterial communities from mineral coupon in-situ incubated in ocean water Damariscotta River, Maine, United States -... | ecosystem: Environmental > Aquatic > Marine >... | reverse complement strand
TGTTGGATGACTTTCGTAACATCCTTTAATTATACAGTATTTACCTTCCCAAAAAAACAAAATCCCCGCCATAAGGCGAGGACTTTGTCAGCAGTCTGAGGCCCCGCATAGCGGGGCCTTTTTTTATGTCAGGAGTTGATGTTTTAGTCGTCAGGCTCTTTGGCCTCTTTCAGGTAAGGTACAAGATAGAGGCTCTGGGCGACGATGAAGGCAAAGGTGAGGCCCATCAGGCCGAACATCTTGAAGTTCACCCAGGTGTCAGTATCAAATTCAAAGGCAACGTAGATGTTGAGCGCACCAAGAAAGACGAAGAATAGTGCCCATGCAATGTTGAGTTTGGCCCATACCAAGGAGGGCAGAGTGATATTACCTCCCATCATACGTTCAATAATGGTTTTCTTGCCAATGAAATGGGACCCGACAAAGACCAGGGCAAATAGCCAGTTGATCGCCGTTGGTTTCCATTTAATGAAAAGTTCATCCTGCAGAAACAGCGTGAGGCCACCGAAGACCGCAACCAGAGCAAAGGTGATGACATGCGTTTTTTCAAACGAGCCTTTCATGATGCGATGTCCGAGGGTTTGCACGGCAGATGCTGCGATCAGTACAGCCGTAGCCGCATATATATCGTAGGTTTTATAGACAATGAAGAACAGTAGTACTGGTAAAAAATCAAATAACATTTTCATGGATCGAATCCGACCACATGCGAGAGCAAATGCCAAGCTTATAGAGATGTCGTTTGCAGTGAAGCGGAATCGGATGATAATCAGCTTATGATAGTGATGAATCATTTCCTGATTGTTTTTGCCGCACTGATAGTGGCTGCATGTTCTGCCAAAACCAGTAAAGAGATTGCTGCCGACCTGTGGTCCGGGTGGGAAAAGGCAGAAGTACAGATGCAAGCAGACTTTCCTTCTGCCGTACCATTGATGCTCGTGCATGGATGGAATGGTGGTGAGTCTACATGGCCGAAGCCTGAGCGATTGATTGCTTTGGAGCAAAAACTACAGCGTGACATTCACCTTTTCACCTATCGAACTGGCATATTCTCCAATCGTTATCCGCCATTAGAGGTGCTTGAAGAGCAGTTCAATGATTATATCAAGGCGTATAAAGAGGTTGATGTCATCGCGCATAGTATGGGTGGACTACTGGTTCGCCATTATCTTTCACATCATAAGGATACGAGTATTCGCAGGGTCGTCTTTTTGGCAACACCGCATTTTGGCACCAATGCAGCGCAGGTTTTGATGCGGCTGGGGTCAATCGGTTCAGAAGGCAATATTCAAGCAACCGAAATTCAGCCTGGTAGTGACTTTCTCTGGCAGTTAAATGCTCTGGAAGGCGCAGAGCTTGAGGGTGTGGATACTCTGAATGCTTATGCAACGGGTGAGTCGATCTTGAAAAGTGATTTTGTCGTTGCACCTGTCTCTGCGCATCTACCATGGGCTCACAATATTGTGGTTGAGGGTATGCATCATACGTTAGCACAACAACTGGATAGTTTTGATATGATACTTGATTTTGTCCAGACAGGTGCGAGATCTCAAGGTGTAGTGGCACCTGAACGTAAGGATGCGTGGTTCCGTTTTGTAACAGAGAGAAGTGTGGAAAGACTGGCTGAGAACAATTTCAGGGCATACGACAGCAGGGGACAGCTGGATAGAAAATATGAACTCTGCTGTAAGACCAGATCGGGCTTGTATGATCAGGTTGGTCTGAAAACAGTGATCGTTGAAGGGCTAAAGCCTGGGATGACTTACCAGTTTACTGCGTACATGGGGGCAAAACCTGTGCGTATCACGTCAGATGAGTTGCTTAAGTCAGATATGCCTGTTGTGATGCGTTTGATTCAGACAAAGCCAGGAGTGGCTCCGCAGATAGAGGTCAAACCGGATGGCGATGAAGTTCAGGTTCTGGCGGAGCCATGACGAGCTGAATGATTGGTCGCGTTATGCTCGGCATGCAGTCCCTGTTTTATTCGGTTGCCTGTTCAATATGCAGCGTGCGGGTAGGGAATGCAAACCCAAGCTCCAGTTCTTCCAGTAACTGCATAATCTGAAGGTTTACCTCCTGACGCACTTGCAGATACTCCTCCCAAACCTTACTGGCAGAGAAATAATAGAGGAACAGAGAGAGAGATGAATCTTCAAATTCATCGAATTTAACCAGCTTGTAACTCTGATCGACTCCCGGATGATTGGTGAGGATAGCTTCGATACCAGCAATTGCCTGAGTTATTTGTGCAGGTGTCGTATCATAGGTCAGGCCAATGCGCATCTTGATACGACGCTCGGAGCGGCCATCAATATTATCGATGACCATATTGGCCAGTGCTGAGTTGGGTACATTGACCAGTGTACGTTCAAACGTCCTGATTTTCGTTGATCGAAAACCAATCTCTTCTACCACACCTTCAAATTGGGATGTTTTGATCCAGTCGCCGATAGAGAAGGGTCGATCAACCAGTATCATGATAGAGCCGAATACATTGGATATTGTATCTTTTGCAGCCATAGCAATGGCAATACCACCGATACCCAGTGATGCAATCAGGCCGGAAATCGAATAACCCATGTTCTGAGCCATCACCAGTACGCCTGTGAGAACCAGGAATATCTTTAGTGTTTTGGCAACAAAGGGTACAAGTTGATTATCCAGAGCAGATTCGGTCAGGTTGGCGCGGTCGGCAAAATAGGCAGATAGGCCTTCAATCAGGCGCCATAGGAACCAGATGCCGGTGTAGATAGAGAGAAAGCGACCTGCATTGTCAGCAATCGTGATGAGCGGGAAACTTTCTTCGGGTGGGTTGAGCGTATGTACAGCGATGAGGATACCGATCACATAAACCAACAGCCCGACAGGCCTTTCTGCAGCTGCCAGCATGACATCGTCAAGTTTGGTTTTGGTGCGCGATGCGAGTTTCTGGCTCAGCGTATGGAATGAGGTTAGCACAAGCTTTCGGGCAATCACGGTGGCGAACAGCATGCCGCATGCCGCCGCCCACCGGGTCAGGGGTATGTCCAGAAACAGGGTTCCGGTTAACTGAGTCCAGATCTCTAACATGCCTATGGCCTCCTTTATCGTGTGAAGCAATGATAACTTAAAGAAGAAGTTCTGACATGCTGAATTCGTGAGTAGCGATATGCAGAGAATCGTGTTTTTTCATCTGGGCTTCATTCAGGGCTCATAGCGTTTATATATTAATAATATATCTGGAGATAATATGAAATATATTTGGATGCTGTTTGTGATGTTGTTGCCTGCTACGGCGGGGGCAGGAGGCTGGAGTTTGGATGGAGATCGGTCGGATATTTCGTTTGTTTCGGTGAAAAAAGGATCGGTTGCAGAGGTTCATCACTTCACTACGCTGAGTGGTTCAATCAAAAACGGTCAGGCAAATATCGCTATTGATCTGACATCGGTAGAATCCGGTATCAAGATCCGCAATGAACGTATGCGATCCATGTTGTTTGAAGTGGGAAGTTTTGCGACAGCTACGATCACAGCAGATATCAGTGGTGTTGATGCAGGCAAGTTAAATCCCGGAGAAACGCTATCTGTGAGCCTTCCGCTTACCCTTGGTCTGCACGGATTCCATAAAGTGTTGAAAGCAGATGTTACAGTGATTGCCTTGAATGATGGCCTTTTGGTGACAAGTCGAAGGCCTGTCATCGTCAAAGCTTCTGATTTCGGTCTGGAGGCCGGTATCGAGACGCTTAGAAAAATCGCTAAACTACCAAGTATTGCTTATGCCGTGCCTGTATCTTTCCAACTCTATTTTAAATAGTGATTCTCGTACTGTAGAAGCAAAGGCCTGTCTTGTTTAAAGGCAGGCCTTTGTGTTTTAGCATCTAGTTGAACTTGTCATGAAGGCTGTAGATATCTAGTTTCCTGATAAGCGTACAAAACGGGAGCGACGCTATGATTGATTCTATACTGCAAAAGATGATTGAAGATATTGAAGCCCTTTCCCGGCTGATTGGCCGGCGCGTTCGTTATCTTGGTGAAGAGTATGAAGTATGTGACCTGCTACCCGAAGAAGGACTTATTATCCTCTCTGCCGACTTTAGCAGTGATGTGCAGGAGGACTCCTATGGTAGACCCAACAGACTGGTTCCCAAACGCCATAGTCTGAAATTCCGTGATGTCGAAGGTCACCCCACAGCAATATGGGAAGATATTGCCTTCCTCGATGGACCATTGCTGAACTTATAGGTTCAATCAACCATTTACCATGTTAGATATTCTGTATCAGGATCAGTGGCTGGTTGCCGTAAATAAACCGGCAGGGTTACTGGTACATCGCTCGATCATAGATCGCCATGAAACCCGCTTTGCCATGCAGATGCTGCGTGACCAGATAGGCCAACATGTTTACCCGGTTCACCGGCTTGATAAGCCAACCTCCGGCGTGCTGTTATTTGCGCTAAATTCGGACACTGCCCGTAAAATGAATGCTCTGTTTGCAGATCGTGAGACTGAGAAAGAGTATCTGGCCGTGGTGCGAGGCTATGTGGATGAGCAGGGGGTGATTGATTACCCGCTTAAAGAAGAGCTGGATAAAAAAAGTGATCGGAAAGCAACGCAGGATAAAGAAGCTCAGGACGCAGTCACTGAATACCAAAGGCTGGCTACTGTTGAACTGCCCCATGCTGTCGGTCGCTATCAAACTGCACGTTATTCACTGGTACAGCTGAAACCCAGAACCGGCCGCAGGCATCAGTTGCGCCGCCACCTGAAACATCTGTTTCATCCAATAGTGGGGGACACAACGCATGGTGATGGTAAACAGAATACATTCTTTCGCGAACAGTTTGATTGCCACCGCTTGCTGCTGGCCGCTGTGACATTGGGATTCATTCATCCTGAAACGGGTGACTCTTTGGAAATACATGCTCCACTCAGCAAAGATTTTTCTGAAATTGTGATTTCTCTCGGTTGGTCCGAGGTGGCTGCAGGATTTACCGACTGATTCGCCAGGGCACTTTGGAGTGTTGTGCTTCACCCTGTTTTCAACTTCAATAGAAGGTGTTGGTGATCCAAGTGAAAGTGGAGCAGGCAAGCAAATGGATAAATTCACTCGTCTTATGGCGTTATTAAAGGATGCAAAGTTTATCGCTGTAAACCTTATGGTTTTACTTGTTTTAGGCTTTGTGATTCTCTCCGGTGATGGTCAAAAGGTCGTTATAGCGTTCTATGAAGATATAAGTGGACAGAAGTATGAAGTATTTTCACCTGTCGAAGACCGTAACAATGAGACCTATATTGTTCTAAGGGACAAGTTATCACGCGATAAAAATATCGATACCGATGATGTGGATGTAAGCCTGCTTCAAAAATCTGATGTGTTGCACAAGTATCGCGTTGTCTATGGGAATGAGACGTGGTTTTACAATGTGCAAAAGAACTCGAATGGAATCTGGCAAATCAAACAGGAATAGAAGGCAGTTTGCACTTCATTTGAAGTCCATGCTGATAACGTATGTGAACCCCTCACTGACCAGTCGGGAAATAGCATTCACTACTTGACCTGCTTTATGTTATAAATGGCACATGAAATCATTTTCCCAATGGCGACCACATCCCTGGCATGGCCTGGATGCTGGAGCCGAACCGCCGCGGCGGGTACATGCATATATCGAAATCACCCCTTTTGACACGGTAAAATTCGAAGTGGATAAGAAGTCCGGTTACCTGCGCGTGGATCGCTCGATTCGTTCCTCATCGCAGCATCCGGCTCTTTATGGTTTTATTCCGCGTACCCTGTGTGCGAATCGGGTCGGCAATTTAATGGAAGAAGCTCAGAGAGGTGATGGAGACCCACTGGATATCTGTGTGATTTCAGAACGTCCGATCTTACGCAATGAAATTCTGGTAAATGCCCGGGTTGTCGGTGGCCTGCCGATGTGTGATCACGGCGAGGCTGATGACAAGATTATTGCTGTGATTGAAGATGATCCGTTGTGGTCGAATATCAATGATATATCGGAGCTTCCTCCGGCTCTCATTGATCGCCTGATGCACTATTTCCTTACCTATAAATACGAACCGGACAAGCCGCATCATGTGACAATCGGCAAACCATACGGTTTTGAGCATGCGACGAAGGTGATTGAAGCGGCACTGCTTGATTATGTCGATGAGTTCGGTGCTCACGCTTAAGGAAGTGTTGATTTGCTCTGTGCTTCCACGCAGCCCGTGGACGGGCTGCCAAGATTGAATTCGTCAGTGTTTGATATTCATGCCATACATCCGTGTATCGCACCCTTCGGGCACTAAGTGTGCAAGATTGCTATTCTTACAACCTTGTGTAAGTAAAAGAAAAACCACGTTTTTGATGCCCGGCATCCATGCCTCGCACCACTGCGTGGCAGCTAGTCGCTGCTTCATTCCACCATCCTGTGGAATGTTTTTTTGCGAGCTGAGCATTTTGCAGGAAGCTATTGACATGGCGTTCAGGAACCGAAGGTGAACCACATGGATGTGGTGAATATTTTTGGCAGGAGCCAATAATAAATCAGCATCTCCTTAAACCTGTAGCTGCAGTCTATTCAGTCGAAATCCAGTTAAAAGGAATGGAGGTAAGTGTAAGTTCACTTTTCCGATCACCGCGCCAGATCATCCATGCGCGCGGCTGGATTTCCTGTGTCGTGGCTGCATGTGCATCAAGCTGTGTTCCGGGTGATATCTCACCTGTCAGATCAATATGCAACTGAAAGGAGGGGCGTACTCCCGGAGCTCCGCCACCGAAAGCCAGGTCTCCAAACTCAATGCGATTGTCGCTCTTTTTTAGTAGTACAGGGTAACGGGCAAACCAGCTATAAAATGCTGTACCTGGAAGCCCTTCGGCTTCCTTGACTGTATGCATGGCCGGTAGTTGTTGCCATGTGATATGGTTTGGTCCGGATATGTTGCTGGAGACCAGCCCCGTGGCAAATGCTTCGTCGAATAGGTTTCTTGTGCCGGAGAATTCAGGCCTGAGATTCACTGCTGCTCGTTGGTAGTGATCGGGGTAAATGACAATTAATTGCCAGTTCCAGGGTGAAAATGCCAGTGGCAGGGCATTGTATGATGTTGCGTCAGGATGTGTTTTTCTGGCCAGATCAATCGCCTGTTGTTGATTACTGTAAACAAGCCCCAGATAGCTGAACATCAGTGCCAGACTCACGACACCGAGTTTGCGTTTGTGCTGTTTCCAGATAAAACCTGCCAGTAGCGGGATCAACAGGCTGCCTGTAAACAGAGGGTCAATAATAAACAACAGATCCAATGAGGCACGCCAGTCGGACAAGGGTGAAAGTATCATGGTCCCGAATGTGGTGATCAGATCGAGTGATATGTGTAATAACAGCGCAAGTCCGATCAGCCATGGCATAGCAGGGTTCTGTTTGATGGCTTTTGAGGAGAGGCTGTAAATCAGCCAGCCCCATAGCGGCAGTATCAAAAGGGAGTGGGTGAGGCCGCGATGATGTTGCAGGTACAGTGTTTCTGAAAAAAAACGTAGTAGAATATCGGCATCCGGTGCCATGGTGAGTAGTATCAGGAACAGTGTCTGTTTGCGTGGTAGCCGTTCTCGTGGAAAGGCGCGGGCAAGGGCGGCTCCCGAAATAGCGTGGGTCAGCGGGTCCATGAGGATATCTGATTGAGTAGTCGGGGCCAGTTGTCACCCGGTGTGATCTGGCCGCCGCAGACATCGTGGTCTGCACCTGTTACTGCCGAGAGAGTGTTGGGTTTACCCATCAATGTTTGTCTGGCCAGGATGGCAAAACATACTGCTTCGACTGCTTGTGGCTCTACCCCTGCGCTGCGGGTGGTGTTGACCGGTGCTGGAGCCAGTTGTCGGGTTAACAGTTGCATCAGATGGTGATTGCGTGTGCCGCCTCCACAGATGTACCAGTGATCGGGCTGTTCTGGCATGAAGCGGGTGCTGTTACAGATGCTATCAGCTGTGAACTGGCAGGCTGTTGCCAGTCGGTCGGCAGCGGAAATGCCGGGCCAGTTGATGATCAGATGAACAACCTCTTCACCAAACTCTTCACGTCCCGTGGATTTCGGTGGTCTTCGTTGTAAGTAGGGGTGTGACAGCAGTTGTTCCAGTAGCGGTTGGCAAACTTCACCACTTGCTGCGAGTTCGCCGTTGTAATCAAAGGTTTTCTCTCCGTTGCTTATCGCCAAGATCAATCCGTCCATAATCATATTGCCGGGGCCTGTATCAAAACCAGTGGTGCTGTCATCGATTCCCAACCAGGTGACATTGGCAATGCCGCCAATGTTCACGACAGCGATATTATTCTGCGTGTGAGCGAAAAGCTGGCGATGGGAGAAAGGAACCAGTGGTGCGCCTTCTCCATCTGCAGCAATGTCTCTGCTGCGGAAGTTTGAAACCGTAGTAATGCCCGTGCGTTCGCTAAGTGTGGCAGCGCAACCGATCTGGGTAGTGAAGGGGTGATCTGCATGGGGACGATGGCGAATGGTTTGACCATGGCAGCCGATGGCTGCGATATCATCTTTTTTTAACCGGGCATCGTGCATCGCAGTCAACACGGCATCAGCATAAGCCTCTGCGAGTGTCCGATCCAGCTCGCCCATCGTGTCAATCGCATCCGACGGCCCTGCTTCTGATGTCGCCAATTTCAGGATTGGTCCGCGCAGCTCTGCTGGCATGGCCTGTTCAGAAAAATGAAGGAGCTCCAGAGACCCGTTTGGGTCGCTGGAGCTATCTTCTACTATGGCAATATCTATGCCATCGGCTGAGGTGCCGGACATGATGCCAATAAATATGGCGGATTCAGTCATGGGCGAACTATATAATTAAAAAGCTTGTGGTGCTTCCTGCATAATATCCGGGATGACTTCAGTCGCTGGAGCTGTTTCAGTCGGAGTTTCCGGTACCACTTCGGTTGCAGCTTCTGCGGCTGGAGCTTCTTCTGTTGTGGCTTCTGGTGCGGCTTCCACAGGTTCTGCTTCAACGACAGGCTCTGTTACTGGAATTTCAGGCTCTGTTACTGGTGCCTCTTCAGGTGCAATGACGGGCGCAGTTAGTGCCTGAAGCATGCCTTTAACTTCAGTAATCGTTGCTTTGGTTTCAGCTCCGGCAATATTACCGATTTCCTGCAGGTTCAGGATCGCTTTTTTCAGTTTGGTCTGGATCAGGCTTTCTCTGTTGCTCTGCACATCCTTATCAAGATTGACCAGTTGATTATCGATATTGGCAATTTGGTTGTCGAGACCGGTCAGGCGCTTCTCTATGTCTCCGGAGTTGCCCGTACTTGCGGTGGCAGCGGCATATGCGGCCAGTAAAAGTGCAATGATTGAGAAATAGAGTGGAGTGCGTGATGCGCATTTGGAATCATTGCTTTTGCAGCTGGCTTTTTCTGTTGCGCTTTCTTCAGCGATGGTTTCTTCCTGAGTGGGTGTTTTGTTTTCAGTTTCGGACATGACTGTCTCCTTTATATAATAAGAGGGCTGATTCTTTCAGGCCTTCCTGAGCACTTCTTCTATCTTATATAATATATACTATCACTCAAGCCTTATCTATGTGCGATAAAGTATCATAGCACGCAGCATATCTATCAGCGACCACCTATATGTGATCTGTCTCGCTTTGCTGAGGATTTATTGCGGTGGCGATGTGAATGATCTGCTGCCATGATTCGCAGCAATAATGTCGAGGTGGATATGAATATTCAGGAACAGATGGATTTGTTGACCCGTGGAACGCTGGAAATATTGCCGGCGGGCTCTCTGGAAGCCAAATTGAAAGAGGCGCAGAAAGAGGGGCGTCCACTTCGTGTGAAGGCAGGCTTTGACCCTACAGCACCCGATCTGCATTTGGGTCACACCGTATTGCTGGAGAAGCTGCGTCAATTTCAGCACTGCGGACACCAGGTGGTGTTCCTGATTGGTGACTTTACCGGCACGATTGGTGATCCAACCGGTAAAAATGAAACCCGTCCACCACTGACACATGATGAAGTGCTGCTCAATGCAGAGTCTTATAAAGAGCAGGTATTCAAGATACTTGATCCGGCCCAGACTGAAGTGCGTTTTAATTCAGAATGGCTGGGTAACCTGACGGCTGCCGATCTGATTCGTATTGCAGGCAAAGCGACCGTGGCACGTATGCTTGAACGTGATGATTTCGAGAAACGCTATAAAGGTGGCCAGTCCATCGCTATTCACGAGTTCCTCTATCCGCTGGTGCAGGGTTATGATTCGGTTGCCCTTGATGCGGATGTGGAGCTGGGTGGCAATGATCAGAAGTTTAACCTGTTGATGGGGCGCCAGCTGCAGGGCGCTTATGGGAAATCCCAGCAGGTGATTCTGACTATGCCGCTGCTGGAAGGCCTGGACGGTGTAAACAAAATGTCCAAGTCCCTGAACAACTATGTTGGTGTGGCAGAGCCAGCCAAAGAGCAGTTCGGTAAATTGATGAGTGCGTCCGATGAACTGATGTTTAAATATTATGAGCTGCTCACTGATCTGAATATGGATGATGTGAAAGCGATGCATCCTATGGAGGCCAAAAAGCTTCTGGCCGTTACACTTGTGGATCGTTTTCACGGCGAGGGTGCAGGTGCTGCGGCGCGAGCAGGTTTTGAAGCACAGTTTACCAAAAAAGAGATTCCGGACGATGTGCCGGAAGTAAGCATGGCTGCAGAAGAGGGTGAGTTGTGGGTTGTTAAGGCTTTAACCCAGGCTGGCCTGACCGGATCTAACGGTGAAGGCATGCGTATGGTGAAACAGGGAGCACTATCTATAGATGGTGAGAAGATTACTGATAAGGATTACAAGCTGAAACCCGGCGGCCCATACCTGATCAAACTCGGTAAGCGCAAGTTTGTGAATCTGTCTGTAGCATAAAACGCAGGAACTTCGATGATCTGGAGGCCGGTTCGTAACATGGAGGGGTCAATGGTGAAGAGGCAGTTGTTGTTACTGATGTTGGTCGTTGCGACATTGTCCGCATGTGCAACCAACCCGGTGACCGGAAAGAGTGAGTTAAGTCTGGTAAGTGAACAGCAGGAACTTGCCATTGGTGCCCGGCAATATGGGCCTGCGCGTCAATCTCAAGGTGGCGATTATAACGTTGACCGTGAACTCGCCACCTATGTTAGTGAAGTAGGTCAGCGTCTGGCAGCAGTCAGTGATCGAAAGCTGCCGTATGAATTCAAGGTGATTAACAGTTCTGTTCCCAATGCATGGGCCATGCCCGGAGGCAAGATTTCGATCAATCGCGGTTTGTTAACCGAGCTTAAGAGTGAATCAGAGCTGGCGGCGGTGCTCGGTCATGAGATTGTGCATGCGGCAGCCAGACATGGGGCCAGGAGTATGTCGAAAGGCATGCTACTTCAGGCAGGTGTGGCGGGTGCGGCAATTGTCACGCAAGGAACAGATTATGCTGATTTGGCACAAGTGGGTGCGGGTGTTGGGGCGCAACTGATCAGCCAGAAGTATGGACGGGATGCTGAACGCAAATCAGATTATTATGGTATGCAGTATATGGTGCGTGCTGGTTACGATCCGGAGGGGGCTGTTGATCTGCAGCGTACTTTCGTCAAGCTCTCTGAAGGCCAGCGACAGGATTGGTTAAGCGGTATGTTTGCCAGCCACCCTCCGTCTCAGGAGCGCGTGCAGAGCAATGTGGCTCTGTTGGCGACATTGCCTAAAGGCGGTGAGCAGGGAGTGGAACGTTTTCGTGCAAAGACTGCAGTTCTGGCGAGAACCAGGCCTGCATATGATGCTTATGATAAAGGACGTGAAGCACTGGTTAAAGGTGATGTAGCTGCGGCGAAGCGTCTGGCCGGGCGGGCTATTGCACTCGAACCGAAGGAAGCACACTTCTACGCTCTGATGGGTGATATTGAGCAGAAGAATGGCCACCTTAAATTGGCAATGACACAATATAATAAGGCTACCGGGCTGAATCCGGACTTCTTTTATTACTATCTGCAGCGGGGCTTGTTAAGTGAGCGATTGAACCTGGCCAGCGAGGCGCGCTCTGATCTGGAGCGTAGTGCTAAGCTGCTGCCTACAGCTGGTGCTTATAACTCGTTGGGTAATCTGGCCCGTAAAGCAGGGCGACTTGAAGAGGCCAAAGGTTATTATGCCAAGGTTGCAGGTAATCAGGGTGAGCTTGGCAAGCAGGCTTACGGCGCACTGGTGGATCTCGATCTGAAAGAGAACCCTGCAAAGTATGTACAAGTAAAAGCCGGCCGGGATGGGCAGGGCAGGATTGTTGCCCGGATATCCAATCCGACACCAAGGCAAATCGGCAATCTGGTTGTGCTGGTTCAGTATCACAATGCAACTGGGCAGATGCAGCAATTACAGCGAGTTCTTAGGGGTAGCGTTGCTACGGGTTCTCAGCAACTATTTGATCTTGGCCTGACAGGGTCATTGACTGAGGCAGAGTTAAATACATTACGTGTCGGTATAGTTCGGGCTGAGTTGGTGCGTTAACCTGTGTTTGAAAGTGAACCGACTCGCTGTTCGTAGGGAATTATGACCGGCAAAAATCAAAAATATCAGTATCTTCAACGTCTTTGACGATAGTTAAAGCCACTTCAATATAAAGCCGTTGACGCGAGCAATCTGGTCGCTATTGTTCGCCGCCCTCCGACAGATGCTTTGCATCTACGGAGGGATTCTGACTACGAACTGAAGCAATTTAGTAAGTAGAAAGAAAGGCGTTGACGGTAGCTTTTTGGTCGCTATTGTTCGCCGCCCTCGGCAAGAAGCTTTGCTGATTCCAGAGGGTTTCTGGCTACGAGCTGAAGCAATTTAGTGAGTAGAAAGAAAGGCGTTGACGGTAGCTTTTTGGCCGCTATGATTCGCCGCCCGCAGCGAGACAGCGCAAGCAGTCCAGCCGCGGAAAACAAGTTTTGTTTGTTCTTTACAATTAGTGATTTTTATTTGAACTGTGGACGTGTCGAGTCTTTCTTAACATTGGTTGGATCGACTCTGATACTAAACGGTTCTTTATTGAACGTTAACGTTTAATATTTGAGTTTGGTCTATGTGACCAATGTCGGGATTAAGTAATACAAAGAATCAACTTTCATTGGAGAGTTTGATCCTGGCTCAGAACGAACGCTGGCGGCGTGCCTAACACATGCAAGTCGAACGGTAACAGTCCTTCGGGAGCTGACGAGTGGCGCACGGGTGAGTAACGCGTGGATATCTGCCTA
>Ga0316204_10009300_pt1 | contig 13197 bp, 5 predicted proteins | sample 6monrhotite_MG_2_FD_205661 | JGI IMG/M metagenome (GOLD analysis project Ga0316204, IMG submission 205661) | Microbial mat bacterial communities from mineral coupon in-situ incubated in ocean water Damariscotta River, Maine, United States -... | ecosystem: Environmental > Aquatic > Marine >... | reverse complement strand
TCCATACATTTGTATTTGTCCGAAAAAAGGTTGATTTACTTTAAGAGTTGAAAATTCTAAATGAATTCCACTTTTGCCATATAAAGGATGTACTTTATAATCTTGACTGTATAAATCCAATCGGTCGTAAACAAAATTGTAATCGTCTTTTCCATTATTAAAAGTAAAATACCCTTCTTTTTTAAACACTTCTGGAATCGTTTTTAATCCTTCTGGCAAATTAATTGCAGATTCTTTTGTTCTTGAACTGTGATGGTTTTGGGCTCCAAATGTTGTTGCCATTACTCCAGTGATAATACTCGATCTACTAGCAGAACAAACAGGAGCAGGCATGTAGACATTTGTATACAAAACACCTTGTTGAGCTAAACTGTCAATGTTTGGAGTTGATATTAGCTTTTCTCCATACGAACTTAATAGAGGCGCAGTATCTTCAAGAAATATCCATAAAATATTTGGTTTCTCTTCAGTTTTCTCACCTTGAACTTTAGCACACGTACTTAAACTCAAAAACAATAGAAATGTTAAGCTCGTTTTAACTAATTTCATTATTTACGATCTAATGTTAATGTAATCTTTTCTGTTGCATCAAATGATGATATCCAAACCTCTGGTTTAATATCTTGATGTTCTTCGTTATAACCCAAAACAAAAATCTCTATCTTTTTGTTTATATATTCAGGCTTCATAGGAATGTAATATGTGTAGTTTTTATCTCTCCTTGCATTAATATATTCCCAAGTATTTGATGGATAAGACACTGCACGATCAGGTGCTCCAACATATTTACCATCTATTTTTGCAGCCACATAAGCGCCTTCTATACCATGTATTCCATTAAGTCCTACACTTAAATAACTATTATTTGCTAACTCTGGTAATGTAAAACTGCCTTTCCAAGCTTTTTTAGGTTTCATTACTTCAGAATGTGCAAATAAATTTGAAGCTCGCCATTTTGACCTATCCAATGATTTTCCATTAGAGAATCCTTCAACTTCCATAATTTGTTGGGGAAACCTTCTAAATCTTAAAAACCTAACACTATCGTTAATAGTAATTCTAGATTTTAAATCCGCTAAATACAAAATTTGTGTCCAGTTTTTTAAATCTGTGGAAACCTCAACATAATTGCCTTCATGACTTAAAATTGGATGTAAAGCAAAATGATTAGGTACAGTTATAACTAGTTCATCTAGATGAATTACTTCTCCTAAATCAATTCTTAAAGCACCTCCTTTAACACTCTGATCAATATCATATTTTTTTGATTGCCAAAAACCTGTGCTCTCATTACCATCAAATAAATTTTTATCCCAGATGCCTCTTTTTACAAAAACCTCTTGATTAAAAAAAGCATCTCTTGCTGCTTTTACTTGCGGAATATTTGTCTCACCAGAACGTAAAACAGAGCGTACTTCCAAGGCATTATTGTCAGCAGCAAATACTGTCGCTTCATAAAGTGCCTCTTCATCTTCAGGAATAGGAGTCTCTGTTAAATCGGTCAACTTTCTATGAGGTTCATGCTGTAACTTTTGCCCTGTAAATTCAATGTTTTTCTTTCTATCTGAAAGAATTCTATTATCGTTTTTATCATCAAACGATACTCTTTTATAATCTTCTGAATTCACTAATTTTAATGAATATTTTTCACCTGGACTTCCAATTAATTCAATAGAGGCAGGAGAGTTATCAATGTTTTTTACAACCCTATAAGGCGTTCCTTCAATTAAAGGCTCATCAATTTTATTAGTCGATACTATAAACATTGCAGAACGAAATGGCGCAACTTCAACATCTACTGTTTTATTAAAATCAAACTTTCCAAAATACTCATCGTGAGGATGCACTTGCAATACAGAAACTTTAGTATTAGAATTTTTCAATCCTAGTTCTTCATTTAAATTAATAGTGTACGATGTTTTGTTCCAAGTAAGATTTCTTAAAGTAATAATTCTAGTATTGTCATCTCCTCTAGACACTGCATTTGGACCGTAACTTTTAGGTAATACTTTTCCATTAATTAAAATGTCTTTATACTTCCTGTGCAAATTAAAAATTCTTGCCATTTTAGAAAATTCATCGTCTCTTAACAACCAAGGATTACCATAGATTTGAGGAGATAGAATTAAACTTCTATTAAAAGCTTGTAACACCAAATCGTCTTCCCAATAATCTAGACACGACGAAATACAAACGCCATGATCTTCAGTTAATCTTAATAAATTTGGTGGCAAGCCTCTAGAAATAGCTCCTGCTCTATGATGTGGTGCAGTGACGTCATTGTTCATAAATACATCTACATAAGTTTCATTTCCTCCCCAAAGAAATGTTGTTGCATACGCTTCTGCTTTTTCAAGTCCTAAGCGATGATTTAACAAGATTAAGTCTGGGCTATGCTTACGTACTTCCTCCATCATGTTTATAAACGCTCCTTCTTTTTCAGGTCTTAATGGTCCACAAACAGCATCAAACTTAAATAAAGCGAAGTCATAATCTCGAGCTAGTTTTACCATTTGCTCAGTACGTTCAGCTTCATCTTTATTTGTTTGACCAAATCCATCTGGTCCTCCCCAAATACCTAATCGTAATCCTAACTCTTTTGATTTATTATAGATTGGGTCAAATCCGTTAGGAAACTGACTTTTAAATCTATCTGATTTTACACTACCATAAAAACGTTTTCCATCAATCGCTCCAGCATCAAAGGCATAAATATCCAGTTGCATACCATATTCATCTTTTAACCATTGAAAAAACTCTAAATTGATTAATGTATGTGCTTCAGTTGTACCTTCATTGGTATTATTAATCCAGCTAAAATATTGTGCTCTAGAAGGTGTAGCTTCGTCTGCACCTGGAAAAACTTTCTCTTGTGAAAAATTAATAAATGGGAAACAGCATAATGCTAAAATAATGATTGATCGTTTCATAATTAAAGTGGTTGGAAGTAATTTTCTTTAAAGATAATCAAAACAATTATCCCTCAATTGATATAAAATTATCAAAGATTGGTTTTATCTTATTTAAAAATGGATAAATATTTTATCAGGCATTAAGAATTCTTATTTTTAACATCATGGATAATATCGTTCAAATTGACACTAATTTTATTGAAGAAAACACAAGTTTTACTGAGTTAATTTCAGCTTTAAAACAAGGGTTTTCGAATAATGATATAATTGTTCCAATGCGACATCATCATGACTTTCCAAACCCAGAAGTAAATGCAGATTCAACATTATTATTAATGCCTGCTTGGAATCCGAGTAAAGAAGCTGGAGTAAAAGTAGTCACTGTTTCTCCAGAAAATGGACAGTTCAATTTGCCCTCCATTCAAGGAACCTATATTTATTTAGATGCCAAAAAGGGCACTATAAAGGCACTCTTGGAAGCTAAGAGCTTAACTGCAAAACGTACAGCAGCAGCTTCAGCTTTGGCATCGAAATTTTTGTCAAGAGAAAATTCCAAAAGGCTCTTAATAATTGGAACTGGAGCATTGTCAATCAACCTCATTAAAGCTCACGCTACCGTTAGACCTATAGAAACAGTTTATGTGTGGGGAAGAAACCATAAAAAAGCTAATGAGGTTTGCAAAAAACTTTCAAATGAAAACTATACAATTAAAGCTATAAAAACCATAGAAGAAAAAATTTCTGAAGTAGATATAATTTCTTGTGCAACCTTATCAAAAACACCTTTGATCCTTGGCCAGTATTTACAAGAAGGACAACATATTGACCTTCTTGGGGCTTATAAAAAAGATATGCGAGAAGCAGATGATGACACTATTAAAAAATCTTCTGTTTATGTTGACACCTTTCAAGGAGGACTTAAAGAAAGTGGCGATATTGTGATTCCGATTAAGAACGGTATACTCAAAGAAGAAGGCATAAAAGCCGATTTATTTCAACTTTGCTCAAATAAAAAATTAGGAAGAAAAAACGACTCTGAAATTACAGTCTTCAAATCTGTTGGTCATGCCCTTGAGGATTTAGTTGCAGCAAAATACTATTACACAAAGTTTATTAATGAGTAAAACCTATCAAAACATATTAAGTATTACAAATTTCAACCCTCCAAGTGAGTGGTTAAAAATAAAAACCATTGATATGCACACTGGTGGAGAACCTCTTCGAGTTATTGTAGATGGTTTCCCTGAATTAAAAGGTAATTCTATTTTAGAATACCGTAAATATTGCAAAGAAAATTTTGACCATCTTCGAACAGCATTAATTTTTGAGCCTCGTGGTCATGCAGATATGTACGGCTGCATTTTATTGCCTCCAAACGATAATGAAGGTGATTTCGGAATCTTATTTTTACATAATGAAGGCTACTCAACTATGTGTGGTCACGCAATTATTGCTATTTCTACCTTAGCTGTTGAAATGAAATGGATTGATGTAAAAGAAGGTGACAATATTATAAAAATTGATGCACCTTGTGGTAGAATTACATCTTTTGCAAATGTTAAAGATGGAAAAATTAAAGGAGTTCGTTTTCATTGTGTGCCTAGTTTCGTTGTTGGTTTGGATAGAACGGTTGAGATTGCAGGTTTAGGAACTATTAAATACGATTTGGCTTATGGAGGCGCATTTTATGCTTATGTTGACATGGCTAAAAACAACTTCAATTTTGATTTAAGTGCCAATTCGTATAGAGAACTCATCAATCAAGGAATGAAAATCAAGCAGGCCGTAATGAATGCTGATAAAGAAATTCTTCATCCCTTTGAAGATGATTTAAGTTTCCTTTACGGAACCATATTTATTGACAACAACAAACAACCTTATGGAGCAGATAGTAAGAATGTTTGCATTTTTGCCGAAGGTGAAGTAGATCGCTGCCCAACAGGTTCAGGTGTATCTGGGCGCATGGCAATTCATAAAGCGAGAAAAGAAATTGATTATGGAGACATCATTAGTATTGAAAGCATTACAGGGTCGGTTTTTAAGGGCTCAGTAATATCTGAAGAAAATTATGGATCATTTAAAGCCATCATTCCGCAAGTTGAAGGAACGGCACATATTACAGGAATGCAAACCTTTGTAATTGACCCTAGTGACCCAATGAAAAACGGTTTTATTTTAAGATGAAAAAAGTAATAGTACTATTGTTAATATATTCTGCTTTTGGTTGCAAACCAGAATCAAAAACTATGGCGGAAACTGATTATCTAAAGTTCAGTGAAAACATTTTAGACTATCACATTACACCTAAAGATTCTATTGACAAATCTGGGTTAATGTTTTCAGATCAAGGTGCTTGGTTTGCTTATAGTTTGCCTAAAACCAATAGAGGTTTAATTGGCTTTTCAGGTCCTTTTTTAATGACTCAAGATAATGGTATTTGGAGTAGCGGAATATTATCAGGCATTTTACTTACGACAGGACATCACAATGACAATTTATTGAGTTTAGAAGAAGACTTAGTTGAACAATCAAGTTCTTCAAGTCATTTACACAGAATATTTCAAAACGAAAAACTAAAATTAGAACAATCATTAGTTTTCTTATCAGGACATACTGCCTTACAAAAAGTAATTATTACAAACATTACAGATGACACAATTCTAGTTAGTGCTAATATTCAAGGTGGTATTTCAAATATTGGAATTGAGCTATCAAATGAAAACAATGAAATTAAATTAACTTCTAAGAATTCTGAAGCAGTAGGTTACATAGATACATTAAACAAAATTGAAAGAATTGATATTCTAGATGAAAATAGATTTTATGGTATTCAATTAGAAAGCTCTTTTCTTGACCCAAATGAATCCAAAGAAATAATTATTTCCCAAACCTTCATCTTTCCAGAATACTCTTGGGAAAAAGAAAAAGCACTCATTGAACGTGTTGATTTTGATTCTATTTTAAACGCTAGAAAACAAGAAAAAAACAAGCAGCTAAAGTCTCTTATCGATAACAGAAAACCACAGTTTCAAGATGATAAATACGCCGAAGTTTTAGCCAAAGCACATTTAACTTTGCAAAACAATTGGCGTATTCCAGCTGGCGAAATTGAACACGAAGGCTTATTCCCTAGTTATCATTACAAATGGTTTAATGGATTTTGGTCTTGGGATTCTTGGAAACATGCTGTTGGTTTATCCTATTACGATTTACGTTTAGCCAAAGAGCAAGTAAAACTCATGTTCAAATTTCAAAATGGAGATGGTTTTGTAGCAGATTGTGTATATCGTGACACTACTATTGAAGCTCATAACTATCGTGACACAAAACCTCCTTTATCAGCTTGGGCTGTGGCTAAAATTTATGAAAAAGACAAGGATTTAGAGTTTGTGAAATACATGTATCCAAAACTCAAAAAATACCATTATTGGTGGTACAACAAACGTGACCATGACCAAGATGGACTTTGTGAATATGGTTCAACTGATGGTAGTTTGATAGCTGCCAAATGGGAAAGTGGCATGGACAATGCCATTAGGTTTGATGATTCTAAAATTCTAAAAAATGAAGAAGGTGCTTACTCTCTAGATCAAGAAAGTGTCGATTTGAATGCTTACCTCTATGCCGAAAAATTATTTTTGTCACAACTGGCAGAAGCCTTAAATTTAAACGATGCTTCACAGTATAAAAGTGAAGCAGAAAATTTAAAAGTCAAAATTCAAACTCAGTTTTATAATGAAAATGATGGTTGGTTTTACGACACCAACATAGAAGGAACACAATTTATAAAAGGTGAAGGCAGTGAAGGTTGGATAGCACTTTGGGCAAATGCTGCAACACAAGAACAAGCTGAAAATGTAAAAAACAAAATGATGAATCCTAATAAATTCTTTACCAAAGTGCCTTTTCAAACCATGAGTGCAGACCATGAAAAGTTTGACCCTTTAAAAGGGTATTGGAGAGGTCCAAATTGGCTAGACCAAGCTTATTTTGGAACTAAAGGCTTACGCAATTATGGATTCAACGAGGAAGCAGACAAAGCAATCATACAAATCCTTGAAGGTGCAGAAGGCTTATTAGGAAAAGGAAAATCCATTAGAGAAAACTATCATCCATTAACTGGAGAAGGCTTACATGCTGAAAATTTTAGTTGGAGTGCAGCGCACGTTATTATGTTACTTATGAAAGAAACAAATGATTAAAAAACTTACAATTTTTACGCTTTTGCTTATTAGCTTGTCAATTTACAGTCAGCAAAAAGACCCAATAAAAGACTATAAACATTATATAGAAAACGAACAAGTTATTTCTGAAAATAAAGAACCTGCCCATGCATCGTTTACCTCTTTCACTTCAAAAGAAAATACATTAAAAAACAATCCGCAATTTCTAAAATCACTTAATGGTATTTGGAAATTCAATTGGGTAAAAAACCCAAAAAACAGACCAACTCAATTTATGAATTCAAATTTTGATGCATCTAACTGGGATGACATTAAAGTACCTTCCAATTGGGAAATTGAAGGTTTCGGAATTCCAATTTATGTCAACCATCAATACGAGTTTACCGATTACAAAGCAATGGTTGCGGACGACATGGAATTGGTTGATCGCATCTATCCAAAAAATCCAGGTGATGTGCCAGATAATTATAATCCTGTTGGCACCTATCATCGTGATTTCACTATTGAAAAAAACTGGACTGAAAAGGAAATATTTCTTCATATTGGAGCCATGAAAGCTGGAGGATTTGTATGGCTGAATGGTAAATACATTGGCTACTCTCAAGGCAGCAAATTACCTTCAGAATTTAATATTACTAAAGCAGCAAAAACAGGAAAGAACACCATTGCCATTCAAATTTTTCGTTGGACAGATGGCTCATATTTAGAATGTCAAGATTTTTGGCGCATCAGTGGTATTGAGCGTGACGTATTTATTTATGCGCAACCAAAACTTCGAATTCAAGATTTTGAGGTGACTTCAACACTTGATAAAGGGTATGAAAACGGTGTATTTCAATTAGATATTAACTTAAAAAATCATACTAGGAAGAACAAAAACATTGAAGTCAGCTATGAGTTATTAGATGGTGACAAAATGATCTCTTCAGGAAATAAAAAAATTGAAATCCCTTCCTCTCAAAAAGATGCTACTAGTTTTAGGACAATAATTCCTGATGTTAAACAGTGGAGCGCTGAACATCCCAATTTATATACGCTCATTATTGAAACTAAAGATTCTAAAGGGAAAACCACAGAAGTCACACATAGAGAAATTGGGTTTCGTTCTATTGAAATCAAAAATGGTTTGCTTTTGATTAATGGACAACGCATTACATTAAAAGGCGTCAATGCACATGAAGTTGACCCAGAAACTGGTCACGTCATGTCTGAGGAGCTCATAAAAAAAGACATTCAACTTTGGAAAGAAAATAACATCAATGCAGTTCGATTAGCACATTATCCAAGAGGCAGACGCTTCTATGAATTATGCGATAAATATGGAATCTACGTCATCGATGAAGCTAATATTGAATCCCATGGCATGTACTATGGTAAGTATTCCTTGGCAAAATTTCCATCTTGGGAAAATGCTCATGTAGATAGAATGTTGAGAATGGTAGAGCGCGATAAAAATCATCCTTCTGTGATTATTTGGTCAATGGGAAATGAAGCTGGAAATGGTGTTAATTTCTTTAAAGGTTATGATGCTATAAAAGCAAACGACAACACGAAGCGTCCTGTGCAATATGAACGTCCTTACAAAGATTACGATGGTAGTTTGTACGATATGGATTCTAATACAGATATTATTGTGCCTCAATATCCAAGTCCTGCACGCTTTGAAGAAGTAGGAAAATCCAAAACCGACAGACCATATATTCCGAGTGAATATGCTCATGCTATGGGAAACAGCACAGGTAATTTTCAAGATTATTGGGATATTATTGAGTTATACGATAATTTACAAGGTGGATTTATTTGGGATTGGGTAGATCAATCCATCTGGAAAACCAACGAAAAGGGCGAACGTTATTATGCTTATGGTGGCGATTTTGGCGAAAACATGCCAAGTGATAACACGTTTTTAAATAATGGCATTGTGTTTCCTGACAGAACACCTCAACCTGCTTTGTATGAAGTTAAAAAGGCTCATGAATTTATCAATTTTAAGGATAAAGGCATTAATCGTCATGATGAATTAAGAGTACTCGTTGAAAATTTATACGACTTTACGAACCTTAATCGATTTGATTTTAAAGTGGACATAAAGGCTGATGGAAAAGTGCTAAAGACCATCAATATTGATGACATTTCAGTTGAAACACATACGGGGAAATTGATTCGTATTCCTTTAAAGGATATTGCATTTCAAGACAATACCGAATATTTTGTTCACTTTTCAGCAACCACAAAAGAAGATTGGGGAATGTTACCAAAAGGCTTTGAGGTGGCTAGAGAACAAATTCAGTTAACAAATAAATTCAAAGAAGTAAAAACTGAAGTTAGAGAAAGTTCTAATGTAAATATTGCTGAAAATCGAGGTAAGATTATCATCTCAAATAGCATCCTAAATATAGTATTTGACAAAAACGAAGGTCGAATCACTTCTTACAACATTAACGGGACTGAATTATTAAAAGACGAAAAAGGGCCAAAACCTAACTTTTGGCGTGCCGTAACTGATAACGATTTTGGCAACAAAATGCAAAATAGAAACATTGAGTGGAAACGAGCGTCTTTAGAATCAAAAGTTTCTGGTGTTAATTATAAAACACTAGAAAGTGGCGCAATTACAATGACAGTAAATTATAGTTTACCAGGAGTTGAAACGACTTTTATTTCAAACTACACTATATATGGAAATGGTGTCATTCACATTGAAAATACTTTAAACGAAACCACTTATGAAGGCGATATTCCAAGAATTGGCATGCGTTTACAACTTCCAAAACCATATGGAAATCTAAGTTATCTAGGCCGTGGTCCACATGAAAATTATCAAGATAGAAATGCCTCAGCTTTCGTCGATTTATACACCTCTAAAGTAAGTCAACAATATGTGTCATATATTCGTCCTCAAGACAATGGCTACAAAACTGAGACACGTTGGTTGGCATTGTCAAACCAACAAAACAAGGGATTACTTTTCATATCAGGTCCCGAAAATTATTTCAGCTTTAGTGCATTACATATGGAAAATGAAGATTTTGATACGACTCCTCGATGGGATTATAAAAACTCAAATAAAAGTAAGCACAACATTGACATTAAAGAAAAGGACTTGGTACAACTCAATATAGATTTAGGTCAACGTGGTCTGGCTGGTGATGATAGTTGGTGGTCAAAACCACAAGAAAAATATCAATTTAAAGGTTCAAAAAAATATAGTTATAGTTTTTATATGATTCCTTTTGAAAATAAAACTGAAACCGACTTCATTAAACTCAGTAAACAATACCAAAGTCAAGATTAAAACTAATGAATTACACTGATACCAAAATTTCAATTCAAGAAGCCGAAAAAATACTTTTTGAGCAGTACAATATAAAGGGCACTGCGCATCCTCTACCTGGTTATGAAGACTATAATTTTAGAATAAAAGTTGACAATGAAGATGGTTATGTATTAAAAATTTCACGTCAAAACGTTAACAAAAATGCCATTTCATTTCTTAGAGATATCTTATTATATCTTGAAAAAAACTCAGAAAATTTAATTACCCCTAAAATAATTGCAGACACAAAAGGCGATTATATTTCTGAAGTTTTAGATAATGATAAAAACAGACGAAGTGTTAGGCTTTTAACTTGGATTTCAGGACGTGTTTGGCATGAAGTAAATCCAAGACTTAATAATCTTCATTTTAGTTTAGGAGAGACAAGTGGGAAAATCACAAATACCCTTCAAGGATTTCATCATGAATCAATTGAATCTGATTTAGATTGGGATATTGCAGATTCACTTTGGACAAAAAAACACATTCATCTTTTTCCAAAGGAAGAGCAAGAAATAGTCAGTTATTTTCAAAACCGTTTTGAGAATGAATTGAGTACTTATACTCGACTTCGAAAATCGATAGTACATAACGACGTCAATGATTACAATATTTTGGTTTCAGATAATCTAATTAATCCTAAAGTAAAAGCTGTTATAGATTATGGAGATGCAATGCAAACACAAATAATCAATGATGTTGGCATTTGTTGTGCTTATGCCATTATGAGGCAAAACGATTCTTTAGAACCAGCTTTACAAATAGTTTCTGGGTATCACTCAGTTTTTCCACTTCAAGAAGAGGAATTAGACCATTTGTACACTATAATTGCAATGCGTTTAATTGTATCTTATACTTCAGCACTAATAAACTTAAAAAAAGAACCTGAAAACATATACTTACAAGTCAGTGCAAAACCTGCCTCAGAAGCTCTTAAAAAATGGTTCAACATAAGTTCTGATTTTGCACATTACAGTTTTAGAGTGGCTTGTGGTTACACTGCGCATCCTGACACCGAAAAATTCAATAGATGGGCTTCAACTTATCAATTTAAAGTATCTGAATTATTTCCAACAGCACCAAGTGATGATTTTCAGCACATCGATTTAAGTGTATCAAGTAAGTGGATTGGTCATCAAGAAAATTTTAATGATCTCGATTTATTTCAATTTAAAATTGATAAACTTCAAGCCGAATATCCAAACAAAGTACTTGCTGGTGGCTATTTAGAACCTCGACCAATTTACACTTCAACGGCTTATGACAAAATAGGCAATAATGGTCGTGAGAGTAGAACCATTCACTTAGGAATCGATTTTTGGTTTCACGCAAACACTCCTATTCATGCCTTGTTTGATGGCGAAGTGGTGACTGCTTGCAATGATGCTGGGGATAAAGAATATGGTGGATTAGTCATCCTAAAACATCGCGTTGAAGATTTTGAATTTTACACACTTTATGGTCATAACACAGTTGAAAGTGCTACAAAACATCAAATTGGTGACCTCATCAAAAAAGGTGAGAAAATTGCAGAACTAGGTAATTATCCTGAAAATGGAAACTGGGCTCCACATCTTCATTTCCAAGTTATTATGTCTATGTTAGATTATGAAGTTGATTTTCCTGGAGTTACTTATTTTAAACAACTTAATGTTTGGAAAGGCTTATGTCCAGATCCGAATCTACTGTTTAAGTCTGAGGCGCTTAAAAACTCTAATAATATAACCAACGCCGAACTCATTGCCTACAGAAAGCAGCATCTAGGTAAAAGTTTAAGCCTTCAATACAAAACACCAATAAAAATGGTTAGAGGTGCTGGAGTTTATCTCATGGATCAGTATGCGCAAAAATATCTTGATACAGTAAACAACGTGGCACACGTTGGTCATGAACATTACGATGTTGTGAAAGCTGGTCAAGAACAGATGGCTTTGATAAATACCAATTCGCGCTACTTGCATGATAATATTAATGAACTTGCTAAAGAACTTATTGAAACCTTACCTCCAGAATTGAATGTTTTACATTTTGTAAATTCTGGTAGTGAAGCTAACGAGTTAGCTATTAGAATGGCAAAAGCCTATTCTGGAGAAAAAGACATCGTAGCTAGTGAAGTTGGTTATCATGGTAATACCAATATGTGTGTAGACATTTCTTCGTACAAGTTTAATGGAAAAGGTGGGCAAGGTGCACCTGAACACACACATATTTTTCCAATTCCTAATGCATTTAGAGGAAAATATCGAGGCAAAAACACAGCAGATAAATATGCCGAAGAAGTTAAACAATGTATTGATAACATTCAAAGCAAAGGACGTAATGTTGCTGCCTTTATCATTGAACCGATTATTAGTTGTGGTGGTCAAGTGGAATTACCTCAAGGTTTTTTACCAAAAGCATACAAATTAATTCGAGAAGCTGGAGGTATTTGTATTTCTGATGAAGTTCAAACTGGTTGCGGTCGCATGGGAAAAACATTTTGGGGATTTCAATTGCATAATGTAGTTCCTGATATTGTTACTATTGGGAAACCTCTAGGTAATGGTCATCCTGTTGCAGCTGTGGCTTGCACAAAAGAAATCGCAGATAAATTTGCCAATGGTATGGAGTATTTCAACACCTTTGGTGGTAACCCTGTGTCATGCACAATAGCCACTGAAGTGTTACGTGTTGTAAAACGTGAAAAACTTCAAGAAAACGCACTAGAAGTTGGTGAGTTTTTAAAAGAAAAATTGAAGAAGCTTTCAAACGAGTATCCTATTATTGGAAATGTTCGTGGACAAGG
>Ga0316204_10009299_pt1 | contig 13198 bp, 11 predicted proteins | sample 6monrhotite_MG_2_FD_205661 | JGI IMG/M metagenome (GOLD analysis project Ga0316204, IMG submission 205661) | Microbial mat bacterial communities from mineral coupon in-situ incubated in ocean water Damariscotta River, Maine, United States -... | ecosystem: Environmental > Aquatic > Marine >... | reverse complement strand
GTTTTGTGACCTCGGGTCGCGGCCAGCCGACCATGACGATAATGGCACTGGCGTTCCGTGCCGCGGACCACATTAAGGCGGCGGCTGCGGCCGGCGAAATTTAGACGGAGAGACTTAGATATGAAACAACTAATTACTATTCTGGCTGCGCTATCACTCGCAGGTTGTGCGGTTTCCGTTGGCTCCGGCAGTAAAGGCACGGAACCGCAAGAATCGACCGATGTCGAATGGCTAAATCCGCCAGGAACTGACACCAGCAATCGACCTTACTCAACGGCAGTTCGCGTCGACAACATGTTGTATCTCTCCGGCGCGCTCGGCATCGTTCCGGGTACGCGAGCCCTCGCCGAAGGCGGCATTCAGGCGGAAACGCGACAAACGCTCGATAACATCTCAGCGTCGCTGGAGATGTTCGGCTCATCTCTGGACAGGGTCGTCAAATGCACCGTGTTTCTTGCTGACATCGCCGAATGGGGAGCAATGAATGAGGTCTACATTAACTACTTCCCGAACAAACCTGCTCGCAGCGCGGTTGGCAATATTGGCCTGGGCCTGGATGCCCGTATAGAAATCGAATGTATGGCGGTTATTGACTAAGGGTCATTGACTAAGCAAGAGGTCGCGACGCTTCGCCAGTGCGCGGATGCGTCGCTTGTCCAGCACGTCGCCAAGCGCTTCCTGCAGTCGCTCGGACTCCAGCGACTTCAATGCGGACTGCCAGGAGCGACCAATCTCTATGCGCCCGTCTTTGAAACGCGTTGATTTCGCGGTTGAAAGCGTAAACGCGCTGTCGTATCCAATCAGCATGAGTTGCCAGGTCGACAAGTTGTAGAGAATTGTTTCGGCGCTGCGTGAATCGTTCGCCGCGAGCGTGTCGAAAATCATCATGCTCGTCCATTGCTCCGGCAACGGACACCACGCACCGCCACCTCTTTTTTCCATCGCCCGCTGCCGCTCGTCGATACTCCTGGCTGGCATGAACTGCAGTGATCCCTGCTCCCCCTTGTACTCACGCGGAACGGTCACCGGCACCATGTCGAGCTTGAGAAGACGGTCCAGCCTGTAAGCGGCAACCTCCGGGTAGACACCGTCACGCCTCGACTCGACGAAGCGAACATCCAGCGACTGCGCGCCATCTGTTACCTGCAGGTGGTCCTCACCATCATCGCTGGCCACAATAATCTCACCGCGCTGCAACATGTCTTCGATTTCTTCGGTGGACATGGCTTTACCGGGGCGCGATCCGACATGCCGTTCGCTCGGGGCAGGCGCGATGGTTTCCGAGCCGTCCTGATTGATGGCCGAGATATTGCCGTCCTCGATAATCAACGCATGCCCACTACCCTTGTAATAGCTTGTCAGCATCCCTGTATCGATCTCGATAACCCGACCATCAAGCCGTTGCACGACTTCCCGACGCGGCGTCGGCGTGTGACCAACAACAACTCTGGCAGCGCCAATTTTTTGCAGCGCTGCCTCAATGCGATCGCCTTCGATAAGCTCGCTGCAGTAGGTATGGCCGCGATACCAGTGTGGGCTCTGGTAGGAGAACAGCGGATCGTTGAGGCGGCGAATATCAGCAATTGCCTCGATCACAACAGGCCCATCGGCCAGCATGGGATCGATCCTTTCAACCAGATCAACGTGTTTTCTATTCGCATCGGTCGGCAGCAATAACTGCTTGTCGATAAGTACCTGCAGTTGCCGGGCGTACAAGGAAACATCATCGACCAGGTCGCCGTTAATACCTTCCAGCCCGATCTCAGCGACCGACGGCGACAAGCCGCCATGCACAAAGGCGATTCCGTTTACGACCACAATCATTGGCTTACCATGTAGCCAGCTACCGTACTTACCGTCCGGTGCGAATGCTTTGCGGTGCGCGAAAAAACCAGGCGGATAGCGCTTGTCGAACTGCGCCCGCGACTCCTCGATATCCTGACCGGGCAGCTCGCGAGTCGCCCGATGCTGTGTAAACCAGAACTCACGTTCCTCGGCCACCTCCTCTTCTGCGAATGCGGCATACTCCTGCGCGGCAACATAGCGTACGTCGCCGACCAGATTCATGACTTCGTGATTGCCCATCAGCACATGCACCATGCCACCGGCTGCCAGGGCTTCCTGCTCGAGCCGCATGAGCAGATCCATCGCAGGGCGCGAATTTGGGCCGCGATCGAGAATGTCGCCTACGATGACCAGATGCGTGCTACCACCCGACCAAGCAAGCGAAGCGTCAATGACCGCAGAGCTCTGCAGTGTCTCCACCATGGCGTCATAAGCACCATGGATATCACTAAACGCAACGATGCGATCCACACCGTTGAAATGCCACTCGTCCGCTGCAGCTGGCTGCAGTAGTGCAGGCAGTATGATCAGGCAGACAAGGATTTTGCTCAGATGACTCGTCAATTCAGTTCCCAGATAAGGTCACGGCTGCTATACCGACATTGCCCTATGATAGACTCTTCGCGCAACTACGAGAACTTGAAAGTGGTCGAAAAATGATTATCAGAGCATGTGTTTCCGCAATATTGATCAGCATCGCGTGCGCAGGGCTTGCGCGCACAGCAATGGCAAAAGATCCCGACCCATTATTCTCTGACGACAGTATTCTGGACGTTAGAATCGTCGCTCCGTTCAAGCAAATCATGCAAGAACGACCCATCGATGAGGAGATTCCGGGTACGTTTTCTTTCGTTGCAGCGGATGGCAGCAGCGGCGAATTCGCCGTGGATATCCGCACCCGTGGCAACAATCGACGCCGCGAAGATGTGTGTCCGTTTGCGCCTTTGCGGCTGGACTTCAAGAAAGATGATCTCGACGACACCCTGTTCGACAAGCAAGACAAACTAAAGCTTGTGACGCATTGCGACAACGGCTCAAAAGTCTACCAACAGGCCGTTATCAAGGAGTATTTGGCCTATCGGGTATTCAACGCTGTTACAGATATCAGCTTTCGCGTGCGGCTGCTGCGCATCACGTATGAATACAGCGACAAGAAAAATGACGAAGAAATCACCTACGCATTCTTGATTGAAAGCAAGGAGCGCCTGGCGAAACGCATCGGCCTCGAAGAGCAGGAACTCAACGCGATGAGCGTGACCTTGCTGGACCAGGAGTACACCAATCTTAGCTCGGTATTTGAATACCTGATTGGCAACCTCGACTTTTCGCCTGTGATCGGCGCCACCGGTGAAGTCTGTTGCCACAATTACGCGTTATTCAGCGCCGACCGCAAGACATACTGGTCCATCCCGTATGACTTCGATCTGACCGGCTTTGTCGAAGCGCCGCACCATAACCTGAACCCCAAGTTCAAGCAGCGCAACGCCAGGCAACGGGTGTATCGCGGGCGCTGTTATAACCAGGACTTTGTGCCAGCAAGTCTGCAAAAATTCAGAGACCAGCGCGCGACTATTGAGGCCGTGGTTGCGACGCAACCGGAGTTGGAGAAAAGTACACGAAAACGCATCCAGTCCTATCTGAAGAGCTTCTATAAATTGCTCGACAAGGAAGATAAACTCGTCAAGGAGTTTGCGGACGACTGCATCGGCTAAATAGTGTAGACCGGGTCCGTTTCGATCGCGGGGTCCTGCAACCAGTCAACGATGATCTTGCTGACGCGCGGATGAATTAGATAGCCCACGGAACTGTGCGGATTTGACTTGCCAAATCGCACCGCCAGGTTGTAAACACAATAGTCCTGCACCGTGCTCACGGCATGCTGCTCAAGCATATGTTTGAAATCATCCGCCAAGGTATTGTCATGACAGGTGTAGTCGTCTTCGGCGGATACGTTGTGCCAGGTTATGACGTTTTTCGGGTAGGAAACCGGTTCCCCTTTCGCCCCCATCAAGCGCTTGCGAATAAAATTGTCGCCGAGCGGCGCACCGAGCGTAATCCAGGTATCAATCTTGCTATCGCCGTACTGCGGCGCAAAACGCTCATCGTGCGATAACTGCCAAAGCACATCGTAGACGATTACGCTGCCAGTACCATGCGTAACCAGCATTACCCGATCACCGCGATCCAGCAGTTCGCAGAGCGCGTTGCGTACGCGTTCACGGACTTTTTCTGCGTAGCTGGAATTCGCCGCCAGATACTCCGCAAAGTCCGGCGACAGGCGCCCTACCAGCGGCCTTGTCAGGCCCAACATGCCGCAAAGCGGCGCGATGAAGTTGGCGAAAAACTCGGGCACCGCGGTCTTGCCCGGCAGACAGTCATACTGTCGAATACCGAAGCGCTTACGCGCGTCGATATTGCGCAGTTCGGACAGGGCATGGGTGCGATCCCCCATGTCAACGACATGATCGTAGTCGCGATTCTTGCCGATCAGAAGTTCATTTGTGAGGTCACCGTAATACGCGAGATTAACGCCAATCCGGTCGTAGCGATGCAGTTTCTCCGGGAAGTCACGTTCGACACCGGCGCGCAGCGCAGCGGCGCAGACAACGGATAGTGACTCGGCCGGCGGCTTAAAATCCCTGCCGTGTACCAGAAGCAGGCTGTCAGTATTAATCGTAGTCTTCCTCGCCGGCATCACGTCGCGTAATCATGGTCAGAAACGGTCCCGACAGTGTTTTTCCATATTCGAGCTTCCAGATTACCAAGGTGCAAATTACGAATGCAAAAGAGATAACCGTCGCAATACCCAGGGCGCCAATACCAGCACCCAGCCCGATGGCTATAGCGACAAAAATATACATCGCATCGGACGGTTGGCGCAGCGTAAAGCGAAAACGAACGGCGGCTACCACGCCTGCCAGGCTGAACGCCAAAGCCAGGCTATTAAGAACGATCATTGATATGCCGGTGACAACAACCGGCAGGACCATGATCGTTTGCAGGAAAGACTGATCGATCCAGCGCGCTCTACTTGTAATGAAGTACACCCAGGACACCGGTACAGCAAGAATAATCGCCCCGAAACTGGCAATTAGCAGTCGAAACGGGCCCACCGGCGAATAAATCCGCTCTTCGACACTGGAATAAACCGGCTCGAAAGAATCGCTCATACCGGCCAGATCCTCTACACCACCAACGGGGAAATAGATTGCGATCGCGGGCACTTTGTCCAGGAGAATACCCATACCGAACACCAATATGGCGTAATACATCAGGATTAGCGTGAGTGGTATTAGCAGACCACCGGATTTTCGCATTGTTTTTTCTCCCCTGCGGAAACAACAAGATACAGCCGCGATATGGTGACATCAAATCCCAAGCAGTGCGCGTTTTTCGGTGCTAGGCTATGCGGCGTTTTTGGACTGAATCTACCGCAATGACTAAAGCCACTCAGCTACTGGGAATCAGCAACGCGATTGTCGACATACTCGCGCACGTTGACCATGCAATGATCGAGAAAATGGGCGTCGTGCCCGGCTCCATGAACCTCATCGATGAGAATCGGGCGAGCGAAATCTACGCCATGATGGGGCCTGCGACAGAAATGTCGGGTGGCTCGGTGGCGAACTCAATCGCAGGATTCGCAAATCTGGGTGGTGCAGCTGCCTATATCGGTCGCGTCCATGCCGACCAGTTTGGCGAGGTGTTTAACCACGACATGCGCTCGCTGGGCGTAGACGTGCGCCTTAGTCCGAGCACCGCGGGCGCCCCAACCGCGCGTAGTCACGTTCTCATCACCAGCGACGGACAGCGCACGATGAACACGTATCTGGGTGCCTGTACCGAGCTCGCGGTAGGTGACATCTCATCAGAAACCGTCGGCACTCCCAAAGCCGTGTTGCTGGAAGGCTACGTTTGGGACTGTCCGGAAGGGCCGGCGCTTGCCCGCAAGGCCACTGATCTTGCGCATCAGGTCGGCGCGGCCGTCGCCCTGTCTTTGTCCGACTCATTCTGTGTCGAGCGGCATCGCGATTCGTTCGAAGACTTCGTCAGAAATGGTGTCGATATCGTTCTGGCGGATGAAGACGAGATCAATCAGCTGCTACAAACCGATTCGTTCGACGCGACGCTTGAAGCCTTGAAGTCGTATGACAATCTGTTTGCGATCACGCGCTCGGAAAAAGGCTCGGTAATCGTGCATGGCGACCAGCATGTCGTTCAGCCTTCAACCCCGGTTGCGAAAGTTGTGGATTCAACTGGCGCCGGAGATGCTTACTCTGCTGGCTTCATGTTTGGCTGGGCGAATGACTACTCGCTGGCCGAATGCGCGCGTCTGGGTACCTTTTGCGCTACGACTGTGATTCAGCAGCTCGGCGCGCGTATTGAGCCGGGGCTATTGGACAGCTACGTTTAGGTAGGCATCGACGCGGCTAGACACCGATAGGATGCCAGGTGGTTTTCACTTCTTGGGTATCGCGCACGAGGTACGGGTGTTGCGAAGAATTATCGGTCCAGTTGACGTCGGTGCGGCGAATGACGCGCTTGATATTGTCGGCCGCGGCTTCCTGCACGGCCTGTGCCATCTTCTTGCCGCCATCGCAGTAGATCACGGCATTGACGTCCATGTGCGATGCAAAATGGCTGCTCAATTCCGAGCGAAATCCGGTCAGGATATTGACCACGCCGCCCGGCACGTCAGAAGCATGCAGCACCTCGGCAAAACTAACCGCACACAGCGGCAGCGATTCCGAAGCGAGCACCACGCAAGAATTACCACCTACTATCGCCGGGGCGATATTGGATATGAGTCCCAGCAAGCTGCTCTCTTCGGGCGCGAGAATAGCCACCACGCCCGTTGGCTCGAGCACGGAAAAGTTGAAATGCGCAGAACTGACCGGATTCACTGAACTGAATACCTGTTGATACTTGTCTGCCCAGCCGGCGAAGTACACGAGCCTGTCAATCGCCGCGTCGACTTCTTTCTCGGCCGCCCTGGCAGTCACTCCCTGCACCCGCAGTTCACCAATGAACTGTTCTCGACGCCCTTCCAGCATTTCCGCAATTCGATACAGGATCTGGCCACGCAAATAGGCACTCGCTTTGGCCCAGCCTGGCTGTGCGCCACGTGCTGCAACCATCGCATTACGAAAATCCTTGCGACTGCCGCGACAAATATTGGCGATTACGCCACCCTTTTTGTCTTCAAGTGGGTAGTAACGCGCCGATTCTGTGCGCGGAAATTTGCCGCCGATGTAGATCTTGTACGTCTTGGCAACTGTAAGACGTGCGCTCATTATGGATTCTCCAGCTTCAGGTAGGCATCAAGTCCATGCAAGCCGCCTTCTCGTCCGACGCCGCTCTCCTTATAGCCACCGAACGGCGAGGTCGGATCAAACTTGTTAAATGTGTTCGCCCAGACAACACCAGCGCGAATGCTTTGTGTCATCTTGAAAATCTTGGAGCCTTTGTCTGTCCAGATACCGCCAGATAAGCCATACGGCGTGTTATTGGCTTTGGCAATCGCCTCGTCAAAGGTGCGAAACGTCTGTATTGCGAGCACCGGGCCAAATATCTCTTCCTGCACCACACGATTCGACTGCGCAACTCCGGTGAAGATGGTTGGTCGACACCAATAACCTTGCTTGGGAACCCGACAGGAAGTCTGGAACATCTCGCCGCCCTCCTCCTGACCAATCTTGAGGTAGGACTTGATCGTGTTCAGCTGCTCTTTGGAGTTAATGGCACCGATATCGGTGTTCTTGTCCATAGGATCGCCAATGATCAGCGTTTCCATCCTGTCTTTGAGTTTCTGAATGACCGTCGCTGCCACTGATTCCTGCACCAGCAATCTGGACCCCGCACAACAGACGTGACCCTGATTAAAGAAAATACCGTTAACGATGCCTTCAACCGCCTCATCGATCGCGGCGTCGGCAAAGATGATGTTGGCCGCCTTGCCGCCAAGCTCGAGGGTGTATTTCTTGTTAGTCCCGGCGAGTGCTTTTTGAATAATTCGACCAACGCCCGTGGAGCCCGTAAATGCGATCTTGTCGACGCCCGGGTGGTTAACAATTGCAGCGCCGGTAGCGCCCGCTCCCGTAATAATATTGACCACGCCAGGCGGCAGCCCGGCATCAGCAATCACTTCGGCCAACTTCATGGCTGTCAGCGGCGTAGTCTCAGCCGGCTTGATGACCACCGTATTACCGCAGGCCAGTGCTGGCGCGATCTTCCATGACGCCATCAATAACGGAAAATTCCAGGGAATAATCTGTCCGGCGACCCCGATCGGCTTAACTTTGCGACCCGGAAACGCGTACTCGAGCTTGTCGGCCCAGCCTGCGTAGTAGAAAAAGTGCGCCGCCGCCAACGGAATATCGACATCGCGCGATTCGCGAATCGGCTTGCCGCCATCAAGTGTCTCAATCGCCGCAAACTCTCTCGAGCGTTCCTGCAAAATCCTGGCGATCCGATAGATATATTTGCCGCGCTCGGAGGCTTTCATCCGTGACCAGGCAGGGAATGCCTTCCGAGCAGCTTTGACGGCTTTATCGACGTCAACGTCGGAGGCCATAGCAACCCGACTTAGCGTTTCTTCAGTCGCCGGGTTAACCGTATCAAAGTACTTGCCCTTCTCCGGCGCAATGAATTCACCACCAATGAAAAGGTCGTATTTCTTTTTGATCTTTATGTGATCGGTGCTTTCCGGCGCCGGTGAGTATTGCCAGCCATCGTCAAATGCCAACTTGTTTTCTGGAGTGGCCATGCGTAGTCCTTAAAAATCCTAGTCTTGAGAAAATTAGTCTTGAGAGAATTAGTCTTTAGAAAAATAGTCAGCCGACTGATACACACCAGTCGCCTGTTTCTGTAATTGCATGAGCACGTCATTGGCGAGCGAACTCGCGCCGAAACGAAACCACTCGGGCGTCATCCATGCGCTGCCAAGCGTCTCACGCAGCATCACCAGATAGTGCACCGCCAACTTGGCCGTGGAGATACCACCCGCCGGTTTCATACCGACCATACGACCAGTCTCATAGTAGTAGTCGCGAATCGCCTGCAGCATCACCAGCGTCACCTGCATGGTAGCTGCGGGCTGAATCTTGCCAGTGGATGTCTTGATGAAGTCCGCCCCGGCATGCATCGCCAGTTCACTCGCTTTGCGTACTCGATCAAGCGTACCGAGCTCGCCGGTTTCGAGAATGACCTTGAGGTGCGCGTCGCCGCAGGCTTCTTTCACCGCCAGAATCTCATCGAACACCATGCTGTAGTTACCCGACAGAAACTCGCCGCGGGAAATCACCATGTCTATTTCATCCGCGCCGTCGGCAACCGCCATGCGGGTATCGTCCAGCTTGACCGAGAGCGGCGCCTGGCCGCTCGGAAACGCGGTCGCGACTGCAGCGACATTAATATCGAGGTCACCCAGCGCCCGTTTGGCAACAGCGACCATCGTTGGATAAACACAAACCGCTGCAACATGCGGTAATCCCGGCATCGCGTCGTGCAGGTGAATGGCTTTTTGACACAGCTGCCGCACCTTACCCGGCGTGTCCTGGCCTTCGAGCGTGGTCAGGTCGATCATCGACAGGATCAGCTTCAGCGCTTCGATCTTCGAGGCCGTTTTGATGCTGCGGGTCTGAAAGCGTGCGACACGCTCGTTAACGCCAACTTCATCGACGGCCGGAACCTTGCTCAAATCGGGCAATTTACTACTAAGCAGTTCCATCTCAAGCAACCGTGGTTTCCAACGCAACGAGGATCATCTCGTCGAACGTTGTTTGACGTTCATCGGATGACAGTGCATCGCCAGTAACGATGTCATCGCTGACGGTACAAATGGCCAACGCCTCAACGTCGTGCTCGGCCGCGATCGCGTAAATACCTGCGGCCTCCATCTCCACGCCGTAAACATTGTATTTGGCCATCGTCTGGAACATGTCAGGGTCCGGCGTGTAGAACAGGTCCGCCGAAAAAATATTACCGACGTGATAACGCACCTTGTTCTGCTGTGCGGCGGTAACCGCTTTTTGCACCAGATCGTAAGTAGCGATTGCGGCGTAGTCGTAACCACCAAAGCGCATGCGATTACAATTGGAGTCTGTCGACGCTCCCATCGCAATGATGATGTCGCGCAATTTCACATCGGGATGGCTGGTGCCACAGCTACCGACGCGAATTACTCGCTTCACGCCGTAGTCAGCTACAAGCTCTGTGCAATAAATGGACACAGACGGAATACCCATACCATGCGCCATCACCGAAACCGGCGCTCCCTTATAAGTGCCCGTGAATCCCCACATATTGCGTACATCGGTAACCCGTCGTACATCTTCAAGGTAGGTTTCTGCAATGTATTGAGCCCGCAACGGATCGCCGGGCATCAGCACCGTTTCGGCAAAGTCGCCGGGCGCTGCGTTCATGTGTTTGGTAGCCATAATTCTCGCTTCTGAGGTGGGTCTGCGCCACACTTAATCCTTAGCAACAACAATACCCCGGAGCGTCTTGTGCGTCTATTCATCTGTGCACCGTTGTTACTCGCAGCCTGCTCGGCAGGTGGCGAGGATGTGTCGCCAACGCAACCTGTTCAGGTAGTTGGCAATCTGGAAAACGAGAAATTGAACGAAGCAAGCGGCTTGGCTCAATCGAATCGCGAGTCTGACCTCTATTGGGCGATCAATGACGACGGCCCGCCGGTGATTCACGCGCTAAACTCGGCCGGCGCGAATCTGGGCGTGGTTCGCATCGCTGCCGCCAAGAACAGAGACTGGGAGGACATCGCCTCCTTTACCTATCAGGGCAAAGCCTACCTCGCGGTCGCCGACATCGGCGATAACGATGCCAAACACGACAATGTCACTGTTTACGTTGTTGAAGAACCCGCTACCAGTGAGACGAGCATCGATATCGCCTGGCGTATTGATTACACCTACCCGAATGGCGCGCAGGACGCCGAATCCCTCGCCGTAGATGCTACTGGCGAAGAAATCTACGTTTTGAGCAAACGCACGATCCCGGCGGTTCTTTATAAGTTTCCGCTCACTCCGCCAGCAGATGAACAGGTCATCGCGACACAGGTAGCCGAGCTGGATAATCTGCCGCAGCCCAGCAGGCGAGAATTGCGAGATGCCGCGGGCAGCGGTTGGGGCTGGCAGCCCACCGGCATGGATTTCGCGGCCGATGGCAGCAGCGCGCTCATTTTGACCTACGCTGGCGTGAACTATTTCTCGCGGGACGAGCAACAAAGCTGGTCCGAGGCGCTGCAAGGTCAGGCATTGCACCTTAAATTGGGCAAATTCAAGAATGCCGAGTCGATTACGTATACGACCGACGGTGATGCGGCGCTGGTAACGGTTGAAAAAAAGCGCGCCCCTGTCCTGCAAATCGATATTGCGTTGCAAAAAGACAACACATGAATGCGCACTGACTCGGCTCACTATTCCAGTTCCCCATGGCAGCCTGCAACATAGCCAATTAGTATGACCCCGGCGCCTGCTACGAAGTCGTGTGGCAGCAGGCCCGCGCCCTGGCCGTCGAATTAACCATAAAACAACGGCTTGGAAGCGATTCACAAGTTACCTTCCAGTCGCAACAGCTGGCGCGACATTCCGATATTTACGAGAATACCCGAAACGCACGCAAACCCTTATTGCACAAGACTTTTCTGTGCGTTAGCTTTGTTCACATCAATACGCAAAATAGCAGAATCAGCTTCGATCTGAGGCAGGCTTCCGCGACCCAAGCAGCGTAATCAACGCGTCACAATCGTGATTTAAGGTGGCGCGACCATACTGAAACTCGGGGAAATAAAATGAAAAACAAGCATCGATTAAGTCGATCATCCCGGACACCGTTTTTGCAAAAAGGACTGATGGCGCTACTCGCCATGGGACTGCTGGCAGTGTCTGTTGTATCAAACGCACAAGAAATTACGACCGTGGTCCGTGGCACCGTACTGACCCCGAATGGCTCACCCGCCGCCGGCGAGTTAATCACGATCACCGACACCAGAACACAGGCTCGCCGCACCACAACGACCGCCGTCGACGGTACGTTTACCGTTCGTGGCCTGGGTGTTGGCGGTCCTTTCACCATTCGCGTTGATTCCAATGACTACGAAGACGCCTTGGTAACTGACGTCTTTACGAATCTCTCTTCTGCGGTATCTTTCGATATCGCGCTGAGTCCTGCCGATGCCTCCATCGAAGAAATTGTCGTGATGGCGTCACAGGTTTCGACCATCAATCTGGCGATCGGCCCGGGTACGGCGTTCACTCTCGAGGACCTCGAGTCCATGCCGAGCATCTCACGGCAGGTTCGAGACATTATTCGCATCGATCCTCGGGTCAGCATTGCGCGCGCGGACGGCGGCGCCGGCTCCGGCATTAACTGTCTTGGCGGTTCGTCGCGTGCGAATGCCTTTACGATCGACGGCGCGGTCGCGAATGACGGCTACGGTTTGAACGAGGGCACCGGAACATCGGCGCGTTTCGCATTCCCGGTTCCGTTTGACACCATTGCTTCAACATCCGTTGAGTTTGCACCCCTCGACGTGCAGTACAGCCAGTTCACAGGTTGTGCCATCAACGTTGTCACCAAGCCGGGCTCGAACGAGTTCCATGGCTCAGCATTCTACTTGTACAACGACGAAAGCCTGACCGGTACCAAGCTTGAAGGTGACACGGTTATCTCCGACCCGTTCGAAGACAAGAACTTCGGCGTGGACTTCAGTGGTCCGATCATCAAGGACAAACTGTTTTTTACGATTGCTTATGAAGAGACGGACGACAACTCTGTACAGAATACCGGTCCGGCCGGCGCTGGCTTCGCAAATGAACTGGACTTCGTCACCGAAGACCAGGCCAATGAAATCAGAGACGTCCTGATCAACCAATACAATCGTGACCCAGGCGAAATCGTCAGAACATTGCCGCAAACCAGTGAACGCACATTTTTGCGCCTTGACTGGATAATTAACGACAATCATCGCGCCGAGTTTTCGTACACAGATCTTGAAGAGTTCAATCTCGATCCAGACGACTGTTGCGGCAGCTTCAACGGCTTTACATTCTCAGACAATTTCGAGATTGAAGGCATTGAGCAAGACACGGTCTCGGCCCGCTTGTTCTCGAACTGGACTGACACATTCTCAACAGAGTTTCGTTATTCCAAGTTCGACGTAACCGATATCCAGGGCCCGTTGGGCGGTGGTGAAGCGCAGTTTGAGAACATCCCACGCATCCAGGTCGAAGATGGCGGTGGCGACCCGCTCCTCACCAGTGGCCCCGGCTTCTTCCGCTCGGCAAATGACCTCAGCTACGATATCGAGCAAATCAAGCTGGCAGCGGACTGG
>Ga0316204_10009298_pt1 | contig 13200 bp, 11 predicted proteins | sample 6monrhotite_MG_2_FD_205661 | JGI IMG/M metagenome (GOLD analysis project Ga0316204, IMG submission 205661) | Microbial mat bacterial communities from mineral coupon in-situ incubated in ocean water Damariscotta River, Maine, United States -... | ecosystem: Environmental > Aquatic > Marine >... | reverse complement strand
CTTAACAAACCTACTAAATCAGTGTCATCCTTTACACCTAAAATACGGAACGCTTCTGTGATATTGCCACACATTCCGGCGTGAATGGCATGGTGGCGTTCATCTCGGGAATAAGACTGACCGTGAACAGGTGATTCTTCTAAAGCGATAAAAATTCGTTTGATTGCTTCGTGTCTGGTTTTGTGGATTGCACTCAATAAGGCACGTTTGCTCTCAAGCCGTTCCTTATAATCACCAACGGCGATCTCGCTTTCAATATCGGAAAAATCATATTGTTTCCTGATTTCATCGAACTTCTTAAAATCCTTTTCGATTGATCTGATTGCGCGCATTAATCGCGAATAGATTGGCTCTGAAGAACCATCTGGATAAATAAGCTCATCTAAACGGTTTGCAATGTGCGATTCTATCGTCTCGTTTCCGTTGGCATCAAATTCCGGACCGTCTGGCGCCCAATATTTAGGGTTATATAGCTTTGCGAAGGCTTTCAATTCATCCATCATGTGCAGGTCACGAACCATAAAGGCTGTTATTAAACGTTCTCTAAATAATTTGGATTCAATGAGGCGTCCGGTTCTGTCCTTGTTTTTGTCAAACTCAGTGCCCTGTCCATAAGCAGGAGTAATATGCACCCCTGTATTGATAGAGGCCGCATTAAAACCAATAGCGCGAAAACCGGCTAAATGTTCTGCAGTACTGTCATCCTTATCATAAGGGCTTTTCAATTCCCCGCGGCTGACCTTGCGGCTTCCGCCTTTGACGCAGAGTTCTTTATGCAGCTTCATTAAAAGAGCAAAATTAGGATCTTGATATAATTCATCAAAAGTATGGCGAGCCAATTGGTGATGTTCATTTACGTCGTCTTTTAATTCATTATAATATTGTGCATCCCAAATTTTCTGTGGGTCTGCCGTCAAATTCTTTGAAAGATGATCAAGTCGTGTAGACATAATTTTGGCGGCGCTTTCTTCTGTGCCGAGCAAAATACACCCATCACCGCCTTGAATAGTTTCGCGGTATTTCAGGAGAATGCCGTTTTGGCTCGCATAAGAAAGTACAGCAGACGTAACCGTTTCCTTTAATGTCCATTCATAGCCCAGAGGGTTTACGCGCCGCCCGGGGCCTTCTCCACCTGCGAATTCTATATCCAGATCAATTTTATCGCTCAAACCATCTTCATGAATAGCCGCTATGGTCTGGAGAAGACATTTTTCGTTGCTTGGCTTACCACCAGTCGCACTTTGCTGTTTCGCAAAATCTGAATAACCGATTTTCATAACCAAGCGCGGTTTCTTTTTGGTTGTTCCGGGAATTGTATGACTGATCTCTTCTAAATATTGCTCTGATTTGAGTAATTTTGCGTAAATTTTACGGGCGTTATCGATGCCGCCTGCATCTTCATGCAATAATCCAATATCTGTATTTTCAGATACGCCATACTGCTTTGCTGCCAAACGCAAACCACGTTGAGTCATGGCGTTATGGGCTTCGGCGATATCAATTTTTTCGATTGTATGACGATCAATGGCGTCATAAATAAACCGGCGGATCATCATCATTTCATGAATGGGCTTCCCATCTTTAGGTGCCTTGGACAAAACATCTGTGAATGAACCGGAAATCTGGTCTTTCGCCTTTTCAATCATTTCTTCGGTCTCTTTGAAATGATTACCATCGGCTGCAATTTCGCCGGCATCATTTAAAAAACCTTTTTTGTCTTTGTGGAGCTCTACATCCAGATAATTATGAACATCCTCTGCATTCACGCGGTGTGTTGGCGTCGCAAAACACAGGCCGTTTGCCTGGAGGTCATCAACAATAAGCTTGGCACTTTCAAATAGAGTATCGGGCGTACTTCCATCGTTTAAAATTGGGCCAAGCGCCAATACAAGCTCATCGGGGTGGGTGATGCGTGCTTCTTTATTGTGGTATAGGTCATCAATGATGCTCTGCAAAGCATCCATATCGATATTCTTATCATCCAGAGCGGCCAGTGCATCTTCTTGTTTCTGATAAATTTCCGCTGTGACTTTCATACGATTAATCACATGTTCAATAGCTCCATTTCTATCGTCATACCCATCCAGTTCTTGCAACGCTTTCAATTGAGGCAAATAAATGAGTTCCAGTCCCATTCTGCGTTGACGAAGGGATTCGCCAAGTTGAACATTCGGCGGAATTTCGCGGCCATCGCGGTCAAACTTTTGCCAAATAGCGCGGCTGAATGGGCTATACCGACCTTCTTTCCACTCTTCCGGATAATGTTTTTTCGCCACATTAATCATCGCGCGTTGCATCATTTTTCCGGGATTTACAGTATTTCCCAATGCCTCATACAGGCGTTCGCCTTCTTCATTTGTTGTTGGGTCTTCATAAGGATGATTGGCCTGAATTTGGCTGACTTGCGATTCGAGTTCCCGCGCCTCTTCCTCTCTTCCGGTCGCATAGGCAGTAAAAAGTCTGGAAAGTAAGCCCGCTTCTTCTTTCGATTTAAAGAAAGTCGGGTGCGCTGTCATCACTGTCGTGTCAATATTCTCACCTTGGGCTATGAATTCTTCTAAAGAGACTTTTTGACCATCTTGTGCATAAACAAAACGTTCGAAAGAATTTTCAAAGGATTTTGCAATGTCATCCATATTAATCGGACCAACATAGTTCGCGACATCGCGCGCGCGCTCCAGTAAAGCGCGTCCCGCAAAATCAGTTGTAGGAATATTGGGTGATCTAAACATTCTTATACCATGATTTTTAATATTGGCTGCAAAGTACTAGGTTATATTCCATAAAATCAAGGAATTTTTGTAAGTCTCTAAAATCCAACCTAAATTTTACAGCTCTTTAAACTTTTTAGGGCATGATAAGGCCATGTTTGGATTTATAAAGAAAAACAAAGCGGGCAAACGCGCGGGCAAACGCAAAGAGAAGACAAAAGATCTTCCAGCGGGTCATGAGGGTGACAGCAAGCAAAAGGGCAGCCAGGGCTTAACCGGGGACGCACTGCGCACCCAGGCTCTGGCCAATGCCAGAACAGCCAGAGGGCATATTGGCGAAGAAACAATCCAGAAAATAGCCGCCGCAATGGCAAAAAAACAGCATAATCCAATGGAAAAAGCCAAAGCACAGCTGGCTAACGTGGATTCTGATCGTATTACGGATGAACTCCTTTATATGCTGGATGATAAATAAACATCATTCCCTTCATTTCTTCTCTTCTCCCTGATTTCTTCTCATGGAAATTTAATAAAAGTGCGTTATATTAATGATGTAAGTCATTAAAAGGGGAATTCTTGATGCCTGTCTATTCACCACCTTCCGAGAACATAAAATTCATTTTACACGATGTTTTAAAAGCATCGAGTTTAAGCGCGCTTCCGGGCTACGAAGATGTTTCCGAAGACCTTATGGATCAAATCATCGAGGAAGGCGGTAAAATCTGTGAAGAAATTCTCTTCCCCCTCAATCAATCCGGCGACCAGGAAGGTTGCACATTCAACGACGGTGTGGTCACAACGCCAAAAGGATTCAAAGAAGCCTACGACACATTCGCTGAAAGCGGCTGGTGCGGTCTTTCCTCTGACCCTGAATATGGCGGCATGGGCATGCCGGTCCTGCTGAATACGGTGATGCAGGAAATGATCTGCTCGGCCAATATGAGCTTCGGCATGTATCCGGGCCTCTCGCAAGGATGTTACGAAGCGCTCCATCATTTCGGTACGGACGAGCAAAAGGCGCTCTATCTTCCCAAACTCATTGAAGGCGTTTGGTCAGGAACCATGTGCCTCACCGAACCACATTGCGGAACGGATCTCGGCCTTATTAAAACCAAAGCCGATCCTCAAGACGACGGTTCATACAAAGTCACAGGCACTAAAATATTTATTTCCGCAGGTGAGCATGACTTGACGGAAAATATTATCCATCTCGTCCTCGCCAAACTTCCTGATGCGCCGGAAGGTGCAAGAGGGATCTCTCTTTTTGTGGTGCCAAAATTTCTACCAAAAGAAGACGCCAATGGGGAAACAACAATCGGCGCCCGCAACGCCGCCGTCTGCGGATCAATCGAACATAAAATGGGCATCCACGCCAATTCCACATGTGTGATGAACTTTGACGACGCGTGGGGGCAGCTTGTTGGCGAACCGCATAAAGGCCTCAAAGCCATGTTCATTATGATGAACGCAGCCCGCCTCGGCGTTGGTATGCAAGGCCTCGGCATTTGTGAAATCGCCTATCAGAACGGCCTCGCCTACGCCAAAGACCGTTTGCAAATGCGCAGCCTCACAGGGACAAAAGAACCTGATAAGGTGGCTGACCCTATTATTGTTCACCCTGATATACGGCGCATGTTGTTAAAGGCAAAAGCCATCACAGAAGGCGGAAGAGCGCTGGCCTATTGGCTCGGCATGAATCTCGATATCGCAAATAAACATGAAGACAAAGCACTCGCCCAAGAGGCCGATGATCTCGTTGCGCTCCTCACACCAATCGTCAAAGCCTACATGACAGATATGGGCTATGAAATCGCCACAGATATGCAGCAAGTCTATGGCGGTCATGGCTATATCGCCGAATGGGGCATGGAACAATATGTGCGCGATGCGCGTATCGCCCAAATTTACGAAGGGACAAACGGTATTCAGGCGCTGGATTTGGTAGGGCGTAAAATGCCCCAAAGCTTCGGGCGCTTGCTCCGCCGTTTTTTCCATCCGGTGCAGAAATTCATAGCGGATAACCAAACCAATGCGGAACTACAGGAATTCATTTTCCCACTGGCAAAAAGTTTCGCAAAGCTGCAGCAATCAACGGCGATCATTGCACAAAAAGGTTTAAAAAACCCCGACGAAGCAGGGGCGGCCTCCGTTGATTATTTGCGCCAGTTTGCCTTGGTTTCATTGGCCTATATGTGGTGCTTGATGGTCAAAACAGCACAAGAAAAATTAGAGGCAGGCGAAGGCGATAAAGAGTTCTACGAAAATAAAATCAAAACGGCGCGTTTCTTTATGCAGCGCATTCTCCCCGAAGCTGATGGACGTTTTAAAATGGTCATGGCCGGCGCAGAAACGCTTATGGATGTTAAGGCCAGTGGATTTTAAGAGGAGTGGATGTTAATCAGGTTTAGCTGGCTCATAAGCTTCATGAAGATGTTGCTTTCCTGAGAGAAAATATGCGAATTCGGAACACCCCGGAATCGAACGACAACCGGTTTTAAGAGCTTCACGACTATATAAACCGATACCGGCATCGTAGCTTTCAACCGAAATAAATCTTATATTTATTGCCTCCGGTAAAACACGTGTCAGCTCAAGATGCGAACGCGGAATATGATAATCCGATGTCACAATCAAAAGATTTTTAATGTCCGGATTTTCCTTTAACCATTGCTTGATCTCCAAAGCATTGCCAATTGTATCTATGGCATTCGCCCTGATTTCAATCTGATCGGCCGTTATTAATTTTTCTATGAACCCATATTCCAAATGATTCATTAATTTATAAGGGTCAGTGTTGCCGGGCAAAGCCCCACTGACCAATAATTTTTGAAAAGGCCCAAGCGCATCAATGCCGGTTTTAATTCTGTTTTGGCCGCCCGCTAAAACAGTAACGGCATCGGCAGAAAAGTCAGCCTCTGCGATCTTGGCCTGATCTCTGTGGTGAAGTGTGCGCTCGGCGCTTACAAATGCGATAGAAGCAACGCCCGCTGCAACAGTAAAGGCGGCGCGCCTTGTCAATTTTCTTTTCAAACCGCGTGACAAAACGTCAGCAGCATTACGCGTAAACTCCTTTAAGAATAACGAAGACATTGCCCTTCATAGCAAACGTAATTAATGTTTGCCATATTTAATATGTTTTGTTTGGTGCGCTTTGCATTTTAAGGCGCTCTTCATAACGTAAACGCTGATCTTCGAGATCCCGTTTGGCTTTTGCTAATTGGTTTTCCAGATCAGAAAGCCTTGCAAGCTGGGCCTGATTTGTAACCTGAGGGTCGAAAAGCATGGCTTCCAGATCCTGCTTCTCTGCGTTGCATTGGGCGCGTTCTTTTTGTAACTGGCCACCCAGACGTTTAATTTGTCGCTCGGCTTCATTAAAGCGCATGGTCGCCTGCTCTAAATTCCAGTTATCAGAAGAGATCGTAAGTCTTTCTTGTTCAGATTCACGTAAGGATGATTTGAGTTCTGCGTTAAGGGCGAGATTTTCGGTTTTTAAATCGCTCACCAGCCCTTCAAGTTTTATCACTTGCTTTCGTAAATCCGCAGTTTCTTCGGATGCCATCCTTATCGGCTTAACATCACGGAAATCGGCCTCAATAGTGTATGTCTCTTGTTTCACAATAGTGGCTGGAGGAGAGCGCTTAACCTCGGCCTTTGTAACAGGCTTTTTCTCGGCAGCGACAGGTGCCAAAATCTCTTGCTTTGGCGGTGCTGCAGGCAGATCCAGCGAAGAGTTGTTTTCTGCGGTTTTTATTGGCGAAAGGGGCGTAGACAAAATTTTATCTTGCACAGGTGCCGCGTCCGTAATCTTTGCCTCGTTATTTTGAGTATCGTCCTGTTCGACTTTCTTTTTCATTTTGGCGGGAGGAGTTAAAGGCCCCGTGTTTTCGATAATGTTTTTCGAACGTTCAGGAACGGCCACGGGCAAATCTTCAATTCCAGGAGGAAGCTCCAGAGCCTTACGAGTGGATTTAACTGGTTCCGGTTTGCTTTTCTCCTCAACGTCAATCAAGGACGGGTTGTTTTGAATTTGCTCCGCCAGTTGCTCCGAAAGGCGCTTATGTTTTGTGGGTATAACACCAGGCTCTTGACGGGACTCTTGGGTGCTTAAGATTTCTTTTTCTATTGGCGCCTGCTGAGCAATAGGCTCTACACCAATTGTTTTACCGCCAAGCTTGTGCGTTTCCTTAAATGGAATTTCCTGAACAACCGGCTTGGGGTTTGCAGGAGATATTTCAACAATACCCGATTTTTTGGCCTTTTCCTGTGCCTCCATTGCTATGGATTCATTAACTTGAAAGCGTTTCTGCTTTTCGGGGGTAATAGGCGCATTAGGAGCCTGGGCAGTGCTGATAGCATCTTTTTTCAGTATCACCGCGCCGGCCATGCAACGTTCGAATTGCTCGGCAGGTTTGGAAAAACCGGTTAGGTAAAAACGAAACTCATTACTTTCAAGAGCGAGATCCATGACAGCCGAGTGTCTAAGCTTTTGATATAAATCTTTTTGCGTTCTCAAATTGATAGATAACGTATCTGCGGAAGAACTTTTGGCCGAAAGCTTTGTGTTTTTAATGCCCGGTAAATTCAAAGAAATATTATAAGTCTTTCCAGCCTCGAAAACATTTTGACGAAAATTGATATCTAAACCCTGTATCCACTTATTCCCGCCATAAAAATTCATCAAAAACCCATTGTTAAAACGGCTGCTGATGGTGCAGAGCTTATCTTTCTTTGCGACAGACCACCCGGCGGCAGGGTAAAAATAAACCTCGGATTCTGGTGAGGCTTTGGTCGCATAAGCGGGTGAATATGCAATGCCTGTTAAAAGAACGCCGAGACAAATCAGGCTATAAAGAGAACGAAATGTGCGGGCCATGACATTAAAATCCTGAAAATATTTGTTAAAGTAACAGTACCGAACGAGACTATCACCCTGTTTTGGGGGAGACAATGGTTAAAAACTTGTCTATGACTAAGAGTTACAGAGCAATAAGTAAATTCGGGAGCTTTAAAATGTCTTTGGATATAATCACGGCAAAAATTAAAGAAAAAATGGCGATGGCATCGGGCCTGAATGCAAAGGTGAAAATTGATTTCGGAGAGAACGGCTGTGTGTTTGTTGATACAACGCAAAGCCCTGCGCTGATTAGTCATGAGGACAAGGACGCGGACCTGACTTTAGAAACCTCGAAAGAGACGTTCGAAGCAATTTTAAGTGGCACCCAGGACCCGAATATTGCCTTTATGATGGGGAAACTGAAAGTAAAGGGTTCCATGGGGCTGGCGATGAAGTTGAATAATATTCTGGAAGATTAAAATTTATCCCGGCGGCCAGAATACCAACACATCCATCTATATCAGCAAAAACCATTGCGGAAATAGCTGCAAAACCTGCTTAAATTACAACAGATCAAGCTGCTTTAATAAATCCTCATACATCTCGTCCGGCGTATCACTGACACGGTACATGCTGATGAGCGTATTATCAGACCCCATAAGATATATAAAGCTTGAATGATCAACGGTGTAATCACTCATATTTTCATCTTCAACCTTTGTTGCAAAAATCCGGTAGGCTTTTTTCACAAAATCAATTTGTGGAACACTGCCGGTTAAGCCAATCATATTTTTGTGAAAGAGGCTCACATATTCCTTCATGACATCAACGGTATCACGCTCGGGGTCAATGGTAATAAAAAGCGGTTGAACGGTTTTCGCTGCTGCCGGATGGTTTTTTTCCAGAGCATTCATCACGCGGGAAATTTTTTGCAATTCTGTCGGGCATATCGCGGGGCAATAAGTAAAACCGAAATAAATCAGCTTATACTGCCCATCATATGTCTTTTCCGTCACAGCTTGCCCGTTATGATCAGTGAGAGAAAACGCTCCGCCGATATTTAAACCCGCCATAGGCATCGCGGTTTTTGATGGCTTCCCATCACGCGTGAGCGTACGCGCACTTTCCATCTGTACCTGCATCCAGCCGGCCCCAACGCCGACAATGAGTGCAACAATACTGAAAATCAGAGTTCTCAGAAGGCGTTTTTTAATCTCGGGTTTCATGTTTGCTTATCCTTGCCAAAACTAGAATAAGATGTATGTTCATACACATCAAAAGTAAAGATGAAACCTTGGCGGTGCTTTTTAAATAAAGCTGAGAAATACGCCTCGAACCTGTCGGGTTAAGACCCGCGAAGGGAAAGGAAATAAAATGCCCCATATCGTCGTTGAATATACGAAAAGCTTGTCCGAAGATATTCCAAAACTTCTGACGCAGCTCCATGACAATCTTGCCGGTCAGGACACTATCAATGTCCACGCCGTCAAAACCCGCGCCATTCCCGTGCAGCATGTAATTGTCGGTGATGCTCAGGGATCGGACAAAATGATCCATATCACGCTGAAACTACTGCCCGGACGCAGTGACGACCTCAAAAAAACAATGGCACAAGGGCTGTTCGATACGGCCAAAGCACAAACAAATGACGACAACATTTCAATCACCGCTGAGGTCGTTGACCTGCACGAAGCAAGCTACACGAAATAAAGGACCTAAAACCATGTCATCAAAAGACAACCCCCAAACATCATCAAACACAACTGGCATATGCCCATCTACAACCGACGTTACGCGCGGAAACCTAACCGGTTCCAAAAAAGTCTATATCGGTGAGCACCAAGTGCCGATGCGCGAGATCATGCTCGAAGACCCCGACGAAAAATCCATCACGGTCTACGACACATCTGGCCCATACACAGACGACACGATAGAACTCGACATCATGAAAGGCCTCCCGACTCGCCGCAAAGCATGGATCGCCGAGCGCGGGGACGTCGAAGAAATCGAGGGCCGCAGCGTACAACCCATCGACAACGGCTATAAAGACGAAGCGCAAATGGAACGCGCTATCAAGAAAAACGGCCTCAAGCACGAAAAATTCCCGGCCTCCCCTGATAAGCCCCTAAAAGCAAAACCGGGCCAAAACGTCACCCAAATGCACTACGCCCGCAAAGGCATCATCACGCCGGAAATGGAATATATCGCCACCCGCGAGAACCAAGCCCGCACCGAAGTGTACAATAAAGAACATGGCGGCGAAGGCTTCGGCGCGAACCTCCCCGATTTCATCACCCCCGAATTCGTCCGCCAAGAAGTCGCCGAAGGACGCGCGATTATTCCCGCGAACATCAACCACCCCGAGAGCGAGCCAATGATCATCGGCCGCAATTTCCTCGTCAAAATCAACGGCAATATCGGCAACTCCGCTGTCACCTCCTCAATCGGCGAAGAAGTCGACAAAATGGTCTGGGCCACGCGCTGGGGCGCGGACACCATCATGGATCTGTCCACCGGTAAAGACATCCACGACACCCGCGAATGGATCCTGCGCAATTCCCCCGTGCCCATCGGGACAGTGCCCATCTACCAGGCCCTCGAAAAAGTAAATGGCATTGCCGAGGATCTCACATGGGAAGTCTTCCGTGACACATTGATCGAACAAGCCGAACAAGGCGTCGATTATTTCACAATCCATGCGGGCGTCCGCTTGCCGTTTATTCAATACACGGCCGAGAGGATTACGGGCATCGTCTCGCGCGGCGGCTCGATCATGGCCAAATGGTGCATGCACCATCACCGCGAGAGTTTCCTTTACACGAAGTTCGCTGAAATCTGCGAAATCATGAAGGCCTATGACGTCTCCTTCTCTCTCGGCGATGGCCTGCGCCCCGGCGCAATCATGGACGCCAACGACCGTGCCCAATTCGCCGAACTCAAAACGCTCGGCGAGCTCACCAAAATTGCGTGGGAACATGACGTACAGGTCATGATCGAAGGCCCCGGCCATGTCCCCATGCACATGATCAAAGAAAACATGACCAAGCAGCTCGAGGAATGTTACGAGGCCCCGTTCTACACCCTTGGCCCCCTAACAACAGACATCGCCCCCGGCTACGACCACATTACAAGCGCAATCGGCGCCGCCCAAATCGGCTGGTACGGCACCGCCATGCTCTGTTATGTGACACCAAAGGAGCATCTGGGATTGCCCAACCGCGACGACGTAAAAACCGGCGTCATCACCTACAAAATCGCCGCCCACGCCGCCGATCTGGCCAAAGGCCACCCGGGGGCTCAGCGCCGCGATAACGCGTTATCCAAAGCACGCTTTGACTTCCGCTGGAACGATCAGTTTAATCTCAGCCTCGACCCAGACACAGCGCGCGCCATGCACGACGAAACCCTCCCCGCCGAAGGCCACAAAACCTCCAACTTCTGCTCCATGTGCGGCCCAAAATTCTGCTCCATGAAAATCACCCAGGATGTAAGGGAGTTTGTCGCCGCAAACCCGAATGGTGTGGTGGAGAAAAAGGATGAGGCGGCTTAGATATAATAAGTTTATAAACTTATACATAGTTATACAATAAACTTGATATACCGGAGTAAACTTGATACAATTCAAACATGGATGAAGTTAGAAACCCTTTTGCCCCCGGTGCAGGATCACAACCTCCTGAGCTAGCAGGACGAGATGATATCGTGCATGGCGCGAATATAGCTTTGCAAAGAATACTGCAAGGCAGGCATGATAAGTCTCAGATAATGCTAGGATTGCGGGGAACTGGAAAAACAGTTCTTCTCAATAAAATAGAAAATTTGGCGAATGATCATCAATATGTCACCTCTTTCATTGAGGCTCCTGATGACAAATCATTTGTAGAGTTAATATATCCAAAAATTCATCAAACTCTTAGAAAACTTTCAATGATAGAAGGCGCAAAAGAGGCTTCTTATAAGGCTATGCGAGCTTTAAGAAGCTTTGCGAGCGCATTTGAGATTTCAATGGGGGATCTGTCAATCTCTGTCGATGCTGAAATGGGTGCAGCAGATAGCGGAATTTTAGAATATGACTTAGTGGATTTATTTATGCGTGTTGGTGAGGCGGCTAAGGCGGCACAAAGAGGGTGGGCTTTATTAATTGATGAAGTGCAATATCTATCCGGCCCTGAATTATCTGCGTTAATCGTTGCAATGCATCGTATTAATCAAAAAAACTTGCCCGTAATTTTTTTCGGCGCTGGTCTGCCTCAGGTTGCGGCGCTTTCTGGTGATGCAAAATCTTATGCAGAACGGCTTTTCAATTACCCTGCTATTGGCCCATTAGATACTGAATCTGCTATTGCGGCTATCCAGCAACCAATCATTGATGAGGGCGAAGAAATAGAAAAACCAGCACTAAAAAAAATTATAAATGAAACGCAAGGTTATCCGTATTTTCTCCAAGAATGGGGTTTTCAAGCTTGGAACTCAGCAGATGACTCTCCAATTCAAATATCAGATGTGAAAATTGCTTCACCAGCAGCATTAAAAAGGCTAGATGAGGGATTTTTTAAAGTTCGTTTTGATAGATTGACACCAAAAGAAGGTGAATATGTTTTGGCAATGGCAAAGCTTGGTAAGGGACCTTATAAATCTGCGGACGTCGCAGAAGAGTTAGGGGAAAAATCTCAAACGATAGGACCTTGTAGATCAAGAATAATTCGTAAAGGAATGATATACAGTCCTTCTTATGGACACATAGATTTTACGGTTCCTATGTTTGATGACTATTTAAAAAGAACATTCACAGATTACTTTGATCCTAAATTATTATAAAGACCCCCACCATGAAAACACTATCCTGCGACCAATGTGACACGGAATTCATCGCCGAGACCTTCGAAGGTTGGACCAAGCTTGTGCAGGCGCATTACATGGCCGAGCACATGGATTATATGATGAAAAACGCCAATGCGACCCCGGCCGACATCGCGAAATGGTTCGCCGATGCGAAAGAACGCTTCGACGCAGCTTAACATTACCGTCATTGCGAGGAGCGGTAGCGACGCGGCAATCCATTTTCTAAAACCAATATGGATTGCTTCGCTGTACGCTCGCAATGACATTGAGAAAGAATGAAATGACCAACGATAACGAACAAATAGACGCCCTCATCATGGACGCCGCATCCGCCGATTTCGCCAAAATCGCGGTCGTTATATCAAAGACCTTTGATGCCTATGAAAAACAAGGCGGCGCGGCGAGCAAAACTCTATCCAAAGAAATCGCGGAAGCGCTCTATGTCCTTATCGATAATGGCGCGCTGGTTTGTGAAGGCAATATGCGTCGCTGGCGCGAGGCGCAAGTGAAACTGGCTTGATCGCTTGCTTGCGCGTGCGCGATATACATGCAAGACTCTTCCCATGACTGACACACTCCCCCCATGCCCAAAATGCAGCTCCGCTTATACTTACAAAGACGGGCCGCTTTTGGTCTGCCCCGAATGCGCGCATGAGTGGCCGAAGGGGGGTAGGTCCGCCGGCGAAAGCGAAGGAAAAACCGTACGCGATGCGGTCGGTAATGAGTTGAAAGACGGCGACAGCGTCACCATCGCTAAGGACTTGAAGGTGGGTAACAACGCAATCAAAGTCGGCACTAAGGTCAAAAACATCC
>Ga0316204_10009297_pt1 | contig 13200 bp, 14 predicted proteins | sample 6monrhotite_MG_2_FD_205661 | JGI IMG/M metagenome (GOLD analysis project Ga0316204, IMG submission 205661) | Microbial mat bacterial communities from mineral coupon in-situ incubated in ocean water Damariscotta River, Maine, United States -... | ecosystem: Environmental > Aquatic > Marine >... | reverse complement strand
AAGACGGCATCCCGACTCGTTCAACCGGCTTTTTTAATCATAATGCTTTATATGAAGTAAACGTACCACAGGCATCGGGCATTGAAATTACCAAAGGCCCGGGCACATCTTTATACGGTAGTGATGCTATTGGTGGCGTGGTGAATGTTTTAACTAAGGCTCCACCATTAGATCAAGAGTTAAATCTGCTATTAGAAGGTGGCGAGTTTGGCTGGTACCGATTATTAACCAGTGCCGGTAAAAGCTGGGATGATGATGGTGTACGTGCAGACATAAATATCACACATACTGATGGCTGGCGTGATGCAACCGAGTATGATCGTGAAAGTGCAACCCTGCGTTGGGATCATTTTCTAGAAAGTGGTGCGAGTTTAAAAACCTTACTTAGTACATCTAATATCGACCAACAAACAGCAGGTTCTTCCCGTCTTTCAGAAACCGACTATCACAATAACCCAACCAATAACTACACTCCTATTTCATATCGACAAGTAGAAGCCACACGTTTCTCTACAGCTTATGAAAAAGAAAGCAGTAATACATTGTTGAGCCTCACACCTTATGCCAGACATAACGTTATGGAATATATGCCTAACTGGTCATTTAGTTATGACCCGAGTATTAAAGAAACAGAAAGCGACTCGGTTGGTTTGTTAGCAAAATACAGAATAGACTTTGCAAAATACCGTACACGCGTGATTGTGGGGGCAGATATTGATTACACACCGGGTAGTCGTTTAGAACACAGTATTGATGCGATTAAAACCGGCGATAATTATACCTCTTATACAAAGACTCAAAAAATTTATGATTATGATGTTAATTTTCAGGCTATTTCACCTTATGTGCATGTAGAAACATCACCTTGGGATAAATGGAGATTTAACGCGGGTTTGCGCTATGACAATATGCAGTATGATTATACGAATAATATGGCAGATGGTGCATTAGTGATAAACCCAACCAGTACAAGATTTCCACTGACATATAATCACCCGGGTAGTACAAAGGTCGACTTTGCACACTTCAGCCCTAAGTTGGGTGCTGCTTATACCTTTACAGATAACTTAAATGGTTTTGCATCTTATCGTCATGCATTTCGTGCACCATCTGAAGGGCAGATATTCCGTCCGGGTAGTAATGCAGCATCTCTAGACCTGGAGGCGGTAAAAGTAAACAGTTATGAATTAGGTGTACGTGGTAAATCTGGCAGCACGATTGATTATGAAATATCTGTTTATTACATGACTAAGAAAGATGATCTGGTAACGTTTGAAGATCCGGATACTGGTGATAGAACTACAGTAAACGCAGGTGAAACATTACATAAAGGTATCGAGTTTGGCTTTAATCAGGCGTTCTCAAAAGAATGGAAACTCGGTTTTAGTTATGCCATAAACAAACATACGTTTGAGAACTGGGTTGAAAAGGGTACAGACTTTAGTGGTAATGAAATTCAATCTGCACCAGAAGAAGTAGCCAATACACGCATTAACTACTCGCCGTCACTTTTACACGGTGGACGAGTAGAACTGGAATGGGTGCATTTAGGTGAATACTGGATGGATCAGAGTAATACGACAAAATATGACGGACACGATTTAATCAATTTACGAATGAATTATTTTGCAACCAAAAATCTGGAAGCCTTCTTAAGGTTAATTAATGTAGGTGATAAAACCTATGCAACATCGGCGGCATTCAGTCGAGGGGAATCAACCTTTGCACCGGGTATGCCACAAACGTTATATGCGGGTGCTGAGTATAAATTCTAATATGAAATTATTAAACTTACTGACTTGTTTTTTATTACTGACCGGTTTTTCAGAAACTAGCCCGGCTGCTCATGGGGGCGGGCAGGCGTCAGCAAAACAGTCCGCAACATGCTCAAACGTAAATCAGCTACCCAATCTCGATTGTGCATCTGCACCGAGTGCAGTTTTTTCTGAGAAAGATCGCTTGTGGGTGGCCTGGTCTTACGCAGGACATGTGTATGTAAGTTACTCAGATGATAAAGCTAAAACCTTCAGTAAGCCGCTAACAGTTAATATTAATCCTGAAGCCATTTCGGCCCGGGGTGAAAATCGACCTAAAATAGCAATAAATAATAAAGGTAGTATTTATGTGTCATGGACGACACCGCTGGCGAAAAGATTCTCCGGTAATATTCGTTTTAGTTATTCAAATGATAACGGTGAGCATTTTTCTAAGCCAATTACTGTGAATGATAATCTAGATATTACCGGGCATCGTTTTGATGGTTTAAGTGTTGCGGAAAATGGCACTATTTATTTAGCCTGGTTAGATAAAAGAGATAGATTAAAAGCCAAACAGGCAGGAAAAAACTATCACGGGGCAGCGGTTTATTACAGCTGGTCTGATGATGGAGGTAAAAGTTTTCAGCCAAATAAAAAAATTATTGATCATAGTTGTGAATGTTGCCGTGTGATAGTGGATACAGATAACAACAACTTGCCCGTTATTTTGTGGCGAAATATATATGGTAAAAATACCCGCGATCATACGCTGGTAAATTTTACTGCGGTTGATAAACCCGCTAAACCTATACGTGTTAGTTACGACGACTGGAAAGTCGATGCATGCCCTCATCACGGGCCGGACTTGTCCATTACCAGTACAGGTGATTACCATTTAACCTGGTTCAATAATGCGACGGAAAGGCACGGCCTGTTTTATAAACGTATGAATGCAGATAAAACATCCAGTACTCCAATTAATTTTGGCAATTATAAAGCCGCAGCTTCTCATCCTAATGTTATTAATCTAGGTAAGCAGGTTTGGTTAACATGGAAAGAATTTGACGGTAAAAAAGAATCAATATGGATTCAATTCTCAAACAATAATGGTGATAACTGGGGTGAAGCTAAGCCCGTTGCTGAGTCGGTCGCGGGTTCTGATTATCCGTTTTTATTAAAGGATAAAGATCGTGTTTATCTGCAATGGAAGACCAATAAAGAAGGTTTCCAGTTAATGCCTGTTGATAAGTTTACCGCACAGGTAAGCTCGTTATGAAAGCTATGTTTATTTTAGTGGCATTACTTTTTTCTCCCTGGGTTAATGCCATAGACTCACCTGAGCTATTTAAGATTAATAGTTACAATAAAGTAATCGATCAAAATAAACAGCCATTTTTAATGGTGATGTGGTCGCTTGAGTGCCCGCCCTGTATTAAAGAGCTGCATATGCTGGGGGATTTATATAAACAATATCCAGATATAAAACTGGTATTCGTTTCAACTGATTCTATTTTACGTACAAATGAAATTAATCAGTTAATAAATGAATCAGGCTTACAAGACTTTGCTAGCTGGGTATTTTCAGATGATTCAATTCAGAGTTTAAGATATAACATCGATCCAGGCTGGTATGGCGAGTTACCCCGCAGTTATTTTCATGAAACCACTAGTAATAAACGTTATGCAGTATCTGGATTGCTGGATTCTAAAAAATTACTTAGCTGGTTTAAACGGGTGCAAAACAGCTAATGATAAGAAATTATAATATTTTTAAGGGAATCGTGCTATCTATGGCAATTCACTTAATTGTGTTTATGCAGTATCAGGTTGATTTTAGTTTTAGTGAAAGTTCAGCGCCGGCAGAAAATCAAACTAATCAAATTGCTGTGCAGTTAGTTAAATATGTAGAGCCGGTAAAGCAGGTTATTAAAAAGGTTGTAACTGAAAATAAAGTTATAAAATCGATTGCTAAAAAATCGTTATTACCTACAGAAATAGCAATAACTAAAGAAATTAAAAAACCTCTAGAAAAAATACAGGAAGACGAGCTTATACAGCCAGAACAACTTATTAAAGTAGCAGAAAAAAGTATTGAAGATATTGCCAGTGAAACGACAAATAATCAGCCCGTTTTACAGCTACAACATGAAAATGAGTTAGAAAAAGAAAGAAAAGATTATATACAACGTTTACTTGCTCATATTGAAACCTATAAGTTTTATCCCAGATCTGCCAGACAACGCGCTATTGAAGGAAAGTTAGATGTAACTTTCTATTTAAGAGATAACGGTAGTCATAAAAGTTTAACCATCGATGGGGGAAGAGCGGTATTACAACGGGCCGTACGTCAGGCTTTAAATGATGCGCAACCTTTCCCTAAACCGCCTACCTCATTTGTTAATAATCAACCTATTGTTTTTAGCATGTATTATAAACTTGATAATAGTTAAGTTTTAATCTTATTCTTTTAACATGCGAGAAAGGGGGCGTGTTGTGACATCACGAGGTGATGGGCTGGATGATCAGGGTAGAGAATGTTTTTTAGAAGTTCTATCTGATGATTGTGAACGTTTTAACTGGTTCGTTCATGCCTATTGTCTTATGTCTAACCATTATCATCTACTGATTGAAACCACCGATTCCAACTTATCGAAAGGGATGCGCCAGTTAAATGGTGTATTCACACAATAGTTTAAACGGCATCGCAGAAGAGTCTGTAAGATAATGAGGTCAGGTCTTGTGTTTTGCTTTCGTTATTTCTAATTAAAGGCAAAAGGCAAGACCTAACACTTTAATATAATTCTAATATAAGAAAATCATTTTTCATTCGCTATAAGATATTTTAAATCATCTATAACCTGTTGACTATGACTCTTTGGTGATACATCGCGGTATATTTTTTTAATTCTGCTGTCTTTTCCTATAATAAAAGTATGTCTTTTAGATCGCTTAGTTGTTCCATAACTGCTTAATGCACCATATGCTTTGCTTGTTTCGGTATTTGTATCTGCCAGTAACGGAAAGGGTAGGTTGTATTTTTTTGCAAATTCTTCGTGACTTTTTGAGTCGTCTACACTGACACCAAGTACTTTGGCATTTAGTGCCTTAAGTTTGAAAATATCGTCTCGAAACTGGCAGGCTTCAGTAGTGCAGCCTGGCGTGTCATCTTTTGGGTAAAAATATAAAACTAGCCATTTTTTTTGATAATCTTCTAACGTGTGTGTTTTGTAATTTTGATCTTTTAACTGAAACGAGGGTGCTATTGAACCAGGTTGCAGATCATTAGCAGCGGCACTTTGTATGAAAAGTAATAGACTGCTTAAATAAATCAGAATTATTTTTTTTAATATGATGTTCATTTTGTTTAATTCCTATTAGTTAGTCAGTTGAGTAAAGGCGTTGGGGAATGACTAAGCACTGGTTCCTTAAATTTGCTATTTCCATTATGTCTATTAATTTATATTACAACAGCGTTTAACCTTTCTTCCAGTATATTTAGAAAGTCTGGGTGTTCACAGATTAATGGCGTCATACGGATTTTTAAATTTGGGTATTTACTGAGCACAGAGTGAACGATCATATCGATATCACCATTTACACCTGCGTGCCTGCCGGGAAGAAAGAACATAAGTGCGATAATAACCGCTATTTCGCCATTTTCGGCTTGTTGGGTGAGCCAGTGCTCTAATAAGTCACCATTGAAATCGTAATCTGTGCTTTCGCGACGTTCCATAACAGCCTGTTCCAGTGAAATGTTTTGTTTCAGCACGGGGGCTATGTTTTGCGCTATATGTTTTCTAACCTCGGTGACTTTTGGAATAGGCGAGCCATGGTCAACCAGTACCGCTTTTTGTGTGCCTTCTATGTCTTCAAAAAAATTCTGATTGATATGTTCGGCAAGAATTTGGGTTAGCTGTTGCTCACCATTGGGTAGTGGATAAATAACATCGGCTATTTTCACAGTTAGATCATTACCGTTAGATTTTAGTTTTTCAACTTCATCAGGTATAAACTTGCTGATGGCTTTGCTGTGGCCAAAAAAAAGTGGCAAGATAATAAATTCATTCTCACCACGTTTCAGCATCTCTAGTAAAAAGGGTGTAAAGGTCATGGCTGGAATATTATCGAGCGCTTCTGCGGGAATTTTATTGGCGTGCTGAAGTGATACAGGATAAATGGTTTTGCCGACTTTCTGGCTTAATTGAGCTGTCAGGTAGCGTAATTGCAGTGTAGCCTGAGGTTTGCTAGAGCCGTTGTCGCAAAGAAGTATAATTGCCATATTGATATGTCTTGCTATGCTGAGTATTAAAGTATTAATTCTAAACTATAACCCAATAAAAAGGGGAGGATTAATAGGGGCAGTCGCCATTAAAATAGTAACAACAATAAACTTTAATATGGAAATGTCGATATATTCGACATAGACTTAAAACATGTTTTCACAACGACAACAGATCATTGAATATATTGAAAAGGGCAGCATTCCTCAAGACAAAATCCGTGAGGCCCTCGTCACCGTTAAGATCACTCCAGATGACCATGACTGGAAGCACTTTGTAGACTCCATGCTGCTATGGCTTGGTGGCCTGGCACTGTCTTTTTCTGTGCTGTTCTTTATTGCTTATAACTGGAATGAGATGGGTCGCTTTGCCAAGTTTGCCATGGTTGAGGGTGTGATGATTCTAGCTATCATCGCTTACTGGCGTCTGGGGTCAAACAGCATGGCGGGTAAGGTTTCTTTGGTTGCCGCAACCCTGTTCCTTGGTGTTTTACTGGGGTTATACGGCCAGACTTATCAAACCGGTGCTGATCCATGGCAATTATTTTTTAATTGGGCGTTGCTCATGTTGCCCTGGGCTCTGGTCGGGCGCTTTGCGGCTCTTTGGGTTATCTGGATTATTCTCATGAATATCTCCATTATCCTGTATTACACAGTCTTTCGTGGCGTATTTGGTTTTATGTTCAATTCAGAAACGGAACTATTCTGGCTGATCTTTATATTCAATACATTTGCTCTAATCTTATGGGAATTACTGAGTATTAAGTGGCACTGGCTTGATAAGGCTTGGGCGATTCGATTGCTTGCTTTTGTTAGTGGCTTGTCTGTTACATCACTTGTTCTTAATTCTATCTTTAGCACTGCAGGCTTCGCTAGCCTTTCTACGTTGGTATGGATTTTCTGGATGGGTATCTTGTTTTATGCTTATCGGATATTAAAACATGATCTTTTCATGCTGGCGGGTTTTTGTTTTTCTGGCATTGTGGTGCTGGTTTCATTTCTTGGAAAACAGATGCTGCGAAATGGTGATGCGGGTGCATTCCTGTTACTGGCACTGATTGTAATTGGCTTAGGTGCTGGCTCTGCAATCTGGCTCAGAAATATTCACAGGGAGTGGCAATCATGAATCGTCAAGCAGAGAAATTGTGGGTACTATTACAGGATGCTAACCTGGTAAAGGGTGAAGCACCTGAAACCCCAACAATAGATTCCCCATGGTATGTAAAGATCATACTGGCATTTTCTGGCTGGTTGGCGGCAGTATTTCTAGTTGGTTTTATTGCTGTTGGTCTGGCTGTGATTGTTGAAAATAGCGCGGCTTCAATTATTGTTGGCGGCCTAATGATTGCGGCTGCATATAAGTTATTGCAACAACCTAAAAATGAGTTTTTCGAACATCTTGCACTGGCTGCCAGTCTTGCCGGTCAGTGCCTTTTTATCTGGGGTGTTTTTGAAAGCGTACGTCATCATCATACAATCTGGTTTTATGTTGCGATGTTACAGTTGCCTCTGGCTATCATAATGCCTAATTATGTACATCGGGTTTTCTCGGCTTTTTTCGCCACTTTCTCTTTTTCTATAGGGCTAGCAGAAGCCGGTATACCTTATGTATTTACTGGGCTGATGTTGTTGCTGGTGTCCTGGGTTTGGCTAAATGAATTCAAATATCCCCGGCATATTAAAAAACTGCATGCCATTGGGTATGGGTTGGTATTGGCACTCATACAGATAAAAGGCTCTGCTCTGTTTAGCCATGGAGGAATGGGCTGGTACTCTAGCAGGCATCAGGGTGAATTCAGTATCCAGCCATGGATGGGCGAAGTGCTGGCAGGCGCGGCGTTGGTTTATGTGGTCTGGAATTTATTGCAGCGCCACAAACATTACCTGTCAGATCGCCTCTCAATAATCGTTTTAGTTACCAGTCTTGTGTTATCGCTGGTATCCGTGGAAGCCAATGGCATTACCGTTGGGCTGGTTATAGTAATATTGGGTTTTGCAGCGGGTAATCGGATATTACTTGGTCTGGGTGTCGTTTCATTGCTGTTTTATATTTCGTCCTACTATTACCTGCTTGATCATACACTACTCGAAAAATCACAAACTCTGTTCTTCATCGGTCTGGCATTATTAATTATTCGCTGGGTTCTGTTGCGTGTTACTAAAAACAGTGAGGCAACAGATAATGGATAGTAAAATTGCTCTGGCTGTACTTATTTTGATACTGGCGTTAGTTAACTGGTCAATTGCTGGTAAGGAAAAGCACCTTGCTGAAGGTTCCATTGTTTACCTTGAACTTGCACCTGTTGATCCCCGTTCCCTGATACAAGGTGATTATATGGCATTACGTTTTCGTGATGCCAGTGATATACACAATGCTTTACTTAAAGTTAAGCAGGGGGCGCGTCGGCATACTGATGTTAATGCAAGTGATGGTTATGCAATTTTTAAGCTAGATAAAAAAAGTATTGGTTCATTCAAGTCTATATATGATGAACAAACATTGGCCGAAGATGAAATTTTAATGTTCTTTCGAGTACGTAATGGTAAGGTGAAATTTGCTAGTAATGCATTCTTTTTTCAAGAAGGGCATGCGAAAGTTTACCAGTCTGCACGTTATGGTCAATTTCGTGCAGACTCTAACGGTGAGTTATTACTTGTTGCTATGTATGACAAGGATCTAAAGTTACTTGGAGAGGAAGCTGAAGTACACTAGTTTATATACACACTATTAGGTGCCTGTTATAAGTTGAGTCTTCATAAAAGGGGACGTAAAAGGGGCGGAGGGATTAAAAATGATCAATAAATTTACTGAAAAGAGTTGGTTAATAAATAATTCCACCGACCCCTTATATTATAAAAAGTAGGCTCTACCAATTTTAACAAATTAAGTGATTATTAAGGAACAATAATGAACCAATTAAACATAACAGCTTCAGTCGGTATTAAAGGAATAAATAAACCTGATGATATAAAAGTAGTGCAAAAGGCACTCAACCAAATTATTACTTCAATTCAACCCACTAAAAAACTGCTAGTTGATGGAAGCTTAGGGCCAAAACCAGAAGCATCAAAGACAGTCGCCGCTATTAAAGTATTTCAACAAAAAGTTGTGAAATTGACGAATGCTGACGGACGAATTGACCTTAATGGTAAAAGCCACAGAACCTTTAATTTAAAATTGAAGGTAGTGCAGCCTGTGAATAATGCAGGTCATAAAGTTCCCTGGATGGTTACCGCTTTAAAAGAGGTGGGTCAATCAGAGGTGGCAGGTAAGAAAGCCAATCCAAGAATACTGGAGTATTTTAAAGCGTCTAATTTTTGGGGCACTGATGACTCCGGGGGAAGAAATGCCTGGTGTGCATCTTTTGTCGCGTGGGTGATGAAAGAAAATGGTCATGCGGCTGTAGAAAATGCCTTTCGTGCAAAAGCCTGGTCTAGTTTTGGTAAAAAATTAAGTGATCCAGTCTATGGTGCAATTGGCATAAAAACGCGTAGGGGTGGTGGTCATGTGGCATTTGTAGTGGGTCAAAGTAGTGATGGTAAACATTTGTTTATGCTTGGTGGAAATCAGAGTGATATGGTTTCAGTCAAAAAATATCCGCTTTCCGTATGGAGCACCTTTGTAGTTCCTACAACTTTTAATGCAGATGATATTAACCTGCCTGTTTATAGTAAGCCGGCGACAACAGCTGGTCGTGAAGATTGATATGCTGTTCTTAAATTACGGTGTCCAATTATTCATCAGGGTAATTTTATGACTAAATATATACCATTGTTATTCATGATTTTATTAACGTCAGCCTGTGAGGCTGGCTCAAATAAAAGTGAAGCTGCAAAACAATTGACTGATAGTGAATTTATTCAGCAATCAAAATATATGCAAAAAGCATTCGAACAAACCCCTTTTTCTGCATTGGTTAAAATTACATCTGTACAAACTATAGATATACCCGACGACGATCCGTCAGATGACTATGCTGAACAAAAGCTGATATATAAGGCTAAAGTGATTGAGACTTATAGAGGTAGAGTGAGTGGTGAGCTATCTTATGATATGTATATTGAAAAAGGTGAGAGTGCTGAGTTTATAGACGAGCCGTTTATTATTACTTTATGTCAATCGAAGGATGGGTTTTATTGGCCAGGCGTAGGTGCCAGTTTTACTGCAGACAAGCGTTTGATTGGGCTGGCTAAAAAACAGGTCAGCAAACTAAATAAGGGACAAAGATCTTTTAGCGGTTGTGATGATTAATAATAATTATATGGATCATATTTTATTTAAGAGCTTATAGTGGTTAATAATAAATTTAATAAAGTCAATTCTATTTTAAGATTGGTGTTTTTTTGTTTTATTATACTGTATTCAAAGGAGGGTGTTGTGAGTGGAAGTGCGTCAGGTGCGATCAGAACAAGCTGGTTTAATTTGCAACTAATAAGTAAGTTAAGAATTTCTCCCGCAGGTGGGGATTATTCATCGATACACGAACAAGGTAATGAGTATGTCAAACTACTGGAACCCTTAAAAGACTCCATTGATAAAATAATTTTGCAGGCTAAAGAAAGGTTTAATGCTCCAATTGTTAGTTACGATGAAAGCATGGTTCTTCATGATCACTTATATAGTGTGATTATTGAAGATGAAGTGCCTCATGCTGTTCTATATTTGCATGAAAGTTTTATTGAGGATGCACGAAAAAAATTAACATATGAAACAAGTTTTGGTTTTAATGAAATGCAAGATCATTTTAATCAGAACTTCAATCGTAAAGATGTATTTTATGTTCAGTGTGATGGGGGCTTTATCTCTGATTTCGAAGAATATACTGTTTCAGTATGGGTAAATAATAGAATCAAACAATCTACGCTTAACTGGATATCTAAAGAGGTGCAGCCTTTGTTAAAGCATGCTGTTGAAAATTCGAATAAATAATATAAGTGAAATTAAGTAGGTTTCGCAATAACAGGTGCCAAAAAACAGGTACCAGAGCACAATTATTTATAATATTAGAGAGTATGTTAACTGACACCTATTAATTTAAATTAATCTGGTACTAATTGATTCTAACAAGTTTTATATTAAACGCATCAGCAGGCAAATATGTTTAAAATCATCACACTCATGTTAGTTGTTTCAAATGCACAGGCTGCTCAGTCTGTTATTGTAAAAATACCCGAGATGGAAGTGAACTTTACTCCGAGAACAGCAAATCAAATGATCTCGTTTTATGAGGCGCGGGGTTTCCCTAAAGCGATGCGTGATGTGCTTAAAAAACAATGTTTCATCACTATTGGCATACAAAATACCAGTAATAAAAAAATCTGGCTTGATATGAGTAACTGGAAATTTACGGTGGGTGGTAAACCCATGAAACGCGAACACCGAGACTACTGGAAACAACGCTGGCAAAAAATGGGTATGCCGTTGAGTAAGCAATCTACATTTCGCTGGACGTTAATACCTGAAACACTAGATTACCTGCCAGGAGAGCATGAAGGGGGTAATATTTTATTGCCCTTTAGTGACAAAGCCATAAGCATCACGGCAACATTCGCTAGCGGTGATAATAAACAGGGTGAGAACATAGTTATTACCACAGATAAATTATTTTGTGCCGAGGATGTAGAATGAAACTAAAACTAAAACAGACATTAATGCTAATGGTTTTTGTTCTCGGTGTATTCTCAAACTTATCGTTAAGTGCAGGTAACTCAAATGTGCCCTTTGGTATACGCCATTATGATATAGGCAGTGCGCAAAACTTTGCATTAAATGATGTTGATGGTGAAAAATACGAATTAAATCACTCAAAAGGGAACTGGGTGTTTCTTCACTTCTGGGCAAGCTGGTGTGGCCCTTGTCGAGAAGAGATGCCCGCTATACAACAGTTGGCTGATAAAATGAAGGGTGAAAAGTTTCAAATCATAATGATTAATACGGCTGAAGATGAAGATACTGTTTTTGAGTTTTTAGCCTCTATTAATGTTGAGCTGAATAGTTTACTGGATGTTGACGGACAGGTGACAGAAGTATGGGAACCACGTGGTTTACCTACCTCTTTTTTAATAAACCCTGAAGGCAAAGTTAAGTATCAGGCTATCGGTGGGCGCGAGTGGGGGAGCCCCGTTTATATAAGTTTTCTTAAAAATATCTTAAAGCCTGAGGCTAAATTCAACACTAAATAATAGATGACAGAATATTAGGTGTCAGAGTACATTTGTTTCTAATATTAGAGAGTATTGTTCTCTGGCACCAATTAGTTCATTCAGATATATTTTGTTACATAGAGGTGTTTTATAATCAGCAACGCATTCACTAAAGGCTTGTCTATAAATCACCAAGTAAATACGAGATGATGAGTGTTGCTTAATTAGGTGTACGGAAAAACGGGTATACTCCAGATCTAACAGGGCTGCCAAATGAAGATAGATATTATGCGTAGGGATCGTTGTAATATATGTTACCCAGCGTTGGTTAGAATTAGGTGTGTAAAATGACGATCGAGTTTACTGTCCTCAAAACCTCCATGTGCTTTGTATGACGACTATGTTTTTGTTTTCGTGCCATGTGTGCCTGAAGGCTTATTTAACCTTCTGTTTAATCATATCGTTAATCAAATGATCGCACCTCTACGCGTTTACCGTCATCTACTTCATCACTCGGGTGATTGATAACTAGCTCTCCTTCATTTACACCCTCAAGAATTTGTGCAATTAAACCATTACGCTGTCCGACTTTAACTTCACGTCTTACTGCCAGATCGTTCTCAATAACAAAAACTGCCCATCCATCGTTATATCTAAATAAACTACTTGCGGGTATTTGCAGAACATTTTCTTTTTGCCATAGAATAAAACTTGCTTCAACTCGATAACCATCTCCAAGTCGGCTCCAGAGTTCAAACTCAGAAACAAAATCAGAAATAATGAGCACGCGTTGTTCTTCAACTCCAAGCGCTGAGACTTTAGTAAAGCCAACGGGTTCAACTATACGAACCAGACCCTCTAAAGGTTTGTCACCACCCCAGCGATCAAACATAACTTTCATGCCGTGTTTTATTTTCACCGCATCGGCTGAAAGCACATCAACCTCTATTTCCAGTGCAGAAGGGTCGCCAACTTCCAGTAATTGATCACCTGTACGGACAGGGCCTTCACATTCACGAA
>Ga0316204_10009296_pt1 | contig 13200 bp, 10 predicted proteins | sample 6monrhotite_MG_2_FD_205661 | JGI IMG/M metagenome (GOLD analysis project Ga0316204, IMG submission 205661) | Microbial mat bacterial communities from mineral coupon in-situ incubated in ocean water Damariscotta River, Maine, United States -... | ecosystem: Environmental > Aquatic > Marine >... | reverse complement strand
GCTTGGTGGAGCAGGTCGCCAACCCGGGTGCGGGCTGAAGCCCGAGAGTCGACGGCGACAAACTCAGCAGAGAGAGGTTGTTGTTGTGGGCCACGAATCCTGAGGAGGTTGTCGCGCTTCAGCGCCTGGTCGCAGGTGTCGCCCAGGTTGGCGAGCTGCGCCAACAAGCCCCACGATGCCGAGCAATCCCCAAGCCAGTCCTCCGCGCAATGGTTGGCGGCTGCTGTTGACGCAGAGGTGGGTGCGGAGCCTCTCCACCGTGTGTCCCGGTCCCACCCCGTACCTCTCTCCTCTCCCCTCCTGGGCCCATTGAGGGTAAGCCCGCCAACGTTATCGTGTAGGGCGATACCGTCACGCAGGCTGGGGGAACGCCCGCGCTGCCTCCAGTCGATCCTGGAAGGCTACAAGCGATCAGTCGTCTGCCTGCGGGCTGAGGACGCCCTGGGACCGCCAATGGCGAAGTGCCCCGACCAGGGAGATTCGGGCGTGTGTGACGCAAGCTGCACGGCACCGGCCACCAGACCTTGTCGACTTGACGCTGACGGATCGTCCGGGGATTCGTTAGCGCAGCGAGCACACGTCGAATCTCCCAAGGGGCACCGCGCCAGCGACGACGATCGGGAAGTCCAACAACCCAACAGGCAGAACGACGGCGCCTCGACGGGACGCTCAAACTACGAGCCCGCGACTGCCAAGACCGCTCTCGTCAGTCCCATAAACCTCCGTCAAACCGAGCCGTATCCGACGAACCCGTCGAACCCGTCGAACCCGTCGAACCCAACGAACCCGACGAACCCAACGAACCGACAAATCAAACAACAGCTTCACACAACTTTACAAGGCGGACATCTACCAGAAAGAGCCCGCCCATACCTTGAGAGTGCGGCCCGGCAATCACGCTGATGCCCCACAAGGATGACCCTCATGTCTGTGCTCCGCTCCATGCTGCTCTTCTCGCTCCCCGCCTTTGTCCTCGGCGCCTTCGCCATCCCCATGGCCGACGCCGGCCCCTGGGGTGAGCGCGGTGGCCACAGTCACCACGGCGAGGTCAGCGTCGAGGATGCTCGTGACCACGCTGACTTCATGGCCGATCGGCTCATCAAGAAGCTCGACGGTACTGACGCCCAGCGCGTCGCCATCGACGCGGTGCTCGATGAGGCCGTCCCCGCCATGCTCGATCTCAAGGACGACAAGAGCGCGCTCAAGGAGCGCGCTGAGCAGTCCATGTCCGAGGGCGAGCTCGACCGGGCCGAGCTGGAGAGCATCCGCGAGGACGCGGTCTCTCTCTTCGACGACGCCAGCGGCATCATGCTCGACGCCTTCGTCCGGGTGGGCGAGGTGCTGACCCCTGAGCAGCGCGCGCAGGTCGTTGAGCACTTCGGTAACCGCCGCCGCTGATCGCGGCGGGCGATAGAGTAGTCGCCAGAGCAGCGCGAGGTGTCCGTGCGTGAGCGGGTGTTGATCATCGATGACGACGAGCGGCTGGCGGGGATGGTCTCCACCTACCTGACCAGCCGCGGCTTTGAGGTCTCCTGTCGGGCGGACGCGGTCTCCGGGCTGGCCGCGGCCGGGGCTGGGGGCTTTGATGCGCTGCTGTTGGACGTCATGTTGCCGGATCTCGACGGCTTCGAGGTGCTGCGGCGGCTGCGCGCCGCCGCTGGTACCGCGGCGCTGCCGGTGCTGATGCTCACTGCGCGGGGTGAGGCCACGGACCGCATCGTCGGCCTGGAGATGGGGGCTGATGACTACCTCCCCAAGCCCTTCGACCCCAGGGAGCTGCTGGCGAGGCTGCGGGCGGTGCTGCGGCGGGTGAGCCTGTCCAGCGCTGGCGCGGGTGGGGGCGGCGAGCCGGCGCTGCGCTTCGGGCGGCTGGTCATTGATCCGGGCGCCCGGGAGGTGCGCCTCGACGGGGAGCGCCGGGAGCTGACGAGCCACCAGTTCAACCTGCTGGTGGCGCTGGCGAGCCGGGCTGGCCGCGTGATGAGCCGCGATCAGATGATGGAGGCGGTGCGCGGCGAGTCGCTGGAGGCCTTCGATCGCAGCATCGACGTCCACGTCTCCCGGATCCGCGCCGCCATCGAGGACGATCCCAAGGACCCCAGGCGGATCCTGACTGTTCGGGGCGTGGGCTATGTCTTCGCCGACCGGCTGAGCTGAGGGCGCGTGCGTCGCTTCATTGCCCGGCGGCTGTACCTCCAGATCTATCTGGCCTTCATCGGCGTGCTGATGCTGACGCTGGCCGCGGCGGGGATCACCAACCGGCTGATCAGCGAGGGGGTGGGGGAGGTGCCGCAGCCCATCCACGCGGCGGCTGAGCTGCTCGTGATGGGGCTGCCCGCGGACCAGGGGCCGCCGCTCGAGGAGGCGCTGCGGCGGCGCTCTGTCCGCTTGGAGATGGCGCTGGCGATGTGGAGCGCCGACGGCACGCTGCTGGCCTACAGCGGGCCGAAGGGCGCGAGGAAGGCGGGCGGGACGCACGCGCGGCGGCTCCACGAGCAGGAGGCGCGGATGCCGAACCCCACCGACGGCCGCGGAGAGCGCTGGTTCAGTACCTCCGCGGGCTATGGGGCCCGGGTGGAGCTCGCTGACGGGCGCTGGCTCGCCGGGCTGGTGCCGAAGCACCACTCCGCGCCCCGCCACCGCCGGAGCGCGGTGGTGCTGGCGGCGGTGTTCGCGGCCATGGCGGCGGGCAGCTACCCGATCGCCCGGCGCATCACCCGGCGGCTGGAGTCGCTGAAGGCCGGCGCGGACGGGCTGGCGGCCGGCGATCTCTCCTCCCGGGTCGAGGTGGAGGGGCGGGACGAGGTGGCGGAGCTGGCTCGGGCCTTCAACGGGGCCGCCGATCGCATCGAGGTGCTGGTGGAGAGCCAGCGTCGGATGCTCGCGAGCGCCTCCCACGAGCTGCGCTCGCCCCTGGCGCGGCTGCGGATGGCGCTGGCGCTGCTGGAGGAGGGGCCGGATGAGGCGGGGCCGGACGAGGCCCGGCGGGCGCTGCTCGATGGCGCTGGGAAGGACATCGAGGAGCTCGACGACCTCATCGAGGATCTGCTGCTCTCCAGCCGGCTGGAGGCGAGCCCGCTCAGGGAGCGGGCGCCGGTGGCGCTGCTGGGGCTGCTGACCGAGGAGGCGGCCCGGGTCGGGGCGTCGACTTCGGGAGAGGAGGTGCTGGTGCTCGGTGAGCGGCGGGCGCTTCGGCGCATGGTTCGCAACCTGCTTGAGAACGCTCTGAAGCACGGCGGCGGCGAGGTCGAGGCCTGGATCGAGCCTGCGGCGGGGGCGGCGCTGGTGGTGGTGGCGGACCGGGGAGCAGGGGTGCCTGAAGACCAGCGTGAGCGCATCTTCGAGCCGTTCTATCGGCCACAGGGGCACCGCGAGGCGGCCGACGGCGGGGTCGGGCTCGGGCTCGCGCTTGTGCGACAGATCGCCCAGCAGCACGGCGGGACAGCCCGCTGCGTGGCGCGGGAAGGCGGCGGGAGCCGCTTCGAGATCGCGCTGCCGCTGGAGCTGTCGTGAGCCCGCCCGATGACGCGCGCTGGATGGATCCGACGCCGGTGAGCTGCCCATCGCGGCGCTGATCACCTCGGAGGAGCGGGTGATCGCGGAGGCCTGGACCTCCGAGCGCGCGGACGCCCGCTACCTGGTCCACGCCGAGCTGAAGGCGCTGCTGGCGGCGGACGCGATGGGGCTGACCCGATCGGAGCGTCGCCGCTGCGTGCTCTACACCACCCTGGAGCCCTGCATGATGTGCCTCGGGGCAGCCATCAGCGCGCAGGTGGGGGCCGTGGTCTACGCCCTTGAGTCACCCGGAGACGGCGCCAGCGCGCTGGCGGTGGATCGGCCGGGGCTGCCCGCGGTCTTCAGGCCGCCGCCCGTGCGCGGCGGCCTTGGACGGGCGGCGAGCCGGGCGCTGTTTGCCCGCTACGCGGCCTCGGCGCCGCCAGGCGGCCTGCGGGACTGGGCGCTCAGCCTGACCGTCACCGCCTGACCGCGGTGCGGGCGTCGTCGAGGGACAGCGCCACTTCCACGGTCAGCCAGCCCGACCCCTCTGTTATGAGCACGCGCTCGCCTCGGATCGGCCAGACGTCCAGCACCCGATCCTGAGCGTCCAGGAGGAAGAGCGCGCGCTCTCCGGGATCTCGCCGCCGTGCCGCCAGGCGGACTGAACCACACCGATGACGGCGCCCTCGGCGCTCCGCAGCGTCGCCGCCAGCGCGGCGTCGGCGTCGGCCTGTGAGCGGGCCATCGCGCCGGCGCTGGCGTCGGTGATCGAGAGGCACAAGAGCAGTGTGAGCGCGCGCATCATCGTCCTCCGGCGTGCTCAACGCTTCGGATCATGGGCGGGTCGCTGTGATCCTTTTTCGGAGTCCTCCTCTCTACAGTACACAGAAGGGTTGGCGTGTTTTCTTGTTAACACGCTGTTTTTATAGAACTTCACCGAGGTGGAAGGGGATGCTGGGACTCTGTCTTGTCGCGGCCGCTGTCGCCGCTGAGCCGCTCCGTCAGCCGCTGTTCCTGGAGGAGGAGCGCGCCGGCTGGTCGGTCTATGAGGGCTTGGAGGAGTCGCTGTCCGCGCCGGCGTTCGCCGTGCGGGTGAGCGACCTGGAGACCGTGAGCGCGCTGGCGACTGAGCGCAGGATCGCCGCGCGGCGGCGGTCACTGCTCACCGGCGCCGGGATAGCGCTGCTCGCCGGGTCGGCGTTGCCCTGGTTCCTCGCTGATTATTCGGTGGTGGAGGCTATCAGCGATGACGAGCTGAACGACGGCGTCAGCCTCACGGCGGTGCAGAACAGCCAGCGCGTCATCATCGAGGATGACCGGGCCTGGGCGGGGGCGTTTCTCGCGGGCAGCGGCCTGATGGTCGCCGTGAGCGGCACGCTGGCGTGGCGCGGCGCGCTGGAGCGGCAGACCGCGCCGGAGAACTACTACCCGCTGGAGGAGGCCGCCGTGCTCATCGAGCGGTACAACGAGCGCCTCCAGCCCGCGCCGGATCCCACACAGACGCCGGCCGTCGAGGTGATGGGGGGCCCGGAGGCCCTGATGGCGCCTGGCCTGGGCCCGCTCGGCGTCGTCGGCGCCGCGGGGGGGTGGTGATGTTGGCGGCGTGGGCGCTGATCCCGGTCGCCGCCGCGGCTGGCTACTCAGCGGACATCGAGCTGGTGCGGCCCTGGTTCTCACCGGACGCGGCGCCCGGCGTGGACGCCCCCCGCATGGGGGAGCCCGGTGAGTTCTCAGGCGGCGTCTTCCTCCAGTACGAGCGCGATCCGCTCGTGATCTTCGAGGAGACGCTGGACCGGGGGGCGGTCGTCCGCTCCCGGCAGGTCGCGCAGGTGGGCGCATCCGTGGGCGTCACCCGCTCCGTGAGCGCCAGGGTGCTGCTGCCGGTCGCCTATCAGTGGGGCACCGAGCAGCCGTCGCTCAGCGCCGAGGGCCTGGGCGCGGGGGATCTGTGGCTGGGCGCGCGCTGGACGCTGACGGAGCGGAGCCGGGTGGCGCTCGGGGTGCGCGGCGACGCGGCCATCCCCACCGGCGCCCGGGAGGCGTGGCTGGGGGAGGAGCGGGCGCGGGCCAGCGGCGCGCTGCTGGCGCGGCTGAGCGCGGGCGGCTGGTCGCTGCTCTCGGACACGGGCATCACCGGTCGCTCCGAGGTGGCCACTGACGCGGACTTCGAGCTCGGCAGCGAGCTGACGAGCGGGCTCTGTCTGCGCTACCAGCTCTGGCCCGATCGGGCATCGATCAGCGCGGGGTTGGTGAGCCGCGCCGGGGTCCGGCACCTGGGGCTCGGCGGCGCGGAGACCGCCTCCGAGGCGCTGGCCGGGCTCACGCTGCGCGCCCGCTCCCGGCTGCAGGTCGACCTGGGCGTGGGGCGCGGCGTGAGCGACGGCTACGGCACCACCAGCTTCCGCGGCATCGCGGGGATCAGCGTGATGCCCGCCGCGGACGCGGTCGTCGCGTCGCCCCCCCGGATCCGCGTCGACTACGACGGGCTGCCGGACGTCGCCCTCACCGAGGAGTCCCCGCAGTCCCCACAGTCCGGAGAACCCGACGGGGCGCCGGGCTGGGCCGAGGGTGAGCTCGCCCGGGTGGAGGGTGAGCAGATCGTCATCCGCGACCCCATCCGCTTCGAGTTCGCCACGGCCAACATCCTCCCCGAGTCGCTGCCGGTGCTGATCGAGGTGGCTCGCCTGATGGCGGCTGATGGGCGCATCCTCCACGTCCTGGTGGAGGGACACGCCAGCGACGAGGGCAGCTACAGCTACAACTACGACCTCTCCAACCGCCGGGCCCGGTCCATCTTCCAGGAGCTGATCCGGGCGGGCGTGCACCCCGAGCGGCTGAGCTATCGGGGCATGGGGGAGGTCCAGCCGCTGGGGGAGCAGACCCTCGCCGTCGACAGGCGGGTGGTCTTCCACATCCTGCGGGTGCTGGGCCCCGACGAGCTGGCGCCGGTCTACAGCGAGACCGCGCCGCTGCCCTGGAGCGGTGAGGAGGCGAGCTTCGAGCCCCCGCAGATCCCCGCGCCGCCCGCCCCCCCGGAGATCGAACCCGAGCCCGTCTTTGACTGGGAGTCCCTGTGAACGCCCTCGTCGCCATGCTCCTGATGGGGCTCTCCGTCCCCGCGAGCGCCGGCGCGCTCGGCTGCGCCGCCGACGCGAGCCAGGATCTGAACTGCAACACAGTCGATGTGCTCGACGAGCTGCTGGTGGACCTCGGCGACGCGGACTGCGCGGCCAACCGGGACGCCTCCGGTTGGCCCTACGAGAGCGCGGACTACTACTACGACTACTACGCCTTCGGCTGCGCCTACAGCGTGATCGGCTTCGACGTCGACGGGGACGGCTTCTCCGAGGGGGACATGGCCTACCCGATCGACGCCGCCTATCCGGACATCGAGGTCACCCTGCGCTGTGACAACTGTCCAGAGGTGTCCAACGCCGATCAGCTCGATCTGGACTGCGACAACATCGGCGACGTCTGCGACAACTGCCTGGAGATCCCGAACAACGATCAGGCCGACAGCGACGGTGATCTGCTCGGGAACGCCTGCGACAACTGCCCGAGCGACGCCAACCTCGAGCAGGAGGATCGCGACGCCGACGGCCCGGGTGACGCCTGCGATGTCTGCCCGGACATCTACAACCCGGATCAGGCGGACTCGGACTCGGACAAGACCGGCGACGTCTGCGACAACTGCCCCTACCTCTACAACTCCGGTCAGCAGGACCTGGACGACGACGGGGTCGGGGACGACTGCGACGTGTGCCCCATGGTGTACGACATATCGCAGCTCGATCAGGACGACGACGGGGTCGGAGACCTCTGCGACAACTGCCTGACGATCTACAACAGCGATCAGTCCGACAGCGACGGCGACGGGGTCGGTGACCTCTGCGACAGCTGCCCGCTGGGCGAGGATCTCTTCCAGGCGGATCTGGACGGAGACAGCCTCGGCGACCTCTGCGACAACTGCCCGGCGATCTACAACAGCGATCAGTCCGACAGCGACGGCGACGGGGTCGGCGACCTCTGCGACAGCTGCCCGCTCATCTGGAGTGAGGGGGAGCTGGACGCGGATCAGGACGGCCTCGGTGACGAGTGTGACAACTGTCCGGACGTGATCAATGTCGACCAGTTCGACACAGACGGTGACGGCATCGGTGACGCCTGCGACGGGGCGCTCCAGCTCCGCGGGGGCGGCAGCCGCTGCCAGTCGATCCCGACCGCGCCGATGCTCGGCTGGTGGGCCGCGCTGATCGCGATCGGTTGGATGAGGAGGGAGCGATGAGTCTTCTGTTTTTGATGATGGCCTGCAGCGACTACAAGCTGGGGAGTGAGTCCGCGCTGGGGACGGTGGCCCCGGACATCGAGGTGAGCCCGCAGCGCGTCGTCTTCGACCCGCTGCCGCTCTCGACCCACGAGAGCCGCGTCGTCCAGGTGACGAACCGGGGAGACGGCGCGCTGCAGCTCGACGGCGCGCTCATTGACGGCGGCGCCTTCAGCCTGGAGGGCGCGCTGCCCGAGCGCCTGGACCCGGGGGAGGCCGTGGCGCTGTCGGTGGTCTACACCGGCACCAACCCGGAGGATCTGGGCTGGCTGTACATCGCCAGCGACGACCCCGACACCCCCGAGGTCCTGGTCGACCTGGCCGGCGCGGCGCTCTTCCCCGAGCTGAGCGTCGCGCCCAGCCCCTACGACTTCGGGGTGCTCTACCCCGGCTGCGATCGGGACGTGGCGATTGAGATCGGCAACGCCGGCGAGGCCAGCCTGACCGTGGAGTCCGTCGGGGTGGGCGGGGAGGGCTTCACCCTGTCGGGGCTGCCCACGCCGCTGACGCTGGCGCCCGGGGAGCGGGTCGACGTGGTGCTCGCCTTCGCCGGTGAGTGGCCGGGCAACTTCGAGGGCACGGTCACCGTGCAGACCGACATCGCCGGCGTCGGGGTCGCCACCCAGACCGCGGCGGTGGCGTCCATCATCGAGCGAACGGACGAGTTCCTGCAGCCCAGCGGAGAGATCCAGGGTGTGGACATGCTGTTCTACGTCGACCAGTCCGGCTCCATGAACGATGACGCCGCCAACCTGGGGAACAACTTCGGGCTCCTGGTGGAGAGCCTCCAGATCAACGCCTTCGACTACAACATCATGATCGCCACCAAGGACTCCGGCTGCCACAACCAGGCCATCATCACGCCGGAGACCGATGACGCCGCCTCCCTCTTCCGAGACGCCGCCACCGGCGGCGGCGGGAGCTGGACCGAGGCGGGGCTGACCATCGCGCTGAGCGCGCTGGAGCAGACCGGCGCGGGGGACTGCAACGAGGGGTTCCGGCGAGGCGGCGCCGGGCTCGCCGTGGTGCTGATCTCCGATGAGCCGGAGCAGTCCCGGGAGAGCTGGACCTACTACCTGAACGCCATCCAGGAGCTGGTGCCGGAGGTCGTGTTCTCGGCCATCGCCGGCCCGGTCCCCAGCGGCTGCCCCACGGCGGATCCGGGCGCCGGCTACTGGGAGGTCGTGGACGCCACCGGCGGCGTCTTCCTGGAGATCTGCGACTCCGACTGGGGCAGCCGCCTGGACGAGCTGCCGACCACTGTGGTGCTGCCGTCGCCGACGGACACCTTCCCGCTGACCGAGGCGCCGGTGGTGGACACCATCGAGGTGCGGGTCGATGGGCTCGTCGCGTCCGGCTGGTCCTACAGCGAGGCGCTGAACGCCGTGATCTTCGAGGTGATGCCCGCCCCCGGCGCGGGGGTCGGGATTCACTACGAGCTGGCGCAAATCTGCGACTGAGGAGGCCGTCATGTTGACGCTGTGGATGGTGATGGCCTGCGGAGCGGGCACAGAGGATGAGGCGGCGGCGCGTCGCCTGGATCGGGACCGCGACGGCGTGCTGGAGGCGCTGGACTGTGACGATGAGGACGCGGACGTCGGCGCCCCCTACGGCTGGCACGCGGACTACGACGGCGACGGCCACGGCGACCCGGAGGTCGTCACTGAGGGCTGCCGGCGCCCTGAGCTGCATGTGGTCGGCGCCGACGACTGTGACGACGCCAACAACCGGATCCACCCCGGCGCCGTCGAGTACTGCGATGGCATCGACAACGACTGTGACGGCGCCGTCGACGACGGCGGGGACCGCCCCTACTACCTGGACCTCGACGGCGACGGCTACGGCGATCCCGCCACGGTGCTCGCCGCCTGCGCGCCGCCGGTCGGCTACACCGACAACGCGGACGACTGCGACGACGCGGATCCGGAGCTGCGGCCGGGCGCGGTCGAGATCTGTGACGGCCTGGACAACAACTGTGACGGCCACCTCGGCGTGGACGAGAGCGACGACGACGGCGACGGCTGGCGCGGCTGCGAGGGCGACTGCGATGACGCCCCGGGCGGCGAGGCCGTGAGCCCCGGCACCTCGGAGATCTGCGGCGACGGCGTCGACAACGACTGCGACGCGGTGGTGGACGAGGGCATCGACGCGGACGCTGACGGCTGGGCGAGCTGCTCGGACTGCCAGGACGACCGGCCGTCAGTCCACCCGGGGGCCGCGGAGATCTGCGGCGACGGGCTCGACAACGACTGCGACGGCGGGGGCGGCGCCTGCGACGGGCTGCACGGTGAGCGCGACATCGCCGATGGCGCCCGGGTCTACCTGGGCGAGCAGTCCGGCGGCGCGCTCGGCGCGTCGGCGGCCATCGTCGAGGGCTGGGTGGTGCTGGGGGAGCCGTGGCTGGACGAGTCCGGTGAGGACAGCGGCGCCGTGCACCTGTACCCGGCCGGAGAGCTGGACGGGGACGTCACGCTCTTCGGTGAGGGGCGCGACGAGCGACTGGGGACGGCGCTGGCCGCTGGCGATCTGGACGGGGACGGCGTCCGGGAGCTGCTCATCGGCGCGCCCACCGACGGCGACGACGGCGCTGTGTGGCTCGTGGGCCTGGACGCCGTGAGCAGCGGGGCCGTCGGCCAGGCCGGGGTGGCGCTCACCGGCGAGACGGGGGGCGAGGCCGGCGGGGCGATCGCCATCCCCGGGGACATGAGCGGGGACGGTCGGACGGACGCGCTCATCGGCGGCACCGGCGGGGCCTGGGTGGTGGCCGGGCCCGTCGTCGGCGGGGCGCTGAGGGACTCGGCGGCGCGGCTGCTCGGGGACGGCGACGCCGGGAGCGCGGTGGCCGGCGGCGACCTCGACGGTGACGGCGTCATGGATGCGGTCGTCGGGGCCCCGGGAGCAGGCGAGGTGGGCATCTTCCAGGGCCCGCTCTCCGGGAGCCTGAGCTGGCGGGCCGCCGCGGTGCTCCGATCGGACATCGAGGGTGAGGGCTTCGGCGTGGCGCTGGCGGTCGGCGATCTGGACGGCGATGGCTACGCGGATCTGGCCGTCGGCGGCGCGGAGCTCAACGGCCTGGGGGATCAGTCGGGGGCCGTCCACTGGTACACCGGCGGCGCGGGCGCGCTGGCGGCGGCCGGGGTGATGATCGGCGAGAGCCCCAGAGACAACGCGGGCTATCGGCTGGCCGCGGGTGATCTGAGCGGCGACGGTGTGGACGACCTGCTGGTGGGCGCGCCCGGCGCTGACCGGGGTGAGCACGCGGACGTGGGGGCGGTCTACGCGGTCGTGCTTCCAGCGACGGGGCGCTGGAGCCTGGGGGACGCCGCCCTCCGGGTGCGGGGAGAGGGGGACTACGACGCCGCCGGCTCGGGGCTCGCTGTGCCGGGCGATGTGGACGGCGACGGGAGCAACGAGCTGCTGATCGGAGCGCCCAGGAGCGACGCTGGCGACTACGCCGCGGGCGCGGCCTGGCTCATCACGGGAGGGATAGGGCTATGAGGGTGAGCATTCTCCTGACCGCCGCGCTCGCGGGCTGCGGCGCGGACGCGGTCGAGCAGTCGACTGAGGGCTTGACCCTGAGCTGGGTGGACGCTGACGGCGACGACCTCACGAGCGACGTCGACTGTGACGACGCGGACCCGGAGGTGGGGCTGCCGACGGACTGGTTCCTGGACCGGGATCGGGACGGCTACGGGGACCGGGAGACCAGAACCCGGGCCTGCGAGGCCCCCGAGGCGACGGTGGGGCCCGGCCCGGCGGACTGCGACGACACCGACCCCGGCGCCCAGCCCGGCGCTGACGAGGCCTGCGACGGCGTCGACAACGACTGCGACGGCATCGTCGACGAGGACTTGATCGGCGGCCTCCTCTGGTACCGGGACGCGGACGGCGACGGCTGGGGCGATGAGGACTGGGCCCTGGAGTCCTGCGCGCCGCCGGGCGGGTACGCTGCGGCGTCGGGCGACTGCGATGACGCGGACGGCGGCGTGCACCCTGGCGCCCAGGAGGACTGCGGCGGCGTGGACCGGGACTGCGACGGGAGCCTGGACGCGGGCGCTGTGGACGCCACGGTCTGGTACGCGGACGCGGACAGTGACGGCTGGGGTGCTGACGCCACCGCCTCGAGCGCCTGCGAGGCGCCGGACGGCGCGGTGGATACCCCCGGCGACTGCGACGACGCTGATCCGGCGAGCAACCCGCAGGGCGTTGAGGTCTGCAACGGCCTCGACGAGGACTGCGACGGCGTCGTCGATGAGTCCCTCCAGCTGGAGTGGTACGCCGACGTGGACGGCGACGGCTACGGGGCCGGCAAGGTCTACGCCGCCTGCACCGCGCCGCCGGGCTACACCGCGGACCACACGGACTGCGACGACACCAGCGCCGACGTGAGCCCGGGCGCTGTCGAGATCTGCGGCGACGCGACCGACAACGACTGCGACGGTGTGAGCCTGGACTACAACGTCTGGTACGCCGACGCGGACGGCGACGGCTGGGGTGACCCCGACACCACCGCCGAGGTCTGCGACGCGCCCGAGGGCTACTCCGCCGACGGCAGCGCCGGCCTGGAGGACTGCGACGACACCCGGGCCGACGTGCACCCGGGGGCGGCCGAGTTCTGTGATGGGGTGGACACGGACTGTGACGGCATCGAGGATCCGGACTTCGAGTGGTACGCGGACGCGGACGGCGACGGCTGGGGCGACCCGGACTCGAGCACCTGGGAGTGCGAGGTTCCGAGCGGCTACCTGGACAATGACGGCGACTGCGACGACAGCGACGACGCCCGCGCTCCCGACAACGTGGAGGTCTGCGACGGGGTCGACAACGACTGCGACGGGGTCGGTGACGGCTGGATCTGCGGCGGCGCGACCACCTCGGAGTCCGACAGCCGCTGGCTGGGCGAGGGCAACTACGATCGGGCCGGGGCGGCGGTGGCCTGGGTCGGCGACACGGACGGCGACGGCCTCGATGATCTGCTCGTCGGGGCCTACGAAGAGTCCAGCGCGGGCACCGGCGCCGGCGCGGCCTACCTGGTGACCGACGCGGCCGACGCGGGGCGGCTCTACCTCTCCGCGGCGGAGCGCTTCACCGGAGAGGACGCCGGAGACACCGCTGGGGTGGCCGTGAGCGGCGCTGGCGATGTCAACGGGGACGGCCTCGCGGACATGCTCATCGGCGCCAGAGACCACGACGGCGTCGGGGCCGCCTACCTCGTCCTGGGCGGCACTGGCGGCGGCTCTCTGAGCATCGCCGAGGCGACCCTGCTGGGCGCTGAGAGCGCCGACGGCGCCGGGCGGGCGGTCAGCGGGGCCGGGGACGTGGACGGCGACGGTCACGACGACCTGTTCATCGGGGCCTACGCCAGCGACGGGGCCGGC
>Ga0316204_10009295_pt1 | contig 13201 bp, 10 predicted proteins | sample 6monrhotite_MG_2_FD_205661 | JGI IMG/M metagenome (GOLD analysis project Ga0316204, IMG submission 205661) | Microbial mat bacterial communities from mineral coupon in-situ incubated in ocean water Damariscotta River, Maine, United States -... | ecosystem: Environmental > Aquatic > Marine >... | reverse complement strand
GACAATTCCATCTGCCCGATGGGCGAGGCGATCGTGTAGGGATACGCAAAATTTTCAGCAACGAGATCTTTGTCAATTCTTCTGAAGTACAGGGCGTTGCGATCGAGATCACTCGCAAGGCGCTTGCGGCTCAGGCGCCGAATATTGTCGTGAGAATAAGTATGGCACGCAATCTCATGCCCTTGTGCGTGCAGTGCTTTCTGTCCCTCAAGTGAAATCCCCATACGCCCTGCCTCCATCTTTCCAGTCAGACCGCCGGTGATGTAGAAGGTGCCACGGACACCGTTTTCCTCAAGTATCCTGGCGCCGTTGGACAGAGCGGTTTCCGGCACGTCATCGAATGTGAAGGAGACGAGCTTGTGGCCTTCCGGGATCGATATGGTGCGAAACGGCGCATGCCGAACCAGACGTGTCGAAATGCGGTCGAGCAATGTGGGAAATTTAGGCATTAGCGACTTTCTTTACCATTGAAGCGGGCTTCCGATGTTCGAGGCTGGCGCGTGATTGCAGTCTCATCCCGAAAACGCCGATCAGCATCGTAAACCAGATCGGGCCGGTATTGACGAAAACCACGTTTTCGAGGCAGGAAAGAAGGACGGAGAAGAGCCAAATACGCAGGAACAGGCGGGTCAGTGCAGGATCGTTATCACTCTTGAACGCACGGCCAGCATCGCGAACGGGCAGAATGAGAAGCCACAGCACCATGAGAATCAAACCGGGAACGCCGGCATTGATGAGGGCCTCGAGGAACGAATTGTGAGAATGTGAGGCCATGGTCGCCCAGCTGCTGGTCATCATTTTCAACAAATCCTCACTTTGCCAAAACGACTGGAAACCGTAGCCAGTGAACGGCTTGTCGGAAATTGCATCGAGCGCGAAAGCCCAGATCGTCGTGCGACCGGTAAATGTCGCGTCGATGTCGAAGCTTGTCAGCAGATTGGTTATGGGTTGGTAGACGGCTGAGCCGATAAGCAAATAGTTCAGAGCCATCACCGTGCCAAAAACGATCACATAGCGCAGCCGGACCCAGTGCTCGAACATCCACGCAAGCAGAAGCACCGTTGGCAGCATTGCTGTCGCAGTCTTGCCACCGGCGAAATACAAGAAGATCGTGGCAAAGATGATGATGCAGGTCCCGAGTACCGGGTAGTGAAACTGTCGAAGATAGAGGCCAAACAGAACGGCGTAGGCCATGGCGGCAGCGGCGGCGTTTTTATGTCCAAAATGCCCGCGCCAATCGCCGGCAAGCGTGGCTTCCGACAAGTCAGTGCTTTGATGAATACCTATTGCAGGCAGGACGATGACTGCGAAATAGGAAAGCAGCAATGCTGCGGTCACGCCAACTGCCAAAACACGGGCGAATTCCTCGTTGGTGCGTGGCAACAGCAGGGCCGCATTGGCGCAACCGCAAACAATTGCTGCATACACAATCCGCCGGAACGCTATCTCGGGTTCCGATGCGGATAACGAAACGAAGCAGAACCAGCAGAGCATCAGCAACAAGAGTCCATGAGGACTGAGCAATGCTCCCCTTGCCGGACTGCCCCAAACCGTCACCACGACCAACAACGACAACAGGACAACGACGATCTGGTTCAACAGATTTGAGCTTGGCGCCTCCGCCACCGCGCCGCTCTGATCCGCCAAGGGCGCAATGCCAATCCAAAAATACAGAAAAACAAGCAGCAAAATCAGTGAACCCGCGCCCCAGCCTGTGGCGCTGGAGGGACTGCTCATATCGGTTCCTCGTCGAGGACTTTGTACTGGCGTCCGCAACGTCATACTGTTTCGCTTCTCAGTTGAAGATCGTCGGATTTGCTGCGTGACTTTGGCCCGGATTGACCGGTTCATGTCCATCTCTCAGAAAAGCTGTTTATGGTTAAAATCGCGTTAAAACCGCTAATCCTCCGGAAATTAGCAGTATGCTAATGCATTTAGCCTAGCATCGCTCTGGCGCGTGTCGCGGTGCAACGAGTTCATTGCTGACCGCGTCATGCAATAAAAGAGTGCACCCATGCATACATGTCCACATTCATGGTGCCGCAGCCGCAATTGCAGGAGCGAATAATGCGCAGACGTGATTTTGTTTCCGGCGGTTTGGCTGCAACGGTGTCAGGAGTTGTCACGCACGTCCCGGCAGCAAGGGCAGCAGCGAAACCAACTATTCCCTTCGGGGCGGCCGTGCGCGGCGGCGCGCTGGTTGATGACTACGACTACCGCATGGCGCTTGTGGAGCGATGCCAACTGGTCGTTGGTGAAGGTGGTTTGAAATGGTTCGACTTGCGGCCTTCTGCCGAAGAATTCAATTTTTTCGACGCAGACAAGCTGCTTGATTTCGCCCAGCAAAACGGAATGAAGATGCGCGGCCACACGCTGGTCTGGTATGGCGCCATGCCCGATTGGACCAAGTCGATCAGCGGTGCCTCCGAAGCTCTTCGTGAAATGACGCAACATATCGAAAAAGTTGTCGGCCGTTATAAAGGCCGGATCTCGAGCTGGGACGTGGTGAATGAAGCCATCGCCGAGGACCCCTCGACTTCCGACTATCTAAGACCTAGCATCTGGGAATCGAATCTCGGGAAGCCCTACATTGAAACGGCTTTCCGCCGCGCGGCCGAAATCGATTCGGATACGCAACTCGTCATCAATGAATACGATATCGAGTTTGTCGGCGATCGTTATAAACGTCGGCGCGATGCACTACTTCGTGTTGTAAAGGATCTACGTGACCGCGACGTCCCGATACATGCCGTGGGGCTCCAGGGCCACCTCAGAGGTGACTACGAAATCGACAAGGAAGGCGTTTCGGCTTTCGTCGCGGAATTGAAGGAGATGAACATCGACGTCATCGTAACGGAACTGGACGTCATCGACCACCTCCTGCCAGCGGACAATCAGGTGCGCGACGAGGCTGTTGCCGCGATAGCTGCGGATTTTCTCGGCGCTATTTGCGATGTGTCCCGGCCAACGGCAATTCTTACCTGGGGCATTTCCGATCGTTATACATGGGTGCCCATCTATTTCACCCGTGACGACGGTAAGCCTAATCGACCTCTGCCTCTTGACCGCGACTATCTCCCCAAGCCATTCATGAAGGTCATTCAGAACTTTACAAGAGGTACTGGCTGAGGTGCCCGCAGATGGACGGTTTGGCAAATTTCGAAATGCTGCGAAATCGCCAGCTTGGCCGTTGATGATTGCTACTGTCTTTCGATCGGCCGCCGCCGCGTGGACAACCTAGTTCCCCGCGGTGCAGCGACTGGGCTCTGCGGACGGTTCCACACTGCGAGCCCGCAACAAGGCACGCCAAGCGAGGATAGCGATGGTGATCTCAATGGCGTAAATGCCTGTCATGGCGCCGATGATGCCGGCCTGCCATGTCGCCAACGCCACGAGACCCGCACCGACAATACTGGAGATATTAGTGATCTTGGCGCGTATGCTTTGCAAACCAGAAGCACCGAGTGCTTCAAGTGCAGTGGCGCCGAAGGCGATTGGAATTACAGCCCAGCAAAGACTACGATTGAGCCATTCAAGCGAAGTATAATCCTTGCCAAACAGCAGGGGCAACAGTGGTGTGATTAGCCAGACGATGCAGGCACTGGTGATGCCGATGCAGATTGTCACCATGGCCATGCGTTTGGCACGAGTGAACACGTGCGACATTCCCTTGAGCGCTACAGCTGCAGAGCCTGGATAGAGAATTCGATTGAACGCCTCGACAGACATGTAGGATGCCTCCATTAGACGGCGAGCGATGGAGTAGCTGCTGAGGACTTCGGAGCCGACAACAGCGCTCAACACCAAGATATCGGCATTTCCGCGTACGGCCTTGAAGAAAAACTGACTCGCAAACATAATACCAATTCGGATTTCATCGCGAACGATCAAAAATTTCGGCTTACCAAGACGGCTGATTGCAGCGATCGCAACTCCAGCGGCAACTGCATGGGCAGCAAAATTCCAAACCGCCCATTCGGCAACAGTGGTAACGTTGAAAACCATACAGCCGAGCACCGCCGCGAGCATGCGCAGCGCTGCGAATAGAATTTCAATTTTGTTGGCTGTGGCAAAATCGGAATGGGCGATATAGCTGTTCGTGGCCAACCAAATGATCTTCAGCAAGACAATATTGGTCACCAAGATAAGCGCTGTAGATGTTAGCGTGACCGTTAAATTGTCTGAAATCGGCAGCGCGAGTGGTATGGCAATCATTCCGATCAAAACCAGAACGAGGCCGGAGGCAAGATTGAGGATATGCACATGGCCCAGCATTTCCGGGTAAAAAGACGGTTTCTGGGCAACGCGGCGCACCAGCGATTCCTGTGAACCCAATCCGCAAATCTGCACGCCGACATTGGTCAGAGCGGTGATCGTCGCGTTAAGGGCGAATTGTTCATGCCCCATATGGCGTGCCAGAAGGCCAAACGTCAAAAGCATGGCAACACTTGACGTTAGCAATGCACCACCCGAAGCGATATAGGAGCCGAGGAGTTGGGTAAAACGCCCAAAATCCAGCCTTGACGTCAATCGCAAGCGAACTCTCCCTTCAATGTCACTGACATTGGTACCATCAACGCCCTTTGTCGTGTGTCTGATGCACCTATCATGTTGTATGAAAGATAGCGTTAATTCGCAGCTAGCCGTCAGCAGGTCTAAACTCTCCCTTTGCGTTTGGAGCGACCGAACTTGGCCGGAATTTACGGCATGTTAAGTCAGCATGTAGAAGACTGCAGCCACACCCTTCCCTTGAGGCGCGACCATCGAATGACCACCACCGTCAGCCTAATCACGCCCACCTACCACCGGGATTTCGAATCGTGCCGGTTGTTGTGCGACTCCATCGACACCTTCGTGGTCGGGTTCGACAAGCATTATCTTCTTGTCAGCGACGATGACTATGCTTTGTTTTCGCCCCTTAACACCGACAAGCGCTCGGTCGTCCCGGAATCGAAGATACTGTTCAATGCATTGCGTCCACTTCCCCGTTTCATGAACTGGAAAGGCCGCCAATATTACTGGGCGCCTGGTGCAGGACTTCCAGTCTACGGCTGGCATGTTCAACAATTTCGAAAGCTCGCAATGGCGGTTTATCAACCCAGCGAGCGCGTTATCTGCATCGACTCGGACAATTGCTTCGTGCAGCCATTCGACGCAGGGGAGGCCGCAGGCGGCGAAAAATCACCGCTCTACGCCGATATCGGCTGCGTAAATCAAACACGACCTCATCACGTCGTCTGGCAGAAAAACGCCTATCGACTGTTGGGCGAGCAAGAGCCGCCACTTCCCGGAGACGACTATGTGGGGCAAATGATCGTCTGGGACCGGCAAAGCGTTCAATCCATTTTGGAGCGAATCGAGGCTGTGACAGGGATCGCTTGGTGGAAAGCGCTCTGCAAAGTCAGAAGTTTCTCGGAGTATATCCTCTACGGTATCGGAGTTAAAACCGATCCCGACCTCTTCAATCGGCACAAGGCAGTCTCTCAAAGCATGTGCAATACATATTGGAGTGGACCTGCGCTAGATGAAGCGGGGATCAGGGCGCTTATTGCCCAGATGACTGAAGGGCAAAGTGCGATCTCGATCCAGTCGCACACGCAAACCGCACCATCCTTGATGCGGAGTGTCACTTTGGCCAAGCGTGCTTGAGTAGATTTTTCACATCAAGGCGCGCTAGCGGAGGATTGCTCTGTGGTTCTGCTGCGGAACCAGCTGCTATCGAATACTGAGATTTAACAATTTCAATCTAGGTTTGAGACATCATGCCCATCTCTATGGGGCGTGAATGCGCAATCATGCGAGGCAGAAGCCGTCAATGCCTGATACCCTGAATCCCCCACAGAACAAAGCGCCATCCGTCACAGGTGATGCAGCGGCGGCGCAGCGGCAGATGTCGGCAGCTCGACCGGTTTGTTTCTGTCAAACTGTCGGCCTCTACACCCCGGCCACCGGGTTCAACACGAATAATGACATCGCCGTGCTCTTCGCCAGCCCATGGGGTCTTGAAGAACTGAGTTCGCGGAAGTTTTTCCGGATTACCGCGGAAGCCTTGTCATATGCCGGCATTCCCAGCCTGCGCTTCGATTACCCCGGAACTGGCGACGCTATCGATCCGCCTGACTACCAGGCAGGCATGTCGGTCTACGAGGACAGCCTTGTCGCTGCTGCCGCCTGCCTTCGCCAACTCAGCGGCCGCAAGCGGATTGTTGTTGTCGCTCAAGGCCTCGGCACCCTGCTCGCACTTCGCGCGACAGGAATTGCAGCCGATGGTATCGCACTGGTGGCACCCGTGGTGTCCGGGCGGGCCTATTTGCGAGAATTGGCGTTTTGGGCCAAGGTCGTCGACGACAGCCTCGCCCTTACAGACGAACACCGTCAAACGTCCGGTGTTTCGATTGCCAGTTTCTCAATGCCGCCCGAAATTGCCGATCAACTCCGCAAGGTCAATTTTTCGACCCTTCCCGATGGACTTCCAACCTCGGTGCTCATGACGGAGAGGCCAGAGCGCCCCGGCGATGCCGATTTTACCGAGCGTCTTCGCGCTGCCGGCGCGCAAGTGACAAAAGTAGCATTCGAGGGGTATGACGCTTTCGTTTCAAACCCCACACTTTCGAAAATCCCATTGGATATCGTTGCCGCCATCGTCGACTGGGCCAAGGTAGTCAAGCCGGACGCCACACAGGACAACATAACGGCCCCGTTGGCAGTAGTAGACCTCACGACAACGCTCTCCACGCCAGATTTCCGCGAAACACCGCTGCGTTTCGGTGAGGCGGACAGGCTATATGGCATTGTGTGCGAACCTGTCGGGCCGCGCAAGGGAGCAACCGTTGTGCTGCTGTCGTCTGCCTATGACCGGCATGCAGGCTGGGGCCGCCTCACGGTTACGACCGCACGACGACTGGCCCAAGCAGGTATTCCTTCGCTCAGATTTGACGGTGCCAATGTCGCGGACAGTCCACCGCTCGCGGGTGCTCCAGACCAGGTGCTCTACTCCCTCACACAGATGCGCGACCAAGAAGCCGCAATGGAGCTCGTCGCGGCGCGAGACCTGCTGCCAGTCATTGCATATGGCCGGTGCAGCGGCGGCTATCTCGCCTATCAGAGTGTTCTCGCCGACCAGCGATGGAAGGGGCTTGTAACGGTTAACCCGCCGACTTTTCACTGGAACCCTGAAGACGATGTTACCCAGGTCCTGCTTGCCATTCCGAGAAGCCTCGAAGCCTACAGTGGTCTGGCCTTTAAGATGGAGACATACAAGCGGCTGTTTAGCGGCTCGCTGAATACGCGCCAGGCACTCAGCAATATCCTCACAGCAATCGCCAAACGTTTGCAGCGTATTGCTGACGCGATGGGACTTCCTTTCCCTGGGGGCAAGAAACGCAAGCTCGTGGATGATGGTTTCAGGGTCATGTCCTCACGGGCGCTTCGTGTCGAACTCATCTACAGCGACAACGATCCCGGCCATATCGAGCATCTCCTGCAATTCGGCGAGACCGGGCACAGGGTGAAACACTATTCCAACGTCAACGTCACGCTTCTCGCGCGAACCGACCACAACATCACCCCCGAAACCTCCCGAGCGCAGGTGTTCGAAACTTTGCGCGACACGGCGATCTCGGTCGGCACTGAAGTCGACCTCAAAGAAGGCGCATGATGAATGAAACCGCCAATTTGAGCGCACGCTAAGCTTGTGTTCACAGAGGCAACCATCAGATCGCTGACAAAGACATCGTTTTCGCGGCAGGTTTGTTTTTGGCTTTGACTTGCAAATGTGACAGGCGACCCGTCGCACGATGATGGACGCGAGCCGCGCCCGTTTCACCGATAGCCGGCAGTAAGCGAGGCTCCATGCCGAAGTCAGTTGGCTATGTCAAAGGGAGTGGAACTGGTTATTCCAATTAGCGCGCAGCCAACACACCCATGACGCGCCAACGAATTAAGCCCCAAAAGCCATGCCCTGCTGCCAGCAAGCAGCCAATACCAAAGCCGACAACCATACCAGCCGCGATTAGAAGGAGCGTGCGAGGCGGATAACTGCGGTACTTCGGCATGGTTGGCGGCGAGATGATCCGCACATTTGTCGCGCTGATTTGCTGGCGCTCGGCAACTTCCTTGGAGCGCACCAGATAGGCCTCGTAGACTGTGGATTTGGTCTGCACTTCACGCTCAAGTTCACGAAGCTGCACCAGCGCCGTACCTTCATCGAAGACAGTCGATTTGGCGCCCTTCGCCTGGGCCTGTAGTGCCATCAATGCGCTCTCAGCTTGCGTAAGTTCCGACTTCGCTGCTTCGAGGATGAGTGCTGCTTCCTGTTTTATCTGGCTCTTAAGCGCTTCGAGCTGCGGCCGTAGTGCAAGGATGGTGGGATGCTTTGCACCCAAAATAGTAGACCTTGCGTCGAGTTCTTTCTTGAGAAGCCCATATTGTATGCGCAACGATGTCATCGTTTGGGAATCGATGGAAGCGGTGTCGATGCGGCTTTCCAAGAGACCTGTCGACAGTTTATTGTAGCGGCTGCGCGCCTCGATCACACGGGCCTCGGCCTCCACCAATTTGATGTTGACTTCATTGGCAATAATGCTGCTAACGAGCTCGCCGGAACTCGATTGAAGGTTGTTCTCGCGCTTGAAGCGTTGAGCAGCATTATCGGCTTTTGCAACCTCTCCCTTCAGCGTATCGAGACGTGATAAGAGTGCTTTCGCCGCCAGGCCCGCGCCATCGGCCTGAGCCTGTGCCAACTCGTTCTGAAACGCGACGACGATGGCATCAGCGATCTTGATCGCCTTGGTCGCCGACTGGCTCCAGACTTCCAAGTTGATAACGAAAGATCGGTCTTCACGGGTCGCAGATACTTGTTTGCCCAGTGCGCGCAGCGCTTCGAGCTGCTTGGCATCGTCATTGCCGGCGCCAACATCGGCAAATTCGGGGTCGTTTCCGAGGTCCAGATTTTGGACCACACTCTTGAGAACATTGCCGGACGTCAAAACCGTCAACTTGGTCTCTAAATCGAACATCTGCGTGTCGCGCTGGTTGTATTGGGCAAAAGCATCATCGGGCATGATCTTGAGATCCGTGGGATCGATAAGCACCTCTGCCGTGACAGTAAATTTGGGTTTTGACAACATTCCGAAAGCCGCGCCGGCAACAGCCCCAAGAATCAAGAATAACAGGATCCAGTACCTGCCGCGCAGCAGCCATTCGAGCAACAATTCGACCGAGATTTCCCGCGGTTGGGGCGACGGTGAAATCGGCTTTGCATGCGACGCGAGGTCTGACGCAGCATTGGCGGACTTGCTGGCAAGAAAGACCCGCGGCGACCCCTTTACCTTGTAAAGCCCCTCACCCAGCGCCTCATCTTTTGTCTGATGTAACCTTGGCATGGTGTACATTTATCTCATCTCGGTCTGCAAATTCAGACAGGCGCATAGGATACGATTCTCACTAATGAACGATTAATGAGGGCTGTGCGCGTGTGTGGACTGACGCAACTGAGTGTGTAAAAGGCGACCTGCTGCGGCCAGCGGCTTCTGAATGTCGCACATAAAAACCTGACAAAGGAACACGCTCGATCACAGGCTCCAAGCCTTCTTTCATCAAAGGCGGCAGCCAAAGAAGAAGACCGGGCACTCTCGAACTGAATAGTGAATAGCCCTAGATTTATAGACGCCTTCTTCCCTAAATTTGAGGCAAGGAGGCCATCATGAGCACAGCCAAATTCAGTGACGATTTTAAACGCGATGCTGTTCATCAGATCGTTGAGCGCGGTTATCCAGTTGCGGAGGTTTCGAAGCGCTTGGGTGTCAGTCCCCACTCGCTTTATGCGTGGAAGAAACGGTTTGCGAAGTCACATTCTCGGGACGGGTCTTTAGACGAACAGGCTATTGAAGTCCGACGGCTGAAGCTTGAACTGGCGCGTGTGACGGAGGAGCGCGACATCTTAAAAAAGGCAACGGCGTACTTCGCGCGAGATGCAAAGTGAAGTACGCGTTCGTAGCAGAGCATCGTCCGCTGTTTTCAGTGCGAGCGATGTGCCGTTCCCTTCGCATTCAGCCCAGCGGCTTCTACGCATGGCTGAAGAGCCCGCTGAGCAAGCGGGCGAAGGAAGACGTACGACAGACTGAACTTATCCGGAAGGCGTGGAAGGACAGCGGCAAGGTCTATGGCTATCGCAAGCTTCACGATGATCTGCTGGATCAGGGTGAGGCGTGTTGTCCGAACCGCGTTGCACGTCTGGCCACACTGGCGGGGATCAAGGCCCAGATCGGCTACAAGCGTCGACCGGGCAGCCACAGTGGCAAACCGTCCTTGGTGGTGGACAACACGCTTGACCGGCAGTTCGACGTGGATGCGCCAGACACGGTCTGGGTGACCGACATCACCTATATCAGAACATTGGAAGGTTTCGCCTATCTGGCGGTCGTGATCGATCTCTACTCCCGGCGCGTCGTCGGCTGGGCAATGCAGAGCCGTCAGACGGCGGACGTGGTCTTGCAGGCCCTGCTCATCTCCCTGTGGCGTAGAAAGCCGAAGAACAGGGTGCTGATCCATTCGGACCAGGGCTCGCAGTTCACTAGCATGGACTGGGCTGCTTTCCTCAAGGCTCACAATCTGGAACACTCAATGAGCCGACGCGGAAACTGTCATGACAACGCGGTTGCCGAGAGCTTCTTCAACTTGCTCAAACGGGAGCGGATACGGCGTCAAACCTACAAGACCCGCGTCGAAGCCAGACAGGATGTGTTCGACTACATCGAGATGTTCTACAACCCAAACCGCAAGCATGCCAAGAACGGGATGCTGTCGCCCGTCGAGTTCGAACGGCAGCAAGAAATGAAAACCGAGGGTGTCTAGAAAACTCGGGGCTATTCAACCATCATATATAAACCCTTCCGGCGCCCAGCTTTCACAAGCAGAATTGGCCTCGTCTCTTCGGTTTTCCTAGAAAGCCCCGTTTTGGTATGTTTTTTTGGCCGATCCCTTTAATATTTACGAGTTCCGTCTATGTGTCGCGAGGAAAGAGCCCGAATTGGACAATGCCTGCTGGAGCCGACAAGATGAACCGCTACCTCATTCTCAGATCCGACGCAGCCACACTCTGCGGCGTGGAGGCTTTTACCAGGAACTTGACAGAACACCTTGGTTCTCGCGCATTAAGTCATGTCCTGAAACTCGACCCCAAGGATATCTGGAAGTCACTCGACACCTGCAACGGCATCGTGTTGAACTTTCCGATGGTTGCCTGGAAGAAACGTCTCCTCGAACCACTTGTTGCGGTAATGCTGGCGAGGCTGCGGCGCAAGAAGGTCACTGTCATTCTCCATGAATGGGCAAGCCTCGACTGGAAGCGTCGGATAGCGCTCTGGCCCATCGTCCTGCTGGCAGATGCAATTCTCTTCTCGGCACCCGAGATTCGTTCGGAATGGCTTCAAAGCCGCTCATCCGCCAGCGGTAGAAAACCGTCTGCGCTCATCCCAATTCCACCCAATATTCTGATGCCCGAAACCTTGTCGGACCCGCCGGCAGCCCTTGAAATACGCGAACAGCGCAACAAGGGACGAAGGGTCGTCGGCCAGTTCGGCTCCATTTACCCTAAAAAGAACTGTGCCGAACTGCTCGATATAGCCGGCACGCTGCAGGACAGTGGCCATGATGTTGCGGTCGCCTTCATTGGCTCCTTCATCAAGGCCCTGGACAATGTTGAAGAAGACTTCCTCCGCCAGGTCCAGGCGCACGGTCTAAACGACCGGGTGCTGGTGACAGGGTATTTGGCTACGGATAAGGACGTCTTTGCGGCTTTCCGTGAAGTAGATGTGTTCTGCTACAAGTTTTCGGAAGGACTGACCTCTCGACGCGGAAGCGTGCTGGCGGCTGCGTTGTCGGGGCGCGTAGTCGTGACGAATTCTCCACGAAAAACAGCCTCCCTCGCCCATCATGGCTTGTTCCAGGCATTGATCGCCAATGGCAACATCGTCACCTGTCCCGCCGATGCTGACAGCGGCATGATGGCAGCAGCGGTAGGTCGCGCGATCGAGGGTTCGCCTCCGCCGCCTTTGGATTTCAATGCCGAGATCCTCAGCATGTGGGGCGCGATCATCTGCAGACTTGATGAGGTCCAGCGATAAGAAAAATCAGAGCCAAACATCGAAACTGCACGAGGCGTGGATGTTCCCCTGAAAACGGGCAGATTGAGCGACAATCGGAGCGTCAGCCTTTGTGGGCTTCAGAGGCGGCTCGTGTCCTCCACCTTTTGTATCTCACAATTTATCAAGCTGGCGGCGAATAAAATCGGTGAATCGATAAACAAGTGAAGCGGTTTGCTTGGGTAAGGGACGGCGCATAAAGGCCACTTTTTTTACGTAGTGGTCAATCTTCCACGTTACCCACGTACCCCCACGGAAATAGGCTATATCACCTTTGACCAACTTAATTGTCTTGCCGTCTTCATCGGTGACATCTACATCGCCTTCCAAGATATAGACCGTTTCATCCCAACCAAAGTACCAGCGGAATGTTCCCGCCGTGGAATCCCAAACGGCGGTGGACGCCGAGAGGTCTGCACTCGCGGAGTGTTCGTGTGACCGAGCTTCCGGATTTCCCTCCAAGATCCAAACTGGTTTGATTGGAGCTGACGCGAGTTCCAGCGTATCAACACTGCTGGAATGAACAGCAGGATCGGTATCGCTTTTGACAACTTCGAGCGTTGTCAAAAGCGATACAAAAATTGCTCCAGCAACCAAAATCTTACTTATCATGTTCGCTTCCCATATTTCGTCGGTAAATAGAATATTGCGCCGAAGAAACCCAATATGGCATTCGCCATTAAACGCCAAAGATCTTGATATTTTCTGCAACTATTTTTCGTTGATTCACGATAGCCGAATATTTGGTGCGGGAATAAACGCTACTTCTGGATACTCGGAAAAGAAGGCCAGAAACTGTTGCGAACTGCCGAGCGCATGATCCTCCTGCGTTTGGCAGGGTCATGCATGACAGTGCAACGGCGTTGATTCCGGCGGAAAACCTTATTGTCGGTGTTGGCGGTAAACACGTCATAATCGGGATCTTCTCCTCCATTCGCGGCACAAGCACGCGCGACTGCCTATGCGACCGCTCCGAGAAGCGGTTGCGCGGTGGCGTACCCACGATTGGCGTAGAGCAAAGGGGCATCGCTCCCGCTGATCGATATCCCGACGACCTC
>Ga0316204_10009294_pt1 | contig 13201 bp, 12 predicted proteins | sample 6monrhotite_MG_2_FD_205661 | JGI IMG/M metagenome (GOLD analysis project Ga0316204, IMG submission 205661) | Microbial mat bacterial communities from mineral coupon in-situ incubated in ocean water Damariscotta River, Maine, United States -... | ecosystem: Environmental > Aquatic > Marine >... | reverse complement strand
ACAATTCGTCGTTGTCGGCTTTGTGATTGTCTGCCTGATCAGTCTGTGGTTACTGGTCATGATCCGTAATTTGAAAATGCTGGCTCTCCTTACCGTGGGCGTTTGTGCCGCTTTGATATTCGGGACAAGGCCAGAATGGGCCTACTCAGCGGTGATAAACAGCTTGATCAACGGTCAGGGCCTCTCTGTAGGAAAGACGGTTGAGATCGCGGTAGTCGCGCTTTTCCTTGGCGCAATATTATCAAGTTGGCTGAAAGATCGCTTCAAACCAACACTAGGCACTTGGAAATTGGCGGGGGGTAACCTGATCGGTGGTTTTCTAATGGGAATTGGGGCTTCTGCAGTTCCGGGCGGCAATGACATATTGTTGATGTGGACCATACCCGGCCTCGCGCTGTACGGAGCGATTGCCTATCTCGTGATGATTGCAACCATTGCCCTAGCATTTAAACTCATGCCGCTAGTCCAGTCGAAACTGGGTATGCAAGCAAAGGCTTAGATCGGGATGAAGCGGTGTGCGGCACGGTCTTTCTTGGTATGCAATGGATCAAAGACCTCTCCGTTCATCGCGACATAGACGCCGTGCGACAATGTCTGGGTAGCGGCCAGCGCAAAGCCAACATTAAACGCTGCATCGCTATGGCGCAAAGTGGCAGGCTGCATCGAACCGGTCAGGACGATAGTTTTTCCGGCAATATCCTTCAGCAAACAACCAGTTTGAACCATCGTATCTGTGCCATGCGTCACCAAGACTTTGTCGGCTTCGCTCGCTGCAACAGCATCATGAATAATCTGCCGATCCGCATCGGTGAGCTCAAGGCTGTCCTTCCGCATCAACTGGGTTACACGGTGCGGCACGTGAACATTATTCTCGGTGAGAATATCCGGTAGCGTCGTCGGACCAATCTGATATTCCGATAACGCATCGAAATAAACTTTGTCGATTGTGCCGCCGGTGGTGAAAATATCGATAATCGATTGATCGTTGGTCATGCGGGTTCAAACTGCTCTTTAAAGGTGAAGGCTTTGGAAGATGCTCCCTTATTCTTCAGGAAACGGAGGCGTGCCAACGCTTCTGCCGGGTCTGGCCGATATCCCGCTTCAACCCACCAGAGGGCAATGCCCGATTCTTCAGGAATAAACCATTCCTGCCGCCGCCGCATGATCGCGATATGATCAGTCTGACGATAGGCAAAATCTCGCAGCGATTCGACGTCACGCCAAATCGACACATTGATGATCATGTTGGGATTCCCGGAAGGTTTGAAATTGATCGCACTTCCCGTTTCGTCCTGCATACGCCAGACGAACCCCGGTGAACTCTCTGCTGCCGCGTTCACTTCATCCAAAGCATTGACGAAATCCACATTGGCGGGATCATCATGCGGTTTGCGAAAAACCGCAACATTGATCTGCGCCAGCTCAAAACCCTCAGTCACCGAGAGCCTCGGCAATTAGTGTCCGGCTGTTTTCGATACCATAAAGCGCTATGAAACTTCCCATGCGCGGACCCTGTGAAGACCCCAACAGGGTCTCGTAAAGGGCTTTGAACCAGTCACGCAGATTCTCAAATCCACCTTCTTTGCCGATGGTGTAAACAATCGTTTGAATATCTTCCGCCGCCGAATCTTCGGAAAGAGCTGCAAGTTCGTCACCGAGACGTTCCAATGCAGCCACTTCAATGCCTGCCGGTTTCCGACGCTGCAAGGTTGGTGCGATAAAGTCCTTGTGATAGGCCATCGCATTGCCAATTAGCTCGTCCAGATCGGGATAGTGTTCAGCCGTCGCATCGGGTGCATATTGGCGCAAATAACCCCATATCTGGTCACGATCAGCATCACCCATCACGCCAACCAGGTTGAGCAGCAAACCGAATGTTACCGGGATGGTGCTTTGTGGTACTTGTCCGCTGTGCACATGATGTACCGCGTTGCCGAGCCGCTTGTCAGGTGCCTGATCGTGCCAATTGGTACGAAACTGGAAATATTCATCCACGGCTTTTGGAATCACACCCATATGTAATTGCTTCGCCGATTTAGGCTCACGATAAATATAGAAAGCCAGGCTATTTTCACTACCATAGCGCAGCCACTCATCGAGCGACAAACCATTGCCCTTGGACTTGGAAATTTTCTCGCCTTTTTCATCGAGGAACATTTCATAGATCATGCCATCGGGTTTGCGCGCGCCCAACACCTTTGCGATTTTACCGGATTGCACACCGCTGTCTGTCAGGTCCTTCCCATACATTTCATAATCAACGCCAAGCGCCACCCAGCGCATCGCCCAGTCAACTTTCCATTGCAGCTTGGCCCCGCCGGTGAGAGCACTCTGCTCAACCGTTTCGCCTTCATCTTCAAAACGAATTACGCCCGCATCGGCATCAACAACTTCAACCGGCACCTGAAGCACATGCCCGCTTTTCTGACTGATAGGCATTATCGGCGAGTAGGTTGCCTGCCGTTCTTTGCCGAGCGTCGGCAGCATGATGTCCAATATCTGCTGATTGCGCGCCAATACGAGCTTCAACGTCTCGTCAAAAGCGCCGCTTTGATATTGTTCGGTCGATGACAGAAATTCATAATCAAAACCAAAGCGATCCAGAAACTCCCGCAGCATCGCATTGTTGTGATGCGCGAAACTTTCATATTCGGTGTCAAAGGGATTGGGCACCTGTGTGAGTGGCTTATGCAGATGCTCGGCCAACATCTCCTGATTGGGGACATTGGTCGGCACTTTACGAAAGCCATCCATATCGTCACTAAACGCAATCAAACGAGTGCTCTCACCGGTCAATGTTTCATAGGCGCGCCTGACCATCGTGGTCCGCAGCACTTCGTTGAATGTACCGATATGCGGCAAGCCTGAGGGGCCGTAGCCGGTTTCAAACAACATCGGTTCACCGCCCGGTTTCGGAGCCGGTGCGCCACGTTCGCCGCGATAGCGTTTGAGCAGCTTGCGAGCTTCCTCAAATGGCCATGCTTTCGATTTCATTGCGGCTTCGCGATAGTCGGTCACGTCATTGTCCTGTTTTTCTTTGTATCTTGCGCAAATAGTAGCCTTTGGCGGTTTGGCAAGTTAGAACAAGCCCAAAGCAGGAGAATTGCCATGAACATGTTGATCGCAGGGGTGCTTATTTGGGCCGTGGTTCATCTGATGAAGTCCGTCACACCGGGCTTGCGCGGGTCCATTCAGGGAGCAATTGGAGAGGGACCACATAAAGGACTGGTCGCGCTTTTGATTTTAGGCTCGGTAGCATTGATGATCTTTGGATGGCGCTCCGCTCCGGGAGAATTTGTTTATGATCCACCCAGTTGGGGCAGGCATCTGAACATGCTGTTGGTGCTTGTTGCGATTTATCTCATTGGCATAGCGCAGGGGAAATCGAGGGTGAAGCAGTGGACCAGGCATCCAATGCTCACGGGCGTTTTGATTTGGGCTGTGGGCCATTTGCTTGCCAATGGCGATAACAAGTCGCTTGTCCTGTTTGGCGGATTGGGATTGTGGGCGCTGATTTCCATTTTCACAGTTTCACGCAACGAAGGCGCATGGGTCAAACCAACCGAAGTGGCTACAGTTGGCCGGGAAGTGATCAGCGTGGTCATCGTACTTGTGCTTTATACCATCCTATTCGGGGCACACCGCTTCCTGTCCGGTATCGCGCTGGTAGGGCCAAACGCACCGGGCGCATAGCCGGATTGCCTTGACCGACAATATCTTCCCTTACCCTGCCCTCCATGCCAGCCATGGCGGCATATGGATCTGCGATACCGACGGAACATCGCGTTCGGTGGGGAAGGGAGAGGCGGTTGGCTGTGTCGCTGAGACGCCGCATGTCTTGCTCAATGCCCCTCTGATGGGACAGCGGCTCGGCTATCCCGATTTATCTGGGCTCGATCTGCTTGAACTATTTGCCTTCATCCACCCTGCCCAGTTCATGGTGCCGACCGCTGCCGGTCTGTCCAAGGTTTTAGGATTGCCTGTTCCGGAAAAAGAATCGGATATTGCCAGCCTCTATCGTCAGGCCGCTTCGCACTTATTGGAAGGGTTGGAAGCCTCATTCTGGCAAGAACGAGAGGGTGCATGGAGCAGTGCGCAGGCGCTCCATCGGCTTCGTTGGCCCTGGGCGGGAGAAGTTGGAAAGCGCCTGAAGAAACCGGAGCAAGGGGAACGCTGGCTATTTTCAAAATTGTTGGAATGGGAAGAGCAACCCCCTCGCCCTGCGCCCAAATCAGTGATGCTGGATTCCGGTGATACGCTCAAAATGCTCCAACATTTGACCGGGGAGGGAGCGGAGGATCGGCAGGGTCAAAAAGACTATGCAGAAGCCGCCACGCAAATCTTCAATCCGCGCACAATCAAAGGCGCTCCTAATATGTTGCTAGCCGAGGCAGGCACAGGAATTGGAAAGACACTGGGCTATCTCGCACCCGCATCGCTATGGGCGCATCAAGCGGGCGGCGCGGTATGGATATCCACTTTTACCAAGGCCCTGCAACGCCAGCTCGATCGTGAAACGCGGAAGATCTACAAAGATGAAGCGACCTTTCGTAAGAAAGTGGTCGTCAGAAAGGGCCGCGAAAATTATCTCTGCCTGCTCAATCTAGAGGACGCCTTGCAAGGCGGCTTTGCCGGTCGTGCTGCGATTTTGGCGCATCTGGTGGCGCGATGGGCGGCTTATACCAAAGATGGCGATATGATCGGTGGCGATTTGCCGGGTTGGCTGACCACCCTGTTCCGGCGCAATGGAACGACCGCACTTACCGACCGGCGCGGTGAATGTGTCTATGCGGGCTGTGCGCATTACCGGAAATGCTTCATTGAAAAATCATCAAGGGCCAGCCAGCAGGCAGACTTGGTAATCGCCAACCACGCGCTGGTCATGGTCAATGCTGCCAGAGGGCGTGAACAGCAAAACCGCCCAACACGGCTCATTTTTGACGAAGGACATCACCTGTTCGATGCCGCAGACAGCATGTTCGCTGCGCGCCTATCGGGGCAAGAAGCGATTGAAATCCGGCGCTGGGTCATTGGACCAGAATCGAAAAACCGCGGCCGGCGCAGGGGTCTGTCGGCCAGACTGTCCGATTTGGCATCTTATGACGAAGAGGGTGGCCGGGCCATTGAAAGCGCGCGCCATGCCGCAGAAGCATTGCCCAGCGATAGCTGGTTAGGTCGTCTGTCAGAAGGCGAACCATTTGGGCCGGTCGAGGCCTTGCTGCATGAAGTCCGGGCGATGGTGTTTGCCCGTGATGAAAGCCAAAGCGCCGATGCGGGGTACGGCCTCGAAACCGAGCTGACCGACGTCGAAGGCCCGATGATTGATGCCGTTGCAAAAGCGGCGGAGGCAATGGACGCCCTGCTTAAGCCGTTAGTAAAGCTGAGCCAGCGGATCGAGCATTTGATCGAAGAAGGCCCCGACTGGATGGATGCTCCGGCCCGCGCCCGGATGGAGGGTGCACTGTCCAGTCTTGGTTGGCGCTGTGACACACTTTCCGGATGGCTGTCGCTCTTGGCGCGCATTGGCGGGCCAGCCGATCCTGATTTTGTCGATTGGCTGATGATCGACCGCTATGAAGGCCGGGAATATGACGTCGGCATTTGCCGTCACTGGCTCGACCCCACCATTCCCGTTACAGAGGTTGTCACCAAACCAGCCCACGGAATGATGGTCACTTCCGCTACCCTGAAAGGCGGCGGGGGGTGGGAAACGGCTCGTGACCGCAGCGGCGCTGTGCATCTTGACCATCCACCACAGGAATTTGAAGTTGCCAGCCCGTTCAACTACCCCGAGCAGGCGAAAGTCATCATCGTCACCGATGTAAAGCGCGGCGACATGGCTGGATTGGCGGGCGCCTATGGACAGCTTATCGAGGCATCCGGCGGCGGCACACTCGGCCTATTCACGGCCATCAGGCGGCTGCGGACTGTCTATGCGCGGATTGCCGACCGTATGGCGCAAAACGGACTTCCAATATTTGCCCAACATGTGGACCCGATTGACACCGGAACATTGGTCGACATTTTTCGGGATGATCCGAAAGCAAGCCTGCTGGGCACAGATGCATTGCGCGATGGTGTTGATGTTCCCGGACAAAGCCTGCGTCTCGTCGTGATGGAATCCGTGCCTTGGCCGCGCCCTGACATATTGCACCGCGCGCGGCGATTGGCCGGTGGCGGCACCGCCTATGATGATCGGATCATCCGGGCGCGTCTGGCTCAGGCTTTTGGCCGCATCATTCGCAGCAAGGATGACCACGGACATTTTGTCATTCTTTCGCCCGCCTTTCCTTCACGCCTGTTCACCGCCTTCCCCGATGGCACCCCCATTGAACGCATGACTTTGGAACAGGCCCTGGCAGAGATTAAGACGGGGTCGACCAAAACAGAAAAATCCAGTCTTTCCCCTGCAACATCTTTCGGGCATGACAATCCGATATGAAGAAACTCACTCTCCTCCGTCATGCCAAATCCAGCTGGGATGACACCGTATCACGTGATTTTGACCGGCCGCTCAACGACAAAGGCAAAAAGGCGTCGAAGGCCGTAGGAACATTCATCAAACGACAGGAGCTGGATTTTGACCTGGTCCTCGCCTCTCCCGCAGTTCGCGTCATCGAAACGCTCGAATTTGTGGAAGAAGCAGCAGGCAGTTCGTGGGAACCCGCCTGGGAACGCAAGATCTATCTCGCTTCATCCGTTACCTTAATGGACGTGTTGCGCGGCCTGGACAGCGATGCCGGTCACATATTGATGGTTGGTCACAATCCGGGCCTGGAAGATCTCGTTTTTGATCTGGTACCCGATGATGGCTCATCAAAAGCGCGCGATATGGTCGAAGAAAAATATCCCACCGCCGCGCTAGCCGAAATGAGCCTGAATATTGAAAACTGGTCAGAAATTGCCGACAATTGCGGCGCTCTGGTCCGCTTCACCCGTCCCCGGGATCTCGATCCGGAACTAGGTCCGGATTACGCTTAAGCCTCGCTCAGCGCGCGTGATAGGCGATTGCGGATCGACTTCAACTCTTCCACGATCAAGCTATTATCTTCGTTTTGGCTGCTTCCAAGTGGCAAAGCGGACTGTGCCGGCGCCTTTGCCCCTATTGTATCTGCGGGCTGTTCAGCGGCTGGCCTGCTCTTGCGAGAGGTCAGATATTTCCGTGCACCTTTGATCGTATAGCCTTCTTCATTGAGCAGACGATTTATCGTGTTGACCATCTCTACGTCTTCGGGCCGATAGTGGCGCCTGGCTCCGGCACGTTTTAGCGGTTGGAGCATAGCAAACTGCTCTTCCCAGTATCGCAGGATATGGGGTTTGATTTTCAGTTCTTTGGACAATTCCCCAATTGTCCGAAATGCATCACGATCTTTCATGACTCTACTCCCCGCCAGCTTAACTAACCGGCAGCAATAATTCGATCACGCATAGTCTGGCTTGCGCGGAATGTCAGAACCCGTCGCGGAGCGATTGGAACCTCGATCCCCGTTTTGGGATTGCGTCCGGTGCGCTCACCTTTGTCGCGCAGAACAAAGGTTCCAAAACCGGAAATCTTGACATTGTCGCCGTCAATCAGCGCTTCAATCATGTGGTCCAATATGGATTCCACCATCACTGCGCTGTCTGCACGAGACAGGCCCACCTGTCGGTTCATGGTGTCCGCCAAGTCGGCGCGGGTCAAAGTGTCTGAATAGCTCATCGCAATATCTCCATCTAAGAGATTGAAATTATGGTAAAGGCATAAGCGATATAGGTGCTCTTGTAAATGTTAACGTCCCACCGGCTATCAACTAACTAGCAATTATTTGAAAACTTACCTGTGGATTTCAGGCAATTGGCAGGTTAACCGGATGGGATGAACGATACAGACCATCAACCCGTCGCCCTTTCCACCCTACTCGACCAAATTGGCAGTGGCGGTCCCGACAACAAAGTTACACTGCCGCAAAGCTGGACCCAGGGGCGAACAGCCTTTGGCGGTTTATCGGGCGCTTTGGCCTATCATGCAGCCAGCCATATCGAAGATGATCTACCAACGCTGCGATCTGCTCAAGTCGCCTTTACCGGACCGCTATTCGGCGCTTTGACCGCGGAAACAAAAATGCTTCGCCGTGGCAAGAGTACTGCATTTGTGCAGTCCGACATATATGGCGAGAAGGGGCTTGGCCTCCATTGCAATTTCATTTTCGCCAAGCAGCGTGAGACGAAAGTTCAGGCATTTGACATGGAAAAGCCGAACGTCCCGCCGTTGCCGCAAGGAGAAGAATTACATAGCGGACCGCCGCAATATTTCACCTCTAATATGGAATATGTAGGAAAGCGGATAGATACCAGCGCCAAGACCAACCGCTTGACCCGCTGGATGCGATTGAAACAGCGCGAAGGTTTGAACCCGGTCGCCGAGATCATTGCAATGTGTGACAGCTTGCCACCCTCTGTCATGGGTTTGCTCGATAAAAACGCGATGGTTAGTTCGATGAACTGGCAGGTAAATTTTATTGCAGAAGATATCACCACCGACGAAGGATGGTGGCTGATCGATTCCCATACCCATCATGCGGATCACGGCGCGAGCAGCCAGTTTATGGGCATTTGGAATAGCAAGCAGGAACTGATTGCAACTGGCATGCAGAGCGTGGCTTATTACGCCTGATGGATGCCAGCGCGGACGACCCCAGACCTAAACTAGCCGTAATCGGCACCGGTATTGCCGGCTTAACCTCCGCCTATCTTACCAAATCCAAATTTGATGTCACAGTTTACGAAAGCCAGTCGCGCGCCGGGATGGGCGCGCATGTGGTCGATTATATCAGCAACGGCATAGAAAGCCGGATCGATATTCCATTACGGATTTTTTCACCGGGATATTATCAGAACTTGTCGGCGCTGTATCAGCATATCGGTATTGAGATGCTGACCAGCGATCATGCCGGGGCTTTTGCCGACAGCCATGGTGACATGATCCTGCACTATGGCAATGCGAATCTGGGGCCTTTGCACTTTTCCTATCTGAAAGGGCAAAGCCTGTTCAGCGGCCGGGCCTGGAAGATTGCTTTGCAAAGCCAGCGCTTTTTTGCCCGCGCGGGCCGCGATATAAAAGAGCCCCAGTCGTTCGCGGCAATCGATTTCGGACAATATCTGGAACGGACCAAAGCAGGCGAAGATTTTATCGGAACAGTTTTGTTGCCGCTATTATCCGTAACCTGCACCTGCGACTATCAAACGGTTAAGCGCTATCCGGCGGATATCATGTTGGAGTATCTAACGTGCGGTGTGCACAAATTGGGCATTACCAGCGCGGCCAAGGGCGTCGATGACATCGTCCCCCGTTTGTTGCAAAATGTGGAACTGCGCACCAACGCTACGGTCGAAAAGGTCTTTGAAAGTGACAATAGATTGCGTGTCCGGACGCAGGATGGAGAGGAACAATCCTATCGTCATGTGATTGTCGCCACACAGGCCCAGCATGCAGCCGCGATGCTATCCGATTTCGACATTCGCACCGAGAGGCTTTCCAAAGTACCAATCGAACAATCCATCATGAGTGTACATACCGATTCCGATTTGCTTCCGGAATCCAGTGTCTCACTATCACCCGTCACTTACCATGTGCCAAAATCCAGCGAACGGGCTGAAGTTTCGGTTGACCTGACCAAGGCCATTGCAAGACTTTCGGGTCAAAAGAGCGTTTTTCAAACCTGGAACCCGATGCGAAAAATTGCCGCCAATCGAGAGCTGGCCCGGGTGCAGTTTACAAGACCGGCCGTCACGTTGGAAAGCAGAGCCGCTGTCGCCGGACTTCGCAACCAGAACCAAAGGCCGGGGAACCAGCTTTGGCTTTGCGGGTCTTACATGACTGAAAAAATTCCGCTGTTGGAAGCGGCCGTAGATTCCGCGATCGCCGTGGCCGAAGATCTGGGTGTAAAAATTCCCTGGCAGTCGCAAACGCAATCGGCCCAGTGAACAAGAAAGAATTTCACGATCTTTCTGAACTGGCCCTCAACAGTGAGGGGCAATCATGGGGAAATCTGGGATATTGGATTGACGGCGAAAGGAATTATTCCCGTGCATGCCGGACTCTGGCATTGAAGCTGGGAGAAGCAGCAGATCTGAACGAGCGATCGGTAATTTTTGATGCCGGCTTTGGATGCGGTGATCAACTTCTCCTTTGGCTCAATCAGTTCAAAGCGCTCGATATCTGTGGCATCAATATTTCGGGAAGCCAGACGCAGAAAGCCAAATCACTGCTGACTAAGGCGAGGCATGCGAACAAATCTGCATCAATCGCTACTGCCGATATTGATCATGAAGATAAATGGTCCGCTGTTGTTGGTGACCGCAACATCTCCCATATTCTCGCGCTCGACTGCGTTTATCATTTTCCTAGTCGCGTGCATTTTTTTGACCAGTCCAGTTCGTATCTTAAGCCGGGCGGGAAACTGGCCCTAACTGATTTCCTGTTGCCAGAGCAAAACCGCGATAACATTGTCCAAAAGCTGCTATTGCTTGCCATGTTTAAACTGTCACGGATTCCTTATAAAAACATGGTCGGCAAGGCCTCTTACCAGCATGAGCTGGAGGTCAGCGGGTTTCGAATTGTCGAGTTTCGCAACATCAGTCAGCCCGTGATGGGCGGTTTTTCAAACTGGGTAAGATCAGGGAAATCGAAAAACTTGCCGCTTATGTCACGTGTGAAATATGGATTAACCGCTGCATTTTTGAACTGGAGTTACAACCGGTCAATCCTGCAATATTCGATCATTGTCGCCGAGAAGACGGATAGATAATGGCCCATATTGCCGTATTATTATCGTCGACAACATGCTTGTCGCTCATGCAAGATCTTATTTCCTGTCACTCTGGAAGGTGCAAAGCGACCAGCTAGCCTTGTTCTGCGTCGCAGAGCGGATTATAGCAACCGTGATCAATTGGGAGGGCAGATAATCTTATGGCGGATATTTTCATCAGCTACTCGCGAAATGACCGGGAACGCTGCACGGCCATCCGGGACATCTTGGAATCCCTAAAAGTAGGCGTTTGGTTCGATGCAGGTATTGGGGCTGGCTCGTCTTTCGACCGCGAGATCGAGCGCGAGATTGATGCCGCGAAAGCACTGCTTGTCTTATGGAGCGAGGATTCGGTAGAATCGGATTGGGTGCGCAATGAAGCACGAACCGGCAAAGAGAAAAGCGGGTTGATCGCGGTACAGCTGACACCGTGTACCTTGCCGCTGGAGTTCCGGTCGGTGCAGGCAGAAGTCCTGACCGAAGGCGCTGAAGGAACCGACAATCCCGTTTGGCTCGGTATATTAGAGCGGATTGGGGAACTGCTCGATCGCCCGGGATTGGTTGATTATACCCGCCTGAAAGCCAAAGCGAGCGTAGCTGATTGGAAAAACTGGCTCGCGCGCTATCCTGCTGATCCATTAGTGCCAGATGTGATTGACAATATCGTCGAAAGCGCCAACCCGGATATGAGTGGCCAGCTTGCCAGCGAAAAAGCCAAACGCACTGCGCTCGAAGCAGAATTGGCCGAACTATCCACTGCGTCCAAAGCCCAATCCGGAGAAGTGGCAACCAACGCCCGTGAATTGGTGCGATTAAAACGCGAACTGAATCAGGCACAATCCGGCCAACAGTTGGCTGAAAAAGAACTGGCACGGTATCGTGAAGCATCCGGCGGAAAGAACAAGTCCGACAGCTTATCAGGCCTCGGGATTGTTCTGAACGACAAAATTGCCATTTATCTGGCGCTTCTCCTATGGTTCGTGACGATCCAGTTCATCTGGGAGCCATTGAATCAATTAATCAAAGGCTATGGCGCGCTGGGTGACGTTTTCTGGATTGTCTTTGGTATCATTGCTCTCGGCGTTCCTGCGGCCATGATTACTATCAAAATATTACGCCAGAGAAAGGCTATGCAACGAGAGGCAGAAGAAACGGCCGAGACGGCTGCTGATTAATGGCCTCTGCCACTGCAACAGAGCGAACCAAATCCGCCATTGATAGCGGAAATTTGCTTCGCGCTTATGACCTTGCGGTATCGGCCATTAATGAAGGCGATACGAGCAGCGACCTTCGCCATCTAATGGTTTTGGCCCTCGCCAGAATGGGCAATGGTGAACAGGCACTGGAGCTTTTTCGGGAGTTTGAACTCGACAAATCACCCGATGCGCATCACCGCAGTATCGCCGCACGCATCATGAAGGATGCAGCTTTGGCAACCAAAGATGAAACCGAACGTCCGGCCGCATTGCTTGCTGCATCGGGCGCCTATCAAGAGATTTTTGATGCAAGCCAGGATGCGTATCCTGGCATCAATGCCGCCACTCTTGCCTTTCTGGGTGGTCAAAAAGAAACGGCAGCTGACATTGCCGAGACAATTCTCAGTCTTTCAGAAATTGCTGACCCGCTGAACTATTATGATGCAGCGACGAGCGCAGAGGCTTTGCTAATCGCTGACCGCATTGATGATGCGGCAAAGAGTCTGCAAAAAGCCGGTGCCATGGCAGATGCCAATGCGGGTGCGCGGGCAAGCAGCTACAAACAACTGAAAATAGTGTCACGGGAAGCCGGGCTAGACCACGAAGCCGTTGAGCAACTGCTCAAGCCAGTGTCTCCTCCAACAGTTGTTCATTTCTGCGGCCATATGTTTCTGGAAGAGGAGGCTGCGGAAACGACGTTAAGGCACAGCATCAACGATTTTCTAGAGGCCCACGATGTTGGCTATGCCTATGGCGCATTGGCGGCAGGGTCCGATATTTTGATCGCCGAGCAAATTTTGGAACGCGGTGCGGAACTCAACGTTATTTTCCCGTTCGTTCAGGAAGATTTCATAGCACAATCGGTTGCGCCAGCTGGCGGCAATTGGCTGAAACGATTTAATACCTGCCTAGCCAAAGCAAACAGCATCAATTTTGCAACAGAAATGCACTATGTCGGCGACCCGGATCAATTTGGCTATGCCAGCAAAGTTGCCATGGGCATGTCCAAGTTGCGCGCGCAATATCTGGGCAACAAACCGGCACAGCTCGCAATTTGGGACAATGTGCCCTCCAATGGTCCTGCTGGTACGGGCGCTGATGTTGCTGCGTGGCGATCTTATGGTGGATCATCAATGGTGATCGAGGCAGGCGACCTCAATCGCGACATGGGTCGCTCGGAAGCCCCCGATGATGATATCCACAAACGGACCGTCGCCG
>Ga0316204_10009293_pt1 | contig 13203 bp, 18 predicted proteins | sample 6monrhotite_MG_2_FD_205661 | JGI IMG/M metagenome (GOLD analysis project Ga0316204, IMG submission 205661) | Microbial mat bacterial communities from mineral coupon in-situ incubated in ocean water Damariscotta River, Maine, United States -... | ecosystem: Environmental > Aquatic > Marine >... | reverse complement strand
GTGGATTCCTGGTCGTCTTTTTTAATGCCCGCTCCGTCCCGTCCTCCCTCCTTGTGCGGCGCCAAACCGGCTTACGCCCGCGCTGTCCGCGGGCCAAAAAGGTCACGCCGGTTGACCACGCTCGGCGCTGGCAGGCGGCGCTCTTGATCACGCGGCGTGACCGAAAAGGTCGCTTCGATGGTCATTGCGCCCGGCCGTTAACAACGTGAGCCCTGTCGAGCTCGTAGGCCACCTCATGGAGGAGCACAGCATCGGCCGGTCCGAGCTCGCGCGGCAGCTTGGGGTGAGCCGTGGCCAGGTGACCAACATGCTCAGCGGGGCTCGAGCCATCTCAAAGGAGATGGCGATCAAGCTCGGCGAGCGCTTCGGCCTGGCGCCCTCGCTGTTCCTGGGGCTCGACTAGATCCCGTAGAAATCATCATCGATATCATCACCATCCTGACACTGGACAATGACGTCGATTGGGATGCAGCGCCCACGACCATCGGTCACGAAGTTATGTGGCCGAACGTCGAACAGCCAGAGGTTGTCGCGGCGAAAGTGAATCGACTCCGCTTCGCCCAGCAGGTGCTGAAGGCTGCTTGGGTCAAGCATTTCAAACCCAAAGGACTCAAGCGACTGCTTGAGCACGTCCGTGGACGGGTGGACGGGCTTGCCGACAAGCGGAGCTAGCGATGGTTGCGTGGTCGATACGCGGGTCTCGTATGGGTCAGGGCCGTCCTCCAGCCCGACAAACCTGATGTCATCGCCGAAGTAGAAGTTGACCAGGCTGAGTCGCCGCAGATATTGGAGCGGGGTCGCAGTCCCAAGTCGCATCTCCTCGAAGTCAACGCGCCATCCGGCCCGGTTGCTCTTGGTGACCTTCGCAAAAAGGCCGCGGCCCTGAAGGTAGCGGCAGTTGTGCTCGGAGCCCGAGGGCTCGCCCACCCACAGGGCCGGGTCATGCGGGACTACTTGGGACGCTGGCTCGCAGATACGCCGCAGCTCTCGCCACTCGAACGCGCGGAGGTCGTCGCCCGGATCGAGTGGGCAGCTTGCGCGTACAGTTTCTCGGAGTCGTAGGAACGCATCCTCAAGCGAGACTCCTTCATGATCTTGGCCATTTCCCGAAGTTGTGGATCGCTCGGCATCTTGCTCGCTCCTGCTCACGGGTTATCGGCCCGCCCCGTGCGGGCCTTGAGGTACCGCGCGCTGCGGTACACCTTGAGTGTGTATACACTTCGTGTACTTCGCAAGGGCAGTGCGCGCTGAGCCAAGGTAAACAACCGTTTACTGTCGCGCGCTAGGCACCCACCCCCGATCTTCAACCTACCCCCAAGGATTTCAACGTATTCCAGCGATTACGTTGAAAGCGCCTCCAGCGCGAAGCCCAGGACATCAACTGTTGCGGCGCCGGCGTTTGGGCGAAATGAAGTGGGAAAAAGCCGGGGCGGAGGAGTACGGCAGGCCGCGGGCGAGCGCGGTCGTTGCGCAGCGGGCCTACAGCCGGGCGTGAATTGCGGCTGAGGCTGGCAGAGCGGAGGCATAGGGGGCGAAAAGCGAGTCCGAACCGGACCGCCGAGACACCGGGGCCAAATTCCAGGCACGCCGAGCCGAGCGCGGTGCGAAGCGGCGCGCATCCACAGGCAGACAGTCAGAGCCCACAGCGTTCAGGGCACAGCCGAGAACAGCAGGAGTTGTCCGGGCACAGGCCCACGCGGCGGCGATCTCCTCGGGCGTGGTCACGAAGCGAGTGACCTTCATGGGACCACTGCAGCGGGCGCACACGAAGATGTCGATGCGAAACACCCGGGCCAGCAGCCTCATCCACGACAGCCGAGACGGAGCGGCATCACGCAGCTGAGCCTCGAGCAACGTTGTGGTGGCCGGGAGCTCGACGTGTCCGCGAGGGACAAACAGCGCGAGCTGCTTGGGCTCGGGCGCGGGTTCGTCAGCGTGAGGAACAACCGCCGAACCCAGGCCGTGGTGGGCCGACAAGACGCCGTAGTACAGAACCGTGTGCGCCCTGGGCGGAGGCACGAGGGCACACAGCCGGGCCAGGAAGGTGTGCGGGCTCATCTGGGCGTAGGTGGCCCCGAAGCGGTTGGGTTTCTTGAAGTGCACCCGAACCTGTCCGTCGGCGGTGCGCTGCACGACGTCGAGGGCAAACGGCGCTCGCAGGAGGTCGCGGCAGACTCGCTCCAGGCGCTTGCGGTCGCCACTGGGCCACCTGCGGTACCTCCGCAGAAGTCTTCGGCCTCGAAACGAGGAAATCCAGAGTCACCGATCGCCGGCTGCACGCAGGCGAGCTTCGTCGAGCGCTTCGGGGCGGCGCTCCTCGGCGGTCGTCAGCAGCTTGGCGGCTCGTGCGGCGCTCCGGAGGCCTTCGGGCCCTGTCGAGACGCGGGCTTCGGCGAGGTGGAGGCGAGCGAAGAGGAGAGGGTCGGTGAACAGGCCGTCGAGTAGCGGCCTCGCCCGCTCGACCGCATTCATCGTGGCGACACGATCGCCCTGCGCGGAGTACAGATCGGCGAGGTCCGTGAGGACCGGCAGCAGGATCTGGGCCTCGCCGTGCTGCTCCGCACGACGGTCCAAGGCTTGCTCCAGGTAGCGACGGGCGAGTCCATATCGCTCGACGCGCAGCGCGAGTTCGCCGAGGCCTGCCTCGTAGGGCCCCTGTCGAGGGTCATCGGGACCCCACTGTGCGAACGCGAGCTTGTGGATGTCGATGGCCTCGGTGAGGGCCTCTTCGGGGTGGCCTTCATCTGCCCGAAGGTGGGCCAGCTCGAGTCGAAGGTCGAGGTCCGCGGTGGGATCGTCGGGGTGCAGAGTCTGCAAATGAGATCGCGAGGCTTCGAGTCTCTCACGTGACTCCTCGAGCTTCCCCATTCGCCGAAAGCAGTCTCCCTCGGTCTGGAGCGGAAGCGCCCAAAAAGGATGGCGCTCGCCGACCGTCCCTCGCAGGAGTCGCCGCGCGTCGCGACTGCGCTCGACCGCCTCGGTGAGGCGTCCTCGGGCCTGCGCGATGTCGGCCTGATTGATGCGTACGATCGCCATCAGGAACTGGTCCGGGTCCAGTGCTTGCAGGATCTGCTCGGCGCGATGTTCGTTGGCGTCGGCGGAACGGAGGTCCGCGAGAGCGAGGTCCTCGACGCCGAGGTTGATGTACGACATCGCAACGGCGGGGTGAGAGTCCCCGAACAGCTCGAGGCGGATGGCGAGTGCGGCCTCGATCTGCGTACGCGCTTCGGCGTGTCTGCCCTGCTCCGAATAGGCTGTCGCCAGGTTGTTGAGTGCGTTCGCGACGTTGACGTGGTCCGGGTCGGTTGCCCGAAGCGTTTCCAAGGCGCCCTCGAGCAGCAGCTCGCTTCGCACGAAGTCTCTACGAGCTGTCGCTACGGCGGCGCCGTTGATACCCAGGTAGGCTCTTCGCAGCGGGCCCGCGTCGAGTCGATTCAGCGCACCGCGTCCGAGGGCTTCCCAGTGCTCGGCGTGCTCGAACTCTCCTTTCAATCCGTAGACGAACACCAAGACCCCCAGCGCGTCGACGACGACACCATCGTGTCCTGTCCCATACCCGAGCTCGACCGCCTCGAGTGCAGCTGTTGTGCTCCCTTCGAGTTGACTCAGCTTCATCCTGACTTGCGCTGTATCGAACAGGGCTTCGGCGAGCAGAGGTGCGTAGCCAACCTCGCGTGCGGCTGTCTCGAACTGGATCGCATGCTCGCTTGCTTCTTCGAAGTGACCGGTGTGGATCATCGTCGCGAGCTGGGCTTGGTCGTGTCGCAGGGCTGCCACGCGAACGGCGATCAGGGGATCGTCAGGGGGGGGCACAGACATCGCGAGTGCGTCGACATCTGCGCACGCTTCGATAGAGGGGAGCGCCTGTACCGCAGCGACCCCATGCTGCACTGTCAGTGAGTCGGCCTCCACGAATCGTTGGATCAACATCCGCAAGGCGGTTCGCTGACGGCCCAGACACTGGAGCTGCGCCGCTGGTGGGGTCGGAGCTGCGCCACCGAATCCGGTGGTCTGCTCGCAAGCAGCGGCGCGAATCGAGGTCCACCGCTCAACGTAGTCGTCGAGGCGTCGCGTGACCACTGTGGACGCATGGGCGGCATACGGCATCCGGGTCGTCTCGAACGAACTCTCGACCGTCTTCGAAACGTCGAGGTTCCAGACTTCACCGAGCGGCTGGAGTTGGTCGCATGGGCCGGGGTCGGAGGGGCGATAGGCCGCGGCTGCGAAGCCCCCCAGGCCGGCGAGCAATACCGTTCCAACGGTTCGCGTCCGGCGCGAGCGACTGCGGTCGCAGACCTCTTCCATCGCGCCGATGAGGGCGGACATGTCGGAGTACCGATCTTGAGGCTGCGCGCGTAGACCCCGGGTGATGACTCCATGCAGTCGCCGTGGGGTGAGAGTCTTGCGGGGCACGGCGATCGAGCCTCTTTCGATGTTCCTTCTCAGGACGCTGCCACGGCCTTTGAACGGACGCACACCGAAGATGGCTTCGTAGGCTGTTACGCAGAAAGAAAACTGGTCGCTCCGTGCGTCCGCAGGGGCGCCCTGGTACTGCTCGGGAGCCATGTAGCGTGGAGTCCCTAGGACGGTGCCGCGCTCGGTCACCGCGGATGCGAGTAGGGAAGTGGGCTTCGCGACCCCGGCGTCGTCGCTCGAATCGGGTTTGGGAACCGTTTCGCCGGCGAGGTGCGCGAGGCCGAAGTCCAGAACACGTGCGGTGCCCGCCGTGTCGACCATGACGTTGCCAGGTTTGAGGTCTCGATGGACGAGCCCGGCGTGGTGCGCCGCGTCGAGCCCTCGTCCAGCTTGCATGAGCACGCCGACCATCTCCACCCAGCCCGGACTACGCTCTCTTTGCCAGTCGTCAAACGTCGTTCCCTCGACGAGTTCCATGGCCAAGAAGACCTGGTCTCCGAACGTTCCCGTGTCGTGGATTCCGACGACGTTGGGGTGGGAGAGTTTTGCCAGGGCCTGAGCTTCACGCAGCAGACGCAGCTGGGCGTCCGCCTTCTCCGCCGAATCACCGGGTCGACCGCGGACGAGCTTCAGCGCGATGCTTCGGTCCAGCCTTGGGTCGTAGGCGCGGTAGACCACCCCCATTCCGCCCTCGCCGAGCTTGCGACTGATGACGTACCGTCCGACGATCGTACCCTCCGCAAGAGGTTGACAGGGCGGGTCGTCTTTGCCGTCTCCACCGTCGACTGCAGCCGTGCGGTCTCCGGTCGACGGCTCTTCACTCAGTGGAGAGACTTGACGCGTCGAGCCGGAGGGGAGACCCATCACCCATACCTATTCGTGCTGTGCGCAGAAAAATCAAGCGGCCACGAGCGTGCAGACGCTACATCCGAACCGAGGTGGACGTCGGCGCGCTGCTCCCGGCCTACGCCGGGCCGCTGCTGAGGCACGGTGTTCGGGTCCGACAAGGGAAGCGGCCACTTGGAGCGAGCCTCGTTCGCCCAACGAGCGTCGCGCGAGCCTCGGGGGAGCACTCAGGGCCGACAACCCGATGGCTCTGCGACGACCGTGGTCGGCGAAGGAAAACGGGGCGAGCTGTGCGCGTGGACCGGGGGAGACGGAAGCATCGCGCCGAGCATCCCAAGCCGCGACCGCGCAGAACTGCGTCGTGCCAAACAGCTGGGCGAACCTCTCGAGGAGCCTGCGCCGTTCATCTTGGACGAACCCGAGGACGGCGCGGACTCCGACGATCCGCGCCCAGCGTCGTGGTCGTGGATCACGAGCTGACCGCGCAGATGCACCGAAACCTCGAGCGCTCGAGAGCACCTCTGCTAGCGTGGGCCGGTATCGGTCTCGTAGCGGTAGATTCGATGTTGCAGGTCTGTCCCGTCGTCGTCCTGGTGGCATCCCTCTTCGACCAATCGACCGCCGAGGGCCTCGTAGAACAGATACGCCGGGGTGCCAGCGAGGCAGCGTACCTGAAGGTCGGAGACTCGTCGCGCGAGTAGCCGTGCGACTGTCCGGTCCAAGAGCAGCCGACCGAGCCCTCGACGATCCCGGCACTTCCGTGGATACCCGGGTCTGGGGAAGACGCTGTGCCTGACGTCGTTTGGCGTCACACCAAGGTGTGGTGGATCCGCTCGAGGCGCAGTCGAACGCGCCACAAGAACCACGTGGCCAGCCCGACGATTCCGAGGCGGACAGCGTTGAGTCCGCCCCATTGCCACGCAAGTGAGTGCAGCTCCGGGGCGGCCATGTCCGAGACATCCTCGAACCACAGTCGGACGTTGTAGCCCAGCACGATGAACGCGGTCAGCCCCAGAGCACACCAGGACAGCACCGCGGCGCGCCGCAGTTCCACGCGCCCCGGAGTCCCCGGAACAGCGCGAATCGCCAGGCCTGAAAGAACCAGCACGCCGAGTTGGGTTAGGGGGATGTAGTAGGCGGGCGGCTTGGTCACATCGAAGAACGCATTGAATGCCGCGTGAGCGGGCGGAGAACCCTGGACTGCATTCGGGACGAAGACCAGCTGCTCGTAGAGGTTGCCAAAAAACCACATCGCGTGCGCGGCCAGGGCGAACGAAACCAATGCGCGAAGTCGAGATTCTACCATCAGGTTCCTGACAGTGGATCAGGTTCCTGATGGTGGCAACCCCCCGTGCTAACGTTCCACGGATGGTGAAGGTCAAGAGTCCTGTGGGGGACCCTCGAGACTCGCTTGGCTACCTGCTGGTTCGGGCGTCGGACCAAGCGCGCAAAACGTGGGAGCAATCCCTGGCGGAGTACGATGTGCGCGCGCGCTCGTTCAGCATCCTTGCGATGCTGCAACACGAACCCGGCCTGAGCTCCGCTGAGCTGGCGCGCCGCACGATGATTACGCCTCAGAGCATGAGCGAGGCTCTTAAGAGTCTCGCCATAGCGGGGTTGGTGGCGGTGACAGACGAGACTCCAGGTCGTTCCAATCGGCTCGAGGTGACGGGGCGCGGACGTCGTCTGCTTCGCCGCTCGAGCCCCGCAGTGCAGGCTGCGAACGAATCGATGTTCGGGTTGCTCAACAGCCAGGAGCGGGACCAGCTGCGGCGGCTGCTTGAGAAGCTGGTCCGGGACGCATAACGGCGCGTCGTTCACCGGAGGTTCTTGGCGGGACAGGGTGAGGGACACCTCTGGCCGGCTCCTGGCGCCGACCCGCAGGGGGCTTCGTTGTGCAGGATCGCCGGTGCTGAAGGCGCGGGGGGATCGAGCGTCCTGGACGACGGCGGAACCTGTTCTGCTCCCCCCGACCGCGGGCGGCCCTGCATCAGGCTCTTGCTGACCGGCAGAAATAGTTGTCGCTGATCAGACACCGCCGCTGTCGCCAGTTCGGCGCGTCTGAGCCGATACCGTCCGGCGCGGGGCGACGTGCGCGGAGCGGCACAGACCCGAAGACATGACGACGCGTCGTTGCGGCGGCCTTCGAGGTCCGCGGACCAAGGTCGGCGTGCTCAAAATCTTACTATCGACCGGGTTCCGAAGAGCAGTGTTCGATCTCGCACTCGTCCGGCGGGGTTGCCCGTGCGCGACCGGCTCGTCTGCTCCGTTTGTGCACCACTCGGTGCACGTCCGGTGGGCAACCTCGATCGAACAACGACCGACGCGATCCACTTGGCGCGGAACTTCGGCGAGCCGCTCGCTCCCCGGATTCAGGACCGGATCAAGCATGCGGGGCCGCTGTCACTCGCGGAGGTGTGCCGGCTGGTGAAACAGGTGGCAGGCGTCTCACCTACCCGAGCCACCTACGGTCTTGCCACGTCATTCCGCCTACGAACCGCGCAGGCGTTCGAGGACCTTGAGGACGCCGTAGAAGCGCTCGAGTCGGCGCTGGAGGAGGTGCCATGACTCTTTCTTGCCGTAGGCGAGCGTACGCTCTTGTTACGTCCGAACGCCGACCTAACACTCCCAGTGCTCCGCCCGCTTTTGCAACGACGCGCGCTCCTGCTCATTGCGGGCCAAAGAGATAGCCCGTGCGAGGTGACGGCGGGCACCCGTCCGGTCCCCGACACGCCCCGACAGTTCGCCGATTGCCGCAGGCAGAAATGGGTAGTCGGCCAGACGGCGTGACGCGGTCAGCAGCTCTAACTCTAGCAATGCGCCGCTTTCGTCCCCCAGCTCTCCGAGAGCGACGGCGCCGTTGAGCCGAACGATCGGAGATGGGTCGTGCTCGGCTAACGCGTCGTACAGATCGACGATTCGGCGCCAAGGTGTTTGTGCGTAGGAGGGTGACATGCAGTGCTCCCCCGCGATAGCAGCCTCGAGCTGGAACGCGGTGGTTGCTGGTGCTGGCGTGGTTCCGGTGAGCAGCTTCACCCCCTGGACGATAAGGTTGCGGTCCCACATTGACCGGTCCTGGGCCGCGAGCGTGATCAGCTGGCCATCGGTAGAGACCCGGGAGTCGAGTCGGGCCCCGTGAAAACAAAGCAGTGCCGCAAGTGCCAGGGAGGACGGCTCAGGATCGGTGCGTTCCAGCAGCGAAAAACTGAGCCGCGCCGCCTCAGCGCAAAGGCCCTTTCGTACGGCAACGTCCACGTGCGAGCCGTGATACCCCTCGTTGAACAACAGGTAGATCGCCGTATGGACTCCGCGAAGCCGGGTCGCCCACTCGATGCCAGGCGTGATGTCGAACAACTGTCCACGGCCGCGGATGACAGCCTTCGCACGACTGATACGCCGCTTGGTTGCAGCCGGAGATTCCAGATACGCGTTGGAAATCTCGCGAATCCCAAACCCGCACAGCAGCTTGAGGATGACGGCGACCTGAGAGCGTATTGGTAGCGCCGCGTCGCAGCATGAGAACATCATGCGAAGCTGCGCATCGCGGCTCGACCCTCGCAGTGCGATCCCTTCCGAGGGTTCGAGGCCGACCAACCGGTCCAGCTCCGCCGCGCCAGCGCTTCGTCGCAGCCGCCCCGCATCCCCCCGCAGTAGGTCGATTGCGCGGCGCCGGGCGGTCTGATTCAGCCATGCTCCGGGATTCCTCGGAACGCCGTCATACTTCCAGCGTTGCAGCGCTCGATAGCAGGCGTCCTGTGCCGCGTCCTCCGCCACGTCTAGATATCCAACGCCGAGCCACCGAGTCAATCCGGAGACGATCGGCCCGACTTCCCGGCGGAAGATCGGATCCAGTGGAGGGGGACCCTCGGACATCTACCCGGCCTCCAGTTCCCGAACCTCGACCCAACCGCCGAGTCCGAGCGCCGGACATCCCCGAGCAATCGTGGTCACCTGGGTCAAGTCCTCAGCCCTGAGCAGCAAGTAGCCGGAGACAATGTCCTTGGTCTCAGCGAACGGTCCGTCGGTCACCGCGCCTGCCCGAACGGCGCGGACCCCCTCGACGAGCGGCGCCGCATCCTTGAGACGGCCGCAAGACCGGAGGCCATCGATCCACGTGTTCCACTCGGCCAAGTGCGCCCCGAGTTGTTGAGGCGACAGGTCGCGGGCCTCTCGCCCATGGATGAGGAGCAAGAAGCTGGTCATCGCAGCCGTCCCAAGCGAATCCCGACGGCAGTTTCGAGGGCCTTCGGAGCCCAAGTGGCGGAGGGTGGCTGCGGCGGTGTCATTGCATTCATCGTGTCACGGACTTTCTGTGGGGTACATCGCATAGGGGGGGTCAGCACTGTCCCCGGGTAGGCCCGGCGCCCTCGCGCCCGCCCACAGACGATGGGTCGCGACGGTCGGGGACAACTTTTTTTCCGCTTCACCCGGCCCAGGGAGATTTCTGTCCCGGAGTGCATCCTGGCGCCGTCGTTGGGGCAGTGACTGACGCAAGCAAACATCTCGCGGCCCATATCATTCGAGTCTCCCCCACCAGCCGCAAGATCTTGGGGGTGATCGAGCATCTGGACCTCGACGTGCAGATCGAGGAGCTCCCATCCTTCTCGGGGGCCACTCTCGGACCCGACTACCGCTCGCTCAATCCCAACGCCAAGGTCCCCACGCTCGTCCACGGCGACTTCGTCTTGTGGGAATCGTGCGCGATCATTGGATACTTGGCCGACCTGGTCCCCGGCACCGACCTCGTCCCCGCCGACGCCCAGGGCCGTGCCGACATGTGGCGGTGGGTCTTCTGGGAAGCGGTCCATTTCACCCCGGCGCTCTCCCGATACTTCTGGCAGAGCTTTGTGAAACCGCACTACGCACTCGGGCAACCCGACGCCGATGAGTTGAAGGCGAGCCTCCCAGGAATCGAAACGCTGGCCGCCATCCTCGATGACCGCCTCCGCGACCGACCGTTCATCATGGGCAGCAACCCAACGCTGGCCGACTTTGCCGTGGGCAGCACGTCCGCGCACCAGCGCCGCGGAGAAGTCCCGCTAGAGCGCTTCGCCAACGTTCGGGCCTGGTACGATCGACTGGAGGAACTTCCGGCCTGGCGACGAACCCTGCCCCCGTTCGATAACGAACGACGCGCCTGAGTCGCTGGCGACGAGGAGCCGATGGGCTGACGCGCCTCGAGGGTCAGGATGCAACCCCAGTGAGAAACACGGCCCAGCCCGCCGCTGTCACCCCGCGAAACGGCTGTGGGAGGCGGTCCCGCCGCACAGCCGCCTGAACTCTCGACCCACGTCCTGGGCGGCATGACCGGGCACGGGATGGGACTGGCAGCGATCTGCGGGCAGACGATCGCCCGCAGCTGCCATCGCGAACTCGACGCAGTGGAGCAGCGGCGTCTCGCCCTTCTGGACGCCGCCCGCCTCACCGCGTAACACCACGCCCACGAAGACTTCCTCCAAGAAGCTTTCCCGTCCCACGCCGGAGCACTTCGACCCCACTCGAGGAGTTCGAGCCTGCCCCGCAGAACCTGCGCGCCAAGTCCACCGAGTCCCTGCGACTACCCGGCCGTTGGCATGAGAGCCGCGAAGTCCGGACCGTTGAAGAGCACGCGCGATGCAACCATCTTGCCGTCCCGCACAGTCGTCCAGTCCGCCATCGTAACGGCGCCACTCCCCACCGGCGTCTCGATCTGGAAGTCGAAGATCGAGCAAACCGTATCGCCGTCCTCCCACTGTCGCAACATCTTGTAGCCGCGGACAACGGGGCAGAGTTGAGCGGCGCCTTCGAGAAAGGCGGGTTTTCCTTCTGACTGAAGAAGCGGCCCCACGAACACGAAGTCGTCAGCGATCAGGCGCTGCCACTCGTCGGCTCGGCTTTGCGAAAATGCGTCTAGGTACTTGTTGAATGTCTCTGCTGCGTTACCCATTAGGTGGCTTTCGTTGGTTTGAGTTATCCGAGATTTAGAGATGGGTTCATCCAGCCGGCGCTCGGAGGTACGCGAGGCTGTCCTATGCCGTCGACGAGGGTCGTGACGAGCGAGTCGTAGGACGGAAAACCGACCATACCGGCCAGCTCGGCGACGGCCCCGATCGGAAACTTGTAGCTCCACGCGAGCGTAGGGTGTGTCTCCCCGCCGGCCACGACGTCCCAGTACCAGGCCTCCCCTTTATACTGACAGCGTGTTCGCTGTACGCTTGCGCTCAGCAGGTGCCAATCGACGTCGGTAGGAGGGCAATACCACTGCGGCGGCAGACCGGTCTCGAGGGCGAGTTGCGGCCGCGTCGTATCGGCGACGACGCTTGTCCCGACCTTCACAATCACGCGGCGGCCCGACCTCAAGACGTCGACGCGACGGTACGGGTCGCGAGGTCGGTAGAATACCTCGGACCCCTCCTCGAACCATGCATCGCAGGCCGACATTTCAATCGTTGCAACCGTTCCGAGCTCTGGGAGGTCGTCCGGGGCGACCGGCCAGGTTCGGACCTCGGGAGGGCCGCCACGGCTCAAAGAGAAGAAGCGACCATCAAGCTGCGTAGAAGCTCCTGGCTCTGATGGCAGCGCCGGCCCGGGCGGCGAGTCGCATGCATACAGTTCCGAAGTCGCCAGCAGGTCGAGCGGGACGCCCCAGACCGGATGGCGGGACTGCTCGAACAGCATGACCCCGTCCAACGTGTCGAAGAGCCATCGACCCTCGACACGGGCTCGGAGGCGTCGATGTGCAGGTTCGAGTCGACGGGCGCGCATGTCATGTTGACGATCTACGCGGCGAAAACCGGACATCTCGAGTGGAGGAGCGTCACTTTTTTGATCTTTTCCCCCAGGAAGCGCCGCTCGACGGCCGTTAACACCAAGTCTTCATGGTGGAAACGGGCGACGTCCCCCGAGGAGCGCTTCAAGGGAATTCCGACAGTCGCGTCCTCTCAGCCGGAGAAGCGAGGTTCAGGAACTGAAGCGCAACGGGTCCGGTTACCCGATTCGGGTCCGGCCACCCGAGACCCGCGCCCCAACTTCACTCGCCCTGAAGACCGTAGAGAAGCAGGCGAATGTTGGAGCGGACCCACCGCGCTCGGTAGTCGGCGTCGCCGAGCAGGTCCTCTCCGGAGATCCGCTTGATCTTGGGCGCAGAGATCACCTGAGGGAGCAGCCGATCCATCAAGAAGCCGCTGACCAGACTCGGTTCGATCTCGGCATGCACGAAGCCCTGCTCTCTCGCGTCCTCAAGGAAGCGTACGAAGCCTTGATGCAGCCGGGTCATCGCAGACTCGTCGATGTCGTGACGCTGAATCACCCTGACGACGACGGCTTGCTCGACGAGTGCGGCGAGCGTCTCTTCGAAGAAGAGTTCGAAGCGGAGGATGAACTCCTCGCGGCTACGGGGCTGTTTGTCGAGCACCCGCAGCGGCGCCGAGAAGACACGCTCCGTGAACGAGCCTACGACCGCGTCCAAGAGTCCCTGCTTGCTGTCGAAGTAGTGGTGCACCATGTTCGAGCTGGTGCCGGCTTGTGAACAGATGGCGCGGACCGACACCTTGTCGAAGCCTTGCCCGGCAAACAGCTCTGCCCCCGCGCGGAGGAGACGCTGCTTTGTGGTTGCGGTCTCCGTCGTGGAACTCATCGGATCGTCCGTGGCGCGAGACGGGCATCGGCGCCTTCGGCATGCAGCTTCATTCCGCGGTCGCCGTTGATGGTCGCGACCGAAAGCGTCTCGAACGCGTCTGTCGCTATCTGCTGCGTCCCCCGTTTGCGCTCGGTGCCGTGCAGCGCACCGCCGACGGACAGGTCGAAGCGGCCTTCAAGACCTGCACTGCGTCTAATCCCGAACACCGTCGAGGTCATCCTCAACCCCGACGGCAGTGAACGCGAGCGCCGGGCTCCCGAAGACCAGCACGCCAACGTCAATGCCGAGCTTCCTGTTCGCTGGACGGGGAAGACGATGAAGAA
>Ga0316204_10009291_pt1 | contig 13208 bp, 10 predicted proteins | sample 6monrhotite_MG_2_FD_205661 | JGI IMG/M metagenome (GOLD analysis project Ga0316204, IMG submission 205661) | Microbial mat bacterial communities from mineral coupon in-situ incubated in ocean water Damariscotta River, Maine, United States -... | ecosystem: Environmental > Aquatic > Marine >... | reverse complement strand
AGCCAGTCGGCCACCGCCATCTGGGTGATGATCGTCATCATGGGGCTGGGCACATTCGCGCTGCGCTTTTCGTTTCTGGCGCTGATCGGCAAGCGCGAATTGTCACCAGCGGTGCAGCGTTTTCTACGCTATACGCCGGTGGCGGTGATCCCCGGATTGATGGCGCCGCAGGTGTTCCTGCCCGCCCTTGGCAGCACAACTCCCGACCCCGCGAAACTGGCGGCGGCGGCGGTCACTTTGCTGGTCGGCATCTGGTTCAAGAACGTCATCGGCGCGATGCTGGCCGGTGTCGCGGTGCTGGCGCTGATGTCCTTCGTGCTGTGAAAAAGGGGCCCGAAGGCCCCGTTTCATCGCGAAGGTCTGGTTCATCGCGAAAGTCTGGTTCATCGCGAAGGTCTGGTTGATCGCGAAAGTCTGGCCGCGTCACCGCGCCATGCGCGTCGCCTCATTCGGTGTATTGCTGGCGCTCGGTGGGTTCGGCATCCGAGTAGATGATTTCCTCGGTGACGCCGGGGATCAGCGCGAACTGATCTGACAAGCGGTTGGGAAAGAACGAGGAATTCAGATGTTCGAACCCCGGAACCTGGCGCAGGATATCAAAGATCGAGCGCGCGCAAAACCCATCTGCGGCCGGGCCGCTCTGCTCGGCCAGACGCAGGATATATTCGGCCGTCTCGGGCGGCACCTGAAGGCGCTGAATACGCACACTATGCGTGCGGCGCGCGTGATAATAGGTATAGCGATACACCTGCTCGGGCGTCATGCCGTAAATCACGTCATGGCGCTCGGGCGAGGCCGGGTGGGACCAAGTGCCGGCGGGATCGAACAGCACCCGCTGACTGGCATTGATCAGCATCGCGGCATGTGCGCCCCTGCCGGTTTCATTGTTGACGACGTTGTAGATCACGATCTCGGTCGGCTCACTGGAGACATACCGCGCGGCGATTACGTCCTCTTCAGGAGCCCAGACCACGGGCTTTGTGCAGGCCGCCAGAACCAGCAACAATCCAAGGGCCAGAAGCCGCGTCAAATGCGTCATGAAAGGATCCTTTGCGTTCGATGCTGGTTAAAAGTTCGAAGCCCATTGGCTCCGTGCTGACGTCGATCAGCCGTTTACAAGGGCAAGGAAGATCAGCGTCAGGATCGAGATCGCGCCGACGATCATCGCCGCCCGCAAAAACCCGCTAAAGGTTGCTTGCTGGGCGCTTGTGTCCATCGATCCGTGTTCATGTTCCGACATGGGAGCTCCTTGTTCGTTCAGTGTTTTCTGATTCCATAGCGGATGCGGGACCAAGTGTCACCAGCCTTTCCGTTATCCGCCCAGCGCACGCCGCGTATAAGTGAACGCCGGTTGCGCCCGAAGCACACGGTAGAGATCGGCGGTGACAACGCCGGGTTCGACAAACTCGAAACCCGGAAGCTGCGCCAGAACCGTGCTGACCGCCTGTGCGCAATGCAGCGGCGGATAGTCCGGGCTGGCCAGCGCGAGGCGCATCGCCCGCTCTGCGACGCTGGCTGGCACGGCGATTTCAAAGAGATGCAGCGTCCAGCCCACGTTGAGGCTCACAAGGCCATCGCGGGCCAGATACGCGGCCACGACCGCGTCGGTTGGGTCACGGAAAACATCGTTCTCGCGGCTGCAATCAGCAGAGGTCCAATGCCCCAAAGGATCAAAAATGATCGAGGATTGCGGCGTGTGGACGATGAGGCCCGCGTGAAACGGAAAATCCAGACCGGCGATCTCGAATATCGCGATGCGCAAGCGGTTGGGGGCCTGCGGCGGTCGGGGGGCGACGTCGGTGTCGGGCAAGTCAGGCACCGTCAAGCGCCCACAGCCAGCAAGCAATGCGGTCCCCAGCACAGAGGCCGTTACAGAGGCCAGAACGGCGCGGCGCGACGGCAGGGGCCCGGTTTCAGGCGCCAAACCCCGCCCGGCGTTCAGCCCGAAACCGCCTGCCATTCCCACGCCCCACTGTCATTGCGCCACCGCCGCACCCGCTGATGCACATGCAAATGGTTCAAATGCGCCACCGCCTCAACCAGCGCCATGCCGTAAGCCGAGCCTTCGATCTCGCGCTTGAACAGCGGCATGAAACATTGCGCGGCGGTTCTGGGTGTCGCCAGATGCGCCTGCAACCGGTCCAGCGCCCCCAGATGATTTTCAATCATCTGACGCAGCCGCAGCGGCAGGCCGGTGAACGGCAGCTTGTGCCCCGGCAGAACGAAATGCTCATCGCGGGCGAAACCGCCGAAATGCTGGCACGAATCCATCCATTCGGTGACCGGATCGGCGTCAGGCTCGGTGGGATAAACCCCCAGATTGGCCGAAATCCCCGGCAGCAGTTGATCGCCGCCAATCACCAGATTGTCGTCAAGGCTCCAGAACGTCGCGTGCTCGGGCGCGTGGCCATTGCCGATCCGCACCAGCCATTCGCGCCCCCCCATGTGGATATGATCGCCCTCTTTGATACGGCTGAATCCCAGCGGCATCGGGGCCACGACATCGGCGAAGTTGAACGGCTTTTCAGCCATGCGCTCGGCGATGATCGCCTCGGACATCCCCGCCGCGCGCCAATAGGCCACGGTTTCGGGCACCGGGGCCTTGTGCACATCCAGCATCAACATGCGCGCGAACAGCCATGCGGTGCGGGTGGTGACCAGTTCGGCACCGTGATCGCTTTGCAACCAGCCCGCCAGTCCGACGTGATCGGGATGGTGATGGGTGACCACCACGCGCTTGATCGGTCGCCCGCCCAGCGGCCCCGCCATCAGCGCCTCCCAGGCGCGGCGGCTCTTGCCGGTGTCAAAGCCGGTATCGATCACCGTCCAGCCGTCGCCATCATCCAGCGCATAGACGTTGACATGGTCAAGCTGCATCGGCAGCGGCAGGCGCGCCCACAGGATACCGGGTGCGACGGTGATCGCCTCGCCCGGTTCCGGCACGGTTTCAAACGGATACCGGATACCGCCCAGATCGGCGCGTTGTGCCGTCTGGCTCATGCGCTTTCCAGATCATCGACCGACAGCGCATAAAGCTGCTCGGCCCCGGCACGCGCCTGCACCAGCAAGGAACTGTGCTCGGGCAGGATGCGATCGATGAACACCTTGGCCAGTCGGGCGCGCGCGCCCTCGGGCTCGGCGATTGCGGCCATCAGGTGGTAATGCGCACCCAGCACACGCGCGAAGGCCCGCAAATAGGCCACCGCCCCGGCGTTGCGCGTATTGGCGTCCTGCGCCAGCAGCCATTCCGTCGCCTCGCGCAGGGTTTCCGCCGAGTCCCAGACCGGTTCGGCCAGATCGGGCAGCGTGCTGCGGGCCGCTTCGGCACAATCCTCGACCTCTTGCAACAGGCGGAACGCGGCCTCGCCACCGTCCGCCATCTTGCGTCCGACGAGGTCCATCGCCTGAATGCCGTTGGTGCCCTCGTAAATCGGGGTGATCCGGGCGTCGCGCATATACTGGGCCGCACCGGTTTCCTCGATGAACCCCATGCCGCCGTGGATCTGCACCCCCATGCTGGACACTTCGCAGCCGATATCGGTGCCATGCGCCTTGGCAATCGGGGTCAGCAGCGCCGCGCGCGCCTTCCAATGGGCATCGCCTTCGGCCCGTGCCCGGTCCATCGACAATCCGCAGTCCAGCGCAGTGGCGCGCACCGCGAAAATCTCGGCTTTCATCATCGCCAGCATGCGCCGCACATCGGCGTGGTCGATGATCGTGCCCGCGCCCAGCGGCGTCTTGCCCTGCGTGCGGTCCTTGGCATAGGCCAGCGCGTGCTGATAGGCCGCCTCGGCGACACCGATCCCCTGCGCGCCGACGCCCAGACGGGCGTTGTTCATCATCGTGAACATCGCCGCCATGCCGCCGTTTTCGCGGCCGACCATCCAGCCCTTGGCTCCCTCAAAGCTCATCACGCAGGTCGGCGAGCCGTGGATGCCCAGCTTGTGCTCCAGCGACACCACCCGCAGGCTGTTGCGCGCGCCCGGATTGCCCTCGGCATCGGGCAGGAACTTGGGCACCATGAACAGGCTGATGCCGCGCGTGCCCGCAGCCCCTTCGGGCAGGCGCGCCAGCACCAGATGACAGACGTTCTCGGCAACGTCATGATCGCCCCATGTGATAAAGATCTTCTGCCCGGTGACCGCATAGCTGCCGTCGCCATTGGCCACCGCCTTCGATCTCAGCGCGCCGACGTCCGAGCCCGCCTGCGGTTCGGTCAGGTTCATCGTGCCGGTCCATGCGCCCGAAGTCAGCTTGGGCAGATACAGCGCCTTCAATTCATCGCTCGCGTGATGCTCCAGCGCTTCGATCTGGCCTTGGCTCAACAGCGGGCACAACTGCAGCGACAGGCACGCCCCCGACATCATCTCGTTCATCGCGGTGTTCAGCGTTTGCGGCAACCCCATGCCGCCGTATTCCGGTGACGCCGAGATCCCCAGCCAGCCGCCCTCGGCAATCGCCTGATACCCCTCCTTGAACCCCGGCGAGGTGCGCACAACACCGTTTTCCAGAACCGCCGGCGTCAGATCGCCGCCTCGGTTCAAAGGGGCCATCACGTCGTCGCACAGCCGCCCGATCTCGGTCAGGATCGCATCGGTGGTGTCGGCATCCGCTTCGGCGAAGATGTCGGTCTCGGCCAGCTTTGCATAGCCAAGCACCCGGTCCAGCAGGAACCGAAATTCAGCGACGGGCGAGGTATAGGGCATCTTGGAACTCCGGGGCCTGAACAAATTCGCAACCGGCTACGACCGCAACCAAGCGGAGCGCTTGGCAAGCCGGGCCGACGGCTGTATCCCGCAAGCTACCGGCAATCACCAGCCGCACAAATCAAAACGCCACGTCACGGCGCCGCCCGCCCGCGCCTTTCGAATTCGGGCTTCCCGCCAATCCTGCCGCCAATTCTGCCGCCAATTCCATCAACGCCTCGACGAACCCGCCTATGACACAAACCCATGTTTTATTGCCCGATCCAAAAGGGCTGGCGCGCGGCGCGGCGATCCTGCACGCCGGTGGGCTTGTCGCGCTGCCGACCGAAACGGTGTATGGGCTGGCCGCTGATGCAACGAATGACCGCGCCGTTGCGTCGATCTTCGAGGCCAAGGGCCGACCCCGGTTCAACCCGCTGATCGTGCATCTGGAGGGTCTCGCCTCGGTGCGGCGATATGCGCATCTGACCCCGCTGGCGGCGCGGCTTGCGGCGGCATTCTGGCCCGGCCCGCTGACGCTGGTGCTGCCGCTGCGCGACGGCTCGGCGCTCTCGCCGCTGGTTACCGCAGGCCTCGACAGCGTCGCGATACGCGTTCCCGCCGATCCGACGGCGCGCGCATTCCTCAAGGCCTTCGGTGGCCCGATCGCGGCACCTTCGGCCAACCCGTCCGGCAAGATCAGCCCAGTGAGCGCGCAGCATGTGCTTGATGGGCTGGCCGGGCGGATCGATGCGGTGATCGATGCCGGGGCCTGCGCGGTGGGTCTCGAATCGACGATTGTCGACGCCACCACGGCGCAGCCCCGGCTGCTGCGGGCAGGTGGGCTGGCCGTCGAAGACATCGAACAGGCGCTCGGCGAGCCGCTGTTGCCGCCCGCCGACCGGACGATCACCGCGCCGGGCCAATTGGCCTCGCATTACGCTCCGCGCGGCCACCTTCGGCTGAACGCCAGCGCGCCGATGCCCGGCGAGGTCTGGGTCGGCTTCGGCCCGTGCCCCGGCGCGCGGCTTTCGCTGTCACCCTCCGGCGATCTGACCGAGGCTGCGGCCCGCCTGTTTCACGCCCTGCACGACGCCGATGCGCTGGCCGGTGCGCAGGGTGCAATTGCCTTCGCGCCGATCCCGGACAAGGGCCTAGGCCGCGCCATCAACGATCGCCTTCGCCGCGCCGCCGCACCGCGCTGACCCCCATCTTGGTGGCTGACAACTCCTTGGGGCACAGAATGCCGGGGCGTTGTGGTAACAAACGCCGTTTTCTCCATTGTATCAATGTGTTGCTTGCGTCCCAAGGGCGCGACCTTTGGCGCGGCTGGAGCGCAAGACGTCGCCGGATGGGTTCGACCCCGAGCCTTTGCCCCGAGACTTTGCCCCGAGCCTTTGCAACGACCCGCCATGGCCCTCTTGCATTGGTCACGCTTTGCCATGAATTTCAAATGCAATCGAACAGAATTTGCCGACAGGCTGCCGAGGCTTTTTCAAGGTTTCCAGAGTCGATGAAATCCACCGCCCGATGGAGCGCTTCCGCCGTGTTGATAGGGTCAAGAGAACCAATATCGGCATTACTGGCTATACGTCTGATGGTAAAATAGTTCAGAGTCTTGTTTTTGGCACCATAGCTATATTTGTAGCGCTCGTCTCCATGGCAGAAATCGTACACGTCCAAGCCCGAATGAATCGCCCATCGGATAGAATAAGCGTGCAATAACTGGCCGAGCGACGCAATGTCGCTTTCGGCATCGCGCCCGGAGACAATGAAATGAGAACGGCGCTGATGCGTGTCAATTATATGCCCCAGCGCAGCAAGCGGCTGATCTTCACGCCATAAAACCGGCATGAAAAGAATGTTCATATCCAAGGCAGCGCGAAGTGTCTTTCGGTAGTTTTCCGCAACACGAATGGCGGTTGAATTACCCCTTTTCGCTGCCCATTTCGTGGTCCAGAATCGCAATAATATCTCGATATCGCGTTCAAATGTTTCAGGTGTGGTTTCCGTTATCCGCAATTCATTGGATTCAAGATTACGGCGAAAAGACCTGCGAACTTTCTCACGCATGCTTTTGCTGAGAAAGTCTCGCAGATACGTTTCAAAATCCCCGGGCAGTTCAATTTGTGGGCTGACGAGGTTGTCGGTTTGCCCTTTGTTGATACGGTATTTCCTAAGTCGTGCGCTGAATCCCTCGGCGGGAAACGCACTTGTGAATTGTGCCGAACGAGATTTTGAATCCTCATACCGCAGGGAAAGATGCGACCAAGGAAGCGAGACAAGATGGTTTGCCAATGCGCTCAACGCCTTTTCCTGATGGGCCGGATCGCATAAAAACCCGGTATATTCGCTCCATATCAAGCGACCGCCCGCTTCTATTTCCGATTGAAATTCGGTGCGTGAATTGCTCCAATGGACCCGATATTTGGTTGGGAAAAGGCAAACATAAGTATTCCCGGATCGAACGGCAAAAACGCGCCAGCGCTGCGGGTTATTGCGAAATGCCTGCGCCAACCACTTCCACGACAGAAAAACATTGGATTCAGGGTCCCGGCTGTGGAGGCTTTCCCATTGGGGCCGTATCGTTTCCATCTCGGCCATAGTTTCAATAACATCGATCTGGTATTTTTGCTGATCGATGCCGTTACTGAGAACCGGATGCACCCGGACGGCATCATCGGGGGTGCTCGAGTTCGAATTTGGCAAGACTGCATTCATAATCGCGGCTTTCCGTCTAATCGTTGTGCATTCCGTATTCCGAGGTCGCCACAAATTTCACATTGAAACGCGATCTCATCCACCACACCAAGGTTGCCTATGGCTTCATTGCAAAGGCGCGACAACACAACCAAAACAACAACCTCCAGAATTTGTGCCAAGCGCCGTTTTACTCATCCGTGGCGCAACAGAAATCCCCCTCAAACTCACTAGATCACCGGGTCCAAGACCCCTTGGACGCCAAACGCTCGTTCAACCGATAAAGGTTGAGCGAGGCAAAAATGTGGAGGATTTGTGATCTCGCCATTCAAAAGCGCGCCGAGGATCAATCCGCAACGGGCATTGTGGCAAGATGCTGGCGAGATGACTGCGGCTAAACTCGATACGACCGAAATCAAAAGCGCTTGAATACTGCGCTAATCCGCTTTTTGCAGATGCACCCTATGACACGAATATGGCGCTCGCCCCGCAGCTTTGAGATCGCAAGATCAATCAATGCAAGGCGTTGATTTATTGTGATCATTCAAGAACCCGGCATCCTCGAGGGGGCCGCGGGGTTTCGTCGTGGGTTGGGCCGCCGGTAAACCGGGGCTCAACGTCCAATGGGTTTCGGCCCGTGGCGTCACAGGACCAATCCGCCAAGCACCGGCCCTGCTCACCCCGCTGCAAACGGTCTTACCCGCGCAGCGTGCCGCCGGTCGCCTTGACCACCTTGTCGATGATCTTGCCGCTGACGGCGTCGATATCTTCGTCGGTCAGGGTCTTCACCAAGGGCTGCAAGCGCACCGAAATCGCCAGCGATTTCTTGCCCGGCCCCATCTGTGCCTCGGCTTTGGAGCCGGTAAATTCGTCGAACACCGCGACGCTGGCGATCAGCGCCTTGTCGGCCCCCTGCGCGGCGTTCACCACCGTCAGGGCTTCGGTCCGTGCGTCCACGACAAAGGCGAAATCGCGTTCCACGGCCTGCAGGTCATTCAACACCAGCGCGGCGCGGGTGGTCGAGGATTTGCGCGGCATCGGCACGGCTGCGGGGATGACGCTGAACGCCACCGCCGCCCCCTTTATGCCGTAAGCTTTCAGCACGCGCGGATGCACCTCGCCGAACCGCGCCAGCGCCAGTTTCGGGCCCAGCGTCAACCGACCGGCACGGCCGGGGTGAAACCACTCCGGCAGGTTGCGATCGGCCTGCATCCGGGCCGGGGCACCGAGTGCCGCAAGCACCGCTTCGGCGTCGGCCTTGGCGTCGAACAGATCGACCGCCCGGCGGCTGCCATGTGGATCGCGCGCGGCATTGGCCCCGACCAACAACCCGGTGGCATGCACCGCCTGTTCACCGGGTTCGCCGCCATGAAACACCGGCCCCAGTTCGAACAACGCCAGATCCATCGCCCCGCGTGCTTGATTGCGCGCGGCGGCCTGCAACAGCCCCGGCAACAGATCCGGGCGCATATGGGTCATTTCGCTGGAGATCGGGTTTTGCAGCGACAGCGCATCCGCGCCACCGCCAAACAGCGCCGCCGAGGCCGCATCGATAAAGCTGTAGGTGACACATTCATGATAACCCAGTTCGGCCATCGTGCGCCGGGCAAGGCGCTCGCGCCTCTGCATCGGGGTCAGGATCGGCGCGGGCACGCCAGCCGCCGGGCGCGCCAGCGGCTTGCCCTCAAGCTTGGTCAAGGAGGCCACGCGCGCCACTTCCTCGACCAGATCGGCCTCGCCCAGAACATCGGGGCGCCAGCTTGGCGGGCTGGCCATATCGCCGTCCAGCACGAAACCCAGCGCTTCCAGCGTCGCGCGCTGTTCGGCCTCGGGAATATCCATCCCGACGAGCCGCACGACCTTGGCCGCATCGAAGCGGTAGGCACGCCGCGTATCGGGCACCGCGCCGTCGACCACGATCTCGCTGGGCGCGCCGCCGCACAGGTCCATCACCATGCGCGTGGCCAGTTCCAGACCGGGCAGCGTGAACGCCGGGTCGACCCCGCGTTCAAACCGGTAGCGCGCGTCCGAGTTGATCTTGAGCGCGCGACCCGTCGTCGCCACGGTCATCGGATCCCAATAGGCCGATTCGAGGAACACATCGGTGGTCGCGTCGGTGCAGCCCGAATGCTCGCCACCCATGATGCCGGCGATGCTCTCGACGCCCTCGGCGTCCGAAATCCCCATCATCCCGGCCTGCAAGACATAGGTCTTGTCGTCCAGCGCCAGAATCTCCTCGCCGCCCGCCACGGGATGGATGCGCAGCACATCGCCCGACACTTTGGCCACGTCAAAGACGTGCAAGGGCCGGTTCAGCGCGACGGTGAAAAAGTTGGTGATATCCACCAGCGCCGAGATCGGCCGCAGGCCAATCGCCTTGAGCCGGTGTTGCAGCCACATCGGCGACGGGCCGTTCGAGACCCCCCGGATCACCCGGCCAGCGAACAGCGGGCAGCCGCGCTCCTTGAGCGCCGGGTCAATCTCGACGCGCAGCGGACTGGGGAATGCCCCGGCAACCGGCGTCACATCCAGCGCCGTCAGCACGCCCAATCCGCGCGCCGCCAGATCGCGCGCGATGCCGCGCACGCCCAGCGCATCGGGCCGGTTCGGGGTGATCTTGATATAGATCATCGGATCGTTCAGATCGGCATAATCGATGAAACGCTGACCCAGTGGCGCATCGGCGGGCAATTCGATGATCCCGTCGTGCTCGTCACTCAGTTCAAGCTCGCGCTCTGAACACAGCATCCCGTTCGAGGCCTGCCCCCGGATCACACCGGGCTTGAGGTCAACGCCAGTGCCCGGAATGCGCGTGCCGACGGGAGCGAACACACCGACCAGCCCGGTGCGCGCGTTGGGCGCACCGCAGACCACCTGAACCTCTTCGGTCTTGCCGCCCGGCCCGTCCGGCAGGGTCTCGACCCGGCACAGGCGCAAGCGGTCGGCATCGGGATGCGGCACGGCCTCGATGACGCGGGCGATGCGAAACGCCCCCATCGTCGCGACAGGGTCCACAACCTCTTCCACTTCCAGACCCAGATCGGTCAGCGCCTCGACAATCTGGTCAAGGGTTGCGTCGGTTTCCAGATGCTCCTTGAGCCACGACAGTGTGAATTTCATCGCCAGACCTTACGTTTTATCACGCGTTCGGCGCCCTGTTATCGCATCGGCGCGGGCAAGAAAAGCGGGCAGTCGGTGCCGCCTGTTGTCGGGGCCTCAGCGCAGCGGCAGCAGGCGCGTGCTGTCATAGCGGCATTCACGCTGCAACGTCCCGCTGTCGCACAGGCGCGGCTCCAATTCGCGGCTCAGGCAGATGCGCAATTCGACCATCTCGCCGCCCGGACAACTGGTCACCAGCATGTCATGGGTCAGCGCCGGATTGGCCTCGATAAAGGCGGCCTCGATGACGTCGGGATCGACGCTGAGTTCCCGGCTGATGCCACCGAACACCTCGGGCAGGGCGATCTGATCGACGGCAAGGCGCACCAGCCGGTAATAGTTTCGCGCCGACAATCCGGTGCAGCGCCCGTGCTTGTTCCACTGATACCACGCTGCACCCGAGGTGCCGAACACATCCGCCTCATCCGCCGTTTCGCGCCGCGAGGGCGGGCGTTCGGATGTGTTGCAATATTCCGGCCAATCGCCGCCTGCGTATTGCGGCCAAAGCCCATGCACCGCCCAGCCAATCGCCGTATCGTCATCGCAGCGCGGATCGCGGCGTTCGTCGCCATCCCCGGCGCAATAGGCGGGGATCCAACTGAGCGCCAACAGGTAGTGGTCGAATTCACCGGCCCGGTCCTGCGCGGCGGCGGGGCTGCCGAGGGTGGCGAAAAACGGCACAAGGGCCAAAAGCAGGGGGTAAACTGGACGCATTTTCTCTTTCCTCGGACCGGCAAGGCGCTTATATACACTCCATTCCCCGAAATCGAGGATGCACGGCCCGGCGGTCGTGGCTGGTTCGCCCAGCGGGTGCGCCGGTATGCGCCGACCTCGCACGATGAAGGACCAAAACGATGGCAAAACCCCTGATGGCCAAGGCCACCGCCGTCTGGCTTGTGGACAACACGACGCTCAGCTTCAAGCAAATCGCCGATTTCTGCGGCCTGCACGAGCTTGAGGTGCAGGGGATCGCCGATGGTGACGTTGCCACCGGCGTGAAGGGCTTTGATCCGATCGGTCACAACCAGCTCGACGAGATCGAGATCAAGAAGGGCGAGGCCGACCCGGTCTATGCGCTCAAGCTGAAATTCAACCCGGCCTCGGTTGGCGAAGAAAAGCGTCGCGGCCCGCGCTATACGCCGCTGTCCAAGCGTCAGGACCGGCCCGCGTCGATCCTGTGGCTGGTCAAGTTTCACCCTGAACTGGCCGACGCGCAGATCCGCAAACTGGTTGGCACCACCAACCCGTCGATTCAGGCGATCCGCGAGCGCACGCACTGGAATATCCAGAACATTCAACCGATTGACCCGGTTGCTCTGGGCCTGTGCCGGCAATCCGAACTGGATGCCGAAGTCCAGAAAGCCGCCAAGAAAAAGGCCGCTGAGGGTGGCGTGATGAACGACGACGAGCGTCGCAAGCTGGTCTCGACCGAGCAATCGCTGGAAATGTCGTCCGAGCCGCGCCTGCCGCGCTCGATGGCTGGTCTTGAGACCTTCACGCTGGGCGCCTCGGACGACGCCGATGAGCACAAGAAGAAGGTCGATTACTCGGACGCCGAGAGCTTCTTTAACCTGCCCGATGGCGATGCGCCCGAGGATGCAGAAGAAGACGCCGAAGAAGGTGCCGAAGAGGTCGCAACAGAGACCACCGAAGATGACGCCGCCAAGCCCGCAAACGATGAAGACGGTGACGATAAGGTCGGTGACGCCAAGGACGGCGACGACAAAGAAGACGACGCACAGAGCTAATACGCCTTGCGCGACGGCATTACGGGGGGCCACGCGGCCCCCTTTTTCGGGATCACATGCAGCCCGGTCGGGGTGGTCGCCATGGGCGGTTGAATTCCGCGCCGCAACGCGCCAAGATCACCGCGCTTTCCCTATCTCGGCGCGGTTTTGTGCAGTCCCTTCATCAATTCTTTCACACCGACCGTGATCATACCGGGTTTGCGGAACTGGCGGCTGAATTGGTTCAGCAAGACCTGCGGTTCATCGCGCTGGACGTGGAAACCGCCAATGGCTCGATGGCCAGCATTTGCCAGATCGGGCTGGCCTGCGCCGCGCGCGATGGTCGTATGACGGGCATTGATGTCTTGGTCAGACCGCGCGGAACCTTCAGCGCGTTCAACAGCCAACTGCATGGAATTGATGCACAATCGGTGCGTCACGCCCCCGATTTCGCTCACGTCCTGCCCCCCATGCGCGCGCTGCTCGAGGCGTTTCCTCTGGTCCAGCACAGCGGCTTTGACCGGCGCGCGATGAATGCCGCATGTGACGAGCACCAGATCGCGCCCTTGGCCAGCACATGGCATGACAGCGTGAAAATCGCGCGCCGCGCATGGCCGCAACTCAAGGGCAACGGCGGGCATGGGCTGGCCAGCCTCAAGGGTTTTCTGGACCTCGCGTTCCAGCATCACGATGCCGCCGAAGACGCCCGTGCGGCGGCGCTGGTGGTGCTGGCCGCCGAACAGGCGACCGGGCATCCGTTTGACCTTCTGGCCGCGCCTTCGACCGATCAACAGCCCGGCAAACGCCGGACCCCGCGCCCGACTGTGGCGCGGGCTGGTAACCCGGATGGCCCGCTGTTCGGGCAAATGCTGTGCCTCACCGGGAAAATGAGCGTCTCGCGTGCGGTGGTGGCGGAGCGCGCGGCGCGGGTAGGGTT
>Ga0316204_10009290_pt1 | contig 13210 bp, 17 predicted proteins | sample 6monrhotite_MG_2_FD_205661 | JGI IMG/M metagenome (GOLD analysis project Ga0316204, IMG submission 205661) | Microbial mat bacterial communities from mineral coupon in-situ incubated in ocean water Damariscotta River, Maine, United States -... | ecosystem: Environmental > Aquatic > Marine >... | reverse complement strand
CCGACGTGCCCATCATCATGATTACGTCACGGGTAGGTGACAAGCATCGTGCTCGAGCGATTGAGTTGGGTGTAAATGATTACTTGGGCAAACCATTCCAGGATTCGGCCTTGCTCGAAGCCATCCAGCGACAGCTGGAAGATAAAGGGAAGTCATTCTCGTGAGCGAAGAAACACAAGAGCTCTACAGCCTGCTAGTGCCACTGTCGGAAGATCGACTGATCGTGCCGCGTGCATGCGTGGTGGAAGTGGTTCGATTTACCCAGCCGGATACCGAAGCCGGTGCACATAGCTGGATGTTGGGTAACGTTACCTGGAACGGCAGAGAGCTACCGGTCGTTTCGTTCGAAGGAGCGCTGGGCAAAGAGGTTCCAGTGGCTACCGGCCGTACTCGAATCGTCGTGTTTTATGCCGCTTCGGGGCAGTTGAAGTCCGGTTACTTCGGCGTGTTGACGCAAGGCTTCCCGCAACTGGTGCGGGTTAACAAGGACGTATTGCAGCTCGATTCCACAGAGGGCTGGCCGGAGTCTGCACCGGTGTTGTGTCGTGTAAAAATGATCAATGAGTTCCCGCTTGTTCCGGATCTGGAACGGCTCGAGGACATGCTGGCTGAAGAGCTTATTCAGGCCTAGCCTCAAAAAACGACTATACATTTACCATAACGATCGCATCAGTCTGCGCTAATCGGAATTATTACCGTTTTTCAAGGTGATGCGCGTCGGCGCGTTGCGACACTAGATATTGCACAATATATGCAGGAAAATCAGGACATCAACTGAACAGGTACGTGCATCAATGATTAGACTTCCGGACGGCATAGTGACCGTACACCTCGACAACAAACGTTATCGCGGTGCTTACTATTTTCGTGGTGACGAACTCGTTGTTACCGCGTACGGATACCGTGAGTCTTCGGTAGATCTGGCTGTTCTTAATGGCGAACGCGGTAAGGCAGCGCTAAACCTTGCCAAACTCTGTTTGATCGACATGATCCGCGAAGCTGACGTCCCGGTTCTGCACCCAGGGCTGGCACTGGCCGGATCAACGACCGCGATCTTTTTCTAGAGCTCTTTTCTGCATAGATTTATTTATCTCTTTCCAATACGGAAAGAGATAGTGTATGCTTCTCTTTCCATTACGGAAAGAGAAGAGCAGTGAGCAACGACAAATCTATCAAAGCGGATGAAGCGCAAGACGCCCTCGATACTGTTGAGAGAATGAATACGGCCGGCCAACAGCGCGGCATAGCGCCGCGTTGGTATGGTATTGGTATAGCCATAATTGTTTTTGTTGGATTCTCCCTCTACGCCCAGCAGGACCCCGGCAATTTTCCAGGCATCTTCATTGCATTGGGTGTTGGCTTATTCGCCTCTTACAGTCGCGACAAGATAGGTGCGATGGGCAGAGCGCTCCCGGACACAAAGCCTGCGATGTGGGCCCTCCTTGGCGTGGTTATCTTTCTACTAATCTTGTTCTTTGGTGGGATCTACTTTCGACGCGTCTACGACCTGGCATGGATACCCGTTGCAACAGGCCTGATCGCCGGCATGACCATTTTCTTGTTAAGCAAAGAAGAAAGGCGGCATCTCGGCAAAGATGACTAAGGCACGCTTTGACGAAATTATTCACGCCCCCAAGAGGCTGCAGATTTGCGCGTTCCTGATGCCACTGCAGGACGCGGAGTTTCAGGTGCTACGGGACGAGCTTGATGTCAGCGATTCGGTATTGTCGAAGCATCTAAAGCACCTGGATGCCGCTGGCTACGTCAAGTTTCGCAAGGGTGCCGTAAATGGACGGCAACGAATGTGGGCAAGTATGACGACGACAGGGCGGCGAGCTTTTGCGGCTCACGTGCAGGAACTGCAGCGGCTGATTGCCGGGTAACACTCGCTCCATATCATCGCTCCATATCATAAGGAATAGCCTTGAATAATAACGATCCAGTATTTATTAACCGCCGAAAAGTTCTTGTCGCAGCACTTGCCGGCGGCGGGACCGCCGCGCTTGCCGCCTGTGCACCAAGTGGCAACGGTACAGGCGTCGAACAAACAGATATTTGGGCGGGCTACGACGAACACATAACAGAGCGCACACTTGCAGAGGCCGAGAAACTTTTCGGCCTGCATTTTTCAGCCGCAGAACGACAGCAGATTCTGGGCGGCGCGGTAGAGGAAGGCGATGAAGGCTTCTTTGCGCAACAGGTGGAATCGCTTAACAAACGTCGCGAACAAGACATACCAATCACGCTGCAGCCTGCAACGAGCTTTGATCCGAGATTACCGGGTGTGACATACGGCGAGCAGCTGCAGTCCCTGACCCTGTTTCCTGAACAAATAGCAGCTATTCCTGCCGACACCGACAGCATCGCGTTTGCCTCTGTCAAAGAACAGGCGCGCTGGATGACAAGCGGGCAAATTTCCAGCCGTGAACTCACAGATATCTATCTCGAGCGTATTGAGCGCTACGGGCCGCGACTCGAGTGCTTTGTTACGGTAACGGCCGATCTCGCTCGGGCACAGGCCGATCAGGCGGATCGCGAGCGTGCCACAGGCGAGGTTCGCGGACCCTTGCACGGCATTCCCTATGGCGTGAAAGACCTGCTGGATACAGCCGCTATCAAGACGACCTGGGGTGCAGAGCCATACAAAGACAGGGTTCCCGAGACAGATGCCGTGGTTGTAAAACGACTGCGGGAGGCGGGTGCCGTGATGCTCGGCAAAACCACGCTGGGGGCTCTCGCCTGGGGTGATGTGTGGTTTGGCGGCGAGACCCGCAATCCATGGAACCCCAAGGAGGGAGCGTCGGGATCGTCTGCCGGTTCGGGCTCCGCGACCGCCGCAGGTCTTTGCTCGTTTGGTATTGGCACTGAAACACTCGGTTCGATTGTGTCGCCGTCGGACCGGAATGGACTTGCCGGGCTACGTCCGACTTTTGGCCGAGTGTCTCGCGTCGGAGCCATGGCGCTATGTTGGTCGCTGGACAAGATTGGCCCAATGTGTCGTTACGTCGAAGACACCGCTATGGTCCTGAGTGTCCTCAATGGCTATGACGAGTTTGATACAGGTTCCATTGAAAAAGGCTTCGCCTACGATGGGCGGCAATCGGTGCGAAATCTCACGATTGGATACGACCCGAGCTGGTTCGAAGGAGACGACATCAGCGCCACCGATCGGACGGCGTTGGAGGCGGTTAAAAATCTTGGCGCGAGCATTCGCGAAATATCGCTTCCGGACATGCCTGTCAATGAAATCATGGGGGCATTAGGTGTCGAGGCGGCCGCTGCGTTTGAAGAACTGACGCTTTCAGATCGCGACGACATGCTGCGACGCCAGATCGACAATGCCTGGCCAAACAGCTTCCGGCAAGCGCGTTATTTCTCTGCTGTTGATTTCATGCAAGGTGACAGGCTGCGCAGGGAAGTCATGCAGCAGACGCATGAGTTTTTCTCGCAGGTTGATGTTGTCTTTGGCCCGAGCTTCGGCACGCCGATGCTCAGCCTGACCAATTTTACCGGGCAGCCCTGCCTTGCAATGCCCGCAGGGTTCGAAGAGATCAAGACGCGGCCGTTGTTTGCTCATCCTGAAAACGACACTGACGAAACCTTGCACCGCGTGCCGCGCTCGGTGACTTTGTGGAGCAATCTTTTCGAGGAGGGCAGGCTGATCGTGGCCGGGCGCGCACTCGAGGCGGCCCTCGGTGTGGCAGGCGAACGCCCCCAGCTTGGCTAAATTATAGAGTTTGAACCCGTCCCTCTCTCGATGGAGATACTAATGTTAAATATCAGGCTTCAGTTTCCTGCACGGCTTCTCGCTACAGCGATGCTGTTCATGGCCGCATGTAGTTCGGCCTCTGCGAGTGCAGGTCACGCTGAACTCGTAGAGCTTTTCAAAGACTGGCGCACATTCGAGTCGCCGCCGCTGGCTAACGGCGCGCCTGACTACTCGAGCGACCGTTTTGCACAACGACAAGGCGAGTATCTTGAGCTTCGTGAGCGGCTTGTGGCATTTGATATCGAATCCTGGCCGATCCCCGAACAAGTCGACTGGCACCTTATCCGTGCCGAAATGAACGGCTACGATTTCAATCGACGTGTCCTCAAGCCCTGGGCTCGCGACCCGGCTTTCTACGATTCAATCTCGATGGCGCGCAGCGACGTGCCGGCACACGAGGGCCCGACGCACCATGCCGTGGTTGAGGTGTGGAGCTATGAATTTCCGCTGTCGCAAGACGAACGTCGGCGACTGCTGCGAGAACTCAGTGCGATTCCGCCATTACTTGAGCAGGCACGCAGCAATCTGACTGGCAATGCCCGCGATTTGTGGGTGACCGGAATTCGGAATGTTCGGCGCGACGTGAATGATCTGGATGAATTGCAGGCATTGCTTGGCGATTCGATCGACGACGAGTTGCATTCAGCCATTGCCGAAGTTCGTGCGGCTACCCTCGAGTTGGTGAGCTGGTTGCAACAGCAGGCGCCGTTAAAAACCGGCCCGTCTGGTCTCGGCAAGGAAAACTATAGCTGGTATCAGCAAAACGTTCATTTGGTGCCAATGACCTGGGAAGACGAGGAGCGCCTGCTGCAACGTGAGCTGGATCGCGCCTGGTCGTCTTTGAAACTCGAAGAACAGCGTAATCGTGAGCTGCCAGCCATGCAGCTTGCCGAGACACCGGAGCAATACGATGTGCTCGCAAACGAGGCGGTTGACCGCATCATGCAGTTCCTGAGTGACAAAGATATTGTGACCATAGAGGATTACATGCGACCGGCTCTGGAAGCGCATAAAGGGTCTTACGTCGATCCGAAGACGCGCAATTTCTTTGCGATCACCGCGCACTACGACCCTGCGCCGCTGTTCACACATTTCTACCACTGGTTTGAGCTGGCGCGTATGGATCTTGCGCCGCACCCGAGTCCGATACGCCAGGGAGCCTTGCTCTACAATATTTTCGACAGCCGCAATGAAGGCACGGCAACCGGCGTCGAGGAAATGTTCATGCATGCCGGCTTGTATGACGACAGCCCGCGATCGCGCGAGTTGGTCTGGATTCTACTGGCGCAGCGCGCTGCACGCGGACTCGGCTCGCTCTACGCACACGCCAATGAAATGACGATGGAGGAGGCGGGCGCTGTGCATATGGCAGGCACGCCGCGCGGCTGGATGCGAACGGAGAAAGAATTGCTGATCTTCGAGCAACATCTTTACCTTCGCCAGCCAGGTTACGGTACCAGCTATGTAACGGGTAAATACCTGCTCGAACAGGCACTCGCCGACTACGCAAAAATTGTCGAAGCGCGCGGCGATGAGTTCCAGATGAAGGATTTCTTTGATCGACTTAACGCCATCGACAGCATTCCGATCTCGCTCGGGCGCTGGGAAATGACCGGTCTGGATGATGCGATAAGGCCGGCGAATGCGGCGCTTCAGCCTTAGGCCTGGAGAAGATTTTCAGTAGCGGATTAGTTCGCGAAGCAAACGACGGAAATGGAGATCGATACGCGGCGCTTGTGCGGATTCACGTACGAGTGTCGCTGATCGCCTCGAAACACCAGCATGTCGCCTTCGTTCAGCAGGTGATGTTCGCCACCGGCAACCAGCTCGACCTGGCCACGCTCGCAGGTCAGGTATTCGCGTGTTCCCTGAGTGTGCGGCACGCCAACCATGCGTCCGCCGGGTGCCAGCTCCGTACGTGATATTTCGAGTCCCGGTAAGGCTTCGGGCAGTAAGGGTCTCAACTTGGCATCTTGTCGTTTGCGCTCACGAATCTTTTCAGCGGCAATGAACTCAAATTCACTGCGTGGTGCTCCCACCAGTTCTTCGATAGACACGTTGAGCGCGTTGGCGGCCTTGCTGAGCACGGCGAGTGTGGGATTCGCGGTGCCGGTTTCGAGGCTTCCCCAGGTCGGACGCGGAATACCGGAGAGTTCGGCTATCTGTTGCTGGGACATACTTCGCGCCTCGCGCAGGCGGCGAATATTGTCGGCTAGATTGCGATTGATATCAGTCATGTCAGGAAAATAGCAATCCGCTAGTTAAATAGCAATTTCGTTGTTACACCGTCTGGTTGAAAGCAGACTTCGCTCAACTACCAAAGGAGAGCAATATGACAATTCGAATGGAACACGCAAATCTGCACGTTCGTTACTTTGACGACGCGGTCCGGTTCCTAAAGGCCGCATTTCCGGACTTCTACGTGCGCAGTGAAAACAGCAGCGATGGTTTGCGCTGGATGCATATCGGCACCGAGCAAACCTACATTGCTTTGAATGAAACAAAGGTGGATCGAGATCCTGGCTTGGAGCCATACAATGGCAGGCCAGGTGTCAATCATCTCGGCTATGAAGTCGACGACGTCGATGCACTGCGAGAAAGGCTGTCCGCCGCCGGCTTCAGGGATTCAACCTATCCGAACAGCCATCCGCACCGCAAACGCGTATATTTCTACGATGCCGACGGTAATGACTGGGAGTTCGTACAATACTTTTCCGACAAGCCGTCGGAGCGCAATGATTACGAGCTGCCCGACGCTACCTAGTGTCTTGGCTGCTACTATGACGAACGACTGTGCTGACGATCCAATGCAGATGTAAACAAAACTACAGTGAGTACTAATATGAAAACACTCAGCTGCGACTTGTGCGACGTAACAGCAGACGGTGAAACATTTGAAGAGTGGATGACTGCGCTTCGGCCTCACTATATGGCGGCGCATGCGGATGTTATGAGTAACGCCAGCCATAGCAAAGAGGAAATGGAAAAGTGGATGGCAGAGAACAAAGCGCGATTTGACGATAGCGCTAGTAGCTAGAGTCCTTACAGCGCCAGGTGAAAGAACTGGTTGAAGTCACTTTGTATATAACCGGCTACGCGCCTCGCCAATAATGTGTTCAAGAAGCGCTGCGGCGACGCCCTGGCGCAGGTGCGACGGTGCCGTGCGCATCGACTTTAGTTCGCCGCTATCGTCCCCTAGAATCTTAAGCGCGCCGATGCCAGCCAATGTACTTCCGTCCCATGCTGTCCAGACCGTCACGCCGGAGCAGACAGATCGTCTACGCGAATGTCGAATCGCGCTACTCGTCCCAACTGAATACCTCTTCGATACCAACGCCGAAAGCTTTGGCGATGCGAAATGCGCTCTCCAGTGACGGCGAATATCGCCCTTGCTCTATCGCAATGATGGTTTGTCGAGTGACGCCTATGGCATCTCCCAGTTGCGCCTGCGTCATTGAGCCATGCTGGTCGCGCAGCTCACGCACGTGGTTTGAGATCGGGGGCCGATGGGCCATGCTCTAAACGGACACTCTGTAAAACAAGATTCGAAAAACGTACTCCGCCAGCTGGCTTATCATCAGGCTCGCAAAAACACCGTAGAAGAGTGCGTCGCCACTGTACGAGAAAAGGTAAACGCCCAGTGAAAGCAGTACCCCCGCGCCAAGCAGGTAGCCGGAGAGGTGACTGGCGCGCTGGAAAATTGCTTTCTCCCGCTCATCCAAAGGCGCGTCGGCTTCTCTGGGCGTCAGAATCGAAATTGCGATGTGGCCTACGACGGAGATGACGACCAGGATTATCGTGTACAGCACGACTGTTGGCAGGATCGGCGGTGCCAATTGCCCGATTTCCGCTGTTATTGTCTTAACGATGCCGAAGTAATAGGCGCCGCCCAAGATGAGTGACACTGACATGACCCAAGCCGACTTTTCCTGAAATGGCATAGCTGTAAACTCCGAATGTCAAAAATTATTGACATCCGATAATAGGGGGCGCAACTGATCATGTCAAATTTCTTTTACATCTAAAGGTCGCCCCACAGCGACTGGGCGATCGCAATCGCGGCAATGGCCGCCGTTTCGGTGCGCAAGATACGCGGACCCAGAGAGACTGCCGTGAATCCGGATACCGCTGCGTCTTCGTATTCGTTGTCGCTGAAGCCGCCTTCCGGTCCGATTAAAAAACACACCTTGGTCTGCGGCGCCGTGAGCGAAGCCATTGCTGTGGTGGCATTCGGTTGCAGAATCAAGTCGACGTCAGCCTCGCTGGTTTTTGAGCCGAACCATGTTTTCAGTGGCAGTGGTTCGTCAATTAGCGGGGGTCGCGTTCGTCCGCTTTGCTCGCAGGCGCTCTCGGCTATTTTCTGCCAGTGCAGGCGGCGCTTGCTGGCGCGATCGCCCTCGAGCTTCACCATGGCATATTCAGTGAGTACGGGTGAGATTCGCTTTACGCCGAGTTCGGTCGCTTTCTGGATGACGACATCCATGCGTTCACCCCTGGAAACGCCTTGCACCAGATGAATTTTCAACGATGATTCGGTCGCGGTCGCGATTGCCGCACCAACCGCAAGCTCGGCATCCGACTTGCCGATACTCGATAGAGTTGCTGCAAATTCGCCGGACTCCGCGCTAAATATCGTCAGTGCATCGCCAGGGCGCAGGCGCAATGCGCGTCCAAGGTAACGCGCTTGCTCGCCATCGAGCTGTAAAGCTTGCCCGGTCTGTAATTCCGAGCGAATAAAAAGTCTGGTTAATGCCATCAAACGTGACTATCGTTGTTCCATCCGGGCAGAGCAAGTGTTGAGTACTTCCGTGTTTGAAATCGACTGTAATCAGGGGCTTGTACAGTCCGCGAGACACTGCGCCAGTCCGAATCAGGACGCACGGCCTGATGGTATCGATGTGGATCTGGTGGTCTTGCACAGCATCAGCCTGCCACCGGGAAGATTCGGCGGGTCCGAGATCGAGCAATTGTTCACCAACACCCTCGACTGGGAAAGCCATGCCTATTTTCAGGAAATCCGCGGCATGCAGGTGTCCGCACATCTCCTCATCCGTCGCGACGGCGAACTGGTGCAGTTTGTGCCTTTCGGTGCGCGCGCCTGGCACGCCGGCGAATCCTGTTTTCAGGGGCGCACGCGGTGTAACGATCATTCGATTGGTATCGAGCTGGAGGGCGAAGATGAGCTTGCCTATGACGATCGGCAGTACAATACCCTGATCCCGCTGCTGGCCTCGATGTTGCGCTCCTATCCGGCGTTGTCCGCAAGGCGAATTGCGGCCCATTCGGACATCGCGCCGGGTCGAAAAACCGATCCGGGTCCTGCTTTCGACTGGCTTCGATTGTATGATGGGCTCAGTCGCGAAATTTCACCGCAAGAGTCCGACCCGTCATGAACCTTATCGCCTTATTACTCGGCCTGATCGTTGAACGTCTGGCTACCAAGCTATTCCAGTTTCGGCGCCTGCCTTGGCTCGATCGTCTGATTGATGCTGGTTTTCGTCAGATACAGAAGCTGGCTGCCTGGCCCGCCTTGATTCCTGTCATTTTGCTGGTCTTTTTGCTGGTGTTGCCGGTGGCTGCGATTTCACTTGCGATTAGTGATTTGGCCCTCGGCCTGCCGTACGTGTTGTTCGCTATCGTCGTTTTGTTTTTCTCGTTCGGACCCAAAGACATCGGTGAGGATGTCGATGAATACTGTGCTGCGCTGGAAGATGGCGATAAAGAGCGTGTTGAGGACACGGCACGCGCGATCGTCGAGGGCGAGGTGCCAGAGGACGAGTTGGAATGTATTCAAAAAGTCGAGCAGGCCGTGTGCGTACACGCAAACAATCGTCTGTTCGCCGTCATTTTCTGGTTCGTTGTGCTCGGCATGTTGGGTCCGCTAGGGCCGCTGGGGGCGTGGGCGTATCGCGTCACTGATCTCATTCGCCGCAGGGCAGTGGCAACGGTTGGCACGGATGAAAGTGACGACACTACAGCCGCGCTGCTGCGAGATGCAGCGATTCTGCTGCATGGCTGGCTGGCCTGGGTTCCGGCGCGGTTGACCTCATTAGGCTACGCCGCGGCAGGCCATTTCGACGCCGCCTTGGCCGCCTGGAGGGCGCCCACCGAACAGCAGGACGCAAGCCTGCCCGAGTACAATGAGAATTTGCTCGCCCGCGTGGGTGTGGCTGCGCTCGCGCTTACCTCAGACGATGATGAAAGTCTCATAGAGCGTGGCGTGCGTGGTGCCAGCGCCGCCAATCGACTCGTATTCAGGTCGTTCATGATCTGGGCGGTTATCATTTCGGCCATGACTTTGTATGGCTTTACGCGGTGACCCAACGGGTCTTGCTCGTGCTGGCCGCAGTCGGCCTGTTTGCCTGTACCGAGACGCCGCCGCCTGATCCGCCACCCGCCGTTTACGCGCGCATCGTCTCGCTCGCACCGAATCTGACCGAGCTCGTATATGCCGCCGGGGCAGGTGACACGCTGGTCGGGGTAAGCGCGTACTCCGACTACCCGGCAGCGGCGCTTGAATTGCCTATTATCGGCGATGCCTTCACTGTTGATCAGGAGCAGCTCGCATTGCTGCAGCCCGACGCATTGCTGGTTTGGGAGAGCGGTATTCCCGAGCACGTGGTGGAGGATTTTCGGCGCGTTGGTTATCAGGTCGAGATAATTCGCTCACGCGGTCTGCTGGATGTGGCGTTGGCATTGCGCCGCATCGGTGAGCTTACCGGACACGAGGTGCAAGCAAATGCGGCAGCCGACGCATTTCTGGCGGACCTGGATGGGTTGCGGGAGCGCTACCAGAATGAAGCTGCCGTAAGTGTTTTCTATCAGGTATATCAGCGCCCCTTGTATACGATCAACGGTGAGCACTATGTCAGTGAACTCATCGAGGTATGCGGCGGCAGAAATATTTTCGCGGACCTTGATTCACTCGCGCCGGCGGTCTCGGTCGAGGCAGTCATCGAGCGCAATCCGGAGGTCATGCTCGCGAGTACCGATGCCGGCGACGGTGCGTTTCGGGAGTGGCAACGCTGGCCAAGCCTGAAGGCGGTCAGCGCCAAGAATCAATTCATCATGCCGGCCGATGAAATCGGCCGTGCTACACCGCGATTGATCGGCGCTGGTGAGGCCTTGTGCGAGGCTTTACACACGGCGCGCAGCAAACGCGACGGCAACTAAGCTCAGGCTAGCGGTCCCGGTTCCAAAGTACTTCTTCGCCATTTTCGGCACGCGCAAGAACTCGCGCAATAACGAATAACAGATCCGAGAGCCGATTCAGATAGCGCACCACCTCCGCTCGAACTGTTTCCTCTGCCGCCAGGGAAATCGTGCAGCGTTCCGCACGTCGCACCACCGTGCGTGCAAGATGACATGCGGCCGCAGCTTGGCCGCCGCCGGGCAGGATAAAATTCTCCAGCGCCGGCAGGTCCTTGTTCAGCTCGTCCAGCTCGGCTTCGAGGCGGTCGATAAACGGATCGTTGATAGCACTGTAGCCAGGAATACACAGCTCGCCACCAAGCTCGAACAGGTCGTGTTGCACGTCAGTAAGAATCCTGACGATATTCTCCGGTACCGATTTGCATGCCAGGACCATGCCGATAACGCTGTTCGCTTCGTCCGCCGTGCCGTATGCCTCGACGCGCAGGCTGTCCTTGGCGACACGAGCGCCGTCGCCCAGGCCGGTTGTACCGTCGTCACCAGTGCGTGTGTAAATTTTGCTGAGTCTCTTGCCCATGTGCTTCGCTTCAAATTCGGCAGGGTATCTTAATCGATTCGGACCGCCGCGGCTTGTTTCTTCTGCGACTAAACGCCATAGTTGCGCGCGTGAACAATAACGAGCAATCCGAGTTTTTGCGTGTCGCGTTGGAGGCTGCACAAGCAGCCGCCGAAATCAGTCGTGCTTATTTCAACGGCAACTTCACGGTTACGACCAAGGCTGATCTGACGCCGGTGACACAGGCTGATGTCGAATGCGAGCATGCTATTCGAGACCTGATACTGGCGCGCTTTCCGACGCACGGTTTTTACGGCGAAGAGACCGGCAAGTCACAACAGGACGCCGACTATCTGTGGCTTGTTGATCCTATTGACGGCACCAAGGCTTTCGTCCGGCAGTATCCGTTTTTCTCGACGCAGATTGCCTTGATGCACAAGGGTGAGATCATTCTCGGCGTGTCCTGTGGGACGATGATGAACGAGCTCGCCTGGGCCGAGAAGGGTCGTGGCGCGTGGCTAAACGACGTGCCGTTGCAGGTAAGCGATATCGCCGCTCCGGATCGGGCAGCAGTATCGACTGGCAATCTACGCTCGATGGCCAAAAGCGACGGCTGGGAAAAGCTCGGAATGGAGCTTGCTCGCGCTGACCGAACGCGCGGTTACGGCGACTTCTACCATTATCATTTGTTGGCCGCAGGCAAGATCGAGGCGGTCATCGAATCAGACGTCAATATTCTCGATATCGCCGCGCTTTCAATTATCGTGCAAGAGGCGGGTGGCGTGTTTACGGATCTCAATGGCAAAAGGCCGAACCTGGAAACGCGTTCCGTGTTGGCAGCAAACGCTGTGCTGCACCCACACTATCTGAGCAAGCTCTCGGGGTTCGTAGCCTAGAAAAGCTAGGGGTTACCCGCGATAAAGAGATTGTGGTCGCGCCACACAACCGATTCCATGGGGGTCGCAAAGAGCTCGCCCAGTCGTGCTTCGCTCAATATCTCTGAACTGGCCCCCAGTTCCCAACGGCCATCGCCGAATAGCAACAAACAGCGATCGGCAAATCGAACTGCAAGATTGATGTCGTGGAGCGTCGCGATCACACCGGCACCCGCGTCCGCCGCGGCGCGAAAAACACGCATCGCATCCAGTTGGTGTTGTGGATCCAGGTGGTTGGTGGGCTCGTCCAGCAAGTATATTTCGGGTTGCTGCGCGAGCACCTGTGCGATCGAAAGCCGCCGGCGTTCACCGCCGGACAGCGTCAGGACGTCGCGTTGTGCAAGATCGGCCAGCCCCATTGTGTCCAGTGCCCGGTTCGCGATCGCATAGTCTGCGGCGCTTTCCCAGCGCAGCTTGCCTATGTGCGGATGCCGACCAATAAGTACCGTATCGATTACGGTTGCAGGAAATATATCTTCAACATCCTGTGGTAACAACGCGAGCTGTCGTGCGACAGCTGCACGCGATGCAATCTGAATGTCGTCGCTGCCAAGCCTTACACAGCCAGCGTCGGCGTCGCGTAACCCCGCCAGCGTCAGCAGTGACAAGGTTTTGCCGGCGCCGTTCTGACCGAGTACGGCAATGAGCTCACCGCGACGCAATTCGAAATTCAATGCGTCAACCAATACACGCCCCGGAACGCGCACCTGAATGCCGCTAAATGACATGAGTTGCTGTGAGATGTCGTTACTCACAACACTAGTCCGTAAGGTTGATTTCGGTGGCCGTCAGAGGCCC
>Ga0316204_10009289_pt1 | contig 13211 bp, 7 predicted proteins | sample 6monrhotite_MG_2_FD_205661 | JGI IMG/M metagenome (GOLD analysis project Ga0316204, IMG submission 205661) | Microbial mat bacterial communities from mineral coupon in-situ incubated in ocean water Damariscotta River, Maine, United States -... | ecosystem: Environmental > Aquatic > Marine >... | reverse complement strand
CTTGTTGCTGGTGAACTCCACGACATGGCCGCACGCGCCCTCGCAGTCCCCGTCGGCGACCTCCGTTCTCTATCAAAACGACGGCCACGGGCGATTTGAAGATGTGACCGCTGCCGTCGGGTTGAACCTGAACAGTTATGGAACGGGAGTCGCCGTCGGGGATTTCGATAACGATGGTTGGCCGGACCTATTTATCGCCGCTGTCGGTCGCGATCATCTGTTTCGCAACAACGCGGGACAGTTTGAGGAAATCACGACCAAAGTGGGAGTCGCTGGCGACGAATCCGCCTACAGTAGCAGTTGCAGTTGGTGGGACTACGACAATGACGGTGACCTCGATTTGTTTGTCTGCCATTACATCGATTGGTCGCGCGCGTCCGATTTGGCGCAGAATTTCTCGCGGACCGGCGGCATGCGGGACTATGGTCCGCCGCTCGATTTTGGGGGGACGTTTTCCACGTTATTTCGTAACGACGGAGAGGGACAATTTTCCGACGTCACCGCTGCTGCCGGAATCGAGGTGCGATCTTCCACGGGCCGTCCGTTGGGAAAGTCGCTGGGGCTGATTCCCGTAGACGTGGACGGGGATGGTTGGTTGGATCTGATCGTGGCCAACGATACGGTACGTAATTTTTTGTTTCACAATCAACAGGATGGCACGTTTTTAGAGATCGGAGTGCGGGCGGGGATCGCCTTTGACAATTCCGGCAACGCGCGGGGCGGTATGGGGATCGATGCCGGTTTCTTGCGGAATGGCACGTCGCTGGCGGTGACGATTGGAGACTTCTCCAACGAGGCCTCAGCGCTGTTTGTGGCGCGGCAGCCACTTCTGTTTGCGGACGAATCCACAATTAGCGGACTCGGTGCGGCGACGCTGCTGGATTTAACGTTCGGCACGTTTTTTTTTGATGCCGACCTCGACGGACGACTCGATGTTCTGGCTGCCAACGGGCATATCAGTTCGCAGATCGAGCGAGTGCAAACCAGCCAATCATACGCTCAAGCACCGCAACTGTTTTGGAACGCCGGTACGGCCGCGCTGCGAGAATTCGTGCCGCTCACTGCCCGGCAGTGTAGCGAAGATTTTGTGAAACCGATTGTCGGCCGTGGCGCCGCGTATGCCGATATCGACGGCGACGGGGATCAGGACGTGCTCATGACCGCTGCCGCCGCCCGCCCGCGTTTGTTACGCAACGACCAACAGACTGGCCATCATTGGCTGCGGCTGAAGCTGGTCGGCACGACGGCCAATCGTGATGCGATCGGCGCCCGGGTGAATGTGCATGTGGGGGACACGACCTTCTCCCAGCAGGTGATGCCGACGCGGAGTTATCTGTCTCAGATGGAATTGCCGGTCACGTTCGGGCTGGGCGCGCTGGCAACTGTCGACAAAATCACCGTGCATTGGCCGGGCGGTGGCGAACAAGTCGTCGTCAATCCGCAAGTCGATGCACTGAATGTCGTGACACAACCGCGGTGACTTCACGAAGTAGAGCTTCGCTCTCCCGCAACTAGTACGCTAAAGTCGCAGCGACCAACGGGAGCGACCTATACAAGTCGAGCGGTAGCTCGCACGAAGCGGCTGTGCCGCGCGGACGTTACTCGTGTCCCCGACGCCACTCGACTTGTAGCCGCTCGTAGTCTTCCAGCGTGTCTAGGTCGAGCAGAATATGGTCGGAGGGGACGGGGAATTCTTCGACGTGGGCTTCATGGTCGCGGACGAGCCGATTCAGCCCTTGGTGCGGGGGAATTCGTGGGACTTCGTCAGCCAATTCCCAGCGAAAGAGTGTCGGGTGGCCGCGACGCCCTTCGTGCGTCGGAATCAAAATTGGGGCCGCACCGGCTCGCCAATTTGCTAATAAGGACTTGACGATAGTTGCATCGACTAGCGGATGGTCGGCGGGAATCAACATCCAACCATCGTCGGCGTTGGGATGAAGTTCCGCGGCGAGATAGTCCAACGCGTATTGCACGCTCTGCCGCATATCGGCGGGATCGGTTCCCGGGTAGACAACCCGTGCGCCGGCCGCTTCGGCTGCTTCCTGTAGGGTGGTATCGTCCGGGCGGACCACAACGATCACGTCGTCCACGCCTCCTTCGCGCAGGGCGCCGACCAATCGCGCAATCACTGTTGAACCGCCGAGCGGCAATAGGAGCTTGGGCCGGCCCATTCGCCGACTCCGCCCCGCCGCTGGTAGCACGGCATAAATCCGCCTGTGACTCACCGTTAAACTCTCCTTGTAACTGAAACCTGCATCTACGAGCTTGCGCCAAGCTTACTTCTTGGGTTTGTTGACCGTTGCTAACTCCTTGGCATAGGTTTCCGTCATACCGCGCAGCCGCTCAGCAATCAACTTCCGCAGTTTTCTCGGCCGTAGCACCTCGGCTTGATCGCCGTAGCCCAGAATCCACCAGGATATCTCGTTCAGTCCGTCGACGGTGACTGAAAAATCCATGGTTTTGTCGTCGTTCCAGGTCACCTGTTGTGTTTTGTGCCAGCGGACTTCGGCCACATTTTGCGCCACCATTTTCTGAAATCGGACCACAACCTGTTGGCTTTTACCCGGCTCGCGAATGAGGTGCCAAGCATTCCCAAGATAGCGCTCTAAGGAAAACCGTGGGGGTATCGTATAGGTACGGTCGAGCAATTCGGCGGCCAAGACCCGGCCCAAGTTAAACGTACGGACTTCCCGGTGCATCGTCGAACGTCCGATTACGTACCAACTGCGGCGAATGAACAACAGGCGATATGGATGCACGACGGTGGAGATGTTATCCCATTCGGTCAAACTTTGGTACTGAATCCGCACACTGCGCCGCCGCGAAACGGCCTTCAAGAACAGATCGTAATACGACCGGTCGGTCGAGAGGGGATTGTGCGAATCGAGCCGGACCGCCAATGTTTGCGAAACGCCGTTGAGTTGGTCGCGGAGGTGTTGCGGCAGATTGCTGGCAAGTTTTAAGGCGGCGTTGCGTGCGCCGTTTTGAAACGGTACGCCGCTATCACCATCGGCCAGTTCGTAGCACAACGTCAGCAGTGCGAGTGCCTCGTCCAGTGTGAATTCCGTGGGAGGCAGATACGTGTTGGACGGCAGCGAGTACCCTTGCTGCTGCTCGTCGTATTGAATATGGATGCCTCCCTCTTGGAGCGTATTGATATAGCGAAAGATCGTCCGCCGACTGACGCCGCACATTTCGGCCAATTGGGTCGCATTGTGATTCCTTCCGGATTGCAAAAGTTGTACCAAACGCAGTACGCGGTGGAGGCGCTCATCGGCGGACATAGGCAATGTCTTTTTAGAATTCGAGCGAAATTTTAGCAGTCTCCCGCCAACGCCGACGGGAAGGTAGTTGAAGAGACCGAGACTAATTCATGGCCCACCCTCAATTCATAACCCATTTTCGACCTCTTGTGTTATAGTAAAACCCTGTGGCAGGATCGAAGAATTACATTGAGCAAAGTTTCCGCTGAGCGAGAATGGTAGAAAAACTCGCGGATCCTGTTCTGGGTATGTCCCGATTTTACGCTTCGGAAATCGGGGTGTGCGATATGATGTGAGCGCAGTTACACGGCGGGTACGGGGAGCCTAAGCCATGTTGGAAAGTGGGGAGTCGACGTTTCTTGCAGGCAAGCTGTCGATGCGCGCCATCCCGGCCGAAGTCACCGCATTGATCGAACCGTTTATACATCGACGGAGGTTTGCCGCCGGGGATTTCCTGATGCAGCAAGGGGACACTGCCAAGTCAATCATGGTCCTCGATGAAGGTATCGTGGAGATCTTTACGACGGACGAATCGGGGACGCGGCAGCATATCAACAAAGGCAGTCGCGGCGACGTGTTGGGCGAAATGGCGCTGCTCTCGGGCGAGCCGCGCTCCGCCAGTGTGTTGGCCCTGAGCGATGTCAAAGCGCTCGTGCTGCCTGCTGAACGTTTTCATGAACTGGCCCACAAACACCCGGCGTTGAGCGTCGTCCTCACCAAACTAGTTGCTGACCGGTTGGCCGGCAGCGGTCCGGATGTGTTGCATGGCAAGACGTTACACGACTACCGCATTGTTCGTCGCTTGGGACGAGGGGGGATGTCAATCGTGTATGAGGCGATCGATCCCAACGGGCAACACGTCGCGCTCAAAATGATGAGCCACAGTTTGGTGTACGATGATTTCGGCCGCGAGCAATTCGAACGGGAAGTCCGGGCGATCGAATCGCTCAATCACGAAAACATCGTGCGCGTGTTCGGACGCTTCGCCGCATTTCATTCATTCTTCATGATCATGGAACATTGCCGAGGGGCCAATTTCTCCGAAGTCATTAAATACAACGGAACGTTGCCCGAAGAGGAAATTCGGAAAATCGTCGGCCAGTTGGCGGCCGCCGTTCTCGCCGCCCATGATTCCGGGCTGGTACATCGCGACATCAAGCCGGCCAATATCATGCTCATCCCAGAGGGGACGGTCAAACTGATGGATTTTGGATTGGCAGCTCCGGTGATCGATGAATCTTTGTCTCAGTTCGCCAAACACGTTGTGGGCACCCCCCGTTATATGGCGCCGGAACAACTCGCCGGTAAACCGGCCGGGTTTCCAGCGGATTATTTTTCGTTCGGCGCTGTTGTCTATGAATTGCTCACCGGCAAGCCGCTATTTGCCGAGCGGAAACTGTCCCATTTGCGTAAGCGCCATGCTCTCTGGAATTTTCCCGACTACGACGTGCTGCGACCGACAAAACATGAATGGAGTCGCCAACTGCTGGCTGAGTGCCTGATTCGTGATCCTCAGAAGCGGCGACTTGATCTCAGAGCGATCGCGAAATGGGCCGCTCCAGTCGATGCCGGAATGCTCCCCGGTGGCAACGCCGACACCGGACAGGCAGGTTGGGAGGACGAAACAATCATGGAATGACCCCGGCCAGAGCGCTTGGAAGGCCAAATCCTTCCTCAAGCCTGTCCCCTCAAGCCTCAGGCATTCCATGTGGCAATTTCCCGAACCTTGCGACTGGTTTGGCAATCCTCTATCTTGGGGCTTCGGTGAAATTTTGCTTCGATCGGCGGCGTCCGGTCGGTTTTTGGGCGTTTAGTCAAAGGACACGTTCCCTTGTTACGGACTCATACGTGCGGCGACCTGCGCGCTGCGGATGCGGAAAAGACTGTCACACTCTGTGGTTGGGTCGATACTTGGCGCGATTTCGGGGGCTTGGTCTTCTTGGACCTCCGCGACCGCTACGGCATTACGCAAATCACCGTCAACCCGGAACACGACGCCGAAATGCACAAACTCGCCCGCACCTTGCGGAACGAAGATGTCATTCAGGTGACCGGCGTTGTCGCTGTCCGCCCCGACGACATGGTCAATCCCAAACTGGTCACGGGCGAAATCGACCTCAAAGCCCGCGAGTTGAATCTGCTCAACCGCAGCAAAACACCGCCGTTTGAACCGGGAACCACTGATCCGCCCGGTGAAGAGCATCGGCTGAAATATCGCTTCATCGACCTCCGCCGCAAGCAATTGCAAGAGGCGATGATCATGCGGCACCGGTTTACAAAACTGGTCCGGGACTATTTCGACGAACATGGCTTTCTAGATATCGAGACTCCCATTTTGGGCCGCAGTTCGCCCGAAGGGGCACGGGATTACCTGGTTCCAAGCCGGGTCCACCCAGGCTGTTTTTATGCTCTGCCGCAATCGCCCCAAATCTACAAGCAAATCCTAATGGTCGCTGGATTCGACCGGTATATGCAAATCGCGCGCTGTTTTCGCGATGAAGACCTCCGCGCCGATCGCCAACCGGAGTTCACGCAAATCGACATCGAAATGGCCTTCGTGACCCGCGACGACATTTTGGAACTGGTCGACGGGCTGATTCGCTACATGATGAAGAATCTGCGCGATGTGGAGGTCCCGGAGATTCCGCGGCTCGACCACGCCGACGTGATGGAACGTTACGGAAACGACAAACCGGATTTGCGGTTCGGCATGGAATTGGTCGACATCGGCGAAATCGCCGGTGGTTGCGGATTTGGCGTGTTTCAAAAGACGATCGAGTCAGGTGGCCGCGTGCGAGGACTAACCGCGCCGGGCGCCGCCGAAAAGTATAGTCGCAAGAAGATCGACGAATTGACGGCCTTCGTGGGAGATTATCGTGCGAAGGGACTGGCCTTTTTCCGCGTCCAAGAGGGACAGCTCGATTCGCCAATCGCCAAGTTTTTCTCCGCCGACGAACAAAAAGCAATCATCGAAAAGATGAACGCCCAGCCGGGCGACCTGTTGTTCTTCGTCGCTGATAAGGCCGATGTCACATCCGCCGCGCTGGCCGCTTTGCGAAACCGTTTGGGTAAAGAACTAGAACTGTATGATCCGAGCGACATGCACTTCAGTTGGGTGCTCAATTTCCCGTTGGTCACACACAATCCGGACGAGGGTCGTTGGGATGCGGAACATCATCCGTTTTGCAACCCGGTCGCCGAGGATGTGAAATACTTCGAAACCGACCCCGGAAAAATTCGCGCCGAGTCATACGACTTGGTGATCAACGGTTACGAATCAGCGAGCGGTAGCGTTCGTATTCACGACCCGGCTGTTCAACAACAGATCTTCGATTTGCTGGGGATCAATGCCGAGGAGGCGGAGGCGCGGTTCGGGTTCTTGTTGGAATCGCTGCGCTACGGTGCTCCGCCGCATGCGGGATTGGCGCTGGGGTTGGATCGTTGGGTGATGTTGTTGTTGGGTTACGACAACATCCGCGACGTGATTGCATTCCCCAAAACGCAAAAAGCCTCGGACCTGCTCAGCGGCGCCCCGTCAGCCGTCGACAATCACCAACTCCGCGACCTAAGCATCAAAACCGACCTCTAGGCGGGCGGCTGAGCCGCCCGCATGCTATTAGTTGCTGACGGTTAGGTATTGGACGCTGAAGTATTGGCGGTCGTCGGTCCAGACGGTTTTTACCTGCCAACCGGCGCGGGCGGCGATGTTGGCGAAGCTCTCCAGCGTATGTTTGTGCGAGTTTTCGGTGTGGATAGTTTCGCCGGCGGCGAAATTGATTTTTTGGCCGGCGACCGTCACCTGTTGGTCGCTGCAGCTTTCCAAATGCATTTCGATCCGTGCATGCTGGGGATTGTAGATCGCCCGATGTTGAAATTGCTCGACGTCGAAATCGGCGTCCAACTCTGCATTGGCGCGGTGCAACAGGTTCTGATTGAATTGCCCAGTGACTCCTTCGGCATCGTCGTAGGCCGCTTCTAAAACCGCCGGATCCTTTTGTAGGTCGACACCGATCAACAGACAACCATCGCGGCCGCACAAGCGTGCCATCCCTTGCAAGATTTCGATCGATTCGTCGACCTCAAAATTTCCGATCGTCGAACCAGAGAAATACGCCGCTTTGCGGGAACCATTCACGAGCGCGTCGGGCAGTTCAAAGTCCCGCGTAAAATCGGCACAGACCGGAACGATGTCGATGTGGGGACACTTTTCCTCAAGCGCGGCTGCGGACGAGCAAAGGTGTTCCCGTGAAATATCGACGGGAAAATAGACGTTTGGCTCGTGAAGATGTTCCAGCAAAATTTCGGTCTTCAGTCCGCTGCCGCTGCCGTACTCAACCACGGCGCAGTCCGAACCGAGTGCGTCGGCGATTTCAGCGCCGTAAGTTTGCAGGATGCTGATTTCCGTGCGGGTGGGATAGTATTCGTCCAACACGCAGATCTGCTCGAACAACTGCGAGCCACGCTCATCGTACAGGTATTTGCACGGTAAGGTTTTAGGACGTTGAGAAAGGCCCGCCAAAAAATCGTGTCGAAAGTCGCTGCTCCGCGGCGCGCAGTCCATCAGGGCGATTTGACTCATTGAGGGGTCGCTTTCCGTAGAAAGTTCAAAAGATGTGGGTTGTTCCGCCTGCTGCAGGCATAATCACCCTACCGAATTCGGCGGGAAATGAAAACCGGCACCGAATTATAGACATTATTTCTCGACAAACACCCCGAGGGTCGTCAGGATGAGCGATTTTTTACCGACTTGCATTGAACCTGCTCAGGTTAGCAAAAATGAGGGAGAGGCGAACAAGATGGACTACGCAAGCTTAAGGGACGCCTACCTTGCCGTTCGCCGCCAAAGCGAGGAGATCGTTGCGCCGCTCGAACCGGAAGATTGCGTGGTGCAATCCATGCCCGATGTCAGCCCGACACGTTGGCATTTGGCGCACGTGACCTGGTTTTTTGAAACGTTCATCCTCAAACCGTTCTCGCCCGGTTACGAATCGACCCATCCGGCGTTCGAATATCTGTTCAATTCTTATTACAACACGGTCGGCAGGCAATTCCCCCGCGCGCAGCGCGGATTGCTGTCGCGCCCCACAGTCGCCGATGTTCTGGACTATCGTCGGCACGTGGATGAGCACATGCAGCGCTTGTTGGAAAATCCGCCGCACGATTCCGCTGAACCGGCGCGTGTCATTGAAATCGGGTTGAACCATGAACAACAACATCAAGAATTGATGCTCACTGATATCAAACACGTCTTTTCCTGCAATCCATTGTATCCCGCTTATCAACATCGCGATGTGGCGGATGGGGTAAAAACGCCACGGTTGGACTGGCGGCAGTTCGATGAAGGGCTTTACGAAATCGGAAATGCAGGGGCCGGGTTTGCATTCGACAACGAATCGCCGCGGCATCGCGTGTTTGTCGAGTCGTTTGAATTGGCCGATCGACTGGTGACATGCGGCGAGTTCCTTAAGTTTATCGAAGAGGACGGCTACCACCGGCCGGAGTTTTGGCTTTCTGCCGGATGGGCTACGGTGCAGGAGAACCATGCGCGCGGTCCCGGCCCCGATTCGTGGCCGTATGCCATGTATTGGCAACAACGCGATGAGGATTGGTACCATTTCACGCTCGATGGGATGCGGCCGATCCATCCGGCCGAACCAATGTGCCATGTCAGTTATTTCGAGGCGGATGCTTACGCCCGTTGGGCCGGAGCACGTTTGCCGACCGAAGCGGAATGGGAAATCGCCGCTGTAGACCAACCGCTCACCGGGAATTTTATTGAAAGCGGAGCGCTACACCCACTGCCGGTCGCCCAGGACGGCAATTCCCGACAAACCTACGGCGACGTTTGGGAATGGACGGCCAGCCAGTACACGGCCTATCCAGGTTATGCCGCGGCAGACGGGGCACTGGGCGAATATAACGGCAAGTTCATGTGCAATCAGTTTGTCTTGCGCGGTGGTTCGTGCGTGACGCCCGCATCCCACATCCGCCTGACATACCGCAACTTCTTTCCGCCCGATGCCCGCTGGCAGTTTTCGGGAATCCGTTTGGCGAAGTAAATCCGCAAACCTAATGCATCGGGTCTTCTACAAAATGTAGGGCAGGCTCCCGCTCGTTTGGTTGTGGCGCGAGAAGTTCGTAGGTCATGCTGTGCATGACGCATCGCAAAGGATTTCCATTTCCTCAAGCATCGTCATACACAGCATGACCTAAGCCCGTTGCGTTTATGGTGACGGTGATGTCCGTTGGCGTTTGGTTTTGGCCAGTTCGCGGAAATAGTGGCGAATGATATTGGCGTAATCTCCCCCCGGTCGATTCAGCGCCGACTCAAGAATTTCGGTCCGCAATTTTCCGGGCAGTTCTCCCCAATGTCGGCCGGAGAGTTTTTCAAATTCCTCACGAAGTTCCGCCAATTCGTCGGCCGGAGCATTGCTGCCGCTGCCTCCCGCGGTAGTTCCGGGGGCACCGGCTTGGCCGGTCTGCTGCGAGCGTTGGCCTTGGCTGCGGCGAGATTGTTGTTGGCCTTGTCCCGGTTGCAGGCTTTCGGTTGCCTGTGAGAGCGAGTCGGCCGCCTGTTGCATTTTTTCCGAGGCGCCTTGTTGTCCCGACTTCCCATCGCCCGGTTGGTTTTGTGCCTGCTGTTGATTCTGATCTTGTTGCATCTGCTGTTGTGCCTGTTGCATTTGCTGCATCGCTTGCGTGATGTCTTCGGCAGGCTGCGCGGGCATTTCGCCTTGGCCGGTTTGTTGTTCGCCGGCAAGTTGTTGGATTGCTTGCGCGACGTCGTTCAACAGGCTCGCAGCCTGATGCCCTTGTTGGCTGGCTTGATCGGATTGACGTTGTTTGAGCGACTCCGTCGCCTGCTGCATTTGCTTGCGGGCTTGGTCGGTCTTCTGTTCCGCTTGGCGAGTTTGTTCGCCTTGCGGTTTGAGGTTGAGCGGTTCGGCTTCCAAATCGCGGGTGGAATCTTGCAATTGGCGTTGCAACTCCTGTGTCTGTGCGCCTAGGTTTTTCTGCCCGAATTGTTGGGCCGCTTGCCGCCGCTCAGGGTTGGCGGCCATCTCGGCAAATTGTTTTGCCAAATCCTGTTGCTTTTGCTGCAAGGCCGCCGCTTGGGCGCCGAGTTGTTCTTGCTTGGGCGTCATTTCTCCGGCGCTGTTGGATGCCTGTTGAGCGGCTTGTGCAGCTTGCTGCAATTGCCCGTTCGTTGCCGCTGTTGCAGCGCGATGCGCTTGTTGTGCCATGTTGAGCGCCTGTTGGGCCAGTTTTGATTGTGGCCCGAGTTGGCCGGCTGCTTGCCGTGCGAAATCGACGACTTCAAGCGCCAAATCGCGTTGGGCGGTGATTAGTTCGAGGTTCTGCTCTGCCGCTTCGTCGGTCGCTTCGGTTTCTGCGACAGGATCTTGTTCGATCGTCGTCGCTAATTCCTCTTGTGCATTAGCAATGCCCTGTGCAGCGCGGCCCAGGCGGGCAAGTTCCCGTAATCGCGCTTGCCGGGCGGCTTCGAGGATTTCGGGATGCTGTTCGACTAGGTCTTTCAATTGTGCGGCCAATTCAGCGGCTTGTTTTTCTGCTTGCCGTTGTTGCTCAGCCAATGTTTGGAGTTCCTGCTGTTGCTGGGCCGATTCGGGTTGGGCGGCCAATTCCGCATGCCGCCGCTGCAGCGCTGCAAGTTGTTGCGATAACTCTTGGGCCTTTGCCGCCATGCGGTCCAAATCCAATAGATCACGCTCAAGCGCGGCCAAACGGTCGAACCGTCGTCGCAGTTCGGCCAGCGCATCGTCGGCGTCATCCAGTTGGGTGACCGATGATTGCAGTGCTTCTGTTCGTTGCTCGCCAGTTGGGGAGATTGCTCGCGTGATATCGTTGGCCGACCCTTGCAGGTGTTTTTGGGCGATCCTCCGCGCGACCGGCGCAAGGCTCGAAAGTACCGTCCGTTTGTCGAATGTGTCGGCCAGATGTTCCAAGCGTTGGGCCAGTTGCCGTTGTTGTGTGGCGAGCGTCCGCAAGACTTCTGGGGCGTCCGTATCTTTCAGTGCGGCGACGCGCAGTTGTTGTTGCCGCGTTTCGTTGTGGATTTCCGCCAGTTCCTCCGCCAACCGTTGATGTTCGCGAGCGAGTGATTGCTCTTTGGCCGAAGGGGCGTCCTGTTGGACTATCACGGTTTGCGGTTCGGAGATCACCCACTGAGGTCCAGGGTCCGGCCGGTTATCGGCGGCGCGGAGTCGGTAGACGAATTGTGTACCGGGCGATTGTAGCTCAGTAGGGAGGTCGACTTGAAATGTATAGGAAACCTCCGCAGCTTCCAAATGCGTGGCGGGAGCATTGATGAGTTGCGATTCTCCTTGCGGAACTTCGATTTCCAGTTGCAGCCGGCTGACCGCGAAATCGTCGCGAACGATTGCCACGACGCTCAGCGGGGCGCCGGGGGCGATCGTCATCGGCGTGTCATCGTGAGACGTCATGAATTCCGGAGCGAGGTCGCGGCGGATGCGCAAGCTCCGTGCCACGGTTGGCGCATTGTGGAATCCATGGGAATCGACGAGTAAAAAATCAAACGGACCTCCTTGATCGGCGGTGAATTCCAAACTTGCCGAACGGCCGTCCGTAGAGACCGTTAATGAGTCGCGGACAGTGGCCGTGGCTGCTTTCACGATGTCGTTGGAGGCAAAAACCGCCGTCAAATTGTGACGATTGCCCCGTAACAACTCGGCGGTGGCGACTGTGTTAGGAAAGGTCAACTCCACGCGCAAGCGACTGTGTTCAAAGACCATGATCTCGCCGACCGCGCCGTCGTGCGACTTTGACGGCAGTTTCGTGTATTCCGGCGGCCGGACGTTGAGCACGCAGGTGTTGATTTGCGGAGGATCGACAACGCGGACTGCGTAGGTTCGCGAGCGTGCATTGCCAGCGACGACGGTGAATTGAAAGTCGTCTTGCACACTAGGAATCGTTACCAGGAACGCCTCTGCAGTGGGACTCCATTCGACGGGGCGCACGACGCCGGCATGCGGTCCCGCGGTGAATTCCAATTGTGCCTCGCGCGGCAACGGATCAATCCCACGATGCGAACGGGGAATGGCGCGCAGCGTCAGGTCCTGTCCCCGAGCGGCAACGCGGTCTCCGCCGGGGACATCGAAATAAATGTCCCCCGCGCGATCATGATTGCCCCATGGAGCTACGAACCGCGTGAGCATCAGCCGGTAACTATCCGCGGCAAAAACAGTGGGCAATGCCAACAGAAACACTGCGGCCAAACCGAGCAGGCCGATGCGCACGCTTTGTTTTGCAGGGGCAGCGGAGTCGAAATCGATTGGCGCGGTGGCCTGCAACGTCTCGCGGGTGAGGTGATTGAGCATCAACGCTGAGCCGCGCCAACTCGTGGGGGTTTCAGGATGCGTGAGTTCCACCAGCGAGGAAAGCCGTTCTCCCAGCGCAGGATAGGCTGCTTCCACGACCGCTGCTAAATTCACGCCCGCGTAACGCCGCAACAACGGGCGAACGATGTACCAGCCCACCACAGCGATCGCCACAATTCCGGTGAGGCCCAACCAGACGACGCGCAGGGCCGTGGGAATATCAAACAGAAAATCGGCGGTAAGTCCGACAGCCGTCATCGCGCCCGTGATGGCCAGCAGCAAGCCGATTCCGCGCACGACTGCCAACCGCCGCAACCGCCGCGCCAATCCACGCAACTTCAACGCCACGCCGTCGGGAAGCGACGTTAAAGTTGCCGGAGATTTAGAGGATTGAATAAGACTGGACATCGTTGGAACAATCGCCGAGAGGCCTTTGCTATTCGCCGAGACAATACAACATCTCTTGTCGTTTGCCATCAACGGTCTCCACGACGCGCATGTAAATACGGCTGCCGCAGATTGCCGGCGTCGCATAGGTTTCATCGCCGAGTTGATTTTTGGAGACGTTTTCCAGACCCTCGGGGCTGAT